>UEXM01000875.1_pt1 | contig 28827 bp, 37 predicted proteins | sample 1796661 | NCBI WGS metagenome assembly UEXM01 (sample SAMEA4772469, study PRJEB27181) | metagenome
TATTCTTCATGATAAAACTTTCTCCGTTACAGTCAATGTCGTTATTGACCTCCATTTTACCACCAAATGAAGAAGTACCCGTGGTTTCGAGATTGTCATTGAGTGTCATAGCTCCTCCAAACGATGATGTACCACCCACTTCTAGAGTTGCGTTAATATCTATATCACCACCAAATGAACCATTACCATTGGGTCTGAATAAAATGGTATCATTAGCAATACTCACATTTGTTGAAATATGAACATTCGAGTCCATCAGTTTCAACAGTGATGTGCGAGTTATTTCACAGGCTCCTGTGGTACTGGAAAGGACATTAGCACCCATCATACAGATAATATTACTATTATCCTCTTCTATAGAACCAATAACAAGTGTATCACTTCTGGGTGCGGTTAATGGTTGACCCGTTGCGTTTATAACAATAGAACGTGCGGTGGCCGTGGCCTCTGTTAGGTTGGCGTTGTAATTTGCTAAAGCACCTATAGCTATAGATTGAGTACCCATAAAGTTGCCTGATTGGGCTCCAATTGCCAGGGATGACGTATCGGAGTTTCCACCTCCGGCATCTTCACCAACTCGTACCGTAGAAGAAGCTACACGATTCTTCAAATCAAACACATTAGATTGTAAAGTAACAATACTACCGAAGTTTGTGACAGATTCAATATCTGTTTGGAGAGATGATATGTTAGCAAAATCGGTTGTTTGCTTCGCTTGTAAAATTGAAACATTTGAAAATGTTCCATCTACATTAACAGCGTTTGCTGCTAGGTCAGTAAATAATGTATCAATACGAGTAACATTGGCAGATAGATCATCTTGGAGAACAATTACATTTGAAAATGTTCCATCTACATTAACAGCGTTTGCTGCTAGGTCAGTAAATATTGTATCAATGCGGGTAACGTTATCAGTGTGATGAGACTGTAACTGTGTTAAGAGGGGTGAATATACGGTACCAGTAAACTGACTCATGAATGCTTCGATACTTAGGATATTACTTTGTGCATTACTTATATTCGAAAAATTATTGGAACTGAGAACTTCAAGATTAGAAGTCCTTGTAAAAAGTTGATTCGTGTCACCGACGTCTACTGATGTGGCACCCTTTGCAACTACGGTACGTTCGCCATTGTCGTCGAGAATGTTAAAGACAATTTCTCGAACTTGAGGCGTTTTACCAACCATGGTTTACTACTTTAGTTTCCGAATAAAATTCCGGCCATTCCGTCCTGGACACGCAACACGTTGAAATTTACTGCATAAATCCGTATATCCTCCCCGGTTCTTAGTGTACCGAGTTTTATATCTCTCAATTGAAGGTTGGCATTGTCAAGCCTGCTGAAATTGCATGTTCCTGTAGATTTATAGTCGGATGCGTTTGTACAAAAGTGATATGCATAATATCTTGTATAAAATGGTGTGTTATAAACTTCGTTAAAACCGGAAACTCCGTATTCTGATTTATAATAATTTTGTACTGAGTGGAAATATGTTGGTGACATACCCTCTAGTAAATGTGTACCATTGAGAAGTATATCGGCTGTATCAAATGTAAAACGATCTTCTATGACGTTACTTGATTTTGTTGGTATACCAAAAAATAAAGACTTGACCGGGTGATTAAATGTTGATAAATCATAGTCATTGTAACCTGTCACCATCTTTTCTTTTATAGTTTGTGTTTGTGTTACAATGAAATCGTGTTTACTGGATGTAAATCTCTTCCTTTCTGGTGCATCCAAATATACATAATTACCGTATAATTTTGCTGTAAATGGTGTGTTCGCATTCTTTTTAAATTTGACACGAATCTCTACCTGGTGATATTGCAAAGCTACCATTGGGATATATGAGCTTTTACTATTGAAAAAGAATGTTAGGGGAATAAAATTCGTGTTACTCACGGAACATTTATTGTTAATCTCCTGAGATTTTGTGTACGTATCAGCGAGATAATTTTGATAAATATCACTTATAAAATCGAATGGTTGTGAATCTACTTTTTGACCTCCTATATAAAGATCTATGATAGAATCTTGAAATCCTTCAATCAAGTTGGTACCCTCGAACCATAATCCAGTTAGAAGATCGCCACTTGTTGGAATGACACAAGAATCTTCGGCTAATGAAAATTCTTTTATGAGTTTTGGAGCTTGTGCAAAGTTTGTGTGTCTCGTATATTTAGAAGTAAACAGAGACATTCCTTCACCACTCATGTAAAAAACATCTTGGGCCCCTTTGGCGACCAGTTGTATCAATGCACCAGACATATCTATTACTTATTCAGATTATAAAAACAAACACTTTCCCTGAAAGAGGTTTTCGTCTTCTTCTTTTCCCTGAACGGCATCTATATTGAAACCACCTTGTTTATATACTCGTAAACGTTTTTTATACATAGCAAACAGTATAGACCACTGATCTACAATATCATAGATATGTGGATTGTTTTGCTTTCCCGGTGTCTCTCTCATGACACGTCCTATAGATTGTTGAATATCAGATTTTGGTGTTGCAAGAATAACAGTGTCTAACGTAGGGATATCTAAACCTTCATGTGCTTGACTGAATGTGGCAAATATAATTTTCTTTTTTGAAGATGCCTCTAAATCAGCTTCTTTCATTCCTCCCATGTAAAGTCCAGAACTTTTAGGAAAACATTGATGAAGAAATTCACAATGTTGTCGTCTGTCACTGAGTACTAGTAATTGTCTCGATCCACTAGATGCTTTCTTTACAAGACCAACTAACATTCTATTTCTACCACGATGCTCTACAAGTTCGGTAATCATATTCACCAACGAAAGTTGACCATTCCGTGTACATGGTGGAGGATTCTTAAACATTGGGCATTCATATTGGATTGAAAATACTTCAACCTGACCTTGATTTTCTCTTTCTACTGCAAAAAATATAGGACCCATGAACCAATGTAAAACCTTACTAAGACCATCTTTACGGTGTGGTGTTGCCGATAATCCAAATATATGTTTTGGACACATCTTGAAAAGACTTTGACTGAATACCTTTGCACATATATGATGAGCTTCATCTACGATAACAGTACCTATGGTATCGAAATCATTAAAAGAATATTCCTTCAATGAAAGAGACTGGAGCATAGCAATAACAAAATCACAATCAACTTCTTTCTTTTCTTGTTGGATTGTACCTATTGTGGCACCTGGGCAAAACTGTTTGATTCTTTCTCTCCACTGATCTGCTAGAAACTGTTTGTGTACGATGATCATAGTTCTATATCCAAGCTTACAAGCTATGGCCAAGGATACGGTCGTTTTACCATAGCCACATGGTAAAGACAAGACGCCATGACCTGCTTGAATTGCGGCGTTAAATGCATCATTTTGTTTGGTCTCGTCTCTAAGTTTCCCTTTAAAACTAATCGAGGTTTTGACAGGGTTTGGTCTTTTGTCTGTTTGTGGTATCCCAAGTTTGTCGGTTCCGTAGTATCTTGGGACACAAATCCCGTTCTTAGCTGATCTATACACTTTAAAAGGCGGTGGGGGAAATCCATATTCGTTATTGACGACCGCTCTTACCGTAAGTTCCTTTTTAATTTCGGGTGTTGGATTATCTATTATGAGACCAGACCTTGTAAGAGTTGTCATTCTTAATCAGTTAAAGGGGAAAAACTTTAACTGATTATAATGCCTTCGATCAATGTTGATGAGAATATTAAGAAGATTCGTATGAATATAGAGGAGCTTACACAGGAAGTTTTCAGGCTTCAAGGTGTACTTTCTACCTTTGAAGGTTTTAAGAAAGCGGGACTGAATGATATTCAATTACCTGAAAATCAGAAGGAGGAAGCCGAACAGCTTGAGAGTATCCAAGAGAAGCCTGAGTAATTTCCTACATTCCAAACACCCTTAAAATCTACATTAACATCGACTTCATCTCCCGATATAAGAGATTGTACTGGACGTCCTCTGACTTCACACATCACTCTCCTATAGCGAAATGGTACCTTTACGGTGAGAATGTTACCCTCAAGGGGGTTATCAATGTGTTTATTTGCGAGTAAATACCACTTACTTATGTGCATTCGGTCTATAATTTCCGATATTTTAGCAGGAATTATAAGACGAATATACTTTTTGTCATTAAATTCGTACATTGGTTCATGAACTTTTCCTACGAACTTCATCGTCTTCTCCTATACACAAATATGATCAGTAAAACTATAAGTAGCATAATGATATGTGTAATCATGAAAGGTTCATATGGGCGACGTGTTCCGAATTGTTTGTTGCAGAATGCTCGACCAACTTCAACTGCAGCCTCTATACTTGAATAGGGTGTGTTCCTTGGAGACATCATACCACACATAGCCACCTTTTTAGATTTCCCAAAGAAAGGGAGTTGACCGTTGGGGTTTAATACACCGGAAGACTGTTCAAACTTCCATTTTGTCCCATCCCATGTAGACCCCCAAGCAATTCGTATTTCTTTTGGTTGTACAAGACCGAGTTGTTCAATAACCTTTTCGATTAATTTTTCTTCGTCCATATGAACAACTTCATCGGTTAGGTCACATATCACACAAGCGATGGTTCGTTTATCTGGTAAGACAACTGGTTGAAGGTGTAAGTCTGTTTCAATTACATATTGAAGATCACTAGGAATATCCATATCTTCTTCATACTCTAGCATGATTGTTATGGCACCATAAGTACTTGGTCCAATCTTTTCTATAGCGTCTTCACCCCAATTATCTTTCATGAGGCTGATAGCTGGGCTATTATCAACACAAAGAACGAGTAGACCTTCCTTCACAACCATACCACTCTTAAATTGTGCGGCAAATCCGTTATCTAAGTATGTAACGTCTTGAAGTTCGGCACCGAATTCAAAATGAACACCTTTATCCACGAGTGCTTGTTGCATTGCGTCATTCATAATTTTGAAGGATCCCTTCGATTTGTAAGCGGAAGATAAACCTGTATGGTCGAAACTTTTTACAAACTCATAAGCTGTCATAACGTCCCAAGGTACTCCATCAATAATTAACGTGGTTGCTTGTACAAGTTTTTTACCACCATCTGATAACTCTCCTACAGCATCTTTTACAGATACCTTCTTATATTTCCACGGCATAACAAGTACTTTAACAGCTAGGCTTGTTATCAGTGCATAATCTTTGGACGACAAATGTTTTTTAATAATGTCAGCATTTTCAGTATCAGCCTTTACAAAAATATCATCCCAAACTATTCCCATCTCTTTAAAGAGACTCCGTGTATTGATAAATGCTTTATCAAAAACTATACGGTGAGCGTGTATATCTCTACTTTCTAGTGATGGTTCCCACCATGAACCTCCAGCTGAAAGTTTTTTATCATACACGAACACTTCATGGTCCGTATATTTTTTTAGTTCCCATGCGACAGACATACCCGTAGGTCCTGCACCTATGATATGAATCTTCATTCTGATATTACAAAATATCTTTTATTGCGATATATCCCGTTGCTGATTTTACTTAAGAAATAAAAAACCTGGTATAACATAGGATGCTATGTTTAGCTCAGAAACAAGTTCCAATCAGAGTGACACCAAACCAACGGGTTAAGACATGGAAGTTTGCTGCCAAGTATATATGGAAAGAACGCTTTACAGATGACAAAGCTGAACTTGGTAGATGGACAAAAAACCAGTTATTAGACTTAGGACCCACATTTGTAAAATTAGGGCAAATAGCTTCCACTAGAGGAGACCTATATCCACCTGAATTCACAAAGGAATTAGAGTCTCTTCAAGACGATGTACCACCATTTGATTTTAATCTTGTAAAGGACCTGATAAATACAGATATGTTCAAAGAGTTTGACGAAGTTCCATTCAAATCAGCTAGTATTGGGCAAGTGCATAGAGCTACTCTACATAATGGTAAGCAGGTTGTTGTAAAATTAAAGAGACCGGGGATTTGTGATATCATGAAATCTGATACGAATACAGTGCGTAAAATTCTGAGTGTTGTTCAGTCTTTGGGTGTAGATACAGGGTCTAGTTCAAACTTTGTACTTAATGATTCTATAGAGTATCTATTGGGTGAAGCTGATTATGAACAAGAAGTAGAAAACGCCATAAAATTCAGGAAATCATTGAAAGATGTTGATTGGATTAAGATCCCTCGCGTGTATAAGAAATACTGTACCAATGAAATGATTGTAATGGAGTATGTACAAACAGAAAAAATAACTGAAATCAGAAACAAGAAGATTAACAAAAAGAAAGTATGTGAAGCTCTTGTTAATTCATATGTTATTCAAACTATGAATTCAGGGTTATTTCATGCCGACCCACATCCCGGTAATCTCGGTGTTTCCAAGAACGGGCAGTTAGTGTTTTATGATTTTGGTTTATTGATCGGGCTCAGTGACGAACTAAAGCAAGGATTTACAGATCTGTTTGCTGCTATCATACAGCGTGATACAAGAAGTATAGTTTCGATCCTGATTAGACTAGGTGTCATTGTACCAACATCGTCAGACGTTTCGGATATTGAACTTTTTTTTGAAACTATCCTCGGGTACTTAGAAACATTAGATGGTGGTGCCATAATGAATGACGAATTAGCTGCAGAATTAGCCGCAGAAAAACCTTTTGTTGTACCAACAAGCTTTGTATACTTAGCGAAATCGTTTTCTCTTATAGAGGGAATTTGTCTTCAACTTGATCCAGACTTCAACTATTTCACATATCTTGAACCAATGATACAAGAACAATTCATTGAATCCATTGATATAAGTCAGATGATCATGAGTACTACTGAAATTCCATCTAAGATAGGGAAGATAACCTCGACTGTTCTCGGCTTGGAAAGGTCGAGAGCAGCGATGAAACGGTCTATGATTAAAACAAGGCAGGAAATAAAGGTGGTTCAGTACAGTGTAATATGTGCGTTACTAGCTGAAAGGTTTAGTGATTCACCGCTGGCTTTAATACCTGTTATTGCAGCTATATGGATCACTTTTCGTAAAGATCGATCGATTTAGACTTTTTGCTAGCCTTGCGAGTTTCCTTGTTTTTCTTTAGAATGTCTTGATGTTCCTTGAAAATCTCCTGAACACGCTTACGCTCATCACGAGCAATGTCACTGATCTTATCCTTGATCTTGTCTACCTCTGTCTTACGTTGTTTCTGAATCTTTTTACCAACCTTCTTAAAGTCGTCAGTTTTGGCGAACCATGTGGGGGATGCAGTAATAGCGAACATTGTGTTTGTTGTATTTTAAGGACATTTAATTTTTAACTTCTTTAGTTTTTCTTCAAACTCACGCCTTTCACCTGGAGATTCAATCTCTTTCCCAGAGTTTATAGCTTCAATTTCGGGTCCCGTTAACTGCATTGCATTTACACGAAAGTCCATGAATGCCTCCATAGCGTGGGGTACTAGGGGTTGGACAAGTTCATAGATGGCCGTGGCGTAGTCACGAATCTCCTTTTGAGCATGGTGATCCATCCTCAATTGTAAGAAATGCATGAGATTGTGCAAGTCCATCTTCCACACGAAAGAAGTGTAAGTAGATTGAGGGAGAACACCACGAGCTTGTTCCCTGCAAACACCCTTCTCTAGCAATTGCTCGTATAGCTTGAAAGCTTGTTTATACTGGTCAGAAAGAGACTGGTTTAATTCATCATCTAGTTCCACTACACCTTCTGATCCTTGATGATTTACAGCCGATTGTCCACGTAGGACTTCCGGTTCGTAGTATTCCTCATCAACGATAGAATACCTGGCAGACATTTCATTCACGGATGCAGTTCTGTGTCTAAGCCACTGACGAGCGATGTAAAGTGGTGCCTTGATACGAAACTTGAAAACTACGAGTTCTAGGGGTGAAGTATGCCAATTGCGGACAAGGTACCTAATAAGACCTCGGTCACCACGAGTGGTCTTGGTACCCGTTTGATAACTCACACGGGCACCATCAACTATGGCCTTATCTAGATTCTCTAGGGGCATATGGTCGACAAGTTCTACAAATCCATGATCCAAAACTTTCTTCATTATAACAATATATCCGTTCTAATCTTTAATAATCACAACTATCATCCGTTGGGACCTCTCCACAAAAGTCGTACAACTCATAAAGTTTCTCTTGTGACTTTTCAATCTCAACTGTGGTATTATTCATGACATCAATGGCGTTATCGATGAGATCCAGAAACGAATCAAGTTGGTCGATCGCTACACGGTGATGTTTTCTGTTTGTCTTTGAAGAATGTGCCGCAGCCCTAAGATGCTTATTACTCTTGATGATCTTATCGATGTTGGGCTTAGACTTGCTGGGAGTGGCGGACATTCGGATGACGAGACTCATTGTGAATAACTATCCATTTATATCTTTAATGAGATCACTTAGGTCTCGATAGTACCTCTTTAAGTCTTTCATGAATCTTTTATTATTTTCAAGGACTTCACATTCAACTTTATTGAGATAAATCCACGCTAAATTACACTTGGAATATTTTGTCCTTTTCTGATTTTCATTTGGTCGGCGTGCCACCAATTTTGTGGATTTCTTCTTTTTTGAAGCGGGTAAGACCTCCTTCCTATTTACGAATGATAATGCTTGCATCACCGTATCTGCGAGATCATCTTTCTTTTTAGATTTTTGAAACGTTTCTAGCCAATGTGTGTTGATGGGTCCATTCCTGATGAAGGCTTCACATCTCTCTATGGACACTTTCTTACGTTTATTGTATTGAGCCTTACCAGGTCCGGCAACATCAGGTATTTTATGTCGTGCGTCATATAGGATTGTTTCGGCATCTGGGTTTTTTATGATAAAATATGCATGAAGGAAATGCATTACTGAAACCATCTTTTTGTTACGATCAGGTTGTTTTTCTATAAGAATCGTTTTTGCATTGAGTACCCATGGACGTTCATCGAGGTGTTTTCTTAGTGAGACATAAACACCATCTTTGTGTTGGGGTGGTACACCAGAGACATCCCATTCAACGACTAAATTTTCACGATCCTCGTCGAGTAAACACATTGCTAAATTCTTTATGCCGACATCTATACTAAGGATCATTAACTTAAAAGATAAATATTTCTTTAAGTTAATGAGGTATATATCTCATCGTTGACGGTTTTTAACGTTTATTATTTCCACCCATGGAACCTAGCATTCCCATCATAAACAAAGCGAACAATAGGATGACACAAAGGATCGAACAAGCGAAAGAGATCCAGGAATTGTTGGACACGAAAGAAATGAAATCGAAGCCACCTGTTGTAACATCCTTGGCAGCGGTGGCGGCGGAATCTGCTACCTCCTTGAAACCTTTCACGACCTTTCCGGTGTCATCTAAAGCACGATCAACGGCGGTGAAAGGATTGTCTGTGTCGTATGCCATACACAAAAGAACTATGACACCCGCACCAATAGCGGCTGTAGCTGGTGTAATTCCTAGTTCTGCAAGACCCTTTTTGAGAGAGTTAGAAGATTCACTTCCCTCTTTTAAGAGTTTGTTAACTGATTTTAAACTTTTCCTCACATCGTCTGAATTAGTCGCAACTTCTTTTGCTATGATGTCAACTTGGTTTGTCGGTGCATCCTCCATTTTCTTAGTAATGGCCGTGACATTCTCTGGATTTGGTGGATTTTGAGCTCCTTGGCGTACCTTACTTATATCGTCCACTGACCCTTGTAAATTCTTAAGAGTTGTTCTATTTCTAAAAAATTTTGTGGCAGCGTTTCGACCCTGTCCTAGCAAATTTGGTCTGAGTTTTTTAGCGAGAGCAGGATCAAGATTTTTAATATTCTCGAATACTTCGGTATCCAATTTTTTACCTATATCTGCTAACCTAGTAGGGTCATCAATATTCTTAAATGCATCCACCAAGTTCTCAGCCTTTGCCGCATTTAAACCCTCTATTACTTTCTCATTATTCAATGCCATCTCAAATGTTTCATCGTCTACTTTATTGAGAATTTTTGAAGTATCAGATACATCACCAAGGCCTTCACCTGTTTCTAAAACTTTTCGGAATGATTTTACAGTGTCGACGTTATCGATTAGTTTGGCCGCATCAACACCGCTACCGGTTGCTTTGGTCAGAGCCGTTGCTGCCGCTGCCCCGTCAACAGCGGTAGAACCGGCACGAACAATACCAACAGGAGGGGGCATATTTATTACTTTGTACTGAGAAATTTAAATACCAACTGTGGCTCCAAGTCCTTCCTTAGTGTACATGTTTTCTTGTCGAGACTCTTCAGTCTTTTTACATGTTGGACCATTGCCCCTATAACCAGGTTTGCATGGTTTATAACAAAGTGAGGCATCTCTTGTCTTGCTTCCTGGACACGCATCGGGAACCTTTGACTTACCAGCTCTGGAATACCTATTTCTTGTTTTATCACAGAATGCCGAACCAGCTGCCCCTGAACGAAACTTAAATCCGGGAAGACATGGTTCGTTACATGTGGTACCTCTGAATTTGTACTGTAAATATTCATTTTCGACGTTAGCACGAGTTGATCCTTGTGATTTCAGGCGTTGTCTAATGGTGCGTTCAGATACACCTTCGCTTCTCATTTTATCTTTTTCTGCTTCAATTCTTCCTTCGATTTCACCCTTCTTTTGTTTGAGTATTTCTTGTCCAAGAGTTGAATTTCGATCAACCATTCGACCACAAGCTTTTCGTTGATAAAAGCCCTTTTCAAATGGGTTGGATGATTTATTACTTGGTATGAATGCATGAATGGGTTGCAAGCATGTTAAACCAGTATTCTTAGAACCACTCGGACACGTTCCTTCACATTCAAGGGCCCTAGATTTATATAATTGTTCACCATTGGGTCCTGTGCGACATCTCGGATAACACAATGCACCCTTTCTCTCTTTATTTGGTCCACAAACCATTGGTGTTCCTACACCACGACCATAGCTATCTTTGATTGCAAATACTGCCTTTTTAACCCATGGTCCAAAAATAAGATTTTTAGGATGCATGGAAGCTATAGCAAGCATAATATTCACGGGATCACCTGATTTAAAAGCGTCTATACGATTATCCCAGTCTTCTATGTAGGTACGTGTTATTGTTTTACCTAAAATCAATTCAGCTTCTTTCTGACCTTCACGCATTTTACATTCGTTACCTTTAATTTTTAGTCCAAGCCGTTTACAATAATCATGTGTAAAATTGCATTCACCGCGTTCATAATTAAATGTGACACCATATACAGCTGGATTTAAACGCTGGCTATGTTTAGTTGCATTAAACCCATATTCACAGTCTGCAATCAACATTGCGTATGGGAAGCATAAACACACTTTCTTTTTTAACTTCTTTTCTACAACATTAGGGTTATTTTTTTCACCCGGATTTTCTTTGTTTACAACACGATACGTATCGGTGTAAGCTGCTATGAAAGGGCTATAATCCTTTGGTATTTCGGCCGGTGGTGGTCTGTGTGGATTTGAATACAACAAATGTTTTTCCTTCATTCGTTCGTTGTATTTTTTAGCAGCTTTCTCGTTCAACGTTAAACCTATAGTATTTTTTGTCGACATCCATGGCACTCTCTCAATTTCACGCCCCTTACCCTTGCTGACGTAAAAGTCGTAGGCAACCTTATCCCGTTTTTCTGTGTTTAAGTATGCATTTTCCATAGCTTTTCCTAACTCTTCTTGCATTTTTTCGGCTTCATCACCCTTCAAGGGTGTACCAGATAACTGTGAAACTAAAAATTCAACCATGACATCTTGAGGCATCAATTCCATGGCATCCGGTAAAAATTCTGTAAGAAGTTTTTCTTGAAATTCTTCATTTAGTTCGGGAAAAGCTGATCCAAGAGGAAACAATAAGGGAGATGTACCACCATCTTTTACTAGACCCTCCTCTAATCCCACATCAATCGTATTTCTTTTACGACGTATAACTTCATTTGCTGTGAAGTTATTATATCCGAAGGGGTCTGTCATGTCAAGAGCTACAGTAAACACAGCAAAAGCAATCATCGCAGCCATACAAGGCCCCGGGCATTTCGCCGCCATCATAAATTTTGAACCCGCTTGTGCACCCGCTGTTCGAACACCCGCTGTCACAGCTGTTCGGCCAATAGCTGAAGCACCTTGCATGAGTGCGGTTCGTCCAGCAGCTGTAGATAATTGTATTCCAAGTCGTACCGAAACAATGAGAGCGGTTTCAGCTAATGCACCTCCAATTATGGCAATAGCTAAATCTGGTGCCATTTGTTTCATCATATCAGTTGTAGATGGCATCTTTGGATCTATAAATTCACAACATTGACCCGAGGTTGGTTTTGTACCTTCTGGACATTTACCTTCATCGTTTACTGAAATGAAACAGCCCTTCTTAATTTCTTCATTCAACTCTTTACGAAATTCTTTACCATCTACTCCCGCTTGTTTTGCAAGTTCATCAACTCGATTTTCTTGTTTTTTAACACGAGTAGATACTTCTTTACTTGGCCTGATGCCTGTGAATAAATTGAAACCTACGATACCCGCTGATGATGACACCATGGAACTCATCATCATCAAAATGAGTATCAGAATAATAGCTGTAGTACTATTCTGTCTATTATTCATCTTATTTAAAGGATACATTTTTTTAGTAATAAAGATGTGGTGCTGGTGGTGCTGCCACCCATTTGATAATGAACCATTACAACTTCCATACGGTTACGACGATCGTCGTAAAAAATTCTCAACAACAGGTAATTTTTGCTCCTGGAGTTGTATGAAAACGTATGCTCTCGACAGGTATGGTCTCACCAAAGGTAGTATTATATGTGGTAATATAACTCTTTTGCGTAAGAGGTTATATAATAAGTTAGATACCATTAAACGGGCACCTAATAGATATAGATTGGATGTATTTGGAGGGGATTTGACAATAGAGGAATTTAGATTAGATTCAGTAAAAGACATCGTTGAATCAAAACCTGTAGAAACGGAGCCTATCAAGGATAATGTTATACCATTTATTTCAAGCACAAAGAAGATGAATGAAATAAAGAATGTGAATGATGGTTTAGTTTTGAAGAGGTCTAAACCTCTACAAAGGAATCAAAATAGTCTAGAAACGGCACTTGGTTTGGTTATTAATCCGCCTCGTAAGCAGGAGTGACGCAACGGTAGATGTAACGCATGTTGTTACCACTCTTCTCAACGGCGAAACCCTGTAAGAGTTCACCTTCATTGCATGATATGTCACCGATTCCTTCTGCTGGTTGTAAAACAGCGAGCTGAGCGGTTTGACGAGGCACACCAGTTAATTCTGTATCACCGTCGTCACCACTCTTGTAAGATTTGTAAGATGTGAGGGCTGTGCGAATTTTAGCAGGTCCCTTTAGGTTGATGCAATCATAGCGGTAACCGGCCTTAGTTTTCGATTTATTCTGGTCAAGTACGAAACCAACAAGTGCTTGATTGGAAGCACACAGGGCTTGGGCCTGGTGTAAGTTTTCTATCTCCCCCCTGGATGATACATACTTACCGGCTGTCCCGAACTTTAGTTCGCCGGGATTCTCCAAGGAAGAACATTTGTATTGATATTTCTTATCGGGATTAAGACCAAATGACTGTAGAGCTGTCTGATTTTCGTCGTCATCCGGGCCACAATTTATAGGCATACCAGCGAGTCCCGATATTTGATCATCATCTGAATCTACCGGGTGAGCACCAGTTGTAGGTTGCAAAGCTTCTTCTTCAAGAATAGCAGTAATATCAGCTTCGTCGGCGTCACCCTGGATAACGAAGTCGTCAACCATCATGCTACCACTATCCATCATGTCAAGTGGAGCGGAAGGGACTGGTGCTACATACTCGGGTTCGGGTTCAGATTTTCCAGTTGGTATGGCACCAGTTTGAATACCATAAGCCACTGCAGCCACAGAACTACACATGGAACCTACGAGAGCCAATGGTAAAACGGTGTTAGACATTTGATATAAGATTAGATTTTTTTATGTACCCTGGGGCAAGTATCCGATTCAGACACAAGATGACAAATTGAACAGTCAACATGAATTTTAGTGTTTCTCTTTATGAGTCTACCCTGTGAAAAGAGTACGAGATCTTTCACAGTGTATATTCCGTATTCAACCATTTTTTCAAGCGTTGGAAACTTCATAGTAGTATGTACACGTGTTACCTTTTTATATCACTTTTATAATTACAGGCATGGGCAAAAGCGAGCGAAAAGGTTCTTCGCTTTCATCATGGCGGCAAAGCTATCAACCATGGGTGGTACAAGACTCTTAAGGATAGACTCAAACTCACTGTCTTTCTCACCATCGTCAATCTGCTCAATGAGGTGATTCAGAATACCGATGACAAGCTTCTTCTTTTGAGAACCTTCAAGTTTCTTGAACTTCCTGGTCTCTAACATGAGGCGGCCAAGGATGGGAGGAATGTCTTCCTTGGTGAATCCATCATCAAGGTATTCCTGCTTAATGTCCTCAACTGTTGTGATAAGGCTTTTCGCATCGATCTTTCCTGTAAATTTGCTGAGTATAGCGTCCATATCTGTAAAAAAATATTTTTATTTAGTAAGATTCGACATGGATGCCGCAATGGCTATGAGTATTGGTGTTTACCAAATGTATGATAATCTGTCTACAATCGTAAAAACCAATGATGTCCCAATGTCTAAACAATACATAACTCTCAGTATAATGGCAAGTAGTTTATGGCTGATTCATCAGTACAGAACAGGAATGAACTTTACTTCAATTTACACAATCATGGCGTTGACCCTGAACCTCTACATTTTACACGTCATCTACTTAAAAGAAAGAAAGGATAAGAATATATAATGCCTTGTGTTATTCTTTCATCTAACGTTAAGCCTACGGTTACTCCCAAGACTACAGTCAAGACTCGATCATCCTCGGCTTCTGTCCTCAAGCCGGTTGATCGTCCCAATGATTATCTCTCCGTGGCCGAGCGTGTAAATGGCCGTGCTGCTATGATTGGTTTCACTTCCGCCGTGATTGATGAGGTTATGACTGGTAATTCTATTGGTACACAGTTCCATGATAACATTGGTCTTTCTGTCGCTGTTGCCAGTTTGGCGTTCCTCGGAACAGCGGCGAATTCTAAGGATGAGGGCTATGTGCAGGGATTTTGGAAGCCTGAGACGGAGCTAGTAAACGGTCGACTTGCGATGGTCGGTATTGCTTCACTTTTTCTAACAGAGTCTCTCCACCCACATGTTCCGCTTTTCTAGATATATAACCTATAAGGTCTAAAATATACATTTTATCGTCTATTGACAGTGTCCCTGCTCTACGCATCACGTAGACCAAGATCACCCAGAGACATAAAATTGCCTCCTTCATGTTACTTTTTAGCCGATAAAAATATACCGATAAGGAACACGATCGTGTATAATCCAAGAGAGAACCTTGACCACATAACCTTCAGTTGTTCCGTGATGTTACATTTCCTTACAAGATCATTGGCCATGAGAGATACGATAACACCTGCGAGACCATAAAGCATCATAAATGCACCGGTGTCATTGTTGAACATCTTGGTCAGAAGTAACGTGGCTGGTATAGTTAAAGCTATGGTCAATGTGTGCGACATGAAAGAAGCCATTCGGTCGTATAACTTCTTCCCCTTAACATCGCATCCAGCATAAATGTCCATACTCATCGAAGTTGTGACCATATACATCAGAGCTAATACGAATATGGTTAAAACGGAAATCGCTGGTAGTTCTATGTCGACACTACCATTCATGACACCCTTGGCTGTGTTATATATTTGCTCGTATCGAGACATATCTTGTAGTATCCTGACATTTTATTTAATTTACATAAGGTTGTCGTATAGGTTTTGTTCACCTGGTACTACATACTTTCCATCATCCCATCTATTATCTTGTTTTTCTACCGACTTGATATGCCAGATTGCTAATTCGGGTATGGGATTAAGTGCAACCCTATTTTCGTATCCGGTTATACTTTCGTGAAGACTGTTTGCGAAACGTATTTTAGTTGGATCATTCTTAAAAATTCGACAGTTGTAATCTGGCCAGTTTATCCACCCCATTTCATTTGCTTTAAAACTACACGCTTCCAGCCATTCTTGTGTAGATCCGGGATGAATGTTAATTCGGGGAACCATAATTACGTCACCCTTTGTTTCTGTGATGACATCTTTCACCTTTTTGATCAATGATTCTTGAGGCATCTCGTCTGCATCTATTAAGAATATATAGTCACCCGAGCATTTGAAATTATGATAATTTCTATGATTTGAGAAATCACCATCAAAATCTCTCTCGTTAACTACTATACCTTCTTCGTGATATTTCAAAACATTTCTTACGTTATCAGTCACGTGTAAAGAGTCTACAAGAATGTTAATTTCGTCACTTGGATCTTTTACCTTTTTCAAAAATGAAATGAGAGAATACAGCTCCTTGGATTCATTACATACTGTAATAGCATACGACAGTTTCATTGCTTATAGATATTATTAAGTCTTTAACTTAAAGTTATAAAGTCTTTAAAAAATATGATTCCGAAAGTCATTCATAAAGTGCTGATAGTAGATGAAGGTAAAATACCAGAATTACCGGAAGGAATGAACAAGGCGTTGGAAACGTGGTACAGACTTAATCCGGGATATAAGGTAAAAATATATTCCGGAGACTCTTGTGTAAACTACATAAAACAACATTTCGGTGATGACGTATTAAAAGCGTACCAAGCTTTAAAACCTTACTCCTATAAATGTGATTTAATGCGTCACTTGATAATGTATAATGAGGGTGGATGGTATTCAGACATTCGTCAGATTTGTCTTGAACCTATAGATACGCTTTCTTCGTTAAACAATGAGTATTATACTAGCGTTGACTGTCCACCAAATCAGATGTGTATGTACACAGCTTTCATAGGCTCGATACCAAAACACGACATTTCTAAGAAGATGATCGATCTCGTGTTGTGGAATGTCAAGCAACGACACTATGGTTTAGATTGTTTATATCCAACTGGTCCCGGTGCGTACATGAATGCTTCCATTGATTATATTCGTGCATACCCCGACAAGTGTATGATTGGACAACATACATCTGACGAACATATCCAGTTTGGGAAACATAAATTCGTCAAGTGCAAATATAACAATGCAAGAGGTGCAGATAATTCAGATTTAAAGGGTGGTAATGATTATGGTGAGATGTGGAGGAATAGGGATATTTACTTAATCTAATACGTAAATAGTATCATCCTTTGGGACAACCGATCGTAGTTGTGACTTAAATATCACGAGTAGACCTCTCCAGCATTGTTCATCCTTTGAAGAACTCCTGTCGAAATGTATATGGGAAATCCCATATCTTTTACACTTGACAAGTATCTCTTCTAGATTGGGAAATCTGAATGCATCTTTCGGACAATGACTCTCAATAGAGACGTCGTGGTAAATAAGTATACCTCCAGGTTTAAGAATAGAGAAGAAAACATACTCAAACCATTTCTGTGTATTCCAGTGGTCTGCATCAGAAAAGATGAAATCGTACATTGTTTTATTCTTCTCGAAAACAAAAGAGAGTTCATCGCTCTCTACTAGATTGACTTTATCTTCAAACTTTTTGACAAACTCTGGTTTATCACCTTTCCAATCAACCCAATTGTCTACTAATGTCAGTTTCTGTAAGTTTTCATTTTTCTCCAATGCCTTTGATAGATAAGCGGTTGTACGTCCACTGCCTACACCTATTTCTAGAACATTGGCGGGTTTGTGAGATCTTACGAGACCATAAACCAAATCTAAATGACACTCGTCGATGGCAACACCTTTACTTGGGTTATCATCGGAGAGGACTTGTTCAAAAGAATTACTCATATATACATAATTTCCGTTAGTTCTTTAACCAAGATTTAAAATCTTCTTCTCCGAATTCTCCCGGGTAGCTCCATATTTTGTGGATACCTACGGGTGACTTCGGTGGATCAGCATCTCTAAGCTTCGTTTCAACTGCAAACTCATAGGCAACCTCTTTGGATGGTATTTTAAGTGAAGAGTTAACGGAAAAGAATGTATCATCAAGTAATTTTGGTTTATTTATATTTTCTACACAATGTCTATAACACGGTAAAACTTTTCTCAAAGATAGTCCACCATTACCAACTCTATAATGTTTTTGATCTCCAATATCTTCAGGTTTCTTCCATTCGTGTATATTGTAACCACACATAGCTTCTCTCCACGGTGCTCCAACATAATCATACTCGAAGAAGTGTTCATCTATAGGTTTAAATATATAAGTATCCCATTGCATTAACAGAAGATGTGTTGAAATAATTCGACTATATAATTCCTGTGAGCATGAAAAAGTATTATACTCATTAATCGAATGTAAAGCATTCCATGTTATTGTGACATTTGTCCAATCTTTTGTCCAATCTTTCATATCTTTTAAATTTCGAGGCGAACACATGATGTGCAACCCAACATCTGTTCCTCCGTATACATGTGCTATGTTCCATAAATTAAATTTTGTGAAGGGCTTACGATCACCTTCTATGAAAAGAACTGTTAATTTTTCTGGATGTTGACACCATACCTTTTGATTTTCTGTAGGTTCTTTCAATTGTTTTTGATAATCATGGAACCACATTATGTTCTGTTAAGCATTTAACACTTTAAGCACTTCATTAACTGCTGGATGACGAACTATATCATCATCTTCCATTTCAATATGCTTCATATATTCAAGATCAACGCATTGCATTTTATATATAAGATCTGTTAGACCATTTTCTGGTCCAAGGTCAGATTGTTCCATATCACCTGTAACGATAAGTCTGGTTCCTTCACCAACACGTGTGAGAAGCATTTTCATTTGATTTGGAGTCGAATTTTGCATTTCATCTGCTATGATGATTGTGTCGTCAAAGGTTCTACCTCGCATATATCCAAGAGGTTCAATAACTATAGAACGATCCATTTGATTATGAGTTAAATGTTTTTCGAAAATATCATACATTGGTTTAGTCCATGGTTCCATTTTTTGAAACAAGTCTCCAGGAAGATATCCCATATCTTCATCAGCAGCTACGATTGGGCGCGTTAAAATGACTCTAGATCTAGAATATTTATGTATGTTTTCTATCGCAATTTGACATGCTAGCATAGTTTTACCCGATCCGGCAGGTCCTGTACCTATTATGATGGGTTTTTGAGAACGAAGTGCGAGCATGTATTTACATTGACCGGGTGTTTTGGGGAAGTTCATATATATTAATTAAAGATATTTTCCTTATATATTTTAAATGGAGTTCTACTTTGTAAAATTAAACGTGAACGGGGGGTATCTTAGCTTAGTAGATCCCAAGTGTAAAACGAGATATATGTGTTTTTCTGATAAAGACTCCGTGAATAAGTGTATGTACTATATTTCCGATTTTAGATCAAGACATGGTATATGGCCATCTTTTGACATGTCCGAGAATAGAAGAAAACTCGAGGCTAAAAATAATGTAAAAACAAGAAGTGTAGATCAGGTAACACGTTATCTGGATATCGAAACATATGATTTCAATACTATAGACCGGATTGCCGAACGGGCAAATGTATCTTTTTATTGTGTATTGACATTTGACTCTATGAGTAATGGTGTAGAAGAAGTCATTCAAATGTCGGGACAAGAAATGGATGGTGTTGTCGACCCTGTAAAATATACTCAATGGTTAGATTTGAGCTTAAAAACAAAGTAACTGTACTATAATATGTGTGGTATACTTGCCCTTTTCGGTGATGAAGTAGAAACAAATTCTTATGCTCTTTCTCACCGCGGGCCAGATGACTACTGTACAAAAACACTTGGTAGATGTAGAATGGATTTCTATCGTCTAGCTATCAATGATTTGACGCCGGCAGGTATGCAACCATTCAAGAAAGGTAAACATATGTTAATATGTAACGGTGAAATTTATAATCACAAGAGGTACAGGACTGGGATTGAAGAAGGAACTAGTGACTGTGAGGTTATTATGCCTATGATTAAGGCCTATGGTATCATGAACACAGTTGAGATGCTTGACGGTGATTTTGCATTCGTGTATACAGATGGAAATCGTGTATTAGCTGCCCGTGATCCTATTGGTGTTAGACCACTGTTTTATTGTCGATATGATAACGATTCTATAGCGTTTGCTAGCGAAGTAAAAGCTTTGTTATATTTGAATTCTGCGATACAGATTTTCCCACCCGGACATTTTTATGATTCGTATATAAATGATTTCGTTTGTTACTATAGTACGTATTGGCATGTGAACCAGTATATAGATACGGTGGATCATGAACAAATACGATATACTTTTGAACGTGCTGTTCACAAACGACTTTCAACAACTGAACGAGAGATAGGATTTTTGTTATCAGGTGGTTTAGATAGTAGTTTGATAGCTTCTATAGCTACACGAAGAATTGGAAAAATTAAGACATTTTCGATTGGTTTGGTGAATAGTCCTGATCTTATAGCGGCTAGAAAGGTTGCAGATTATTTAGGTTCTGATCATACAGAAGTAACATTTACACCCGAAGAAGGTATTGCACATATTAGTGATGTTATTCACAGTTTAGAATCGTACGACACAACGACAGTTCGTGCAAGTACTCCTATGTGGTTGTTATGCAAATACATCAAACAAAATACACAATGTCGTTATATATTTTCGGGTGAAGGAAGCGATGAGATTTTGGGTGGATATCTCTATTTTCATAATGCACCGGATGTTCATGAATTTGCATGCGAAAACATGAGACGTCTTCGTCTTATTCATCAGTTCGATGGATTACGAGCGGATAGGTGTGCGGGAGCTCATGGACTAGATTTAATTGTACCGTATCTCGATAAAGAGTTTATTGATATGTGTATGACAACAAACCAAAATGTAAAAATTGATCCAATTGAAAAACGTGTTCTTCGAGAAGCGTTTACCGGGTATTTACCAGATGATATTTTATGGAGACAAAAGGATGGTATGAGTGATGCGGTAGGTACAAACTGGGTCGACGAAATAAAAAAATACGCAGAAAACGAGATTGACGATAAATTAGTAAGGGAAACTCGGATGAAATCAAGAGGTCATAATACACCTCTCACAAAAGAAGAAGTTCTCTATCGTACAATTTTCTGGCGGATGTATGGAAAGGACAACGATCATCTCATCTCTGAAATCTGGAGACCCAAGTGGACAACCGTAAAGGATCCAAGTGCGAGATTACTTATAGAAAAGAATCCTAAGTAATATAAATGGCTCACATTGTGAGAAGTTTTGATTCGAATGATGAGTCTCACGTTGCATGGTTGAAGGACGTTGGTCTTGTGATGACTCAAATCACGAATGGTGAGAAGGTTGACATTATTAAGACGGTTAATAACAACCCTTTACCCGGTGCACCCACTATGGAAAATGTTGTAGATTGGCCGTTTATACATTTTCAATTAGCTATGAAGTATGCCAATGCTGTCTTGAATTGTGATGCATTTATTCCTTCGAAATGAAACGCTTGTACTCCTCGAGTGTAAAATTTTGTGGTTCCGATTGTTCATCCATTTTTATTAATAATATAGGACCAAGAACGTCCTCATTACTAAATGGTTCAGGGAGAATGTTCTCGTTTGGTATCTTCCCTATTTCACTTTTCATAATAACCACGTCAATTTCTGGCCACTGTCCAATAAAGGTTGGATGGCGTTCAAGAAGTATGTGAGCCTCGTTAACATGGGGTGCTAAGTCTAATTCAACTTCTTGTATTTGATCTAGTTTCTCATGTATCAACACAGCTGTTGTTGTCATCCTTATATTCACCAAAGACAAAAATGTTGTGTAATATCAAGATGAATCTTCTTCCCTTTGCTTTACTCGTCGTGGTCATAGTGGCTATCATACGAGTGTTTACTCTTAAAACCGAAGAATACACTCGCGCCCTGGATAGTGAATATGTGGATACACGAAACTCCAGGCGTGTTGCTGATTTCTTCCATGTATGTTCACCTTCCTCTGGAGGATGTGACCGAGGAACTTTACCTATTAAAGGTCTCCCAATTGCATAACCTAAGTTAAATAAATAACTCTTGTTTGATAGTAAGATGGAATCCTACGTCACACATGAGTTCTCTAAACTTCTTGGTATTCCTGAAGATAATGCCACCTGTATAAATCTAGAGAGGTGTCTTTTTAACTGGAGTGTTCGTAGAACGAAAAAATTTGGTGATGTACCTGCATGGGAAAATCCAAAATTTAAGAGTAGATACAAACAGAAATTTATCGAAATGAAATTGAATCTACAGAGATGTCCAGAAAATATTGAAAAATTAAAATCAGGTTTGTTGAAGTCTTCACAGTTGATTGAATATGGACCCAAAGAATCGTTCCCAGAAGGGCCTTACGCAAAGACACAAGAAAACCTAATTTACAAGGAACTTCGAAAAGAGAGTATAGTAAAGGAACTACTGAATAATCAAAACGGTATTTTCAAGTGTAACAGGTGTAAATCTAAAAAGACGGTATACTACCAGTTACAAACGAGGAGTGCGGATGAACCAATGACTACATTTGTGACGTGTTTAAATTGTGAAACCCGATGGAAATGTTAGACTAATATCCCGTATTCGGAATCTGTTAGATCTGTTGGCATATCCCCCACTGAAAGAATAAAATTAAATTTCAAGTCTCTTTTCATTTTACCTTTTTGGTCTGGTGGTGCAAATCCTAATGCGTCGTATGTAATACCGTTTACCTTTAGTTGATTTGTTGTATGTTCAACAACATAATCTGAATATGGTCTTGCTGTTATGATGACAATTTTGTAACCTAATGATTTTGCACCATGTAATAAATTGACGACCGGTATTATTAAAGATCCATCGACCGATCTGATGAGAGTGTCGTCAATATCGAACATCACGGCGTCGTTTTCTTTTATATCACGACTATTTAGGATGTCCATATTTAAATTAGTTTAAGAAAATAAAAGCCATCTTAATCAGTATGAAAAATCAACTTATTGATATTGTTTTACGTGACAACGTTATCTCTTTAGCAAGGGTTTTGGAAGATATGGGACCTACTCTGATAGTACAACTTCTAAAGAAAAATAAGAAAGAAGTTTATGAATTCGCGGAATATCCCGAAGAGATTCCAAGAGAATCTGTTTCCGGTTTTTACGATACCGATGATCTTGAAAAGACTGGACTTTATATCAAGACTGAATATGGATATGAAGAAATATCTGAAAGTGATTCTGATTATGAACCAGGTGAAACAGATAGTTCGGAATCTGAAAACCTAAGTGATGGTGAAGCGAACGAAACACAAGATGAAGGATTTTGAACCCAAGAAACGTGTAACTAAAAATGACAAGAAGAACAAAAAGAGTGTTTACACAACTAAACACTTAAGGATTGTCGAACAGTTATATGAAAAGAGAAGGGATAATGAAGCTCTTAATCGTGTCAGCGGACCCTCGACTAACCCTCGGGTATTCAAAAGTAATACAACAAATAGCAAACTACTTAGCTACAAAGGAAGTTGAAATTGTAATGTATACACTTAATTTCAGAGAAAATTCCGTATTACCTTGTACATACATAGATCCAAGAATCAAATTATTACCTGTACCAGATTCACAAAGTTACGGATTTGATAAATTTAGAAGTGTAGTAGATAAAGAATGTCCCGATTACGTTTTCATTTATGGACCCACGAATGTTATTTATAACTATATTTCTTTATTGGATAACTCAATGAAGGTATGTGTATATCTAGATATATGTCAGAAGTGGTCGGAGCTTCATACTTTACAAAAATTGAAGAATAGAGTTACTCATTGGTTTACATTTCTAAAATGTTGGTCGGATCATCTTGTAAATGATTTGAAAATTGATTCGGAAAGGGTATCAGTTGTGGAACACGGAGTAAATTTTAGTGAGTTTGAACCAGTTGATACAAAACAGGCTAAAGATGTAATGGGTTTTGGAAAGTTTTTAGTCTTGAATATGAATCGTAATTCGATAAGAAAAAACTGGGCGGTCACGATAAGTGGTTTTGTAGAATTTATTTCGAGACATGAATACAACCCCGACATTCAGTTGTACGTATCATGTGGTGCGAATAAAAAACATAGTGATAATCACTGTGATATCGAAGCTCATGTTTATACAGAGTTTTTTAAACGTGGACTTGAATACATGAATTATACAAAAAATTTTATCATTAACGATCACCCACTTCGTTTAACAAAGGAAAAGTTAAACTTGTTATACTCGGCATCAGATGTTGGCATAAATACATGTTATTCAGAAGGATTTGGACTATGTTCAGTTGAACATGCATACTTTAATAAACCGCAATTAGTAACGGATATACCAACTTTTAGAAACACTCTTGGAGATCAGGCAATTTATATGAAACCATCCACTATAACAGAATATACAGGGAATTCGGAATTGAATGGTGAGCGAGCTGTATTAGACTATATGACAGTAGCTGATGCGTTGGACCAGTGTTACAACAATCATGTAAAACCCATACGTCGTCGGGTATTCGATACCAAGGAAATGGTCTTTAATAGGTTCAATTGGTTAAACATACATAAACAAATAGACCATGTAGTAAACATATTAAAAGATGGCCCCTTATAATCCTCCCGTGTCTCATTACACAGAACTCAGCGTTTCGGACTACGACGACGATTTCATGTTTGCCTTTGTTGGTAGAGGTGGTCGTCGTCATTATTGGCTTACTCGTATGATTGGTGTTGATTATCTATGGTATGATCATAAGCGTAAGGTTATCGAGATCTGGGGTCCATTTAATGTTCTTAAAACTCGTCAAGCTCAGGAGCTTCTGAAATCTGAGCTAGAAATTTTCCAACCTAAGTTAGTAGATGTCAGGAAATCCGAAAAGTATGACCTTCATACGCCCACAGTCGAGGCGTAAAGTCGTACCGGTAGCGTTCAGTAGGCCCGAACCAGGTACGTTTCTCGGTGATATTGTAAAAAATAATGATATGGAAAGATACATTCCCCCAAAGAGACCTGTGCATCAACAAGATATATACCTTAAGGCAATAAAACTGGACTATGAATTTTGGGGAGTGGAGTACAAAGATCTAAAACTCCCACCCTCTCCCGAATACAAATCACCGACCGTGGAAAAGGAACCATTTATACCTTATGCTGACCACATCCAGGTTACAATGACTATCTTGAAGTCGGGAAAAGTCAAGATTAAGACAAATCCTTGTATGTACGACATGCATGAAAAATACTGGAAAAATGGTGATCATCCACCACAAAAAACAATGATAAAAAACCTAAAATCACTCGGGTTTTCCGAGAGGTTTATTAAAAAGGTTGAAAACAGCTATAAAAAGATACCTGCTAAAACAGCTGCATTTGAAAAGTGTATTGACAGTGTTTTCAACAAACCATCGATTCCCAAAATAAAAAGGAAAAAGGCCGAACCAAAACCTGAACCTCAACCTGAAGTTGAAGATACTCTGAATGATGAGAATGATGAGGAAGATACCATTCAGGGTGAAGATTACACGATGGATGTGGAAGTTGATCCAGATGACGAAGACGAAGCTGCCAATGAAGAAGAGTTTATCGATAATGATTAAATCTAACACCTAGAGTTTGTAATGAATGTTTCTTTTCTCTTGATAATACAGTGTCCGGATCTTTCTGGTACTCTAACCATATGTAAAGCGATGGACTACCACTTTCTTCATAAAGTATATTTAAATGACTATACTTTCTGTGGAAATCATTTAGTTTAGTAAACATAGATAACCAGTGATCTTCGTTGGGTGAAAGCCATAATTTGTCATTCTGTTTATCGTCTAAAAAGTTAACCGCATTCTTTAGAAAAACGTCATAATATTCCGTATAGTCGCAATCTACTATTACCATGTCATACGGTGGGTCAATGTGCATTTGTAATTCTAAGAACTCTGTGGGAAACGCCCATTCTAGAATTTCTATAGGATCAGTACTAGCCATCACAAAACGCAGTATATCAGGGGTTAACATACCACGACCCTGTTTTTTCTTGTTTTTTTCATGACGCTTTTTATTGTACTCTAAATACTCCTCTCTACATAACTGAAACGAATTATCTACAATTATTTCTTGTATTTCATTTGGCAATATATCCCATAACGAGTGAGGCATCCTTAAAATCTCTGAAGATTTTTCTACTTAAGTCGCGCTATGACATTCAACATGTGACGAAAAGTATGTACATCGATGAATATATTTTTTCTGTCACTGATACCGCGTGAGATTGCTCACATGTCATGTGACCAACACGTCATTAAAATTCAATTGGAAATATGTCAGATGCTCTATATGGCATGGCATTTTGCTAACCAAGGAGAATATGTTGCTGAGCATGCACCATTCACAAAAAACGGAAAAAATCGCGGCTATCGACCTGCCCACCCTAAGCATCCTATGACGATGTGGGTAGGCTCTACCCTTGAAAATTATCTATACGCGTGTCGTATTGGTATTGCACTTACTGAAGAATATACAAAACGATATGGAAAAATTCACGTATGTGCTGAACATTTGAAGTGGTTGTACACAAATCACCCATCGACTTTTACACAAAGAAAGAGCGATACAGCGTATTACTCCGAAGAAGGAATACCCGAGTGTATGCCCGAAGAATACAAAACAAAAAGTATCATTCAAGCTTACCAGATGTATTACATGATGGATAAAATGGGGTTTGCTAGATATAAATAGATTTCCACGTGTGCAGAAAAAGTAATTTAAAACAATCGTCTGTATATTATACAATATGTTCAGCATTGGAAAAAGTATCGCCCCAGGTTTTACCGCCCCAACAGTCAAAGTTCGTACCGAAGAACGAAAGGTTGAATATAGCCCAAGAACATATAGCCAATTTATCAAAGGGCTCCGAAAGAATGAATTTCCTTCCGTGACTGTACGTCCGAATAAACACATTGCTATTTTCCAAAAAAAGAATGGTGATTACGGAGATGTACAAATTCCAGATAATGAACAGTTATGGCAAACACTTATTGAAAGTGATGCTGATGTCGTAGTCGATTCTTCACAACCTGTTTCCTTAATTGAAAATATAGTTATATTTTTCTTTATTGCGTATGTGTTTACTCTTGCTCGTGCTATGTTTGGATCTACGGGTGAAGGTGGTATGGGTATGTCTAACCCATTTATCAAATCTGTGGAATTTAACATGGAACAGGAGGTTGATACTCTATTTACCGACGTGGAAGGTATTGACTCCGCTAAAGATGAGCTTCAGGAAATTGTTGATTTCCTTAAGAAGCCTCAACGGTATTATGAGAGTGGTGCTAAAATTCCAAGGGGTGCACTTCTAGCCGGAGAACCCGGTACAGGTAAGACTCTTCTTGCTCGTGCAATTGCAGGTGAATCAAGTGTTCCTTTTATTCAATGCTCTGCAGCCAACTTTATAGAAATGTTTGTTGGTGTGGGTGCAAAGCGTGTACGTGAACTTTTCAAGCAAGCACGAGATAATCAACCATGTATTGTATTTATTGATGAGATTGATGCAGTTGGAAAGCAGCGTAGTGGAGGAGGTATGCCGGGAAATGATGAACGTGACCAAACTATTAACCAGCTCCTAACCGAAATGGATGGTTTCGACAACGAGACTGGTATAGTTGTCATCGCCGCAACAAACCGTGTTGACATTCTCGATGATGCTCTTCTCCGACCCGGGCGATTTGATCGTAAGATTCAGGTTTCTCTACCAAGTGTGAATGGAAGGAAGAAGATTCTCGGTGTTCATGCTCGAGACAAGAAATTTGCCAGTGATGTAAAGCTTGAGGATATAGCTAAACAGACGACAGGGTTTTCGGGTGCAGATCTGGCAAACCTATTGAATGAGTGTGCTATCCGTGCAGTGAAGGATGGTGACGGGACTATTACAAAGGATATCACAGAGAATGTATTTCAACGTATTGTAGTTGGTGCAAAGGGTGATGTTAAATATTCTATGCGTAAGAAGGAACTTGTAGCTTATCACGAAGCTGGTCATGCTATCATGGGAGTTCTTGTCCCTGAGTATGACATTGTTCGCAAAGTATCCATCATGCCACGCGGAGCTGCTGGAGGTGTGACCTTTTTCCAACCCTCCGAAGAGAATGCAGATTCGCCATTCTATACGAAGGAATATATGATTTCTCAAATCATGGTGGCTCTAGGTGGACGTGCAGCTGAGTCTCTAATTTATGGTTCTGACAGGGTTACTACAGGTGCTTCCTCAGATTATGCTATGGTATATCAAATTGCTCGTGAAATGGTTACGACGTATGGGTTTGGTAAAAACAATTTTGATTACAATAATATGTCACAACGGGCTGCAGCTGATGTAGATCTGGAAATTGATGAGATTGTGACATCGTGTTACAAGAACACGATCACCACGCTTCGCGAAAATATGAAACAACTCGAAGATCTTAAGATTAAACTCATCAACGAGGAGATCGTTGATGGGGAATGGGTATATGATCTATTTGGTAAAGATATGTGTAGCGATTTTGACTGCAAACTCAGTTTCGATTAAGAGTTTTTGCTGGACGTACGCCTGGGAGAGGTACGTGTGTTATTTAGGTTAACAATCCGGTTGGAAGGAGGTACGGGAGTATTTGCCGTAGCCGCGGGGGAAGCGTAGAGCATATTGAAAATTTTTACAACTACACTCTTAGTCATGGGAATACCCTTAGACATCATACCAGTCACCATCTTGACGGCACCAGATA
>UEXM01000086.1_pt1 | contig 28805 bp, 38 predicted proteins | sample 1796661 | NCBI WGS metagenome assembly UEXM01 (sample SAMEA4772469, study PRJEB27181) | metagenome
GGGTGGGTGGGCCTGTTTGTTTTGGGATTTTTGCATAGAATTTGCTAGGTTGGGCTGGGAATGGGCAGAAAATGTGCTGGAAACTGGGCCAATGGCAATGACATTGAGTGCTGGGCCATAGCAGGTCGGCCAATGGCAATGGATGCCCAGCAAACCGCATTGAAACGGCTGCAAACGGAAGGGGAATGCTCGGCAATGGGCCGAGCAATCATCCAATGGAGGGCTGGGTGGGCCAATGGAGCGCAGTATAGCGGTTTTAGGAGGGCTGGGCCAATGCAATGCAGGCCAAACCCAACCCACTCGACCATTGCCCAGCCTGCGGCTGGGCGTTTTTTTCGGCGTATGGCTGGATATGTTTTTTTTTTTTGCTGCGGGCGGCGGCTGGTCGTATACGCTCCGAGGAAATTTTTTCCGTAGAGCCTGTCAAGGTTGTTAACCATGGTTTTTGGGCGAAAACTCCAGTAGTTTTTTTTTATGAGATAAGATGAGCCCCTCATGGGCGTATGGATATGGATTTAGAAAAGAAATTTTTTTTAGAATACTTAGTGGGGAATTTTCGCCGCCCAAAATTTTCAGTGAGGGCCTGTCATGACTGATAAAGTGACTATCTACGAGGTAGGGCTTCGAGATGGCATTCAATCCATACCCCACAAGATCGATTCTGACGATAAACTGGCGTTGTTAGACAGTCTATGTAAGTTAGGACTTACTCACTTAGAAGTTGCATCGTTTGTTCACCCTAAAAAGGTGCCAAATATGGCTGATAGCGAATATATCTACTCAATTGCTAAGGATAAGGCCCCAGTAGTGTCAGGTTTAGTAATGAATCAGCGTGGTTTTCAGCGGTCACAGGTAGTTGGCATGGATAAAGTGAATATTGTGTTCTCTCCTGACGAGGTATTCAACCGCAATAATCTCGGCATGACAATGAGGGAATGCATATACCAATATGGGGAGATGTTAAGCGGATTTGATCGAAAGGATATTCGTGTATACATTTCAATGGCGTTTGATGTCCCATTGAATGATTTGCTTATAGCATTTAAGATAGCGTCTGCAATGGGTGACACAGTAGTGTTATCAGACACCAATGGCAAGGCAGTGCCCGCTTCTATAGAAGAGGTAATTTCAATGGTGACTCCATACAGTAAAAATTTGGCATTGCATCTTCACTATTGCGATAACTTGATGTCTAATGTGAGCGTGGGCTACAGAATGGGCGTACGCGAGTTTGACTCCAGCATTGGAGGACTTGGTGGCTGCCCATTTGTATTGGACTCAGGCTCTAATCTTGCTACTGAGGACCTAATTAAGTGGTGCCACGACCATAAAATCGACTGCGGTATTGATTATACTGCTAATAGAAAGCACCTAGCCCGGTCCGTAATGTTGGCTAATAGAATGAAGAAGCCGAGAATACGAGTTATATTGAGAAATAAACTACTAAAGATAAAAGAGGCGTTAGGATATGTATAAAGAAATAGCAAATGCAAGTTTAAGCACTGGATTGTTAAGAAAGTATGACCCCACTGATGAAGTTTGTGAAGGGGAATGCGGAGAGGTCATTGAAAATGGCAAAGCATACGAATGTGGCCCATGTGGCCAAGTAATGTGCGAAGATTGTTTAATGAATGACCAATATGGTATGCAAGGTTATCGTGGCGGGATTGATGATAATGAAGATAACGCCAAACTTTTTGATAGCGGAGCAGTAGATAATGCAGGGACCGCTGTTTGCGGCGAGTGTATGTCTAACGGCGAGTTAGAATACGAAAGTATAATGGAATCAAGACAAGAGGCTCAGGCCGAGATAGAACGCAGGATAGAGGAAGAACAGCGTGAGAGAGAGGAGCAGGAAAAGAATTTCTACGGATATGGTTCTAAACAAGGTGTGCAAGATGAAATCGCTCGCCGCATTGGCAATATTAACAATAATATGAACCGAGACCGAGAAGCGATGGGTCGAGACGGCTTTTCCCGTGATTTTCAGGAAAAGAATGCGAGTGAAGATAAGGCTTTTCGATCAGCGTGGGATGTTGTTAAATCGGAGTGAGTAAATTGTCACAAGGGGCTTTTGATGGCGGTTGGGTCGTCGTAAAGTCTCTATTAGAGCCATTAGATTTTGATGCCGAGTTAAGAAGATACGCTGGCATGAGTCACTTTGAACCCACTGCAATCAATTACAAAGTGGGGTTAGAGCCTGATGTTGCAAGAGATTTAGTAGATGACCACTTAGGCAACGACTTGACCCCCGAAGATTACTTTCTATATGGCGACGCAATACACCGAGTAAGGCGTGAATTAGACCCCGCTAGATTTGGAGGGAGAGAGAGGGGTAGAGACCCATTAACACTATTGGAATTCCCGGGACTGATGACTCAAAGAATATCAGGTAGACATACAAAAGACCAAATGATGCCTAACGAGGTATACCGGCGACTACTCCTTGACGATAGCCACGATGATGGAGAGGCTATAATCAGCAGGTACATTGATGAAATGGCAAGACGAAACAGGAAAGTTATAGCAGGCGGTGGGCAAATAGTCCCTGAAACAGGTAATCTTGCTACACTTGATGTCACTCCCGGATTTGACCGTAGAGGCATTGGCCGTAACTTAATGGGGGCTATGCTTCAAGAACAGGGGAAAATCTACGATAATACCTTCAGCACCGGCGGACTTGATTCGTTTGCAACTTTGGGTGACAAATTGACAATGGGAGGAGAGCAAAGTATAGTGCCTTTCATTTCAGATTATAGTAAAGTTGACGAATTTGATAGGGGGCTTTACGGCAATAAAGGTCTGATAGACACTACACTAGGAGATGTCAGATATACTCAACCTTATGGTTTCATGACGCGTAGCCCAAGGTCGTTTGAAAACAGCGGCTACTTTAATTTTGAAGAGGAGCAGGATGAGGATGGATTTGGTACAGGTGAACATAGACGGACAAGTTTTCGCCCTCCCAACTTTTTCCCATTTAGTTTTGAATCACCAGTAAGAGTCGGACCCGGCTATAACCCGGCTATCATTGGCAGACAGCCACTTGAGATTAAATACACAGGCGACGACAAGATGGGTATCACTAATTTTGGGGGTAGAGCATGACACGATGCAATTACCTTGACAAATGGTTTGATGCAAAGTCAAAGCAAGTAGATAAGAAAGAGTCAAAGACAAAGAAGTGTTTTGTTACGGGGGGCAAGAAATGACCGCCTTTGACCGAGCATGGGACCTTATTAAGTCGGAAGTATTGCTTTGGCCTAAAAAATTTAATAACCAACACCCGCTTTTTAGAAATCCCGGCCCGGGCGGATTTACTGCAAAGTTGAAAGACGGCTCATACAGGTCACACATATCCCTTCCTAATCTTCAAGGAGATTATGGGAAAAGAAATAAAGATATGACAGACCAAGAATTGATTAATGCTTTTCTTGAAACCGACGCACACGAAAGTATGCACGAAGCATTGGGCAATGCTGGTGAGGATTATGAAAAGCCCCTACATAATGAATACCCAGCAATGGTTTCTGAATATCTTCAATATGCAAGGCGACCAAAAGGTTTCATCCCCGAGGGTGATCTTGTAAACCAATTATTAAGCGGTGGCATGGACGATAGAGAGGTTGCTATGCAAATAGCAAGCAGGATGGCTCCAATGCACCAACAAGTCTCACCGGGAAGAACCATAGGTGGTGTTGCTCGCCATGTTACTGGACCTCCAAGAGAAACTTACGAGGAGGATTAAAATGAACGCTTTTGATTCTGCTTGGTCTTTGAGTAAAGATGAACCAATCCGCCTCCAGCCCAGTAATACACTTGCTCGTCGTGCGAAGAAGGATTTAGAAACTGATAAAAATAATTGGATAGATAGTGATGCCTATCGAGAAATGATGGAACGCATTGGGGATTTATACGACCCGCAAGATGGCACTATTTCTATAGATGAGAACATTGAACAGTATATGCTCGAAACTGGTAAGAACCCGTATCGTCAACTTCCGGGTCGAGAGATGCCAAACAAACACGGAGGTACTGCCAAGGTTCTTGCCGACCCTTTTACTCCAATTCACCCTCAACGGTTTTATGACTGGCAAGACAAAAACGCCAGTGAGCCAATGGACCTTTCGTGGCGTTTGTTAAAAGACAGCGTTGATTCTTTTCGGTATGCAATGGACACCGATGAAGGAGAAAGGGGGACAGGCTATGCAGCACAAGACATCAAACTTAACACTCACTATTTGGGCCCTGCGGGCGAACTACCCGGTTTGACGAATATCACGCGAGGGCCTATTCGGACAAGTTCAAGCGTTCACCCTGCATCTCAATACCGGCATTTGAAATTAGAAATACCAAAACTTAACGAAAAAGCCGTAGAGGAACGGTTTTGGACAGAACCTCACCCTGATGACCCTAACAAGGGTTCTATTGGCGAAGGTTATACAATGGACTCACTAAAAGAAATATCAGCCCACGAAACAGCCCACGAAATCCTAGAAAGAATCTTACCCGATTTAGACACGATGGGACATGAATTTGGGGCATATACCGTAGAAGATGCACAAAAAAGACGAGACCCACACGATACATTGACGGCATTGACTAATCACCCTGAGTTCAACCCTTTACATATGTCGCGTGATGCAATAGCATCTATTCAAGAAATTCTTGCTGATTTGGTTGAAGGAGGACTGTCGTCAAAAGAGCAGGCGCAAACTATGGGCCGACGAGCAAGAGAGAATGCAAAGAAGCGAGGGGGCAACAAAAATGACCCCGTTTGATGCTGCTTGGCCTTTGGTAAAGATGCCGATTTCTTATGACCAAGCAAATGATGATTTTCTAAACATGGGTGGCGGCCCCCCTCGATACCTGTATTCGGGCGGTCATGCCGATGACGACTTTCGATATTTCACACAAGACCCCAATGTTGCCTTAGGCATTGCTTTGTTTGGTTCAGCCGTTCCGAGAAAGTATTTTCCTGATGAAGAGTCAAGGAGAATGGGCTCACGAAATCCCACTATGCGTGAAACGGTTCCGAGAATGAGAGTCATTGACACAAGCATGGTGGGTGATGACATCGAGTTGTTTGGCGACCCGCATGAGGCAGTCCTCCCATCGAGAGAAATATCCCAGCGTCTTGAAGAAATGGGCGCATTAACCGACATCCCTCAAGACCGTATTGAAGAAAACCTGCGGCAGGTAATAGACTCCGCACGGTTTAACAAAGAGAGATACAAAAAATTTCGAGATACGGGGGTTGACGAATGGGGCCATGAAGGCGATGACGGCTTTGAGAATCAGAAACGATTTATGAGAGAACGAATGCCGTTTTCAATGGGTTGGTGGGAATTTGATGATAAAGACCAGCCGGACCAGTTACACCCCGTGTTTGAAAGGCTTAACATGGAATGGGACCCTCGGTCATTAGAAAATGAAATGTGGTGGCCTGTAACATCAAACACTTCAGCGGGCTTCCATGGCAGCCCTTATTCTCGAAAAGATTTATTGAACCATGTCAAAGGTGCATTGAATAGATTGCAAACGGGCGTCCCGGGTAAAGTAGAGATACCGGATGATCAACGAAAGTTGTTTGGAATTGCTGAAAACGATGACAGGCCATTGTCAGAAGGCATACTTCAGGGTTGGGATGTGGCAAAGGCTCCGTTCCATGGCACTGATTCAGATTCGTATAAAGAAATAATGAGAGAGGGAATGGCCCCCGGCTCTTTTGCAGCGGGGTATAAAGGCGAAAAAGGAGTCCCTAAACATACCACTACCACTGAAAAAGATGCAATGCGTGATGCTTGGAGTTATGCTGTCAATAATGTGACACAGCAAGACAATCCGACTTCGCCTGTCCTTCTTTATATCAAACCCGACCACCCTGATGTGGACTATAGACCCGATGATAGAGACCGGGCAAGAAGACTTTTTAATTTAGAAACATTAGGCGATAAGGGGCATTTGGTATCAGATGACGAAATACCCATAGAGGCATTAGAAGAAGTATGGGGCGGAGATGAGTTTGACCCGCAAGGCGACGAATTGGACCATGAATACTATGAACGCCAAATGAAATTACTGGAGGGTGTTCTATGACTTATCGTTGCCCTGTGTGTCAATCTACCGAGTTTGATTCTGAAACCATTATGATGCAAGGTAAATGGAGTCGTCTATTTAATTACTCAAATAAAAAGTTTAACGCAATCAGTTGTAAAAACTGTGGCCACACAATGCTTTTCAAACAGGATGCTAAGTTTAGCATATTGGAGGCGATTGTAGGATGAGTGCATTTGAGAAAGCGTGGGCTGCCATGTTAGGCGATAGCACATTGATACAAAAATTCACTAACCCTTATGGCACTCCAAGAATGCCTTTAGAAACTTTTATAGATTTTTACCCTGAGTTACTGACTCCAACCATAGAGGACATGATGCCCTACATGGCAAACATGGGGCGTGATGAACCAGTCCGTATTGATATGATGCCTCACCATCAACCACTTGCCCCTATGTCCGATGAGGATAGGAGGGAAATACATAGAACTGGAGTCTTCCCTGAACCAATTCGGCCATCCGGTTGGAAGTATAGTGGGTATGGCGACCCCCAATTTAAGACGCTTGTAGATAGAAAAGGTGGTGAAATTGTTAATATAGACCCGCCACCGATTGGAGACATTGAAAATGTATCATTCCGAACAGACTTACAGCAAAGCGGGCCTGCTGCTTTGTTCAATGTTGCTAATTATTCTAATGTATTGAAGCCAACATCCTACCAAAAGGTGGATGGCCGCTATGTAGAGACCCCGATTAGTGAATTAAAATACCCAAGGCGTTTAGGTGAGACAATTCAGTTTGAAGGACAACAATTTACTAATGCTCAAGACTTGATAGATTATCTCTTGAACACCGAGGGTAAAGAGGAATGGTCGAATATGAAGCGTGAACAAAACAAAGACTTGCCATTTGGTGGTTTTATGTCCGGCCATGAGACAAAAAGCGGTAGAAGGGCTGCTAAGAAAACAGACCGTTTTCAAAGGGGGAATCAGTAATGGCCGCTTTTGAAAATGCGTGGGCTATTGTCAAAGGCTACGAGCCGCCCACAATAACGCCATTAGGCGCAGAATGGCTACAAATGGCAGATGTAATACCCGATAGGAAATTAGGACATAGACTAAGAGATATGCCGGTTAGAGAAATAGGGGCTTTTAGAAATTTGGCAAGCCAATATAAAAAAAGGCCAATGATGAGTGTTAAATCAAAGATGATGACTCCCGAAGGTAAAAATACAGATTTTCATACTCTTGCTGTTACATCTGCTGTTCCGTTAGATGAAATGACAAGATTCAACATTAGAAGGGCAGCCCAAAATAAAATGTATTCGGGTATGCAAAGGAACAAACATGCAGATGTATTCGGTATGATTGATGATGACCTGTTTAGACAAATGCTATTTGAAGGTGCAAATCCTCAGGACCTTTTAGATTTTGATGTTACCCATGATAACAGGGGCTATCCTTTGGTTTTAGATGATGAAGGCAGAATAGCACCTACTGTTACTTACAGGCCATTTGATTATGTTGATGGCGAAAGAGTCAATCCAAGATTCACCGACTTTGTATTGACCGAACCTGAACTTGACGATAACAATAGTTTAGGAGATATTATGAGATTCGCTAGAATGATTGTTCCTAACAAAACAAAATTGCGTAGACCTAGCGTAGTAACTCCATACGGTGCAGCATTCCCCAATACGAGCATGGAAGAGTTGATGCGTGAGATAGGAGGCACTAGAATATGAATGCCTTTGATACCGCTTGGAATTTGATAAAATCCATACCTATGGACATTATGAATGACCCTTTGGTGTATGTTGCCCCCGATAACAGCCACCGTTTCGTTAGACAAGACCGTGATTTTCGTTCTTGGTTGTATGAAAATGGCTATCCAGCCGATGATGATTTCCTTCAATTAGATTTCATGCGACAGATGCAAGTTTTGTTTCATTACAGGGTTCAGCAAAGTGCTTCAAAGGAACAGTCGTTTATGGAGGACAATGTATGACCGCCTTCGACACCGCTTGGGCTTTAATCAAAATGCCATTTGTATCTCCTGATGAGATACCCGAACAGGCGTGGAGAGGCATAATGGCTTCTGTTGGCGAAAGAGAAAGACGAATTCGTGATGATTTTTGGGTGAATAACAAAGAAAAACCAACTGCTTGGGGGATGCACCGAGACCGAGACAGCAAAATGGGTGATGGAACGCACATAGGTGCGGACATACCGTTCTTTGAAGTAAAACCCGGACATAAAGGAAAAGGTTTAGGCCGAGAAGCACTAATGCAATTTATTCAAGAATTGAAGGACTCACCGGAGCATCCACAGATGAGGCAAGAGTCAAAGGTTATGGGCGATCAAGTTATACCCTCATCAAAGGGCTTTTGGGAACGCATGTATGAAGATGATGTAATTCACGATTATACGGAGGAATACTGATGACCGCATTCAACACTGCTTGGATTTTGGTCAAAGAGTATTCACCAAATTGGCGTGATGAGGCTCGTAACATAGCCCCTCTTGATTACAGTGACATCGAAGATATGTTTATCCCACCTGAAATGGAGGATGATGATGAATATAAGTTTGATATATACAATTACCTTGATAGTGGGACAAAGGCGCATGTCTTTCAACATCCGTATAGTCAAGAGCATGTAGTCAAAATTCCAACTCACTCAAACTCTTTCAAGTATCGGCCAAATGCTGATGAACAAAAACACCTTCAATTTCTTGAAAGCATTGGCTATCCCATTGCAACCGAGGCGATAATGGGCGAGGAGGATATGGAGCACCGCATTCAACCTGTGTTGAGGACAAGCAATGTCAGAAGCGACCAAAAAGGATTATCTCGCGCAGATGCCCCCCTTGTCCATCTGTTCCGTGATAGACATCCGAGAAATTATGGTTTTGACAAGATAGGAAATTTACGCAATTTCGATGTTGAGCAAATAGGGCAGGGCGATGAAAGGTTCCCGTATAACGCTATAGATGCTGAATTAATGCAATCCGAATTTTTGGGTCCCCGTGGCATTCAGGTGCCCGCTACAAGAATATTGAATCATTTTGGCGATGATGATGTTGGTCGTTTTAATTCATTTAGGCATTTGATGCAAATGCTAGAGCCTGTTTCAGATAACCCTTCAAATCTCACATATGATGGAAAGCCTATTTATTTGGAGGGCTACTAATGACTGCATACGAAGATGTGTGGACCTTGCTTAAAGCAAAAGGCGTCAACATTAACGATTCAAAGACTCCATACACTCAGATGATTTTAGACGGTAAGAAAACTATTGAGACTCGTCAAACAAATAGTCTTGACCCATATGTTGGTGATCAAGTCGGGATTATCCGCACTGGCCAAGGCCCCGCAAAACTTGTAGGGCGTATGAAAATTGGGAAGCCTAAGCAATACGAAAATGCGGAACAGTTTGACAAAGATAGGTCAAGGCACAAAGTACCTAAGGGTTCTAAGGAAGATAAGAAAGGTAAGTCCTATGGATATCCTTTATCCAATGTAAAGCGCACAAAAGAGAAAAAGGTCACTTCAAGGGGGTATGTGGCGAGGGATATAGGAAAATCTTTGATAGAAGGACAACCACGCGTTAATCGAGGTAGTCACTTGAGTGCGGTAGAAGCGGCGTGGGATATTGTCAAAGATAGCGTCTCTTCCGGCGAATATACTCTACCCACTGAAGATGAAATAAGTCAGGGAATGGTCGCTCAGAATTTTAACTTGACCCCTCATTATAAATTGCCTCGCGCTCAAGGCTATACAAATACTCAGGCAAGCCCTAATGCTTCAACGGTTGTGCCCACTAATGTTGCTTATGGGTATTTACCCCAATCGGCTAAAGTACCAAATGCCAATATCGGTCAGACTTTTGAAGATATGTTGATGGAGCGTTTATTCCGAACATCGATTCATGAGTCTATGCATCAAGCACTTGATTCAGTAGAACCCCACATGGACCAAGCGGCTCACGAATATGGAGCATATACTGGTGAATTTGGACCAAGATTTGAGCAAGGACCACCCACAGCGCGTTATTCGAGAATGAAGCGTCAGATAAAGGATATGGGCGAGGCAGATGCTGCTGAATATCTTGCTGATATGATTGATGCTTTACATGAATACCCCGAAGATATGTCTTTTGAAGAACGAACTGCAAACATGACAAGGTTGCAGAATGAACAGATTGGTTTGTGGGCGAGAGAGAATGCCTTACAGAATATGGCAGAAGAAGCCGAAGATGAAGCATGGTATAATATGGTTCAGGGGAGGAAAGAATAATGTCATCTGCATTTGAGCAGGCTTGGGAAGTTGTCAAGTATGTAGATGTGGTTATTGCGTCTCCTGAGGGAAGTAGAGGCTCGACAACCATAACCCAGCCCACTTCAGTATCTAATTTTAAAAATAACGAGAAAAAAACATCAAAACGATATGCACACAGGGAAAACAAAGATTACCAAGCAGCAGAACTAGGGCTTGCACCACACCATGCCGAAAATATAGACTTATTACAGGATGCCCATGCAAGGAATAGACCACAATTTGATGAAGAACCATTCAACGAATTAGGCATCTCTTCTATACAATACCCCCGTCAAAGAGGTATGGTCCTCCCTGAGGATGGCGGTGTTCGAGGTGCAAGACCACAAAGAGAGCCCTTAGGCAATGAGGATTCTTGGCAGAAGCCTGACTTTTATCGTGGCTCATCCGTCGCTAAGCCAAACCAATTTGGAGGTATGACCGCTGTCAATGTTAGTGCGAAAGGTGAAGATGGTATGGATTGGAAAAATGATTTTGAGGGTGCGGTGCGACAATTTGGAGAAATTGCGGACCATGAAGAGGTTCACAATCTGATCGACGATGAGGTGGTATCATGGGCAAAAGAAGCCGCTGGTTACACTGATGATATGGAAAATTCAACCGGAGAGTTTGACCCTGTGCAAGCGTATGGCGACATTAATCCGAGGTATATCAATGAGGACGGGACTGTAAATATCATAGGAAGAATGACAGCGGATAAGAAATTTAAAGAAACCGAAAAAGGACAAAAGAGAGATAGAATCAGGGGCAATTACAACACATTACGGTCCATGGGTCATGAATTTGGGGCATTTACTAATCAAGGCCCTGTTAAGCGTGTATCAAACATGGCAGGATATCCCTTTGGCGATTATATTACCGGAAATAAAGACATCGAACATTTGCATTCGGATGAAAGTAATAAAAGAAATCGGGCCCACAGACTTACGAGGTATGGCAATGAGATTTGAAAAAAGCGAGATTGCTTGGAATATTGCCAAGATGCCCGTTGTTTCGGGGTCTACTAAAATAAATGAAGGGGGGGCTACTGCTAAATTTCTTGACCCTCATTCGCAAGAAATTTTAGACATGATTGTCGATGACGAGGGGGAGTCGGTGCACGGTTACATCTTTGATGAAGGTGCAGACCCTAAACAAATTTATGAAGACGATACAAACAATCCCAATAACTGGTATACGAGAAGGGTTGAGTATGAACATGATGGCTATCCTTTAGACGATGACGATGGCGATTTTAACACAACCCAAGCAGAATTTACGGGTTATAGGCCATTGAGGGGTCAAAGAGCAAGAGCATTAGGTGTGATTCCGGGGGCTGGTTATGACCCTGATGAAAAAGGCCCAGTAGACTGGTCTACAATGGGGATGTTAGAAACAGATTCACCTTACAAATCGCGTGGTTATGCAACGGCGTTATATGATTTGATTTCTTATTATCTAAGTGAACGGGGAAATAATGTGCTTATACCGGGGGACCTTTCAGATGATGGTCGAAAGTTTTGGGATTCTGCTCGAGATGAAGGAAAAGCGGGTATGCGAGAAATCGGATGGTTTGGTGAGGGATTAGGCTGGAACCCCCCATCAAAGAGTTATATGACGGACTCGCCAAGACGCAGACTGCCGCCATTAAGAAAAACCAGTGACTTAATCAAAATGCCTATTGTCTCAGGGTCTTTTAATGTAGACGGGGATGGTGCGACTGCTAAGTTTCGTGACCCAGTAAGCGACGAGATATTAGACTTGCTCATAAATAGTGATGGTATGAATGAGATACACGCCTTCATTGCTGACAAAGGTAAATCTCGAGCATCAGCACAGGGAGTTACCCCTCATACAGATGGGCGGGACAATGTTGTTCAAAGTTTAAGCGTTGACGAACCTTATCGAAAGAGAGGTTACGCCACAGGATTGTATGACTTAATATCTTATTACCTGCAAAATGAAAGAGATAACCATGTGCTTATCCCTTCGGCAGACCAATCGGAAGAGGGTGCACAGTTTTGGGAAGGGGCAAAGTATCGAGACAAAGCAAAAGTAACGGACCTTGACGATTGGGAAGATTGGGGCTGGGTTCCACCACCGAAGTCTTTCATGGAAAAGTCTAGCGATTTGCTCAAGATGCCTATTGTCCCGGGTTCATATAGAGCAGGAGACATAGAAGAAGGAAATGAGAATTATGAGGATAGACAAAAGTATCTGATGGATTTCTATGACCCTAAGGATGATAAGACACGAAAAGTGAATATAATCCCTACATGGAAAAGAAAAGGTCTCGATGAATCGAAGGGGAGAGGATTAGGTTCAATGTTCGGCAGACGGGATGTCCCACAAGGTACTACTGCTGATATTGAATTAGATGAAGATGAAATAGGCGAAGGAGAGAATTTATTCGGAAGAAATCAAAAAGTCCCATTTGGTTATGCTTATGACAATAGGTCCTTAGATAGGCTTTTTGTTCCATCTGATATGAGGCGTCGCGGTATGGGTACCGCAATCGCTGATGCTTTGAGTGAGCATGCGGACCAAGAGGCTCGCAAGAAAGGATATGAACCAACTTACGGTCTAAGTGACGATTCTGACAATGTTCAAACAAAAGACATGCTTGCCTTTTGGGCAAATAGAGGCTACATGCCCGATGCGGTATATCCTCTACCCCGGGGTCAAACCGTAGGAGGCGAAGAATATTGGAGGCGTCAATACCGTGGTTTCAATCAACCCGACTATAAAGTACAAGGCCCTTTCAAAGGAGACTTTGAACAAGCGTGGCAGGCCGCTGTTGATGCAGGCCAAGATGAGTTAAAATCAAAAATAGAGTACGAAGAAGCAGGTAATAGGTGCTGGGACAAGTATGAAGAAGCGGCTGATAAGTACGCTTCAGTTTTTGGTTTTGAAAGCGGACAAGAGTTAATCGATGCAGATTTTGATCTCAATGAAGAGTTAAGGAGACGCGGTGTAGATGATAAGTATATTCACGAATATGACGGGGAGCATATGTGCGAGTGTTTTGAGGGCCATCCTTGGTATGCAGGGGAAGATATAGACTCTCACGAAGAAAAACGAATGACTCATTTCCCTCATTCAAATCGAAATTGGAATAATAAAAGGTCGATAATGGATGATTAATTTTATTCTGTTCTTTTTGTTTGGTATTTCTTTTTTGCTTGGTTATTTCTTGACATCCTTTCTCCTGCAAGAGGATGAGGTGGGTATAGTGATGTTGCCATATGAATATTTTGAGAAACAGTAAAAAGTAATTTCAAAGCGTCTCAAAATCTATGCCGCACAGATGGGCCGAATGTAAGAGGGGATGTATAGATAATGAAACAACAGCAGTTCGCAGGATGTATTCTGTTGCAAGGCGGCCTAAATGCAAATACTGCGGCCAAAATATGCGGGATATGTCCGCTGAAGAAATAAAACAAGCACGGCTAATTGCTCCATTTTAGAGGGGCAGCGGGAGGAAAAAACATTATGAAGGGATGCAATCTTATGTGTTAACAAAAGAACGAACCCGCTGCCCTTGCTTAGCCGGATTCAAGTACCCCTTATGTGCTTTTTGGTAAAAAAGCCTAAGTGTTTGCACATTCTGCCACTTAATGTGCCGAGCGATAGCCATAGTGTTGCTTTCTCGAAAGCATTTTCTTTACTCAAGGAGTGGCAGCGGCAAAAACCATTAGCACCTTTGGCGTCAGTGATGGGCGTAAAGAATCTTACAAAACCAAGCAAACCGTATGCAAGACAGATGTTTGAAGCGTTTGGTCCTTTGTTTGAAGAGAACGAAGATATGACTCTCATAGAATCAAACTTGGGTGGTGGTGGGGTCAAATACGGCCTCCGCCCTGAAAGGCACATTGGGGTTGACATAAACCCTGCATTGACTGGGTTACATACAGCAATACGCGATGCGCCTCAGATATTTAACCCCGAAGCAATGCAAGACTTGACATTGACAAGAGAGGGTGAGATACCGATCTATTCTAACACTAAAACCCCACCGACTCCGGTGGGTGGCCCGGTTACATCTCAAGAGATTGAACAATTTGGGATGCCGGATTTGGGTGGCGTTTATTACGGAATCAATTATTACAATTTACGCAGACAATTTAACGAGTTACAAATGAAGAAGGATATGGGGACAATAACCCCCGCTGAAAATGTTAAATTTTTACAATTAGCATATTATCTTTCAAAAAACGCCTTTGGCCAATCTATGAGATATAATCGAAAAGGCGAGATGACACAAGGCGGGCCTCGCCCAAGAGGCAGGAGAGGCTTCAAGACAAAACTTGGCGATATTGCAGGGGCGGGACAGGTTAATCTGACACGGTTTGGAGGTAGTAAATCAAATTGGATGAGTAAGAACAAATTAAACACCCCTGAATATTATGCGGCTGGCCATTTACCATATGGTGTGCTGCCTGAAGATACCGAGTTTAAAGAATATAATGAGGCAGCACAAAATTCTAAGATTTATAGAATGCCAATGCAAGAAATGTTCCAGCGTTTGAAGATGCCCGATAATGCTGCTTTCTTGTTAGACCCCCCATATAGAGGGCAAGAAGGACTTTACTTTGATTGGAAAAACAAGGATTCGGATTATGTTGGCCAAGTATTTAGGATGTTAGCGAATCGTGGAACGCCTGTTGCATGGTATGACTCGGCAATGGATGAGAATACCCGAATGCTTGAAGGCTTAGAAAATGCTGGGTATGCTGTGACAGGCAGGGCTGAGGGCAACCAAAAAGCAAAAAAGAAAACAGTGCCTGAGATGTTTGCTTTTGCTAATATGCCTCACTTAGACCCTGATGATGTTGCTTCGTGGTCAGATTCAAGGGGGTTGTTTTGATGAGCCGAGGCAATCCTGAAAACTCAATACTTACCGAAGATACTCATCATTTAATTTGCCCTACTTGTGGAGGTCCGGCTCATCACGATGATATGGTTCACCAACTATTGGTGAAAAGCATTGACGAAGTTAGGTCTTTGCATGCCGACCCTAATATGAAAGGGGTAGATTTGTTTTATGCATCAAGAGGTTATGAAAGACCACCCGAGGGAGGTTCTACACTCGACGCAGCGCAATTGCCAATAGACCCTATGCACCAACGGGCCATAGATGAAGCGAGGCAGGGGTTATCTCAATATCCAATTACAGGTTCTAATTTACAATTTAGAGACGGCCAAGGGGGGCATGTAATGCACGGTATATACCTTAATCAGACTGGTAAGCCTCACAATGGTCCGAGAGATATTCTAAATTTCATAAGAGAATCTAAAATAAAAGGAATAAACACCACTACTTTGGATTCTCAAGGAGGTATGTCGAACCCGGGCAAGATGTGGGGAGGTTCTGAGGACCATCCAACTGCTGCTTGTAATGTAGGGGCTGCCATGAGAAAACAACCGGGTTCTCCTTGCTACGGTTGCTATGTGGATTTCGGTAGGCAAAATCAAGCGGGTGCTCAAAGAATACAATGGGCAAACCTCATGGGCTTAGCCAACCCCAATATGTATGCCGCTGCGTTGTCTTATCAAATAGAAAATCATTCGCAAGGAGACAGGCTTAGATTCTTTTCAGGTGGCGATTTGCAAAGTCCTAATCATTTAGCAATGCTCGTCGATATAGCAAAACAACACCCCGAAAAAATGTTTTGGTTGCCCACAAGAGAAATCGGTCATGTTGGCAAGTATCTTGACGCCAATAAAACAGCAGATGGCTTGCATACTGTTCCAATACCCGAGAATCTAACTCTCAGATTATCCAGCCCTAAAGGAGACCTGTCTCATCAATTGACACAACATATGGCTGAGTCACACCCTCAAATTACAATGAGCACAATGAATGCAAGCCATCAGAATCATGAAGAAGTTTGGGTCTGTCCATCTGCTGGGCATAAGGATGAAAAAGGCACCTGTGAACATTGGGGGTGCGATGCGTGTTGGAATCCGTCTATCCGCCACATTGACTATTCAGGTCATAGTGTGAAAAGAGCATATAAAAATAGATCACCGGGAGAACAAATGTTGCATCAAAGTGCGGTTGATAACACGCTCAAGCGTTTAGAACAGGTAAAAGGTGCAAGGCCAAAAAGCAATACTGAGTTTGACATCAGTCAATTTACTCTTTAAGGCAATGGTTGTGCAATAGAGTGAGATGTGTGGTTTATCTGCCCCGCATGAGATGCTGAACCTCGACATTGAATGAATGCTGCAATTAATTCGTTGATTATGTATTCGTCCCCCGCTGTGACAGGATAAGGTAAAGCAGCGATTGCCCAATCTCTCAGCCAAGCCCTGTCAGTTGAAAACACTCTACTGAACATAGTCATTGAGTTCTGTGATACTTGGGTACTCGTCCAGTTCTGTTCCTGTTGTAAAATTTGTTCTGCCTGTTGCATGTAGGTAGCCCAGTTCTGTTGTTCTTGAGTTAAGTTGGAGTAGGTGTATAGAGGGTGATTAAAGTAATTTAATACGGCTACTGCCGCATCAGGCGGGAACTCTTCATTTCTGACAATATTTGTGTTGGCGTGTCTACTAATCCATTGGTTTAATGCTTCAACATTGTTGATTGTTGCGGACAAGGCGTTTTGATAAGAGCGCATTGCATATACGGCTGGAATGGTGCTCGGGCTTACGGCTGACATTGCTGTTCCTATAATAACCTATTATTTCATCATAATGCTCATAAGGTTGACAGGACTGGCATTGTTCAATGAGCCGCCATGTTTCAGTCGTAATGAGAGACGATTTGTATAGAAAAATGGAACAAGAAAGGGGGCGTGAAACCAAATCTTCTTTTGTAAATCATGTACTTGAGGTTTATTTTAATAATATAAAAGGTGAAAACAATGGATGAACGAAAGCCAAATCAAAACCGGAATAATGCAACTCCGCCGCCGTGGGCACAAGACAATACGCGTATCGATGTAAATTTAATTGCAATGCTTCTTTGGCAAGCATTGTTAACCGGTATCTCGGTTTCAGTGTCTCACATGAACTGGTATCTCCCTGATGCAAGTGCAGGCGAAATGGGACTTCAATACGGTCTAATTGCGTTTGGTTTTTTGTGCACAGCAATGGTTTTGTTCCATGTAGGCGGCATAAGAGATTCACTTGCAATTCGTGCCGAGTTATCTCAAGAGCATCGATATGACAAATGGTATAGGACACAAATGCGTATGCAGCAACGCCGTTCACAAAAGCGTACCTTCTATGATAACAACGGCGGCCAGCAATTATTTGGGGTATTGCCGTGGGGTCAGTCCGAAGAAAACCCTAATAACAATGAACAAGAAGGCAAAAATAACTCCTGAATAAGGTGATATATATGTGGCCGTTTTCTACTAAGCAGGAGCGACAGGCTGAAGCAATGTCAATGATTCTTGCAGAAAACAGTTACGATAGAAAAATGGAGAGGATGGCGGGATGGGTAAGAACAGTTTTAGCAATGGTTGGCGGGATTATGCTAACTTTTGCGATTCTTCTAGGTTTAGACATGCTCGGCCATACTCCGATTACTATATGGGATTGGATAAAATCAAAATTCTAATTAAGAGGGCATTGTAATGAGTGCTCTTATTGCTGGGCACTTCATACTAGGCTCTATTAGTGTAGCACACTCATTATATCGTATTTTAAAACCATATCGCGTAGGGATATATGGTCCATCGCAAACGGGTAAAACTACATTAGACCAATATATGACAGTTCCCGGAGATATAGAACCGATACCTATACATTTCCGCACCACTCACAACCTTGACTCAAAAACTAACAGGTATAAGATGCCTAAAGTAGAACGAAAGTTGTTGCGTTGGAAAAAGGAAAAAAAGGCAATATCAAATACAGATATGGCAGGACAAGCCCAATTCCGCAATCTTTGGGTGGAGGATATGTACGGTAGAAATGTGGAAGTAGTGATATACATGGTAGACCACAGGGTGCTAAATAATTTTCAAGTGAGATTGGACGCTGTTGCAGGTTTCGAGTACCTGATTGACAACATCTTGAAAGTTAACCGGACAAAAGCAATAAGTCGTAAAGCAAGAAAGAAAGGAAAAAAGTATAATCCAAAATTGTTTTGTCTTGTGATCAATAAAATGGATTTGTGGTGGGATTCTAATGCAGAAAGTCTATGGAATCTTAATTTAAAGAAAGAGCATCCTATTGTTTTGCCATTTAGAAACGGTTTAAAACGATTAAGAAAGGCTGGCATCAGGGCAGATATACACGCAATATCTGCTCAACATGGGATAAATGTGGAAGGGGTAATGATGCATTTGATAGAATCTATGTGATTTTATCCGGTATTTTTATGAGGCTGTCAAGGCTGGCATGGTTATGGCGTGGATGCCTTTTACGGGCGGAGGAGCACCCCCTCTCATTGATATGACTGATGAGCAGTTACGCATTTTGTCTGCTCAAAGTGGTATTACTTTTAACCTGTTAAAAGCACAGCAACAAGCGGAAATGGCTAGTGCGGGTTCTACCGGGGGTCTTGATGGCTCGGAGGACATTCTAATACCTACTGTTGAAATGCAATTGGTTCAGAACAGCAAGAACCCTAAAAAAGCAAGGAAGAAAAACATCAAGATGTTAAGAAAGGCTTTGAGGCCTCCTAATTACAATTTAGGTTTATTTAAGATATATAGGTACAATGCACCCCATGAATGTGCGTGTTGCGGTGCGGATATTAGGAGGTTCATAGAGGGAGATAATGCATATTCCCACATTGTCGATGAAAAAACAGGCCTTTCATTGGCGGACATTTACTGGTTTGACGATAATACCGGCCAGCCGATTAGACCTCTAGCGCGAACACACGGAGACCACGGCGATGAAATGGAAAGCACTCTTTGCCCAGCCCATTTGCACATATACCACACACTTATTTCAATGAAACAAGAACATGAAATGGAGACAAATGGGTTCAATAGAATTGTCAGCAAGGGGACTAAATTTCAGAAAGTCCCCGGACTAAGCATGTTGATGAGAGGCTCAAAAAAACAACAAAATCGTTCTACTATGGAGTCTTTATCAAAATATGAACCATTTTTTGAGATGATACGAAGAGACGCTCAACACAGCAAGGGCATTCAAATGATTCAACATCCAAATCCAATAACAGGCATATCAGATATTGTAATGGTCACTTTTGATTTAAGAGCATTACAACTGGAGAGTCAATCGGTACAAAATCAATATTTGAGTGGTACATTAGGGGCAAACCAAATGAATACGGTTGCGGTACCAGCAACACAGGCGGCTGGAGCCGCAGTAATAACGGAATGATTAATATGGGCTGGTTTAGCAAGAATGAAACACCGACACAACAGTTTGGAACACCTTCGTATAATAGTGGTTTCGGGCAACAGCAGTCGAACATGAATCAAATGAATGGAATGAGTCAAGGTGGCATGGGTGCTATGATGATGGGGCAACAAGCCCAAAACCCAATGATGCAACAAATGGCTAACGACCCAATCACTGCAACTGCCCGTCTTCTTGATTTCAATGACCCTGTGTCAGATTTCATAGTTTCACAAAACTTTGCAATGTTGATCGAATTAATGGGGGGAGTAGTTACTCTTGCAGTAAAAGAATTCTTTTCATCTGTTAAATTTAACCAAGATACAGACACAGGGCAGTTGTCTATCGATACCGCTAGTATGCCAAGTTCATTAGCAACAATGTCTCCTGAAAACTTGCAATTAACCCTTCAACAAGTTCAAAACAATGTAAATATGGGCATTCAGCAACGAATGCAACAGCAACAAATGTTTTTGATGGCTCATAATCCAATGGGTATGCAACAGAATCAACCCGGTTTCTTTGGCAACCTTTTGGGGGGCATACTAGGAAATCAAATGCAACAGCAGGGTATGATACCAACAGCGGGCAAAGTAGCAACCGGCGCAGCATTGCTATGAGGTGATAATATGAATAAAGATATGGAACAAAATAAAGCGGAGCATATGAATACGGTAAATTGGGCGCAAACATTAGATTCGTTTGTCTCTCCTTCTAAAATGTTAGTAGAAAGTGCAACAATGATTTTTATTATTTCTTTTATGTTGTTTTGCGGCGTTGGTTTGGTTTGGAAGGGCGATGAGTTGTCCGCCACTCAAATGATGCTTGCCTTTTTTGGTTTGCTATTTACCATGTCGGTAGCAATTAGACAATTTGCTTCCTTTCGGTATTGACAGGTATCGCCTGTCGCCTTATCAGGCGAGGATGGAAGCAATAACTGAACCGCCGCATGAAACAAAGAAGGTCGTAGACATACCCGAAAAAACACAATGTATTGCTATTACTAAAACTGGGTCACGATGCAAGCGTATCGCTGCAAAGAAAGGCGAGGAATATTGCCCTACTCATGTTTCCAAATACCGCAAGGCTAATTGAATAGAATGCTGTCCGATTTAATATGGCAGGGCGTAAGCAACGCAAGAATTGTTTCTTTTGCCAACACCCTCAGCGTGATATGTTAGAGCATGAAATACGCATAGGAACCCTGTCGCCCGCTGAATTGGACAAGGAACAGGGGTGGCCTGAGGGGACTTCACACAGGCACATGCGCAGACATGCGGGTGAATATCATAATAATAGTAATTCTGAGTGCCCGATATGTACGCACCCTGAAAGAAACATAATAGAAGAGTCTATACTTGAACAAAGAGCGAGCATGGATGAATTTGCCGTGGAGTTAGGTGTCGATGAATCTGTTATACATCACCATATGGACCGGCACATAAAGCCGGTGATACAGGCTCAAGCGGAGTTAGAAGTATTGCCAACTGCTTTGTCTACTGTTAAAGATTCTCTATTGCGTGTAGAAAAGAATATGCTTAGAATGGACCGAATACTAGGTTTACATCTTGACACCATTGAAAATGCAATGATGGATGAATCGGAAATGGTATCTGCCATGGATTTGGGCTTAGCGGTAAAGTTACACAAAGAAGTCCGTGAAACTTTGACGGATTTAGCGAAGTGGATGGATAAAGCAGAAACTATAGAAACAAGTCAATCTGTTAGCGTATTAACTATAATACAAGGGCATTTTGCAGAAAAAGCCCCCGAGGAATGGAGAGAACTGCGTAAATCACTTGCAGAAGCGGGGGTCTTAGAATAATGTCAGCGGCAAGAGTGCTAAAAGTAATTCATAAAACAAAAGAGTTAGAGGAATCTGAAAAGCCTCCGGGCTCATACTTATCCGGCAATAAAGTTACTGGTTTTTCAGTTAATTTCCCAATACAAGGAACCTGTAGGCCGTCAAAAGTTTGCATAAAAACATGCTATTACGCTACCGGCGGTACGGCTTGGAATAATAGTTTGAGGAAGCAACTGTGGCTTTTCAACAAATGCAATGAAGACCCCATCGCCTTTGCTGATGTTATTGCTAAGGAATATCACAAAAAAGGTTTAGACTATTTGAGGTGGAACGGAGGTGGTGACTTGTTCGAGGCATCTACGGAAGCATTGAATCATATCGGTGAAAAATATCCCGAAATGGTCATATGGATTGTCACCCGCAAACCCGAAATGGCCGCATTGATTGCCCCTCACCCTAATTTACACCTGCATTTTAGTTTAGATGCACATTCTCTTGATAGGCGTGATAAGGCATTAGATTTAGTCAATAGGCCTATATTTTTCTCATATCAATGTGAAAAGGGAGAAAAACCTGATGTAAATCTTTTAACTTCGCAACACGGAGTATCTTTGTTTTTCTTTGATAATTACTATTTGACAGACCCTGTGTATGAAATTGATCACATGGATGTATTGTGCCCGTTAAATCTTAACAGAACAAATACGGGGGAAATAGCAGGCTCTTGCGGAGAGTGCCGTAAATGTTTCAATGGGCATTGGCTGGAGGGGGCGGAATGAACCAGTATGCTTTTGCCATCGGTTGGGGCGTGGCTCAAAATGATATTCAAAAAGGTATCAGGGACATATTTAGAAGAAAAAAGCCTTCGGAACCATTTTACTCATATGATAATATGTGCAGGTATTGCGGTTATGATGCACAAGGAAAAGTAGCCGCAGCGGCGTTTGCAAGAGGAGAAACGCTCTCAGAAAAAGATTTTCAAGACCGTGTAAACTATGAGTTATACACAAAACATCCGGCTATGTGTGCGGGTATGAGGGATAATTTAGAAGAAGAGAGGCAGTCAATGCGTAGAGACTATGGTGAGGGCTATGAAGAGGAATACGAAAAAAGAAAACAAGCAATACAAGAGCGATAGAGGGAATAGAAAAATGCCAAAATTGCCCGCACCCAAAGGAAATCAAGTCAAAATTGACAAATCCTTTGAGTTAGCGTGGGAGTTAGCAAAATCTGATGAGAAGGGTGATAACGCACCAACAAACCCCAAACTATGGTCACAAGCAAAGTCTAAAGCCCGTTCTAAATTCAAAGTATATCCATCAGCATATGCCAATGGTTGGGCCTCTAAATGGTATAAATCTAAAGGCGGCGGCTGGAAAAAGAAGGGCAAAAAAAGTAAGAAGTGAAAGCCATGGCTGAATTAAAGAAAAAAGATTGTTGCTGTGGCGCAACTGAAAAAAACCCTTGCGCTTGCATGAAAAAAGGCATTATGAAATGTTCTGCAAAAGAACCTATGTGTCAATGCTACAAAGACCTAAAAAAAGAAGGAAAGCACCCAGCGGACCTGAAAAAAGCATTTAACATTGCGTGGAATTATCTATGATTGAAAGGCCCGCTTCCTATATTTTGTCTAAAGACTTAAGACGGTGGTTTAAGGAAAAGTGGGTTGATGTTTCACGAAAAGATAAAGATGGGTCACACCCTCCCTGTGGTCGTTCAGACGCTGAAACATCATCCAAGGGATATCCTAAATGCCGACCATCAAAGAAAGTAAGTGATAAAACTCCAAAGACATCTAAAGGCATGAGCACTAATCAAAAAAAGGCTGCGACTCGTAGAAAAAGGAGCAAGCCACAAGGAGTAGGAGGAAAACCAACGATGGTAAAAATGTGCGATTGCGACTCTTGTATTACTTTGGCTAAAGCAATGATAGTAAAGGCAAAAAAGAAATCAAAGCCGTTTCACGGTTATAACCCTAACAAGCATAGTAAAAAAGGCGGTTTAAACGCAAAGGGTAGAGCAAAGGCAAAAAGAGAAACCGGGGCAAATTTAAAACCTCCAGTTACAACAAAGCCAAGTAAACTAAAAGCGGGTTCTAAAAAAGCCAAGAGGCGTAAATCATTCTGTGCAAGAATGGGCGGAGTAAAAGGACCGACCAGTAAAGGCGGTAAAATGACACCGAAAGGTGCAGCATTGAAAAGGTGGAATTGTTAATGAGTAATTTTGAAACAGCATGGCATATAGCGAAAGAAGAAAAAACACAATATGTTTGTGATAAATGTGGAAAGACGGATGCCTCGGGTGTTCATGGAGACAGGTGTAACGAATGTAGAAGAGAGAGGGCTTTTGGAAAAATTAAAAAGTCCCCCGGCATGGTTACTCTTATGATGCCCGAATCTGCTTATAGCACAATTATGGAGACGCTCTATATGGACCTGAGGTCAAACTCTATTGATGACAGCATTAAAGCAAGATTACAACAAGCATTGAATCAAATACAACAAAAGTGAGGGATTTACATTAAGACTATCCATCAGTTAATGTTGAAAGACACTAACCTTGAGGATATACTTCATAATGGTTCGATCAAGACACCCCACGAAGCAGTATTATTCCTCAATGCACTGGACTATGTTGTCAAAGAATGGAATCAAGCAATGAATAATTTTTCTGTAGAAGGTACAGATGATGTTGCTTCAGAAATATACTCGCAATTAATATTCTGTCGCATGATATTTGCTGACTTGACATCTCATGAGCCACAAACTCCATTGTTAGAAGCAATTAAGTGTATGAAGGATTTGAAACAAAGTATGATGACAATGGCGAAGTCATATGCGAGGACTCCTTCGCTTGCTCATTGGTATCTGTCTTTGCCTGTTAGAGTTGAAAACTATTATCATTCAATGCGAGGTGGTTCACAGTGGTAGTCTCTAATCCGAGAGATAGTGCGGTTTGGACCCCTCGTACTCAAGAATTTACCGGAGGTTTCAATGGCCGTGAGATGATAGGCGATTACGATGTTAACCCTAATGAGAATTCTGATGGACTCTCACATCATTCAAGACAATCCCCCGAGGATTATGAGAGTGTGGACCAAACCAATGCTAAAAAGCGTAGAGAAAGGGCATTGAGGGAGTTGAAACCGGCGATACCGCATATAATCCCCACTGCTGCAAAAATAGATGAAGAAATATCAAGGTCTCCTCAAAGAGAGGGCACAAGTGAGTTGCTAGAGTCAGGATTAGGTGTTGATATGGGCCTCGCTGCTCGAGGTATTTCTCAAGCGGTTGGTGCCAATGTTGGTCCAATAAGAAGCCCAACAGGTCAAATCTCATATCAATCCGATATAGGTAAAGCAGTTTCTGATATTAGCAAGGCTCGCCGTAAGTATAAAGGTCGCAAATATGAAGAGGATGAAGAGTCCGATGAAGAGGAACGCAAAGCCAAAAAGAAAGGTAAGCGTGAAAGGAAGAGAAAGGGAAAGGCCAAAAAAACATCTGTTGGTGGCCGTGAGATAAAATCAAGAACAAAGAGGCGTTCCGCAACTGCCGCAAGAAACATAAACAGATACGGTAAGAGACAGGCTTTTGCCCCAAATACCAAGAGTTTAGCACTTAGGATGGTCGGTTCTACAAGCAGCGAAGCCATCCCACTTAGGCTCCGAGACCCAGTAGCATGGGAACGCAAAAAATCCTATGAAAGAGAAAGAAGAAAGCGCGGTGCATTGCCTAGAGGCCTATCGCAGCACTATGACACATCTTCTTCAGGGGGCCGTGGGGGAACTATTGGTGGTACGAAGGGGACAAGTACGAAAATGCCAAGAATACCAAAGATGGGCACTAATCCGACTCGAGCAGCAGCATCAAGGCGTGAAAGAATAAGTCCGGGCGGCGTAGGGGACCCACTAGGGAGTAGTGACCCTATACCATTATTAGCAAAAGCAAAAGGGCTAGACTCCCTTAGCCGTGTTGAAATAAAAGCGTTATTAAGTAAAGTTGAGAGGTTGCTGCGTAAAGTGAACCGTATGAAAAAAGCCACTCCTGAGCACGACCATAACGCAAAAATCGGAAATCAGGCGGGTAAAGATGTCGGTACCGCCCCAAAAGGTGCTACAGATTTGCCTGAAGAACAAGAAGCATACCGTATTTATGACGATACATCACTAGCCCCTACGGGTAAGAGGTGATGATAGCAGTGTATAATTTGGGCCGTTTCATTATACAAAAGGGAGAGGGAATATACAACCTCTTTGATTTTATCAATGCAGTGATGGGTTCGGAGTCATACAACGCTACAAAAGCCAGTCTTATTGATTCACATCATGATATTACTCATAACGATATTACAGGAGTCGAGGGGGACGCTGCTGAGTTGGCGTTTAACAAAGGCTTCGGAGACCCCGCAATGGCTCAAAAATACCATGCAGGCCCCAATGGACCGAATGATGCTGAATACACGGCGGCTTTCAGGCACATGGTGCATGCTGGCTCGGGTAGAATTAATCAATTAGTAGAAAGACAGAATCAAATCAATGCGAGTAGAGGTATTAGGCCAATGAACCTGCCCTTTACATCCAATAGCATTGGAGAGTATACAGTTCACCCTTCATGGGGGCACAAGGAACATACTTACTCATTGAATGATGTGAAAAGCAAGGACGGCATTGTAAATCCCTTCGATAGAATGACCGGAGAACTGATCACAAATATCAAGAGCAGTAGGACCGAAAAAGGAGAGGGTTATCTGAGGCCATATGCTGAAGCCTATGAACAATCAAAATCTCAAGATGGCGGCCCAAAAGCGGGCAAGCATAGAAAGAGAACATCATTTATCATTTCACCGACTACGGTGCATCGAGATGTCATTTCAATAAATGACGGAGACATAGGTGTTTCTTTATTCAATACAATAAAATCAGCACAGCGTACTGCTCAACAGTCGGGTGCGGACCCTGTTCAGGCGGCCTATGAAGCACTTAGAAGCAACAAAAAGTTTGCAAATAGAGCAGGTGGAATACATCATAGAGATTTTGCTACTACTTTCGGAAGGTATTCGGAAGCCGCATTGGGTCAATTTGACCAAGAGCAAGAATTGGGACAGGAACTACCCGCCGCCAGTACATCTAATCAAATACAAGATATGACTCACTTTATGGAGCCAAGCCATCTTGATAAGAACTGGTTCAGAAATTTTGGCAACGGCGGCGTAAATGGACATTACATGCGAGAGGGCGGCAGTGGTCGAAAGGCTGCAATAAAGGACCTTGCGGGGCATGGCTTTACAGAACAGCATGTCAATAATTTATATGATGACACTATTGAAATGTTTACTCAAGGTGGTTTGAAAAATGAGCGTGGCCGAAAGGCAACGATTAAGCAAATATTCCTTCATAATTTAGCCGTCCATCACATGCTGGATGGAAAACCGCCTTCATGGGTTAATGGACAAATGACTATGCCTCGTAACCCTTCTGAGTCAAAAATGACTCCTTCGGCGGGTTCTGACCCAAAAAATCCTCAACAACAAGGAATGCCCCCCGAGGAAGTTGAACAACCGCTGCCAAATCCACTCGCAGTAGAACCTTTACCATTACCAAGACCTAACTCTTCTTCGAGTTTAGCATCTCCACCTCCAAAGGCTCCTGTAGCCCCTCCCCCCGTGGTTAATTCTTTAGGGAGGGTCACTCCTGCCCCAAGTAGGCGGGGTTTTATGGATATGCTGGGTTCGGCACTTGGAGGTATGTATGGTAACTTTACCATGGGTAAATCCGACAGTGAAAAAGAGATGGTAGAAACTTATCTTGAACGAGTCCAATTAGACTTAGCAAAAACAGAAATAGTTGGGTCGAAAGCAAAACTAAATCCTCAATCTACATTCGATATTTCATTAGTGGCGGGTCAAATAAACAAGTCGTCGAGTGAAGTAGTAGCAATTATCAACAGTCGAGGAGATTGGAGAAAAATTGCAAAATCCTTTAATGTTCCACATGAAGAAGTCCAAAAACTAAAGGTGATTTTTAATGAATGAGTATGTCCTAAAAGCAAGAGAAATGCAATTAAAGAAATTTGATGGGAGCACTCCGGTTAGGGACCCTAATGCTGCGGCGCAAGCCCCTCCGATGATGAATTTGCCTCCGGTTGCTAATAATAATACTCAACCACAGCCACTTGACCCCACCGTGAATGCTTTTACGCCGGGTAGAGTAAGGACCACAGGAAGTCAATATCTTGGAGATATTGGGCGTGGTATTGCGAACAAACTCGGTAATTTGCCCGGGATAAGAGGTGCAAGGAATGTTGTAAATAGTCTTGCAAGAACGGGGCAACAACAAAGGTATGGCATTCCTCAAACAAGACAGAACATAATGGCTGGAAGGCAGAAAAATTTTGAAAGAAAATCGGGTCCCGACCAATTAGCGCAAGATGCAGCAATGTCGGGTCAAGCAATTAATCAAGATGATGCAGATTTGGCTGAGGGTCAAATGCAACAAAGAGACGCAAACATGGCCAATATGCAAAGTCAACAACCGGCTCAAAATTTTGGAGACACTACTTCAGCCGACGCAGCAAGAGGGGCTAAAGTTTCTCAAGCAAATAAACAAGCAAACAAGAAAGGCGGCATAGGCATGAACCCACTCGCTCTTTTTGGGACACTTGGAATGAGTGGTGTTGCACAGGGCCTTTACAATATGGGCCAAAGGCGAAAAGGGCAAGATAAATTAGACAGTTATGCTCGAGGAGATTTTAGCAAATCATTATCAAACACGATAGAAATCATTGAATTAAGAAAATCGTTTCAAGTAAAGAATGAAACGGGGGCATTGAGAAATGCCCGCAGATAGTTCCTTCGATAAAGCATGGGACGGCTTGGAAAAAGGTTTCTTTGATTCTTTTCAGAACGCCGCCAATAACGCTCGTAGAAGGCGTATAGAAAGGAGAGCAAACGCAAGCCGATACACAGGGGGCAACATCAGCGGAGAGACTGAAACAATTTCTCCCTCTCCTACTACTCCCAGTAATACCACTGATGATTTTGCTACACGAATTACGCAAGCATTGCGAGGGGGAGACCCTTTTGCTAACATCAACGATTTGATGTCTAATGCAAAAGCGACACATATAGAACAGGTTTCTCCTAACCCCGAAGAAACTACGGTTGTTGAGCCTGAGCCTAACACCGTAGATGTTACAAACGAGACTGCTGATTATGAGCCTGTTCTTGAAAACGATACTGAGGAAATAGACCCTGACTCTTTGCTTGGTCAGTTATCACAAAGACAGGATGACACCCCCGCA
>UEXM01000877.1_pt1 | contig 28804 bp, 23 predicted proteins | sample 1796661 | NCBI WGS metagenome assembly UEXM01 (sample SAMEA4772469, study PRJEB27181) | metagenome
GTTTGCCCTGATGGGGCAGGCGCTGGTCAATGCGGTGGATGGCGTGCGCCACCCCCGGGTGGCCCTGCTCAACATCGGTGAGGAAGACATCAAGGGCAATGAGCAGATCAAGGAGGCCGCCGGCCTGTTGCGTGATGCCCCGAACATTAACTACGCCGGCTTTATCGAGGGTGACGGCATCTTTGCCGGAGAAGCGGATGTGGTGGTCTGCGATGGCTTCGTGGGCAATGTCTCCCTGAAGACCATGGAAGGCGTGGCCAAGATGCTCAAGAACATGATTCGTGAAGAGGCAGAGCGTTCCTGGCTGCGGAAACTGTCCGCCTTGCTGGCCCTGCCGGTGTTTCGTGGTCTGAAGTCGCGCATGGACCCGGACCGATACAACGGCGCCAGCCTGGTTGGCCTGCGCGGTGTGGTGGTGAAAAGCCATGGTGGCACAACGGTGGAAGGCTTCGCCAGTGCCCTGGAAGTAGCCGAACTGGAAGCCCGCCGCAATGTGCCGGCACTGATCCGCGATGCCCTGGCACCAGTGGCCAACAGCGCGGACGCCTGAAACAGTACATTAATACTTTGTTGCAGGGAGAGCCGGACAGCCAATGGCAAAGCCGGCATACTGCGACCTGCACTTTAAGGGGATAGTGAATGTCCAAAACTGCTTTTATTTTTCCCGGTCAGGGTTCCCAGAGCCTTGGCATGCTCGCTGACTTTGCCGACCGCCCGGCGGTAAAGCAGACCTTTCAGGAAGCCTCCGGCGCCCTCGGCCTGGATATCTGGGCTCTCTGTCAGGATGGTCCCCAGGAAGCCCTGAACCAGACCGAAAACACCCAGCCCCTGTTGTTGACGGCAGGTGTTGCTCTGTGGCGGCTGTGGGAGCAGAGCGGCGGTCCGCGCCCCAATTTGCTGGCTGGCCACAGCCTGGGCGAGTACACCGCGCTGACCTGTGCCGGTGTGGTCACCCTGGGCGATGCGGTGCGCCTGGTGCGTACCCGCGGACAGCTGATGCAGCAGGCCGTAGCCGCCGGTGAAGGCAAGATGGCCGCCGTGCTGGGTCTGGATGATGATCAGGTCCGCGCGGCCTGTGAGCAGGCCGCCGAAGGCGATGTGGTCGAAGCGGTGAACTTCAATGCCCCGGGGCAGGTAGTGATCGCCGGTTCCGCCGCCGCGGTGGAGCGTGCCATTGCCGCCTGTAAAGACGCCGGCGCCAAACGGGCCATGCCCTTGCCGGTTAGCGTACCTTCCCACTGTGCGCTGATGAAGCCGGCAGCGGATCAACTGGCAGAGACCCTTAACGCCACCAGCTTCCATGCTGCGGAAATGCCGGTCATCAATAATGTGGATGTGGCTATGGAAACCGCGCCGGAGCAGATCCGCGAGGCGCTCATTCGCCAGCTCTATTCGCCGGTGCGCTGGGTGGAAACCATTCAGGCCCTGAAAGAGCAGGGTGTCAGCCACGTCTATGAATGCGGCCCGGGCAAGGTGCTCAGTGGTCTGATCAAACGGATTGACCGGGACATTGCTGCCCGGCCGCTGGAAAACGGAGAGGCCTTCGAGGCTGCTCTGAAAGGAGAATAAGGATGTCAGAAAAGACAGTCGCGCTGGTTACCGGTGCCAGTCGCGGTATCGGTCGTGCCATTGCGGAGCAGCTGGTGGCAGAGGGCTTTTTCGTGGTTGGCACTGCCACCTCGGAAAAAGGCGCTGCGGCTATCGGTGATGCACTGGGTGCCAACGGTGCCGGCAAGGTGCTGAACGTGACCGATAAGGAATCGGTGGCCAGCACGGTGAAGAGCATCAATGACGAGTTCGGTGCGCCGCTGGTCTTGGTGAATAACGCAGGGATTACCCGCGATAACATCATGCTGCGGATGAAAGATGACGAGTGGGAAGATGTCATCAACACCAATCTGAATTCCCTCTATCGGGTCAGCAAGGCCTGTCTAAAGGGCATGACCAAGGCTCGCTGGGGGCGCATTATCAATATCAGTTCCGTAGTCGGTACCATGGGTAACGCGGGCCAGGCGAACTATGCCGCTGCCAAGGGCGGGGTAGAAGGTTTCACCCGTGCATTGGCGCGGGAGCTCGGCTCACGTAACATCACAGTGAATTCCGTGGCGCCGGGCTTTATCCAGACGGACATGACGGAGGCTCTGCCGGAAGCGCAGAAAGAGGCGCTTCTGGCGGGTATTCCGCTGGGTCGTTTGGGTCAGCCTGGGGAAATTGCCAGTGCAGTTGGCTGGCTTGCCAGCGATGGTGGCGGCTACGTCACCGGGACCACTTTACATGTCAATGGCGGCATGTTTACCGGTTAGCTCAAAAAACGGGCACCGGAGGGTTTCTGAAAAAGCGGTCTAATACGCTGTTTTTACAGAAGAAAATATTTGGAAAAACTTCAGGTGACGGCACTGGCTCAGTTGGGTTGCAAGCGCAAACAGCGTTCACCTAGAATAGCCGCTGACAGGTGCTAGCACACCATTAATCAGGAGAGTTATAGGATCATGAGCAGCATCGAAGATCGCGTAAACAAAATCATCGTTGAACAACTGGGTGTTAAGCCGGAAGACGTAAAACCAGAAGCGTCCTTCGTTGAAGATCTGGGTGCCGACTCCCTGGACACCGTTGAGCTGGTGATGGCCCTCGAAGAAGAATTCGAAACTGAAATTCCGGACGAAGAAGCGGAGAAAATCAACACCGTTCAGTCCGCTGTGGATTACATCAAAGCCCACAGCTGAGTTCAGTTGTTGAAGCAGTACCAGGAAAGCCGCAAGGTTCAATGAACTTGCGGCTTTTTTGTTGCCGTTGAAGTCACTTCGGGTTTGTCATCATGAGCGGGCAACGTGAAGGCTGTTCTTCCGGCTAATTCATGGCTGAATGTTGATTTTTGCTTACACAACGGCGACGAGCATCGGGATTCTTTATAGTAATCTTGTCGCTTAGTGCTTAGTGCCCCAACAATAAAGGATGGGAGGTATTCGGGTGACGTCACGTCGAGTAGTGATAACAGGTCTGGGAATGTTGACCCCGCTGGGTGCGGATGTGGCTTCCACCTGGGAAGGTATCAAAGCGGGTAAGAGCGGCATCCGAAATATCGATCATTTCGATACGGAATCCTTCGCCACGCGTTTTGCCGGCCTGGTGCCGGAATTCGATATAGCCGATTACCTGTCCCCGAAAGATGCCCGCAAGATGGATGTCTTCATTCAGTACGGTCTGGTGGCCGCGATTCAGGCCATCCGCGATGCCGGTCTGGATATGGACAAGGAAGATGCAGACCGTGTCGGCGCCGCGTTCGGCTCTGGAATCGGTGGCCTGACCAATATTGAAGACAACCACCGCAAGATGCTGGATTCCGGCCCGCGCAAGCTGTCCCCGTTCTTCGTGCCTGGCACTATCATCAACATGATCGCCGGTAATCTGGCCATCATGTATGGCATGAAAGGGCCCAACTTTGCCATCACGACAGCCTGTACCACTGGTACCCATAACATCGGTTTTGCCGCCCAGCAGATCATGCTGGGCCAGGCGGATGTGATGGTAGCGGGGGGCTCCGAGAAAGGCTCCACACCGCTGGGAATGGGCGGTTTTGCCGCAGCACGAGCGCTGTCCACCCGCAATGATGACCCTCAGGGCGCCAGCCGCCCCTGGGACAAGGGCCGTGATGGCTTTGTGCTGGCCGATGGTGCCGGTGCGGTGGTGCTGGAAGACTACGAACACGCCAAGGCCCGTGGAGCCACCATCTACGCCGAGCTGGCAGGTTTCGGCATGAGTGATGATGCCTATCACATCACCGCGCCGGCAGAAGGGGGTGTGGGCGCCATGAAAGCCATGGAAAATGCGCTGCGCAATGCGGGAGTCACCGCAGACGAAGTGGATTACATCAACGCCCACGGCACTTCCACACAGATGGGCGACCTGGCGGAAATTGCTGCCATCAAGTCCCTGTTTGGCGAGCATGCCGAGAAACTGGCGGTGAGCTCCACCAAATCCATGATCGGTCACCTGCTGGGAGCGGCCGGGGCGGTAGAGGCGATCTTCTCTATCCTGGCCATTCGTGACTCCATTGCGCCACCTACCATCAACCTGGATGAACCCGACGAGGGCTGTGATCTGAATCTGGTGGCGAATACGGCCCAGCAGCGCAATATCGACTATGCGCTGTCCAACTCCTTCGGTTTCGGCGGTACCAACGGTACCCTGCTGTTCAAGAAGGTGTGATGGTCGATCCTCGTGATCGCGGGCTGGCCTATGGCGATGGGCTGTTTGAAACCCTGAGGGTGACGGCGGATGGCTCCGTGCCACTCTGGCCCTGGCATCTCCGGCGTTTGCTGCGCGGTGCACGGGTGCTGGGGCTGCCATTCTTGCCGGAAACGCGTTATCTGTCGGCGCTTGAAGAAGGGGTGGCTGCTCTGGGCGGAAAGCCCGGTGTGGTCAAGCTGACCTTGACCCGGGGGCCGGGGGGACGCGGTTATCTGCCTCCCTCGAACCCAAAGCCAACGGTGTTATGGCAGGCCGGTCCGCTGCCCGCCTGGTCCCATCAGCTGCGTGAGCAGGGCATTGTGCTGGGGCTGTGTGGTGAGCCACTGCACCCGGAGTCCCTGGCCGGGCTCAAGCATCTCAACCGTCTTCCCCAGGTACAGGCCCGCCGCGAAGTGGCTCGCCATGGCTGGCACGAAGGGCTGTTGCTCAGCCCCCGTCGCCAACCGCTGGAAGCCACCTCGATGAATCTGTTCGCCCGGTTGGATGGCCATTGGTGGACGCCGGACCTGCAGGCGGCCCGGGCTGGTGTGGCGGGGGTGATGCGTGAGTGGCTTGATGAGCATTTGACGGAGCAGGGGGAAAAGGTGGTCTGCAATCTGCGGCCGCTGTCACAGCTTGCCGACGCTCAGGGGCTGTTTTTATGTAACAGTGTTGTCGGCGTGCTCCCGGTGCGTAAACTGGCGCAATGGCAGTGGCCGGTACTGGATTCAGTTCTGCAATTGCAGCACTCTGTGGATGCGCTTTTTCTGCCACGGTAACACCGTTGCCAACCTGCCTGAGACACCAGGATTCATGAGCTACCCGGTGATGAGTGCCTTGAGAGGTCGAGTTTTGCCCCGCTGACTCACGCCTCCCTCAGGGCGATCGTTCCGCTCTGGCAAAGAATTTATTTCATTCCGCAACACAGGCCCTACAATTTCTCTCATGCGTAAAAAAATTCGAATTTTCGGACTGCTGGTGGTGTTGCTGGTGGTCGCCGTTCCTTTGGTTACGGCCTGGGTCAGCAGCTACTTGCACCAGCCCTTGCCGCTGACTGAGGCCAGTGTGGTTGAGGTTCCCCGTGGTGCAGGGTTGAGTCAGGTGCTGCATGAGCTGAAAAAACGCGGCTTGCTGGGCGAAGGCTATCAGGCGGATTTTCGCCGTGTAGGGGCGCGGATCTATAGCAGCCTGACGGATATGGACGGGCGCATGCATGTTGGCGAGTACCGCTTGCGGCCCGGTGACTCCCTGCTCAGCCTGCTGGAAAAAATGGATCGCGGGGAAGTGATTCAGCGCAGCCTGACGCTGGTAGAGGGCTGGAACTTCCGTGAGCTGCGCCTGCGGCTGGCGGCTCAGGAAAGCCTGAGTCATACCCTGGACAGTCTCACTGATGACCAGATCATGGAAAAGCTGGGCCGACCGGACCTGCATCCGGAAGGCTGGTTTGCGCCGGAAACCTATTTCTATACCCGTGGCACCTCGGACCTGATCATCCTGCGCCGGGCGCTGGAGCGGCAGGAAGCCTTGCTGGAAGAGGCCTGGTCGCAGAAAGCGGATGACCTGCCCATCGACAGCCCCTATGAAGCGCTGATCCTGGCTTCCATCATCGAAAAGGAAACCGGGGTACCGGACGAGCGCCCGGAAATTGCCGGCGTCTTTACCAACCGGTTGCGCAAAGGGATGCGCCTGCAGACGGACCCCACAGTGATTTACGGAATGGGTGAGGCCTATGATGGCAATATTCGCCGTTCCGATCTGCGCCGACCTACACCCTACAACACCTATACCATTTCCGGGTTGCCTCCCACCCCCATCGCCATGCCCGGTCGTGAAGCGATCCAGGCGGCGGTCAATCCGGCGGAAACCGAGTCCCTGTTTTTTGTTGCCCGCGGCGATGGCAGCCATTACTTCTCCAAAACCCTGGCACAACACCGCAAGGCCGTCCGTGACTATCAGCTACGTCGTCGCGAAGGTTATCGCTCCTCGCCGGGGGGCTCACAGTGAGGGGCCGTTTTATCACCCTGGAAGGTGGCGAAGGCGCCGGCAAGAGCAGCAACCTGGACTGGCTTGCCACCCGCTTGCGCGAGGCAGGCAAGACCGTGCTGGTGACCCGGGAACCGGGCGGCACCCCGTTGGCGGAATCCATCCGCAACGTACTGCTGGCGCCCAGCGATGAAAAAATGGCGGATGATACCGAGCTGCTGCTGGTGTTTGCCGCCCGGGCCCAGCACCTGGCAGAAAAGATTCGTCCGGCTCTGGAGCGGGGCGACTGGGTGCTGAGCGACCGTTTTGTGGATGCCACCTGGGCCTATCAGGGAGCAGGGCGAGGTCTTGACCAGGATGCCATTAGCCGCCTGGAGGCGCTGGTGGTGCGTGATACGCAGCCCGACATGACGCTGCTGTTTGATGTGCCGGTGGATGTGGGCATGGCCCGTGCCGGCAAACGGGCGGCTCTGGATCGCATCGAGCAGGAAGACCGGGCGTTCTTCGAGCGGATTCGCCAGTGCTATCAGGAACGGGCCGGCAATGAACCGGACCGCTTTCGGGTGCTGGATGCCTCATGCGATCTGGATCAGGTCCGTGCCCAGCTACAGCCACTGCTGGAGGAAATGCTCACATGGAAGTAATAGGGTCTGTTGGCGGTTCATTCGCACCTCTGTTGCGCCTGAAAAAGCGCCAATCTAGGCACGAGGAGAGATGTTTGGTTGCTCTAAATGAGCGATTCGTAACGACGAGTGGCGCTTTTTCAGGCGCAACCCGAAGGGCTGGGCCCCTTTTCCCGCTCAGCAGTGTTGGAGGTCGTTTACATAGAATAATTATGCCGCACTCCCTCCGCCTTGTTGAGCGAAAAAATGAACTCCAGCAGAGGTGTGAATGAACCGCCAACAGACCCTTGCCCGTATCCAGGTGCCGTGCCCCTGGCATCAGGACACCATGGCCCAGCTGCTGGATCAGCATCAGCAGGGACGGCTTCCCCATGCGTTGCTGATCAGCGGTGCAAAAGGGATCGGCAAGCTGCGGCTGGCGGAGTCCCTGGCGCAGACATTGCTCTGTGACAACCCGGCCGGGGGACTGCCCTGTGGCCAGTGTCAGGGGTGTCAGTTGAGTGCTGCCGGCACCCACCCGGATCTCCACCGTCTCAGCCCGGAAGACAAGAGCCGGGCGATCAAGATTGATCAGGTGCGCAAGCTGGTGGGCTTTGCCACCCGTACCGCCCAGTACAGCGGCTACCGTGTGGCCATTGTCGCGCCAGCGGAAGCGCTCAACCGCAACGCCCAGAATGCTCTGCTCAAGACCCTGGAAGAACCCGGTGGGCAGACGTTGCTGTTGCTGGTCTGCGATCAGCCGACCCTGTTGCTGCCGACGATTCGCAGCCGCTGTCAGCAGCGAATTCTGCCTCTGCCGCCCCAGGAGCAGGCTCTGGAGTGGTTACAGGGCCAGGTAGGGGAGAGTGCCCGCTCGTTGCTGGATGCGGCTCAGGGGGCGCCTCTGCGAGCCCTGGACCTGGAGCAGGCGGAGTGGTTTGCCGATCGAGCCCGTTTGCTGGAGGTGCTGGTGTCGGTGGCGGAAGGGCGTCAATCGGTTGCTCAGGCGTCCCCCATGCTGTCAAAGCATGATCCCACGGAAATGGCCGGGGTGATCTATGGCTGGTTGTCCCGCTGCCTCAATCAGGCCTATTCAGGACAGCAAAGCGCCGATGCATCACTGGCGCCCTTGCTGACCCGACTGTCCCGTGCCGTGCCGCCGGCGCGCCTGCTGCGCGCTGCCCAGCGGGTACTGGAAGGGCGACGGGCATTGATGTCCGGTGCCAACCCCAACAAGGATCTGCTCTACGAACAGTGGCTGCTGGTGCTGGTGGGCGTTGACGCTGCGGCGGCAGCCCACTAATCTTTACGCTATTAATAATAAAGTCTTACTGGCTGTGCCATGCGCTGACGGGCATGGGGACAGCCGGTATGTCACACGAGGCTCTCCCCTATGAAAATGCCCGGCGGCCGCAGCGGCATCCTGTCGCTTTCCATCAAGGACAAGGCGGTACTCTATTCCGCTTACATGCCCTTCATCACTAATGGCGGCCTGTTCATTCCCACCGACAAGCAATACAAGCTGGGCGAGGAAATCTTCCTGTTGCTCAACATCATGGATGAATCCGACAAGATCCCGGTGGCCGGCAAGGTGGTCTGGATCACCCCGAAAGGGGCCCAGGGCAATCGCAGTGCCGGAATCGGCGTGCAGTTCTCCGACCAGGACGACACTGCCCGCGTCACCATCGAAAACCATCTGGCCGGTTCCCTGGAATCCGATCGTCCGACGCATACGATGTAGGACGCGGCACGCCGCACGCCGCACGCATCACGCAACAATGCGATAAGCGCTTTTCCACATTGAAACCCTTGAGGCCGCGCCCTAAACCTGAGCGCGGCCTCATGCGTTTAGTGACACAAAAACCCTGCCCGTGTTGTTGCGTGCTGCGTGTCGCGTGTTGCCTATCTACGCTACAATTCCCGCGTTTGTCATGCCGGAGCACTGAATGTCTGACGTCGCTTTTGTGGATTCCCACTGCCACCTGGATCGCCTCAATCTGGACGCCCATAACGGGGACTTTGATGCCATGATGGCCGCCACTGCCGAGGCGGGTGTCAGCCACATGTTGTGCATTGGCGTGGACCTGGAAACCTTTCCTGATGTGCAGGCGCTGGCCGAGCAACATGATCATGTGTATGCCAGTGTTGGCGTGCACCCGCTCTACAAGGAGTCCCGCGAGCCCCAGGTCAGTGAGCTGGTAGAAAGGGCATCGCACCCGAAAGTGGTCGCCATTGGCGAGACCGGGCTGGACTACTTTTATGCCAAAGAGCAGCGGGAGTGGCAGCAGCGGTATTTTATTGCCCATATCCAGGCAGCTCGGGAGACCGGCCTGCCGCTGGTCATCCATACCCGTGGCGCCAAGGACGATACCCTGGCGCTGCTGAGAGAATACGGCCAGGGGCAGGTTCGTGGTGTGCTGCATTGCTTTACCGAAGACCTGGATATGGCGCAGCAGGCCATCGACATGGGGTTCTATATTTCCATCTCCGGCATTATCACGTTCCGTAATGCAGAAACCCTGCGCGACACCGTTAAGGCACTGCCGCTGGAGCGCCTGTTGATCGAAACCGATTCCCCCTGGCTGGCGCCGGTACCGTTCCGGGGCAAGCCCAATGAGCCCCGCTATGTGGCCCAGGTGGCCGAATGTGTGGCGCAGCTAAAGGGTGTCGACGTGGCTGAACTGGCGCGCATTACCCGTGACAATTTCTTTACCCTCTTCAACAAGGCGCAACCATGAATCCGAATTTGATGCTGGGGCTGGCCGCCCTTGGTGGCGCAGTCTTTGCGGCGCTGCTGGTGCTGCTGATGGAGCGTCGTCGTAGCGCTGGCCGGGAAGCGGAGCTGGTGGCCGAGAAGCAGGCCCTGTCGGAACCGCTGGCCCAGGTGCCGCTGTTGCGCGAGCAGCTGGACACCAGCCAGCGCCGTTTGCAGGACAGTGAGTCCCGTCTGCAGCAGCTAGCCTCCGACAAGGCGCGGCTGGAAGAGCGGTTGGCCGGCCAGGAAGAAAAACTGACCTTTGCGGAGAAGAGCCGCGAACAGTTGAAGCAGGAATTCGAAAACCTGTCCGCACGGATTTTCGAGCAACGAGGTAAGCAGCTGCAGGAACAGCAACAGCAAGGGCTGGACGGCATGCTCAAACCGTTCCGCGAGCAGCTGGCAGACTTCCGCCGCCGCGTCGACCAGATCCACAGTGACGAAACCCGGGCCCAGGCTTCCCTGATCGAGCAATTGGGTCAGCTGCGCAGCCTCAACCAGCAGATGCACGAGGACGCCCGCAATCTCACCGATGCCCTGAAAGGGCAGGTGAAGACCCAGGGCAACTGGGGGGAAATGATTCTTGAGCGGGTGCTGGAATCGTCCGGGCTGACCCGTGGCCGCGAGTATGAAACCCAGGTCACCCTGAAAGATGAAAGCGGTCAGCGACGCCTGCCTGATGCCATCGTCCACCTGCCCGAGAACAAGGACGTGGTGATCGATGCCAAGGTCTCCCTGGTAGCCTATGAGCGCCTGTCATCGGCCTCCACCAGTGAAGAGCGGGAGCAGGCCCTGCGTGATCATCTGATGTCTCTGCGCAGTCATATCAAAGGCCTGGATATCAAGGATTACAGCGGACTGGAAGGAATTCGCAGTCTGGACTTCGTGCTGCTTTTCATTCCCATCGAAGGCGCCTTCATGGTGGCCATGGAGCAGGACTCCAGCCTCTACACCGATGCCTTTGCCCGCAACATCGTGCTGGTCAGCCCAACCACCTTGCTGGTCACGTTGCGTACCATCCAGAACATCTGGCGCTATGAGTACCAGAACCGTAATGCCCTGGATATCGCCGCCCGTGCCGGAAAAATCTGTGATCAGGTGTCTTTGGTCACGGAATCTCTGGAAGACGTGGGTGACAAGCTTGCCAAGGCAACATCGTCCTGGGAGCAGACCCAAAAACGTCTTACCAGTGGTAACGGCAACCTGCTGCGCCAGGCGCACCAGTTGAAAGATCTGGGAGCGAAGGCGCGTCGCAGCCTGCCGGAGCCGGCTGATGACGACGACTCTGAAGACCTGCAGGACGACAGTGCCGACTGATAAGTCAGTCGGACAATGCGGTGTGAATGTTGTAAAAGGTTGCTTTCATACAAAGTGTTTTGCATGATAAAAAATATGCAGTAAAACTTCGCGCAATATGACGCTATATGTCGTAAAAAACGACAAAAATAGCGACAAAATGACCGGACTTGGCGGTCATTTTTGGTTATCTTCTGGCACCCGCGTGCCATCGTTCTAATATCAGAACCAGGTCACAGGTATAAGCCGAAATCCTTAGTTAGTATGCGTTGAGTAACGAAACGCTAACTGAGGGTAATCTTATGTATCGTTTGATAGTGGTCCTGCTGCTGGGGGCTGGTCTGGTTCAGACGGTATCGGCGTTGGAAGCCCAACCCCGGGTCATCGGGGGACAGGATGTCACACAGGTGCGGCCGTGGATGGCCGAGGTGGAAATCAGCCGGTCCGGCAATCCCAATTATACGGCGACGCTCTGTGGCGGCACTCTGATTGCTCCCCGCTGGGTGCTGACTGCCGCCCACTGCGTGGCCAGTGTCGAGGCAGAGATGCTGTTTGTCTCCCTGGGCAGCGTTAATCGCACCAGCACACAAGCTCCGGAGCAACTGGCGGTAACCGAACTGCAGGTGCATCCCGCCTACAATGCCACCCACTTCCATAATGACCTGGCCCTGCTAAAGCTGGCGGCGCCGAGCCGCTTCACACCATTGGATATGGCCAAGCCTCACATCGTTACCGAGCTGGCGGTGGGCAACCACGATGAAGCGCTGGAAGTGCTGGGTTGGGGTTCCACCACCCCGGATGGCTTTGCCCTGACCGAGACCTTGCAGAAAGCGGATCTGGACTTTGTGTCGCCGGACTACTGCGCCAGCCAGTGGAGCAATCTCACCGGTAACCAGATTTGTGCCGGCGAAATGAACCCCCAGGGCACGAAGCAGGATTCCTGCCGTGGCGATAGCGGAGGGCCGCTGGTTTACCGCAAGGACGACCAGCAGTGGCTGGTAGGTGTGACCAGCTACGGCCATGAAACCTGTGCCACCGATGGTGTGCCGGCGGTCTATAGTCGCGTGGATCGATATCTGCCCTGGCTGGAAGAGACCACCTCCGGTGGACTGGTGGATCTACAGACCGAAGGCCTCAACGGTGATCAGTACCGCAACACGTCCAGTGCGGTGACCCTGTATCCGCGTATTGCCAATACCAGTACCCGCAATGACGCCCGCAATGTGGGCCTGCGTATCGAGCATCAGCCCGGTCTGTCTGTGTCGGTACCGGGCCTGTCCTGCCGAACCTACACGGGCTACACCGACTGTCGAAACAGTCTTTTTCTGGCGCTGGGCCAGACCAGTGCCAGCTATGCCGTGACTCTGAAGGCGTCGTCCCGCTGGGCGGATCAGGTGCGCGTCAGCCCGATCAGCGACTCGTATGATTACTTCAGTCTGCGCAGCGAAGCGTTCAATCTGGTATTCAGTAACGAGCCGAATGTGGTGCTCAGTCTGACCACCAACCGGGGCAGCGATGGTCATGTGCGTGTCAGTGCCGTTGTGCGCAATGCGGCCACTCATCAGACAGCGGCGCGGGTGCGACTGGGCTTCACCCTGCCTGCAGGGTGGGAAACCGTTGAAATGCCTGACAACTGCAGTGGCAGTCGTAGTGTTCAGTGCGGTCTTGGAGATCTGGGGCCGGAGCAGTTTGTGGCCCAGCAACTGCTGCTTTCAGGGGAGGGGTATGACCCCATGACCGTGCAGGTATGGACCGATAACGGTGATTTTCCGACCGGCGACAGCAAAGCCTACACCCGGCCCGCTCAAGCTCGTAGCGTCAGTAGCGGTGGAGGCACTACGGCAGGGAATGACAGTGGTGGTGGCGGTGGGGGTGGCAGCTTGTCGTTCCTGGCGCTGCTGGGTCTAGCCCTGGTTGCCGCTCGACGGCTCCACCAGTGACAGGTGCCGCTGGCGCTCCGGCGCCAGCGCGCCCTGGTTGCCTTTCCAGGGCACCGCATCCATGCCCTTGGGAATCTCCGTTAACTGGAACGGCGCCTTGATAATCTCGAAGTAGGGCGAGTGATCGAAATCCGCGGCGGTGATGGCTCGTGGCTGTAGCCGCAGCAAGCGGCTACCGGAGCCATCTTCTTTCACCAGCGGCAGCACCGGGAACTGTACGAAACTGAACGCATCCGCGACCACGGTGCCAGTCAGTGCCCGGGCCAGCTCCCCGGCCCAGCGCCGAAACAGGTTGATGCGCCAGCGCAGCGGCAGCCATCTCCAGGGCATCAGGGTCAATAGTGCCAAGGCCGCCCAGGACTGGCTGCCGCCGGCGCCGATCCGGCTGATCGCATAGCGCAATACGTCCTGAGCTTCATTGTCACTCAGTCCCTGGGCCCGACAGACACGGATCTGGCGGCCTTCCAGGGCGGACAACGGCTCCACGATCAGGCCCCGTTCCAGCCGCGCATCAATCACCAGTTGGGTATCCGGTTCGCAGGGGGTGTAATCCCCCAGCAGGGCACGCAGGGCCGGATCGGCCACGTCATGAAGTCGACCAACATAAAGCACCGCCCGGGCGAAGCGGCTGTCGCCGATTACCTTGAAGGTACGGTCCACATTGCTATGGCCGGCCACCAGCAGCACATCACAGGGTTTCAGTACGGTACGCAGGCTGTCCAGGTCGGCACTGGGCTGGCCACTGAACGGCTCGTCGCGCTGAAGGCGGCGGCAGATCCATTGATAAAAGGCCAGTTGTCGACTCATGGTGACTCCGTGTGCAAACACTTATTCGAGGACCCGGAGCTTACAACAGGGCCAGGGCCCGGTCGATGACCGAATGGTCAGTATAGAAATGCGGCGAAAAACGGGCCCCGCCACCCCGTTCTGCACAGACCACGCCAGCCTGTCGTAAACGCTGAAAGGTGTCTGCCGGCGTTTCATCAGGCAGGGTAAAGGTAACAATTCCGGCCCGACGCTGCCGGTCCACCGGGCTGAGCAGAGTGGCTCCCCGTTCCCGCAGGCCGTCGATCAGCCGCTGGACGCGATCCTGCAGGGCCTCGGCGACTTGCGCCATGCCTTCCTCTTCCAGCAGGGACAGGGATGCCTCCAGGGCATGAGCGCCAAGCATGTTGGGGCTGCCGCATTCGAAACGACGGGCATTATTGGCCACTTGCCAGTCGGTGGTGGTGTAGTTGCCGGCATTGGCCACCATATGCCAGCCGTGCTGGCGCAGGGTCAGCTTGTCCTGTACCGCCTGGCGGCAGTAGAACAATGCCAGCCCCTCCGGGCCCAGCATCCACTTGTGACCGTCGGCCACCACAAAATCCGCCTTGGCCTGTTCCGCGGAAAAGGGCAGGGCGCCGAGGATCTGGATGGCGTCCACACAGAACAGGATATCTCGCTCCCGGCAGGCGGCGCCAATGGGCGCCATGTCCATCAGCAGGCCGGTGCCGTATTGCACTGCGGACAGGGACACCAGTCGTGTTCGAGGCCCCAGCGCATCGATCACCGCCTGTTCCGGGTCAGGCGTATCCAGGCTCACGGCGATCACTTCCACGCCCTGATCCGCCAGAGCTTCCCAGGGGATACGGTTGGACGGGAATTCCTGGTCGCTGATCACGATCTGGTCGCCGGCCTGCCAGTCAATGCCCTGGGCAATCACTGACAAACCTTCTGAGGTGTTTTTCAGCAGGGCGATTTCATCAATGCTGACCCCGCCAATCAGCCAGGAAAGCCGCTCGCGCAGGCGCTGTTCCACTTTCAGCCAATGGGGGTAATCACGGGCACCGATCTCACAGTTCTGGCGAGCGAACTCCGCCACCGCATCGCGGCTGCGGGCGGGCCAGGGCGCCACCGCAGCGTGGTTGAGATAAAGCAGGTCTTCACGGTGGGGAAATTCCGGGTGGGCCATGATGTCTCCATTAACAGCTACAAGCTTCAAGCTACAAGTTGCAACGCGGCAGGGTGTGGTGGCAAGTATATAGCGCCGTAGCCGCGTTATTTACCATAGCAGCAATTGCATCGTGAACCCTGCTGCATGCTTATAAAAAGGGAATACGTTAGAATTGCGACTGTTCAGTCCTGGTTCACGTCCGTTATGCCGGGCTTAAGGAGAAATAGATGGGTGACCTGGAAAAAGCCACGCGCAAGGCGCAGGAATTTCGTCAACGGGAGCGCCAGATTCTGGATGCGGCCCTTGAGCTGTTCCTGGAAGAGGGCGAAGACCGTGTGACCGTGGAAATGATTGCTGACCGGGTCGGTATCGGCAAAGGCACCATCTACAAGCATTTCGAGACCAAGAACGAGATTTATCTGCTGTTGATGCTCCGTTATGAGGAGGATCTGGCCGAGGTATTCCAGACCATCTCCGGCGGCGACGACAAGGAACGGCTGGCACGGGAATACTTCCGTTTCCGGATCTCCGATCCCAAGCGTTACCAGTTGTTCGACCGCCTTGAGAACAAGGTGATCAAGGACCATGCCCTGCCGGAACTGGTGGACAAGCTGCATCGCATTCGCGAAGCCAACTTTGCCCGCCTCACCGATATCGTCAAGGCGCGTATTGCCGAAGGCTCACTGGAAGACGTGGACCCGATCTATCACATCTGCTCCGCCTGGGCGCTGGCCCATGGTGCGGTGGCACTGATGGAATCCCCGTTCTACCAGAAGCTGATCGACGACAAGGATGACTTCCTGCATTTCCTGATCGAGATCGGCATTCGCATGGGCAACAAGGGGCAACGGGGGCCACGATGAAACAGGCGGAGGAACTGCTGGCATTACTGGAAAAGGCAGGCAAGGATGAAAGCGGCCTGCCGCCGGTGCACCAGTGGAAGCCGGAGCGGCATGCGGATATCGACATGCGGATCTCCCGGGATGGCACCTGGTACTACCAGAATTCCCCCATCCAGCGTGAACGCATGGTGGCGTTGTTCTCCACCATCCTGTTACGCGAAGGCGATGACTACTTCCTGATCACCCCGGTGGAAAAGCTGCGCATCCAGGTAGACGATGCTCCTTTTGTGGCGGTGGAAGTGCAGCGCCTGGAAGAGGGCGGCGTGAACAAACTGGTCTTCACCACCAATGTGGGCAGCCACGTGGTGGCTGGCGACAACCACCCCCTCCGCGTCGAAACCGACCCACAAACCGGCGAGCCGTCCCCGTATCTGCTGGTACGGAAAAACCTTGAAGCGCTGATCGGGCGCTCTGCGTTCTATCAGCTGGTGGATTGGGCGTTTGAGGAAGAGGGGAAGCTGTTTGTGGAGAGCGATGGTCAGCGCTTTGAGTTGGGCGCGCTGGAAGAGTGAACAGTTAACAGTGAATAGTTAACAGTTGCGCGAGACACGTAGCCGCAACTTAAACGCATGAGGCCGCGCCCAGATACTGAGCGCGGCCTCATGCGTTGCAAAACCCTATTAAGCTGATCGCGTCGCTGTTAACTAAAACTCTCCCGCCACACTAATCAACAACAACACCACCAGCACAATACTGATCCCTTTCCAGATGCGAAGCTGCCGGATGTCGTTGTCGATGGCCGGTTTGCTGCTGCGCACCGGGCGGCGCAGGGCGTCGCGGAATTCGGCGGCGTCGGTGAAGCGTTGTTTGGGTTGATGTTGCAGGGCGAGCTGCAGCACGTTGTTGATCCACAGCGGGACGAACGCGTTGTGTCTCTGCAGTGGCGGCAGGGGGCGATGGGCGGATTTTTCGTAGCGGCCCTGCCACGGCAGCGAACCGGTGAGCATTTCATGGATGATCACCGCCGCGGAAAACAGATCACTCTGTTCGCTGGGGGCAGCGCCATCCAGCAGTTCCGGAGCGCTGTAATCCCGGGTGCCGAGGGGAATGCCCGCATTGTGCTGCTCGATGCCCCGGCAATGGCAACTGCCGAAATCCACGATGCGGACCAGCCCGTCGGTATCCACCATGATGTTGTCCGGCTTCAGGTCGCCGTGGATCACATCGGCGCGGTGCAGGGCGCGGATACCGTTGAGCAGCTGATCCGCCAGATACAGTTTTTCTTCCACCGCCACATCAGGGTGTTCCTTCAGCCACTGTTGCAGCGTCACGCCGTCGATGAACTCCAAATGCTGATACAGGCAGCTGGGATTGTCCGGCTGGGGCAGGGTGCGTAGCAGGTGGGCATTGCGCAGGCGCTGACCGACCCAGCCTTCCATGACAAACCGCTCCAGCGCGTCCCGGTCGTCTTCCAGATTCACTGACGGTGTCTTGAGTACCGATTGCGTGCCGTTTTCATCCTCCACCAGATACAGGTGGCTACGCACACTGGCATACAGCTCCCGCTGTACGGTGAAACCGTCAACCCGGACCCCCGGGCTCAGTGGCGGGGGCAGGGGCAGGCTGCCGCGCTGGCGCAGGGCTTCGTCGGCGCTGGCGTCGGGCAGGCCATCCACCTGCAGCACCTGACAGCTCAGGTTGTCATCGCTGCCGCTGGCCAGGGCCGCTTCCACCAGACTGCGGGCAGCCACTTCCGGTTGGCCACTGGCACGCACTATGCCCTGCATGCGCGAACGGGAAAGGAAACCATGCACGCCATCGCTGGTGAGCAGAAATACATCGCCCACCTGCAAATCACTGCTGCTGTAGTCCACATCCAGTCGGGTGTCGCCGCCCATGACCCGGGTGAGTACCTGGCGGTCGCCGCCGATCATGCGGCTGTGGTCCCGGGTGAGGCATTCCAGGCGTTCATTACGCAGTCGCCAGATACGCGAATCGCCTACCTGGAACAGGTGGGCGGTACGCGAGCGCAGTATCAGCAGGGACAGGGTGCACAGGTGGCTTTCCCCGGCCAGTGTCTGCCGGCACAGCCAGCGGTTCAGGGCTTCCAGTACCCGCTGTGCGGAGCGGGGCACACTCCATAGCGATGGCGTTGCATAGTAGTCGTTGATAAATCCGAGCACACAGGATTCCGCTGCCTCCCGGGCTGCACCGGCACTGGACAGCCCATCAGCCAGGGCGGCAACGATGCCCTTGGTACGCAGCAATGGGCCATCAGGAATCTGCATAGCCAGCGCATCCTGGTTGTGCAGCTTGGGCCCGGCATCGCTGTACTGGCCGATGCGAACCTGCGGGTGCAGGTCCGGCTCGGGGGCAATGGCCGAGTCCTCGGTCGTGACGTTGGCAACATCCATGATCAAAGCTCCTGTGTATGACCTGCCGAAAACACTCAGCCCACCTTGATGAGCTGAACGTCGCCTTTCTCATCAATTTCCGCAATGTGACCTTTGGGTTCATCCAGGAACTGCACGGCGGCCAGTGCCACGGCAGCGCTGGCGGCAATCACCAGGAAGAAGGTGGACGGGTCCACAAAGGTCAGCACGGTCAGGAAGATCACCGCACCGGCGTTACCGTAGGCGCCCACCATGCCGGCGATCTGACCGGTAAGGCGTCGCTTGATCAGCGGCACGGTGGCGAATACCGCCCCCTCGCCAGCCTGCACAAAGAAAGAACAGCACATGGTGGCAACCACCGCCAGGGCAATGGGCCAGCTACTGCCGATCTGACTCATCAGGCCGTAGCCCACCATCAGACCGCAGAGCAGAATCGCCAATGATTTCTTGCGTCCGAACTTGTCGGAAACCCAGCCACCACCGGGGCGAGCCACCAGATTCATGAAGGCATAGCCGGAGGCCAGCAGGCCGCCAGTGACTGCGGACAGGGTAAAGGTATCGGTAAAGAACAGGGGCAGCATGGACACCACCGCTAGCTCGGAGCCGAAGGTCACCATATACGCCAGATCCAGAATGGCCACCTGCTTGAAGCTGTAGCGGTCGTGCTCGGGAACCCCCTCTTTCAGGTGTTCACGGTTCACCCGCCAGGCCTGGCCAAGCTGTACCACCGCCAGGCTGATAATCAGTGCGGCCAGCAAAATCTGTGTGGTCTGGCCGAACAGATTCAGATTGGTGGGCCCCAGGCGCCAGACGATGACCAGCAGGGCGATATACAAAGGCAGGCTCATGGCCAGGTAGAAGAACAGGTCTTTCCTGGTGCTCACTTCCAGCGCGCTGGCTTTCTTCGGTTTGAAGTAGGACGCGCCCTGTGGGGTGTTGCGTGCCCGCCACAGGAAGAAAATGCCATAGAGACAGGAAACGGCACCGGTGGTGGCAATGGCCCAGCGCCAGCCGTCATCACCACCATACAGCAGCGCCAGGGAAGGCAGGGTAATTGCCGCGGCAGCAGAGCCGAAGTTGCCCCAGCCACCATAGACGCCTTCTGCCAGGCCCACTTCCCGGGCCGGAAACCATTCGCTGATCAGGCGGATGCCCACCACGAAGCCGGCGCCCACAAAACCCATCAGCAGACGGGTTACCGCTAGCTGTTCATAGGTAGTGGAAAGCGCAAACGCCCAACAGGGAAGGGCGGCCAACATCAGCAGCGAGCCAAACACCAGCCGGGGGCCAAAACGATCCACCAGGGAACCGATCACCACCCGGGCAGGAATGGTCAGCGCCACGTTGAGAATCAGTAACGCCTTTATCTGTTCCGGGGTGAGGTCGAAGGCTTCGCGCAAATGCCCCATTAATGGCGCATGGGAAAACCACACAACAAAGGTAATAAAGAACGCCAGCCAGCTCAGGTGTAACAGGCGGATGCGTGGCGCGGACAGATTCAACAAATTCAGCTTTTGATCGCTCATGACTTCTCCATGCATGGGCGGTTAACGACAGGCTGATCTGAGCAACTCCTGTGCCACCTTGCTAAGTGTCTGTTTTCAATGGACTAAACTGAGATAAATCGAGAGGAGGGCAATAACCGTGCGCAAATCAGGAGCGTTTCTGTGCCATGGCGGTGCACAGAAAAATGCATTTTTCTCGTGCACGAACGCATTAAAAGAAAGCAGGGTTTCTGTGTTTATTGCCGGAAAAAGAAAATAAATCTATTAAAAATAATGAGTTAGCAAGTTGGCACAGGCCTTGCTCAGTGATGGGTGTCAGTTATGCACCGCGAGGGTGAGCCTTATGGCAAAGCAACAACTTCTACTTATTGGCCACGGCATGGTGGGCCAACGTTATCTAGAGTCTCTGGTGGCCCAGGGTGGCCGCGAGCACTTCGACATTACCGTACTGTGCGCCGAGTCACTGCCGGCCTATGACCGCGTGGGGCTAACCAGCTACTTTTCCGGCAAGACCGCCGACGACCTGTCGCTGGTGCCTGAAGGGTTCTTCGCCGAGCACGACATTACCCTGAAGCTGAATACCAAGGCGGATGTCATTGATCGTGGTGCGCGCACCGTTACTACCAACACCGGTGAAACGCTGAACTACGACAAGCTGGTACTGGCCACCGGGTCTTATCCGTTCGTGCCGCCGATTCCTGGTAATGATCGAGACAACTGTTTTGTGTACCGCACCATCGATGATCTGGATGCCATGATCGCTGCCAGTAAAGACGGCAAAGTGGGCACCGTTGTGGGGGGCGGCCTGCTGGGTCTTGAGGCAGCCAAGGCTTTGCATGATCTGGGCCTGCAAACCCATGTGGTGGAATTTGCCCCGCGTCTAATGGCTGTCCAGGTGGACGATTTTGGTGGCGGGCTGCTCAAGGACAAGATTCAGGAACTGGGTGTCACCGTGCACACCAGCACCGGCACCAAAGACATTGTTGACGGTGAAACCTGCAAACACCGGATGAACTTCGGTGAAGACAATTACCTGGAAACCGATGTGATCGTGTTCTCCGCCGGCATCCGTCCCCAGGACGAACTGGCTCGCGCCTGTGAGCTGGAGCTGGGCGAGCGTGGCGGCGTCGTGGTGAACAACCACTGTGTCACCTCGGATGACAGCATTTACGCCATCGGCGAAGTGGCGTTGTGGGAAGGTCGCATCTTCGGCCTGGTCGCGCCGGGCTACCAGATGGCAGAAATCGCCGCTGAGCACCTGATGGGCAAGGTCGAAAATCAGTTCCAGGGTGCCGACATGAGCACCAAGCTGAAACTGATGGGCGTGGACGTGGCGTCCATCGGTGATGCCCACGGCAACACTCCGGGTTCACGCAGTACCGTGTTCATGGATCAGACCGCCGGCATCTACAAGAAGGCGGTGATCAGCGAATGTGGCAAGAAACTGCTGGGCGCCGTGCTGGTAGGCGATGCCAATGATTACGGCAACCTGCTGCAGCTGTGCCTGAACGAGATGGACCTGCCTGGTGATCCGGCGGCACTGGTCGCCCCGGTTTCCGATGGTGCGCCCCTGCTGGGCGCCGATGCTCTGCCCGATACCGCCCAGATCTGTTCCTGTAATAACGTCTCCAAGGGCGACCTGTGTGCCGCCATTGATGATGGCGCCATGACCGTGGGTGATCTGAAATCCTGCACCAAGGCTTCGGCTACCTGTGGTGGTTGTTCGGCGCTGGTGAAACAGGTACTGGACAGCGAACTGGAAAAACGTGGCGTGGAAGTGAACAACCACCTCTGCGAGCACTTTCCCTATTCCCGCCAGGAAATCTATCACCTGGTACGGGTAGGGCAGATCACCACCTTTGATGAGCTGCTGGAAAAACACGGCAGCGGTGAAGGTTGTGATATCTGCAAACCCACCGCGGCCTCGGTGTTGGCATCCTGCTGGAATGACTATGTGCTGAACAAGCCCCACGCGGGCCTGCAGGACACCAACGATTACTTCCTGGGCAACCTGCAGCGGGACGGCACCTATTCTGTGGTACCCCGTGTGGCCGGCGGTGAAATCACCCCGGACAAACTCATCGTGCTGGGCGAAGTGGCCAAGAAATACGACCTTTACACCAAGATCACCGGCGGTCAACGGGTAGATCTGTTCGGTGCTCGCGTTGAGCAGCTGCCGGAAATCTGGCGCACCCTGGTGGACGCCGGTTTTGAAACCGGCCATGCCTACGGAAAGTCCCTGCGTACCGTGAAATCCTGTGTGGGTTCCACCTGGTGCCGCTACGGGGTGAAGGATTCGGTAGGTACCGCCATCCAGGTGGAAGAGCGTTACAAGGGCCTGCGCAGCCCGCACAAGATCAAGATGGCCGTCAGTGGCTGTACCCGCGAATGTGCCGAAGCCCAGAGCAAGGATGTGGGCGTCATCGCCACCGAGAAGGGCTGGAACCTGTATGTCTGCGGCAACGGCGGCATGCGCCCGCGCCATGCGGATCTGTTCGCTTCGGATCTCACCGACGAACAGCTGATCAAGACCGTGGACCGCTTCCTGATGTTCTACATCAAGACTGCGGATCGTCTGCAGCGCACCAGCGTGTGGCTGGAAAACCTGGAAGGCGGTCTGGATTACCTCAAGCAGGTGATTCTGGACGATTCCCTGGGCATCGGTGCCGAGCTGGAAGCGGAAATGGCACACGTGATCGACACCTACCAGTGTGAGTGGAAGACCACCATCGAAGACGATGAAGCGCTGAAACGCTTCAAGCATTTCGTCAACGATGACAGCGCCGACGACAACCTGAAATACGTGCGCGAGCGCGGTCAGCGTCGTCCGGCCTTTGAACATGAACGTATCGAACTGGTCGAGGAGGTATAAGCATGAACAGTTCCGTAGCCGTGCAATGGAAAGCCGTGTGCAAGCTTGATGATGTGCTGCCGGGCACCGGGGTAGGCGTGCGCCTGCCCGGTCGCCAGGCAGCTCTGTTCCGCACCAGCGATGGCAGCCTCTACGCCCTGGATAACCGCGACCCGTTCAGCCAGGCCAATGTGCTAAGCCGGGGCATCCTCGGCTCGATGGGCGACAAGCGAGTGGTGGCATCGCCGATCTACAAACAGCACTTCGATCTGGAAACCGGCCAGTGCCTGGAAGACGAAGCCGTCTCCCTCACGGTGTATCCGGTTCAGGTGGAAGGCGACCTGATCAAACTGGCCGTCCCGGCCTGAATACCGCAAGGGCGATGTAGTAATGAAGCGACTGGTGGTAATTGGTAACGGCATGGCGGCGTGCCGCCTGCTGGAAGAGCTCACCCGCCTGGCGCCGGATCTTTATCAGATCACGGTGGTAGGGGAGGAGCCCTTTGCCGGTTACAACCGGGTCATGCTGTCGCCCTTGCTGGGTGGCGGCACCGACGAACAGACCATTACCACCTATCCCCACCAGTGGTATCGCGACCGGGATATTCGTCTGATTACCGGTTCCCCGGTGGTGGGGATTCACCGTCATCGTCGTCAGGTGATCACCGCGGCGGGTCACGTGCTCGGCTATGACCGCCTGCTGCTGGCCACCGGCGCAGCCCCGCGCCAGTTACCGGTGGACGGCGTGGCATTGAAAGGCGTCATGAGTTTTCGGGACCTGCATGACGTCAGAACATTATTGTCGCTGCCGGCTGCCCGAGTAGTTGTCGTGGGTGGTGGCTTTCTGGGATTGGAGGCAGCCGATGCGCTGGTGAAACAGGGGCACGATGTGACTCTGGTACACAGCCGCGGGCACCTGCTTAACCAGCAACTGGATGAAGCGGCAGGCCATCGCCTGCAACAGGATCTGGAAGCACGGGGCCTGAAATTCGCCATGCAGGCGCGCACCCAATCCATCGAAGATAACGGTCACGGCGGTGTCGCTGCCGTACACTTGGGCGACGGACAGCGCCTGCCTGCCGACTATGTGGTGCAGGCGGTGGGCATCGTGCCGCGCGCCGAGCTGGCCGCCCAGGCCGGCCTCACCGTCAACCAGGGCATTCGCGTGGACGATACCCTGCAAACCTTCGACCCTGCCATCTACGCCATCGGCGAATGCGTGGAGCATCGCCAGCGCACCTTCGGTCTGGTGGCGCCCTTGTATGAACAGGCCTCCGTGTGTGCCAGTCATCTGGCGGAGCTGGGTCATCGTCGTTATCTGTATGCGGACAGTGCCACCCGGCTGAAAATTTCCGGTATTGATCTGGTGTCCTTTGGTGATTTCTCCGGCGATGGCGACACCCTGCAGCTGGAGTTACCCGGCAGTTACCGGCGGCTGCAGATCCGCGACAACCGCATCGTCGGCATGGTGTTGTACGGCGATGTGGGCGACAGCGCTTTCTTTGAAACCCTCTGGCGGAACCAGACCGACATCAGTGCGGTGCGCGCCACCCTGTTACTGGGTGAAGCCTTCTGCAATCTGCCCGGCAATGGTGGCGACCAGCAGGAGGAAATTGCCGCATGAGTATTTGCACCACCTGTCCTTACTGCGGCGTGGGCTGCGGTATCAAAACCGATGGCATCGAACTGCAGGGCGACAAGCAGCACCCGGCCAATGCCGGGCGCCTGTGTGTGAAAGGGTCCTCGGTACTGGAAACCCTGGGCGATCAGGATCGCCTGTTGCAGCCGGAAGTGAATGGGCAGGTAGTTCCCTGGGATCGCGCCCTGGATGAAGTGGCCGACCGGTTCCGTCGTATTGTCGATGAACACGGCCCGGATGCGGTGGCCTTCTATGTGTCCGGCCAGTTGCTCACCGAAGACTATTACGTGGCCAATAAACTGATGAAAGGGTTTATTGGCAGCGCCAACATCGATACCAATTCCCGCCTGTGCATGAGCAGTGCGGTGGTGGCTCATAAGCGCGCCTTTGGCGAAGACGTGGTGCCCGGCTGCTATGAAGATCTGGAGCTGGCGGACTTGGTGATTCTCACCGGTTCCAATACCGCCTGGGCGCACCCCATCGTCTACCAGCGAATTGCCGCCGCCAAACAGGCGCGTCCGGACATGAAAGTGGTAGTCATTGATCCCCGCCGCACCGCCACCTGTGACCTGGCCGATCTGCACCTGGCCATTCGCCCGGGGCAGGACGTGCCCTTGTTCAACGGTCTGCTCACCTGGCTGGATGATCATGACGCACTGGACCAGGATTATATCGATGCCCATACCGACGGTTTCGACGCCACGCTGAACACGGCACGTCAGCAGGGAAATGATTGGGACGCGCTGGCCGAGCAGATGGGTGTCAGCAAGGTGGATCTGACCACCTTCTATCACTGGTTTGCCGCCTGCGACCGTACCGTCACCGTATTTTCCCAGGGCGTGAATCAGGCCCGCAACGGTTCTGATCAGGGCAACGCCATCATCAACGCCCACCTGGCCACCGGCCGGGTGGGCAAGCCCGGTGCCAGCCCGTTTTCCATCACCGGTCAGCCCAATGCCATGGGCGGTCGCGAAGTGGGGGGGTTAGCCAACCAGCTTGCCGTGCACCTGGATATCGATAATCCGGAACACCATGCCGCCGTGGCGGATTTCTGGCAGACCGAATCTCTGGCGAAAGAAAACGGCCTCACCGCTGTGGACCTGTTCAATGCGGTGGAAAGCGGTCAGGTAAAAGCGGTGTGGATCATGGCCACCAACCCGGTGGATTCCCTGCCAGAAGCGGACCGCGTGCGCCATGCACTGATGGCCTGCGACACCGTGGTGGTGTCCGACTGCGTGGCCAGCGGCGACACCCTGGCCTGTGCCGATATCCGTCTTCCCGCGCTGGGCTGGGGCGAAAAATCCGGCATGGTGACCAATTCCGAACGGTGCGTGTCCCGTCAGCGGCCTTTTGTGAAAGCGCCTGGCAACGCAAAAGGGGACTGGTGGATTGTTACCGAAGTGGCCCGTCGCATGGGCTACGCCTCCGCGTTTCCCTATCAGCACGAACACGAGATTTTTGCAGAGTACTCGGCGCTCACCGCATTGGCGGGCAGATTTGGCAAGCGGCTGGATATGACCGCTGCTGCGGACCTGAGCGCCGACCAGTATGAGCAGTGGCAGCCACAACAATGGCCCCTGCAAGGGAACCCTCGCTGCTTTGGTGACGGGCAGTTCGCCACAGCCAATGGCCGTGGCCGTTTTGTCGCCTGCGAGAATCCCAAAGTCCGCCAGATCGGCGATGCCTTCCCGATTATTCTCAACAGCGGCCGTATTCGCGACCAGTGGCACACCATGACGCGCACCGGCCGTGCCGGTCGCCTGTTTGCCCACCTGAGCGAACCCTTTGCCGCGTTGCACCCCGAGGACATTGAGCGTTACCGATTGAAGGAGGGTGGTTTCGTGCGCCTTTCCAGCAAAGTCGGTGACGCCCTGGTGCGGGTAACCAGTGATACCGGGCAACGCCCCGGCACTGCGTTTATGCCCATGCACTGGACCGATCAGTTTTCTCGCCGCGCCCGGGTGGATGCCCTGGTGCCGGCACGTCTGGATCCGCATTCCGGCCAGCCGGCGTTCAAACATACGCCGGTCAACGTCAGTGACTGGCAACCCCGCTGGCATGGCTGGTTGTTCACGGCGGCACCCGCGCCCGCCGTGGAGTACTGGGCCCGAGTTCCCGTTGATGCATTTTTGCAGACGGGCCAGGTACAGCGTTATCGGCTGGCCGGCGATGCGGACCTAACCGAACAACAGCTTCACGACTGGATGCCCGAAGCCGCTCAGTGGTTGGCACTGAACGATCCCACCAGCGGACATTTTCGTCGCGCCGCCCTGGACAGTGACGGCCGATTACTGGCCTGGCTGGCCATCGGCGAAGAGCTGCCGCTGTGCGATGTGGAGTGGCTGGCGAACTGTTTCGCCGACGAGGCCGAAACCCAGCACCTGGCATTGCTCGCTGGCCAACCGGTGGATGCCGGCCCGGACCTGGGGCCGGTGATCTGCAGTTGCTTCCAGGTACGTCAGAAAATCATCGAAGCCGCCGTGGAAGCGGGCGCTGAAAGCGTGGAAGCCATCGGCAAAGGCTGCCAGGCAGGCACCAACTGCGGCTCCTGCATTCCGGAACTACGCGGCCTGCTGGAAACCTGCAGCGTTTGACATAGGGGCGAGTTGCGAGGGGCGAGTTACGAGTTTCGAAAATCAAAACCGTGAAACAACAGATCGGATAGCTTTTCGCTTTTCGCAACTCGATCCTCGTAACTCGCCACTGTCTTTCCCCGGCGTCCTGTCACCTTGCCCGTATCCCGATCAGCGCTTAGTCTCGAAGCAACGGTTTCGATGCGACGCGACCCATGACAAACAACAAGACAGATTATCCAGCATTGAGCTGGCAGGGCAGGGTCATCAACGCGGTGGCCAAGGGCATGGTGAAACCGGTTATCAGCCGGCTGAAATTTTCCCGCCGTTTCATGAAGTTTTCCCAGCTCGGTTTCGATGCTGTCACGTTGGCATTGCCGGTGCCCTCCGACGTGCATATCTCACGGGCCCAGGTGGGCGGGGTGCCCGGCGAATGGCTGATCACCGGGCGGCGCGTACGTAGCAACCGGGTGGTGTTGTACTTCCACGGCGGTGCCTACTTTTTTGGTTCGCCCCGTTCCCATCGAGCCGTTACCTGGCGGCTCAGCCATTACTGTCGCGCCAAGGTGCTGGCGCTGGATTACCGACAACCGCCGGACTGGGCCTACCCGGCGCCACTGGAAGATGCGGTGCGCGCCTACAAGGCATTGCTGGATACCGGCTACAGCAGTGAGCATATCGTCTTTGCCGGGGATTCCGCCGGCGGCAACCTGGCGCTGGTTACCATGCTGCGGTTACGGGAACTGAAACTGCCGTTACCCTCATCGGCGGTGCTGATCAGCCCCTGGGGTGACCTGTCCTGCTCCGGTGACAGCATCCGTGACAATGCAGACAAAGAACCGCTGATTCCCCTGGGGGCGCTGAACTTTGTCTCCGCGTCATACAGTCAGGGTTACGATCCCGCGTCTCCGATGATTTCACCGGTATTTGCCGACTTCACCGGCCTGCCGCCGTTGCTGGTGCAGGTGGGCAGCACCGAGCTGCTCTACAGCGATGCGATCCGTATTGCCGGGCAGGCAGAAAAGGCGGGCGTGGATTGCCAATTGCAGGTCTGGGAACGTATGCCCCATGTGTTTCATGCCCTGGCCGCCTGGCTCCCCGAGGCCGGCCTGGCGTTGCAGGAAATCGGGGCCTTTGTGCATGGCCATCTCAACGATCGTGATCGAGACAGTCATGTCCGCGCGCGGGCAACGGTGGTCGGCAGGCTGGATTCCGCAGGCAAAGTGTAAATTGTTATCAAAAGTAGCCCTGACCTGAGTTCAGACACGGTTCCGTAACGCTGGCTACGCTTGATTACAGTTGGCCAACTTCCTTGCTCTACAGCAGATTGCACATCCCTTCCATAGTCGCTGATGCCAGTCTCCGCTCGGAGACCATAACGACAAAGTACGATGGAGGGGTTCATCTTGGCTAATCAACTTAAACTTCTGGTAGGCAGCAGCGCCCTGGCGGCCCTGCTGACGGCCTGTGGCGGTGGAGGCAGCAGCTCAGCGCCTGCCGACTCTGGCCCGGCCGCCCGCGCCCTGCCTCCAGAAATCGCAGAGATCATCGACGATCAGAACGAGCTGACCGATGCCTTGTGTCCCGGTGCGTCCGGTGATGCAGGGGAGGGCGGTTCCATTGATCCAGCAACCTGTCTGGATGAAAGCGAAGACGCTGCCGAGGAAGATACCGGCTACGAGCTGTCGCTGAATCCGGTAGTACAGCAGTTTTGCCCGGAAGCGGCACAGGTATTCGATGCCACGCTGACGTTCAATGGCGAAATGCTGGATCAGGATTTCATCTACGATACCGACAGCTCCTTTGACGGTAGCGCCACCTTCCCGGCGGCCTGTCTGCAGGAAGCGGCCGGTAATTTCCAGAACATCGGCGACATGATCGGTGGCTCCAACCCGCTGACCGAGCAACTGTGTCCGGAAGCGGCTGCGAATAGCCCGATTGATCCCGCGGCCTGCTTTACCGAAGCCGTTGGCGGCGGTGGCGACTTGCCCGGTGGTGATGGCGGTCTGCCCGGTTCTGACCAGCTGCTTGCGCAGCTTTGCCCGGAAACCGGCGAACAGGAGCTGGGCCCGGAAACGCCAGTCAACTGTCTCAACGAAGCCAGCCGTGCCTACATGGACATCTACAACATGCTCACCGCCAGCAATCCGCTGACCGAGCAGATTTGTCCTGAAGATAATGCGGATGGTCGCATTGATCCGCCCCAGTGTTTTGCTGAAGCCCTGATGGGCGGTGGCATTCCAGGTGGTGGTGATGGCGGCGG
>UEXM01000878.1_pt1 | contig 28777 bp, 23 predicted proteins | sample 1796661 | NCBI WGS metagenome assembly UEXM01 (sample SAMEA4772469, study PRJEB27181) | metagenome
CACGACCTTTGCCTCGTGTTTCTGGATTAGTTGCAAATTCACGTGGTTCGTAATATGCATCCCAAACTGTTATTGTATTCCATTCGCCAATTGCATCTACCACTATGACTTTTGCTGTCTCAAAATTGCTGGTTTGAAAACCTGCTGCAGCATGGCATAAATGATGACTGTGACTTTGTAAGGGCATTTTTTTCGGCGGCATTAGTCCTCGCTGTTTAAAGAAAGGCTGTACAAGTTTACTAGGGAGTGTACTTAAATCAATTGCTTTACGCCACTCACCACTGTACAATTGTCTTGTGCGTTTTAGCCAATGGTTCTCATACCATGCAATATTGTTTGGTTTGCCATAACTTAGTGTATCATCAATTAATTGTTGATTCAAGTTAGCATCATTTTTAACACCACTGTAACGCTCCGCATGACCAGCAAATAAGATTTCGCCAGTATTACTGATTAGTGTTGCGCCAGCGTCATGAAACCCTGCGCTAAGTCCTAGAATTGCCATTTTTTAATACCCATGTCTTACTACAATAATAACATACTGCATAAGGTTTGTCTATTGTTATCTTTATAGTGAACAGTGGATGTGATTTATCTGGACAACTTAGTGTGCAGGGTTCATCAACTGTGAATATTTCTTTACTTTTCGACAAATGCTTTCTCTTGTAATAAATTTCCTGCACTGCGCTTGCTGCCTTCAGTAAAACCTGTGTTAATGAAAAAATTTTTCATATCTGTATTAAAATCCATGCTGCCACATATCATAACTTTATCACTGTCCGGTCTAATAAACTTCCAATAATCATCATTTGCAATATGTTCTTGTATTCTACCACTATGCACACCTGTTACGGGAGTCTCTTGTGTTACAGTTGGATAGTAATTATGTACACCATCTAGCATTTCTTGTAAAAAACTATGGTATGCTAGTAGTTCATTATTTGTTCTTACTGACCATGCTAAATTTACTGTCCAAAAATTATCGTATGTATCTGGATCTCTAAGTATACTAACAAATGGAGCAATGCCAGTACCAGTAGCAAATAGCCACAAATTTCCACCTAGTTCAATGTTAGCAAGTGTAAGTGTGCCAGTTGTGCGTTCAGCAACTTCTAAACTGTCACCGACTTGAATATGCTGTAATGCGCTAGTTAGTGGACCATGTTCAACTTTAATACTATAAAACTCTAGGTAGTCATCACCAGGGCCAGAGGTGAAACTATATGCCCTGGTGATGTTTGTGCCAGGCAATCCAATCATTGTGAACTCGCCTGCTGTAAAACGAAAACTCCGTGGTCGTTCTGTGCGTATACGAAATAATCTATCCGTATAGTGTTCTACTTCAATTACTGTTATTAGCATACATTTTGTATCCTTTGTGCAATGCATAAAACCAAAAACCATTTATGATCGGTTCAACTAGCGCATCCACTGCAGCAAGTTCTAGTCTTGCTCCAGTTATAACATAGTTACAAGCCATTGCAATAAAGATGTGTCCAATAGTGTATATCACAGCCAGTTGTATGCTGCTACCGCCAACAATCTTTTTCATTAGATTGAATATGCCAATTTTTAATTCTATCATTTATAGATAAACGGATCGCGCTTGCGTAGTTCTTTAAGTCGCTTGCGATATCTAATTTCCATTTTAATTTTATTAATAATACGTTTAATAAATTTAACCACTAACATAAGTTTTTTCCTTAGGTCTGTACCATACTTTTTGGTCGTGTAGTTTACCAAGTAACTCTTGTATTTCCAGCATTTCTTTTCTTAGTTCTTCACTGTAATTTCCACTAGCAATTGCAATACCACGTCTGCCTGCTTTTGCACGAAGCGCATGTTCAATAACTTCTATATCACGCACACTTAGATCAAATTTTAGATTTGGTTTAGGCACTTTACAGTTCTCCTTTTTCACGCATTTCAGCGCGAATCTTTGTAGCACTAATCGCTTTAAGCTCTGGTTCTAAATCATGTTCAGTAAAGGTATATCCTACACCTCTACCGTAACTGATGTCCACAATGTTGGGCACACGCATTACAATATATTGTATGCTGTATTCATAACCTGCGGCTGCAAGTCCATCTCTGATACCGTGCCACACTTGTTCATAATCAAATGGATTATCTTCCCATCCTTGCACATCACGCACCATAATACAAACTTGTCCTATTTGAGCAAGCGCACGTTTAAACAATTCTGTGTGAGCATCATGCCAGGGTTGCCATCTGCCAAGCATCTGTGCTGTAGGTTTTTTCCAATCAAATGCCATTATAGTCTCTCCGTGGGTTTTCCTTGCTGTGCAAGCATGTAATTATTTACGACTTTTGTAAGTTCTGCATGTGTATCGTTAAACCATGTTGCAACATTATAGTTAGCGTTTTGCACTGGTTCAAACATTGAATCAGTCTGTTCAAATGTAGTGCCTGGTGCTGCAGGTTTGGTGCTTTTACTTGCTTCTAGTGTATTCATAAAAACTGTATAGTCTGCTGCAAATGCTGCACGGGCTGCACTAGTAGGACAAACAAAGTCTGCTACTGCAATTCTACCTGCCATTACTACACCATCTGCTAAGTGGCGCATACGCTGTGCTTGACGTAAACGACCTTCTAAACTAAAGTCCCAGTCATCATAAAATGTTCTTATTTTATCTGCGTTAAGCCATACACCATTAATTAATTCACAAAAAGGTTCTGCCAATGTACTTTTACCACTGCCAGGCAATCCGCATATTAGTATTTTCATTGTAAACTCTCGAGTTGTCTTTGTTCGTGGCCAAGTTCGCTCCAATGATAATCATATGTTGCACTAGTGGTTCCACATTCTATTTTGTAGATATCTAGGTAATCGCCCAGTTGCGCCCAAATTTCCTGGGCATTAGTTGTACCAAAACTATTTAGTAAGTCCACATCACCTAGTTTTAAATATCCTAGACTAAGTTGGGGATCACTGGGATCGAAATTATTTTGTTTAAGCCAGTTTTCAAATCCATCTATTTCTGCACAATGCCAGGGACTTCGCATATCATACATAACATCATTAGCCCATTCAACATCGAACTCACCACTGTAGTATTGCAAGTGTGTGATTGCTTCGCATACTGTGTCTGTGAGTTCAGGCGCTCCTTCATCTCTGTAAACTTCCATAAGTGTTTTGCCTATCTGACACCAGTGCATGTACACGCCTCCTAGTTCTCTGTTGTAACTGTTTGCTAAAAAACCTTGTCTGTGTTCGTCTGTTAGACGGTGTCTTGGTGTACGAAGAAATGTAGTAATTTGGCTTGGACGCACCCACTGTGGTTCATATCCTAGTTTGCGTTGGCTCATACAAAGACTTTCAATTTCATGGCAGAGATTGTTTAATTGTCTTACTGCATATGTTGTCTCAACGCTCATATACGGTGCATACTCGCTTGGGTGTTCAACTGTGCCCTGAAGAACTTCAAAATGATTATGCAACTTATTCATTACGTCATGTTTAAGTGTTAATCCTATATGACCCTCGGACATTTTTCCAACACTATAACCGTTGTCAAAACGAACAACATCTGGAGCAAACCATTCCTCAATTGTGTAATCTATTTCACTAGTGTTAATTGTTCTAATGTGTTTATTAAGTTCTGTGCATAAAAAATCTAAATTGCGCTGCGTGTGAGGAAAACCATGAAAACAATAATTTTTTTCAAGATGCAAACTTTTTTGCAGCACATCCTGTTCAAGTGCTGCTATCCAGTCTTGTGCAACGGCGGTGTCGTTTACTATAATATTATAATCTGCTAGTTCGCCAGTTTGATAATTTCTTAATACTACTTTAACAGATTTCATCCCAAAACTCTCTTGCTTGTATTGTACCCAGTGTATCTCTAAACTGCATACCGCCGCGCAAATTATCCATTGCTTGCATACGCCACTTGCCTTTGATTCTGCCTTTGGCGTATTCGTCTGGAAACTCTTCCTCAAATGTAGGACGAGTTAATAAACTTTTTAGCATTTCTCTTATTGTACGATTATCAACGTAATCAGTCAATAACAATTCATTAACATAATGATCTAATATTTCTCGTGGAAGAAACAGTGGCGACATTGCAATGTCTGGTGTAAATGCAAATGTAACTTTTGCAAGTATATCCACGTTTAATTCTCTTGCTAGGCGGCATATGTTTACTATCTCAAATAGTCCTGGCAATGTAAGTGTAAAGTCAATACGCATCTTTCGTCTATCACCACGAGTATACTGCAACCCTTGTTTAAAGTTTGCTAACCATTCCTCATAGTTTAGTCCTGTGCGTATATACTCACCCACAGCACCTGTGCCGTCTATGCTTGCACATATTTGCCAATCACGAATGTTAGCAAGTATATCTTTATACAAGTTAACACCTTGATAGTCAACACGACTTAGATTAGTATTATAACGTGCATACAATCCAGGGCCATCACCAAGATCAATAATACGCTTCATATAACGCCAGTGCTGTTCATACATAAGTGGCTCTCCGCCTACCCAGTATACTTCTTCAATGCGATGTTCCTCAACTGCTTGTGCAAACTCTGCTTCTACTTGATCTTTTTGGAAAGTTTCAATAGCCTTTTTTACAGGCTTTTCCATCCATGGTTCTATTTTGCCTTGCTTGCGAGCTTCTGTTTCCCAACTACTACTAAGCATAGGTCCACACATACGACATTTAAAATTACATAAATTACTAAAACGATAGTCCCAACTTACAGGTTTCATAGTTGTATAACCATCAGCGTCTGTGCTAGGAATAACTTCGTCCCATTTATGATTAAACAAATGTGTAAAGTAATCTCTGTATACGTCTTGGTTAAGCAACTTTTTATCACATACTTGACACGCATCTGGAACTTCGTTGTTAAGCATTTGCTTACGGATACTGCGAATACCCGCTCCGTTCCAATACTGTTCCAGTGTTTCTGGAGTGTACTCGTTGTCGCCTTCTTCTGTGTCAATGTATTGTGTAAAACTCTGCGCAGGTTCACGACTAGCACAACACAAACGTCTTTCAGTCTGGGGACTGAGATAGGTGTGCGTCCATGGTGCCATGCATAGGTTATCTGGTTTAGAGTTCATACCCTATTACCTTTGCCATCTTAGTATGGCTTTCAGCAAAGTTTTGATTACGATATAAATCAGTTTGGCGCAGTTTTTTATGCAGTGCTTCGCCGTTCTCTGGTCCATGTTCATGTGAATTGACTACCATTTTTTTAAGTGCAACAATATCGTCCTTGTATTTGCTGTGTTTAATTTGTTGCTTTTGTAAGTACAACATAACAGGACTGCGAGCACCGTGAGGCATGCGACTTAAACTAAATTCCCAGGGATCATGCATTAAATTAAAGTGTATACTATCAAAGTTCATTGTGTTAGCCCAAGTTAGTATTTCGTCTAGGTAATAGATGTTTTGAACATTCCAAGTACAGCATAACTGTGTAGTAATAGGATATCCCTCGTCTCTGAGTGCATGCACCTTTTTTATATTTTTATTGGAAGTCTTCCAATCAGCACCGTAGCGTTCATATTCAAAACGTTCTTCTGTGTTATCTACACTAAATGCAATCTGCACATGTTTAAAATGACGCCATATAGTTGGATCTTTTGGAAACTGTGTAGTGTTAGTATTATAATGTATGTCAATATCCTGTGCAAGTCCACGATCAACTGCACGTTGTAGTAGATCAAAATGCTGTTTAATCATCCACGGTTCACCGCCTGTAAACTCAAAGTATTTTATCTGTGGCAATAGTTCATCCATGTTAGTCCAAAAATCTGGAGATTTTCTAGGCCACTGTCCTTGCTTTAACCAATCGCGAGCAACATGATCTTTATTGTCTGGTTCATAGTCTAGTTCTTCTTGCGCCCATTTACTACTACTCCAACTACCGCATATACGGCACTTAAGGTTACAGATGTTTCCCAGTTTGAGATCAATAAACACTAATTTATTACCACTATTAGTGCTGTAATCTACAGGTGCGTCTTTAAACTTTTCTAACATGTACTCACGTTTTGATTTTTTGCCAGCATCTTCTTCACGCCAACAGTTTCGACAACCATCTGGCTTTTCACCGCGTCTAAAACTACGGCGTAAATCTCGCATTGATTTACTGTCAAATGCTTCTTGTAATGTATGTGTTTTTAGATCAATATCTGGAAGTTCATGTCTATACAAACAACAAGGACGTACATTTCCCAGCGGAGTTGTTTCAATACTAATCCATGGTAGTATACATTTAGCGGACATTTAATCGTTCCAGTTCTGGGAAATCTGCATAGGTATTTTCGTTTCTAAACAAATCTAATTTAGTTGTATAGTCTCTGAATTCATCTAGTTTATCTGTATTATCGTTTGCCATCATAAAATCAACTGCACTTTTAAATCCATTTGTTGCACGAGTAAGATGATCCTGCGGTTCAAGCCACTTAATATGTTCGCTGTACAAATCTTTTAATTCAAGTTTCATTTCCAAAGGCAATGTGTCAATCCTATAGTATTCAGGACTCTGTAGTATATTGATATTTAGGTCCTGTGGATTTAGTAATCCTTTACTGACCCAGTCGCGATGAAAATCAAGTATATGATAACTGTTCAATACACTAAGAGTAGGACTAATATAAAAATCTACATCAGGACATATTTTTAACATCTCTCTGCGATTTTGTTCAACTTGGTCCCATTGTGTTCCTTTACGCATGTTCTCTGCTCGTACTCCCATAGCATCTAAACTTGCACCTATGCTAACACTGTCAAACAGACGCCACATCTCTAGAACATTCTGTCCTTTGTATACCATTTGACTGAAGTTTGTGTTATAGATCAAACGCACATCAAATCTTTTGCGTTCAATAAGGGCATTAAGTATAAGCCAGTGTTCCTCCATCATAAGAGGTTCACCGCCTGCAAAATATACTTGCTCTATACTATCCAAGTGCGGTTGCATTTGTTCCCATATATCTAATTTAAACTTGCCTGCATATACTACATTTGGCTTATCTTTACTTGTAACACCTCGTGCTTTATTTTCTTGCACCCAATTACTACTAAAAATATCTCCGCAACTGCGGCATTTTAGATTACAAAGGTTACTGAAACGTATATCCCAGTATACTATTTTAAAGTCTGGGTAAACCCCCTGATCTACTTTGTCAATGTGATGCCCAAAGTGCTTGTTATGACTATTTCGCATACTAAAGAAACCATTACGTTCTTGTTCGTAACATCTTGTGCATTCCTTGCAAGGTTTATCAGCAAGCATGCGTTCACGCATTTCTACATAGTCAGGACCATTCCAAATCTCTTCTAAACTATTTTCCTGCATGTTTCCAATTGGATGTTCCATTTCAGCCAAGCAACACGGGTATGCTTCGCCAGTTGGAAATCCGTGTATATGCGTCCATGGAATCATACAAAAGTTTTGGCTTTTTATTAACTTGTATTGTTGATCCTCACGCAAACTTTCTAGATCAACAAACACAGGACGGCGACTATTATAATCATAAGTCTCATAGTACTTGTCTGTTTTAGAGTTGCTCATACCATTCCTCTAGTTCCGGAAACGCTCTTGCAAATGTGTGGTTGCGCCGCACATCATATTGTGTGTAAAACTTTTTAAAGTCATTGTGCAAACGTGGCATTTCAAATGCTTCGTTATGTGGTTTCTCAACTACTTGCAAGTATTCAATCAATCTGTCCAGTTGTCCACGTTCCCAGTCTTGCATGTTAGATAGTTCAAGTTGTTTTAGTCTAGTAACACAAGCATCTTTAATAGGTTGTGGTAGAACCAAACAACTTTGGAAACTTGGAAAGCGTAGTATATTATAACTCATTACTGCAAAACTTTCACCAAATAAATCTCTTGCACAAAGTATCTTTTCAATCATATCCGGCAGTGTTGGTAAACACAGTGCATTGATAGTCATCATACAATGTGTGTTAATGTCTGCAAAATGTAACTTTAACAAATTCTTCCACCACTGTTCAAAATCTAATCCATCACGAATGTATTCTGCACTGTACCCTGTTGCTTCCATACTGGTGTAGATATCCAAACTAGGCAAATGTGTTCTTGCTTCTACTAGTCTATCAATAAGATCATCTTTGCCGCCTAAATTACTATTAATTGCAAGTTTAGTCTGTGACTTGTTTGCATTTAATTTAAACCAATCAAACAGTCTCCATAGTTCTGCACTCATAATAGGCTCACCGCCCGTGATGCGAAGTTCGCGTAGTGTACGGTGTAAGTCACTGTCCCACCAAGAAAAGAATGCTTCTACATACGGATTAGTTTCGTTTAACTTGTATAGTTGATTGCTGTCATGCGGATGTGTAAAATGGTTACGACCATCACTTATTAGTTCTTGATAAGCGCCATTCTTCTTGACATCTTTTACCCACGTTGTACTAAATGCGGGATTGCAATAACTGCAAGCAAAATTGCATGTTCTGTCAAAGGCAATCTCAAGGGTAATGAGATCAACATCTTCGTTGTGTGGCGTAGCGTATGCATTTTTAAGTTCCTCACTTGTATATATCTTACTTTTATAAACTCTGTCACTTATAAATTCATGACCCATGTCCTCAATTTTCCAACAGTATTCGCAACCGTCTGGGCGTTCACCGCACTGCATTTGCTTACGCTGATCTTTTTTCTCAGGTGTATTGTGTAGCAATTTAGGATTGTTTTTAAGTGCTTCCACATCTATTTTATGTGGCAATGGATGATGACAACTAGTAGTCATACCGCTACCTAACCATATGGTTGCATTGTACCACTTGGCTGCACAAAAGCTCTCACTTTTTGTATCTAAATGATTTGCTTTAAATATTCTGTCTGTTTGCATAATACTCACACTGTTGCCAAAAACCTTGCATCTCTGGGAATGTTTCTAAAAAATTTGTACCGCGTCTACGATCATGTTCTCTAAAGAACTTGTAAAAGTCTCCACGCTTGCGCTCTACATCTGTTGTGCCCTGAAGCATCCAATCCAAATCACGCTGCATCTTTAGTACTTCATAATCCTTAAAGCCATGCATTTCATGCATGTTATCCTGCATATACTGTATGCATTCTTGTATTACTATTTTATATTCCATAGGCAATATTTGCATGCTTTGCCACTCAGGAGTATAAAGCAAAGGTGTATCAAACCATATACGCTGATAGGTATCAGTGTAAGTTTTGCGCAAGTATACAATGTATTCTAACAATTTTTTAAGAGAAAGTATACTTAAATTATTCATTGTAATGATGAATGTCAGGCTACTACGATAAGGAACATCGCGAACAAATTCTTCACATCTATTTATTGCTAAATCAAAATCCAGTCCATGACGTATGTACTCTGCTTGCTTACCCCAGGTATCCAAACTTACAAACTGCATGAAATGTTCTATCTGCTCACCTTCACATAGTCGTTGTACATATCCTTTGTACTTGTCCCATACTTTAGCATCAACACTAAAGTTACTGGTAGTGTTCAAGTGTAAATCTTGTTTAGGATTTTCAAGCACATAATCAAATACACGATAGGTGTTTGGATCCATAGTAGGTTCACCACCTGTCATACGAAAGTGTTTTAGACTAGGATATAGATCAGGCCACCAGCGCCAGAAGGCTTCTCGGTAAGGGTTATCTTCTCTGTTTGGGATAGCTCTTCGTTCGCCCACGAAGTGTTGGGGGTCATTGTGAGGTACAGTTGTTGGCCATGCTCCGTGTTCCTTTGATTCTGCTGTCCAGGTGCTGCTAAACTGAGGACTGCAATAACTGCAACTAAGATTACAAACATTATTAAAATTTACCTCTACATAACTAGGGTTTACATCAGCAAGTGGATTGTTAACTATTTCATCAAAACTCGCCATAGCCCAGGGCTCGCCAGATCTATAATGACGATCGCTCATGTTGCCTTGTGCTTCAATGTTCCAACAGTATTTGCAATCACTGCACTTTACGCCTGTCATCATTTCACTGCGGCTTTGTTTCTTATGTGCGGTATTGTGTAGCGCACTTGGATTGTCTGCAAGTGGTTCTATAGGTATACGATGCAGTGGAGGATGATAGCAACTGTTAGTATGTCCAGTCGTTAGGTGTAAGCTCACTTGCTTCCATTTAGCCAAGCAAAAACTATCACTAACTGTTGCTAGTTGTGTTTTTGCAGTTAGCGCATCATTATAGTAATCACTCATCAAAATATGTTTCTAAAATATTAAGAATCATTACCAGCCTTCATACCTTCTGATTGCATCTATCTCCAATGTCATTGGCTTTGCTGGACAATATGTTTGACTGTAATATTTCTTAAAAAAAGCACTTTCTTTGATTCCTATATCTAACATAGGCAATCCAAGTCTAGTCATTAGTGCGCCGTTAATTTCAGGCATATTCATAATATCATATTCAGCATATATACCATCCAAGTTTTCAAACCACTGTACTTGTGTATGATCCCAGTCAGTAAGCATGGTCATGTATGTACCCATTCGTGCGCCATTAATAGCGTGTGTACCGTGTTCAGCATCTCTGCCTACGTTATGCCAAATGCTAAGTCTATCAAAGTTACTACGATGTACCATGTCTTCAAACTCAGGAAGTGTAGGCTTTGTGCCATTACGCAAACACATCTTAACACCTTCACGGAACCCAGCACGCCATGCATGTTTGGCACTGCCATTAGGATAGGTTGCGCTGTATAAATTGTTCATTGCTAGATACTTGGGATCATAACAAAACTCTACATCATTTTCATCAGTGCCATCACTTGCTTCATGTGTACGCATGTTGTTTATAAATGTGCGTGTCCAGCAACTCATGCCGCCATTGCCATACATAAGTCCGTTAACATCGTTTACTGCTTTCCAACGAAACACACAGTCTTCATGTTTGTCCTCTATATCCAATGTTAGGTCAAAAAACTCTGGAAAAGGCATGTTGTCGCCATCAATAAGAATAAAACGTTCTGTGTCACTTGCCTTCGCTGCAGCTTTGTGTGCAGCATCACTGCCTTGTACACCGTCTACACGCTTTGCCCAGGGCACCATGTTTTGTATCTTTACCCAAAACTCTTCTTTTTTAGGTTCGTCATAACTCAGATACACACAATCTAAATCTGCTACATCAACTTTTGGCATTACGAGCCTCATAAATTTCAAGTTTGTCATCGTTGGTAAGTTCTGTGTCACTCAAAAGATTTGTAACAGTAGTATTGAAACTAAAACTCCAACGTTCTCCTCCGCTACGGAAAGGATATACTTCATGCTGTAGCCATGCTGGAAAGAAGTAAATTACTCCTACTTCAGGCTTTAGTCTTAGACTGTGTCCATTAAAAGTTTGGTGAGCACCATGTAAGAAATTTATCATACCTGCACTAGGATCATGATCTTCACTTTCCCATTCTTTTTCAATATCATCTGGCATACGCAGGTATCCAACACCACTTATAGTTCCTGTGTGTGTATGCACAGGATTAAAGTCTCCTGCTACACTTATATTTCCCCAACTTTGATGCACTGTACAACTAAGATTCATGTCATGAATACGATTGTCTACAATTTCAATGTGCTTCTCTACTGCAGTACGCTTGGTATTTTCCCATGCTACATAACGACTTACTTTGTAAAGTTCTGCACTGCCATCTGCAAGCATTTGTACAAAGCCTTGTGCAGCATTATCATCAAGCACATTTTGATCAATCGTAAACTCTCGTTTCATGTTACCTGCAAGGTTCATACTATGATCTTTTGCTTCGCTATTGCGTTCAAATAAATCTGTAAGATCATACCCGACCTGTTCTGGGATAGTCATTTTTACAATACTAGGACCAAAAGGTCGTAGTATTTCTGTTTTTGCTTCTGGATATCCAGTGTCTACTACTTGTTGCATATATACGGGTTCCTTGATAGATCTTTTTGTACTAGTCCCCAAGTACGCTGTTTGGGAGGACTAAATGTCAGTTTGTTTTCAATTATTGTATAATCCTGTCTTTTTTGATAGCACATACTGTATTCATCTTCTGTAATTTCTATGTAATTGCCAGGCAATACATCATATGATATATCCATTATACAGCCTTCGTCATCATAATACAACTTATGACTTTTGCGTTCAATTGGTGTTTGTATATTTGTTACTGCTTCAAAGAATGCGCTGCTCATATCTTGCTAATAACTCCGGGTTACAAAAATCTTTGTGAAAATAATGAAATGGTCTAGTTTGTGCATACCCATTTACGCAAAAAATCATATCATCTGTAAGTGTCCAATGGCAAGCATCACGCCAATCATCGTTACTAAAATCATTGATATGCTGCTTCATGTGCGTAAATGTAGGATAATCTAATGTAGGCACATAGTAATCTTCGCTGCCTAGTTCAGTTGCAGCAATGCTCATAAACACATCTGTGTCTGCGGTATCGTGTCTACAGTTACTTAGTATTTTATTTTTATATAGATCAAAATTATCAAATACTTGTTGACATTTATCAAAAAACTGTTTGGATTCTACACAGTGCCTAAAGTACATAAAACCATTGTAAGCATTGCATAAATTGTTTTCATGCCACATCTTTCTGTGTTGATGATCCTCTACAACTTCGCCTCTGTAGTTGCGTACTTGTGTAGTAAAGCAAACATTTCTAAGTCTAGCGCCTGCCCACCAGTGATCAATATTGCTAGTTATTAACATATCACTTTCAACTTTAAATGTTTCTTTAAAAGGAGTAAGTTCCCATGCTAAACATTCATTTGCAAATGGTGCCATTGTATCTATAGTAATAACTTCATCAAATACACTGTGCATATGTTCTGGCACTAGCGTTGATGTATCCACTACAACTGCAAAGTCATTTACCTTGCAATAGGTTTTTACACTAAGGGCAAGCAAGTATGCGCACTGTAGATATTGTTTGCCCTGTGCAAAAGTTAGATAGCCTTGCTCTCTTGTTTTCTGTATTCTCATATGCTAAACTTTTTAATCCTGTTTGCGTGTCTACCGCCTTCAAACTCTGTTGTTATAAACGCTTGTATTATGGGAATAATATCATCAGCGTCAGTTGTTCTAGCACCCAAACATAATACATTTGCATCGTTGTGTTTTCTTGTAAGTGTTGCAGTCTCGGGATCTTTACAAAGTCCTGCACGAATATATGGATTTCTGTTTGCAGTCATACACATGCCAATGCCTGTTCCACATATAAGAATACCAAACTCACTAGTTTTGTGTTGTACTTCAGCACATACATGTATTGCAAAGTCAGGATAATCGCAACTGGTATCGCTGTGTGTGCCATAATCTGCTACACTATGCTGTTGACTTTTTAAATATTCATTGATCATATGTTTAATCTGATAACCGCCATGGTCACTTGCTATTGCTATTTTCATAATATTATCCTATACTATTCCAAAGTTTTGTATACACATCTGTGTCTGCATCCAATAAACTTTTTTTGTTCATTACATGCAAATCGCCAGTGTAGCGTACAACATTGTGAGAGTCTTTGTATTGATATTTTAACAGCCAGCGTCCATTATTAAAATCTAAAATACTATCACTACTACTAAGCGCAGGTAATGCATAGTTGAATGTATCTGTGTTTGTATACCCATTGCATATTTGGTGTGCAATGCTTAGTGCAAAGTCATTACGAAAAGGTGTGCTGAGATATCCAAAAAGTTTAGCAAAGTAATCATAGTTTTTGTGTACCGTGCGCCAAGTATCAAATATACGCTGTGCATGTGCTGATTTACGAAAATATACTACTGTAGCCCAGCGCATTTCAAATTTATTTTGTGTCATGTATTGATCATGTCTAAACACATCATTACCGGAGACATCCCAACTACTATTATGGCATATAAAGTTGTGATCGCAGCCAAAGTAGTTTGCAAGTGCATCTGACTGTACAATATAGTCACTGTCTAATAATATAGTTTCATCATATGGGCTTAGATCATATGCATTATATCTTCCTATGTTATTCCATTCTGTACCTTCTAGTTCTCCATTGGGATAACGAAATGTGCGAAAGTTGCGTTGCTCTGGATCTAGTTTAACTACAGTACTAGGCACATTTAAGTGTTTTCCTGCTAGTCGTGCGCAAAGTTCACTTAGACTAGCATAGTCTAACTGCGCACTTTCACTGTATAAAATTACAACACCTTTAGACAGAGACGTCACCTGCTTTTCGCTTTGTTTTTAATTCTTGATATTCGTTATACCAATCATTGTGAACTTCCTGCCATCGCTGTTCACATAGCACTATTAGTTCTGCACAATCAATCTCAACAGGTGTATTGTAACTATCGCACAATATACTCTTAGTACTTTGCCCAAATAGACCTGCGTTTGTATTTTTCATATACAAATAGTTTAACAGTGTCATATCAACACGAAACATTCCACCGTTATGCGTAACAGTGAGTCTTTGCTGTTGCTGTTCCTTAAGAGTTTGTTTTTGCCGATTAAGCTCAAAACGTTCTTTAGCGTACTGTTCTAGATTTTCCATACTTGATATTATAACAGGACCTCTCGGTCCTGTCAATGTTTTTATGTTTGAGAGTTAGTTATTAACTACCTGTTGCTGTACCACTTAGTGTAATACTGCCGCCGTTATCTGCAACATGTGTAGTATCATGTTTTTCAAAACCAAAAGTCATTCTGTGTGTACCGTTCACTTGATCTAGTACAGTATAGATTGATTTGTTGTATGAAGTGTCTGCTGCCGAATCAACCCATGTACAACTTGTTTCTACACTTGCGCCACTGTCTGAGCTTTTAAGTTGCCATTGCACAAAGTTTGCTGTGTATGGACTTGTATCTTCTAGTTGTTTAAACACTGTAACATAACTTGTAGTTAAATCATAGTAACCGTAGTTAGTATTGTTTGTTGTTGCTGATCCTGAACCACCACTTTTGCCTGATGCTTGTGCAGTTACCTGATATGTGCCTGCCGCTGTAAGCAATGATGCCCAGTTGTTTGCTTTAGTACGACTTGTATGACCAGTCTGTGAACCACTAATACTTAGACGTCCGCCTGCGTTAAAGAAATAACGTGCTTGGTTAGCACTGCCCCATGCCCACTTGTGAGTAAATGTAAGTGTACCAGTAAATGTGTTTGTGTTATCTCTGTTTGTGTTTGATACTGATTGTCTTGCAGCCGGTGTAAGTCTCGCGGTGGTGACCGATGCAATGTTTGTAGATAGTGCTGTGTATGCTGCAATTGTATCACCTGCACTAGGGTTACTAATACTTGTAATACTTGTGCCTTGATGGGATGCTATACTTGTAATTCTTGCAAGTAATGTTGTCCACTGTGCTGCAGTGATTGTGTTTCCAGCACTGACAGCGGCTACAGTGGTACTTTCACCATATCCTGAATCAGTTGAGCCTGTTCCCCATAATGCGTTTACTGAGGTAGCAAAATCATTATAGTGATCATCGAGGATGGTATCTCCGCTAGAATATGCCATTTATAGTTTCTCCGATTAGTTAATTGTAACAAAGGCTTCTACTGTGCCTTCTTCCATTGTTGTTTTGGAATTGATAGCTCTGCCTAGTACATTAAATGCTGTAATTGATTCGTCATCTGCTGCAGCTCTGGCTAAGCCGTTTCCTGCGCTTACTAGTCTATCACCTTTATTTACCATTCCTAAAACACGCACTGGAACTCTTCCTGCTACGGCAACTGGTGCTCCACCATCTTGTGCTGAGTTCATTAAGTATGCTGGCTGGCTACTTACTACACCGAATACCTTGCTAGACAATTCTTCATTTACTGCAGTAATTTCTTCTACGCCGCCTAGTGCAACTACTGTGCCTGGTACATACTTTGCGTCTGGACGGAAGTTTTCCGCCAAGTCAGCATATTGTGCCGCAGTAGATGTTCCGTTAAATGTTGTTGCAAACACTGTTGCAAATCTGTTACCACTACTACCAGCGTTTACTGTACCACTAACAAGAATGTCTCCTGTCATTGTGCCACCTGATAGTGGTAAGTTACCAGCACCTGATACTGTGCTATCAACATATGCTTTAGTTGCAATGTGTAGATTGTCTGACGGTGCGCCTGCTACACTTACACGGTTTGTTGCACCATCAACTGTCATTGCAGTTGAAACAACGCCGCCGTCATTAACTTTAATTAGGATGTCACCATCACTTGTAGCATTACTAATGCTTACGTCACTACCGCTAACACCAATTGTTAGATCACTATCAACACCAACTACCATACCTGTGTCATTAAGAATACTTAGTACGCCACTAGTGCTGTCACTTGCATCACTACGCAAATAACTTGCTGCGGCAACACCGCCTAGTGCGTCACTGTCTGTTGATGTGCCCTGGAATTTGTTTCCTGTTACTGCAGTACTAAGTTGGATACCTGGCTTAACTGTTGCAAATCCTGAGATAGCACTCTGCGGAGTAAATACTGAATCTTTGGATACTGTAGCAACTAATACGTTGTTTGTGTAAAGTTTAACAACAACATGGTCTGTAGCACCAGTGTCTGTAACTGTTTCAACAATAGCACCTGATGTTCCTGTACCACTTGTAAATGATGGTCCAATAGTTGTAAATCCACTACCATTATAAACTTTCAACTGTCCGTTTGTGGTATCCCACCAAAGATCACCGGTAACACTACTACTAGGAGTACTAGCACTTGCTGTACTGCTACTAACAGTTTTAAACGCTGTGCCGGTATAAACTTTAAGTAGGTTGTTTGTTTTATCCCACCACATTTGACCTGCTACTGGACTTGCTGGTGCGCTACTATTACTAAAGTTTTCTAGTAGTTTTACTAGGTTCTCGTTAAAGAATTCACCGTAACCCGCATAGTTCTTACCAATAAGCGTAAGATCTGTGGTTGTATCAATGGTGCCATCTGCTACTGTTGCAAGAATAGTACCGTCGGTTTTGTTAACTGTATAAGCCATTTGTTATCTGCTCCGCATTTATTCGTTAGTATTATTTATCCACTTTATAAACTTAGTATATTATATGCTACTAAGATTAGTTAGTGTTTGAATTCTAACTGTATAATCAATCTGTATTAGTCTGTTTAGACTTTTTTGTACCGGATGAAAAACAACATGTGTAAGTAGTTTACCCGTGTTAACTGTGCCTGTCCAACTGCGTAGGCCCAATTCGTCAAATGTATATGTGTCGTTAAAGTTGCTGGTGTTATCAAACGCTGCTTGGCTGTTTGGCTCGCCATAGTCCAGCAAACAACTCACAACAATATCTGTGTAAATTTGTCCAGAAGTGTGACTGGTTGAAAGTTTATTTCTTGCAGTATCAGTGTTTAAACTACTGTTATCATCCACAACTTTATAGTAAGTTTGATTGTAAAGATTAGCATTGCTACCGCTACTATTAGCAGGCAAATATGTAATTACACCTGTTGGATCAACACTAGTGCCACCATTACCAAAAGCCATTTCATGTATAAAGCCTGTGGTTTTATTTGATAGACTTAAAGCAAGTGCTTCACTCATGTTTTCATAGTGAATAGCATTACGCTTGTTTACATAATCTTCGCCTGTGTCCGGATCAAAGATTCGAATATGCCCTTCCATCATTACGCCACTAGTGTCTTTAAGCGCACTTTCTGGTTGTTGTGGTTGTTCGATGTTATCGTTCATTTCTTGTTCCTGACCGTCCATTATACTTTAAGCATACATTCTACAAGATTTTCGCCTAAATTGCTATTTGTTTCTAATGCAATTCCAACAATTTTTCCTGCTCCGTTTGTGCTTGCTTTGCCGTTGTGTGTTGCAAACACAGCCTCGCCTTTGCTTACGTTGCCTACAACACGCACTGGCACACGCCCTACTAGTGCAAGTGCTTGTCCTTCTGCATCACTGTTCATCAAGTAAGCAGGTGCAGTTGAAATTACGCCTGCTAAGTATTCTGCATCAGGGCCTGCTTCAGTTGCTTCAGCATCGCCTCCTATCATCATTACTGTGCCAGGTGCATATTCTGCATCCACGGAATATTTTTCCGCCAAGTCAGCATATTGTGCGTTCGTTGCTGTACCTGTAAATGTTGTGGTCGTTAAGTTACCATTAGCACTATCAAATGTTAAGTTAGTACCCGACTTTGGGGGCAAGTCGCCAGTTGCCGCTGTAACAAATAGCACATTACATGCAGTATCACTACTTTCATCAGCCACAGTAACATTTGTTGCTAGTGTTGCAGTTGCTGAGTTACCAGTACAACTTCCTGAACTGCCACTTGCGTTACCAGTTACGTTACCAGTTAATGCTCCAGCAAATCCTGTTGCTGTAAGAACGCCTGAACTACTGTTAAATGTAAGATTGGTTCCTGACTTAGGTCCTAAATCACCAGTGGCTGCAGTTGCAAATAATGGAAAACAAGTAGTGTCTGAACTTTCGTCTGCTACTGTAACTGTGGTTGCAATAGCCGCTGTACCAGTTGTATCTGCATTTGCTAATGCTAATGTACCCGCTGCCGTTGGCAAAACTACTGTAACGTCTCCTGTACTAGCAGGCCCTATAAGTGTAACTGCATTAGTTCCGTTGTCGCTATCTTCAAAGAACTTTAAGAAACCAGCACTGGTTGCTCCATTCTTAAGATCACCGCCTGCATTTATTGTAGGTGTTGTAATTACCGGAGTGGTTAGTGTTTTATTTGTAAGTGTGTCTGTAGTTGCTTTACCAACTAGTGTGTCTGCTGAAGCCGGAAGTAGAACTGTTACATCTGCTGTGCTTGCTGCACCTTGTAATGTAACTCCATTTGTTCCGTTATCTGTTCCTTCAAGAAACTTAATACTACCACCTGCACTGTTACTTGCAGCACCCATTACAAAACTATGTCCTGTTGCAGTTGTTGTAGTTGCTGCTAAAGAAGTTATGCGATCTGTACCATCTACATTTGTGACTATGCTGCCTGTGCCACTGTCTACTACTTCTACTTTACTATTACCTTCGTTAATTTTATCTGAACTTAAACTAGAAACCTGTGCATCAACATATGCTTTTGTTGCTGCTTCTTGGTTGTTAGTTGGATCAGTAACGTTAACAATTTTGTTACTGTTCATGTCAAGGTTACTATCGAGTTCAACTACACCAGTGCCGCTTGCTAGTAGGACTAGGTTAGCGTTTGTAGTGTTTGTAGTAATATTGTTTGCACTAATTGTTACTTCATCAATTACTGCACTATCAACAAACAGTTGCTTAAACCTAGCAGCGTTAGTACCAATATCAACGTCACTATCGGTTACTGGTTGTAATACGCCATCTACTAATTTTATTTGGTCTGCACCAGCAGCTCTAAATATAATATTATTATCAGTAGCAAAATCTATATCGTTATCAGCATCTCTACCAACAACAAGTGCCGCATTTAATACACTGGTCATACCAGTCTGTGCACCTGAAATAGCACCTACTAGGTTGTCTGCATACACATTTGTAAATCTTACAGTGTTTGTGCCTATATCAAATGTACTGTCTGCACTTGGGACAACACTACCAACTGTTTCTACAACACCAGTACCGTTTGGCTTTAAAATAATATTTGCGTTTGTACTAATATTTTCAATAGTGTTGGCTGCACTATTAATTTTTAAGTTTCCAAACTCTGGTGCTGTTGCTGATGCAATACTAATACCATTTGTACTCTGCGTTAGTACAATGTTATTTCCCTGTGTTAGTTGTCTAAACTGAAAAGTAACACCTGATTTTCCTGCAAAAACATCTTTACCATTTGAAACTTGCAGACTGGTTGCTTGGTTGGCTTCACCACCTGCTGCACCTGGAAGTTCAGCAAGTTCAATTTTTCCACTACTACTATTATAAACAAGTCCATGACCATTTGTTGGGCTACTCAACGTTGTGGTCAAAACATCGCTTAGTTGCGTGATACTAATATTGTTAATTCTCGCTTGCACTTCTGCAAGACTTGGTCCAGTGTATGTAAGAACACCTGTGCTATTGTTGTATGCTAGACTTCCGTCTCCGCCTGCATCTGTAACACTAATTGCATCCCGGATCTCTGAATCGCTAAGTGTGATAACACCTGTTGAAGCATTGTAAGAGGCGTTGCCACCTGTAACACTAATTGCTGCTCTTGCTCTTGTATCTGTGTAGTACAAGTTTGTGTTTTCAGTAATATTTGCAGTTGTAATTGTTATTGCATTACTAGTTGGACTAACCCCATTCACTGTTTTTACATAGGCACCCTCAATTGTAGTGGCGCGCCCATCTAAATCACTGAAGTTCCCGTCCAGTTCACTAAACGTAAGAGCGGTGCTCTTCGTATTTCTTAGTACTATAGCCATTTTTCATATTCTCCGCACATGCTTGTCATGTCATTATTTATCGCTTGTAAAACTTGTATCATATTAGATCCGCTGCATAACCTTCAACTACATATTCTAATGCAAAATAATTCTTTTCATTAAGTTCAAGTCTATAATTTGGCACCTGTGCCTGACTTGCTTTAAGGAAGTTAGCATTTGTTGTAGTTGCTTGCTGTATACCTAATCCATTTGCTGCAGTATTGTGTATTCCTGCATCATACCATACTTTAGTATGTGTAGTGCTATCTGGTAAAGTTTGATCCTTACTGCCATCTACAACAATAAAGCCTGGGGTAATACGCTGCAACATGCCTGTGCCTGCTGTACCTCTACGCAAGTTAGATATGTAATTGTCATCTAGACTTACCTCCCAGTAAGTAATTCTCTCTCCGCCTATGAACACAACGCCAGGATGACTGTCATTGGGGGTAACAAATGGCAGTACACTTGCATCATTAACATAGATTTTTGTATCTGTAATATCAACTGTTTCTGTAACTACAGTTGTATTATCTTTTGCTAGTCTTAAATATTCCACATTTCCGTTCATATCCTGGAATATTCTAAATCCAACTGGGTACTGTATTACATTTTCTGTAAAGTGTGTAATTACCACTATAGAAGTACCGCCAATAGTATCCTGCACTGCCTCACTCATAGTTACATTTTTTCCTAGTACTGTGTAATCACCTGGATGTAACCTTTTACCATCCACTGTAATCCAGAAGTGGTTAACATTAGTTGCTGATCTATCTATTGCATAAGTTCCTACTGTGCCAGTAGTAACCTGTCTATCAAATCCTGCTGTATCAAAATTTACTTCATCAAATGCATCTTCAGTTGTTGCACTACCAGTACCTTGTCCAACGTATACTTTTGTCTGTATACGCAATGGATCATGATTACTAAATGCCTGTAACTTAATAACACTACTTGCTGTTTGAGGCACATCTGCAGACATTGATACACTTTCACCATCTAGGCCTAGAGTAAAGTCTGCTGAAGTATTATCAGTAACAATAACTATGTCGCCTTCGTTTGGTGCTGTGGTCATTGTAACAAACTGAGTACCTGTCGAAATAGTATAATCTATATTTCGCACCGCACTAAGAGCTGTTGTACCATCTTTGCGCAAAATTGCTACGCTAATTGCACCTACAAAAACAATATCTCCTTCACCACATGTTTGCGGGGTTGCAAACTGTAAACTACTTCCATCTGCTGTATGATAAACACTGTTTTCAGGACGTATTCTTAAATCGTCAACTACTAGTACACTATTAGCACTACCAGGAGGAGCATACAATGTTTCTGCGCCGCTGGAAACATAGCCATCCTCAACATAATCATCAACAAGCATTGTTAGTCCAAACAGGGTAGTAGTACCGTCTGTCTCCAATGTCTGTGTTATAAATTTAGTAGGAGCAAGTCTTGTATCTGCTTGGTTAAACACAAACACGTGAATGTGTGCATCATTATCAGGTGGACTACTAAGTGTCATTAATGATCTGTTATCCTGAGTACTGAAAGTTGCACCAGTTTCCACTCCATCAACATAAATTAATGTTTGAAGTGTCCTGTCAGGAATGTTAGGCAAAACAAAACCTACTGTACTACCATCACCAGTATAGGTGTAGTTGCCTATCATATTTTCGCCAGTTTGACTGAAAGCATAAATGTGCAGTATATCTGTTGAAGCCAACGGACTTGTCAATCTTATAGTGTTAGCCCTAAAGTCACTTACAAATGTATATTGTCTGATCTCATTAATATAAACAATTAATGATACAAAATCATCTTCACTTTTATTTGGATTGCCATAACTAAATGTCTGCAGTGTGCCTGTAGTATCTGTATAACTTGTGTACTGTATCTCTGCACCATTGCCGTCGCCTTCATAGTCATTACTACTATGGGTATATACTTCCATGTCCAGTGTATCAAATATACGACCTGGAATTAGTTCTTCTGGTGCATGACTGTTGTATGTATCAACAAATCCAGCACCGTCAATGTTAATATCCTCTGGGCGTGTTCCAAGTTCTAAGTCAGTAAACAAACTACTAATATTTGTATCAAGGCCTGCTAGAACAGCAAGTCCATCGCTGTCAATCTCAAAGTTATCAAACGCAATAACATCAAAGTTGCCACTGTCAAAGCCAGGGTCTTGGTCAAAGTTAGGACCATCAATTTTAGTACCTAAATATCCTGTGCCTCGTTGTAATAATTCTAGATCATCGCCGATCATACCCGCAGTTGGATAATAGTAAGCAGCAATTCTATCTGCAGTGTTTGTGAAGTCTGCATCTTCTTTGATAGACAGTACAGGAATATTGCTGGTGTTTTCAACACTAAATGTTGCACCACTTGTGAAATTTAGTATTACATCATAAACTTCTTGTGTCCCTAGTACAGTGTTTTGATAAGCAACAACGTCACCTACTGTATAAGCAGTGTTTGCTGTCCAATCTTTAATGCTGCTTGTGTATGTGATACGATCAAACTTGATAGTTGTATCAAAACTTCTTACTGTTGTGTTTACAAGTCTTGGACTTACTAGTATATCTGTTCCGCTGCCTGTTACAGTGATAGTTGGCTCCGCAGTATACCCGCTGCCTTTGTTTGTCATTGTAATACTAATAATTGCATCACCGTTTGTTCTTGCAACTGCTACTGCTTGTACTCCGCCTGCTAGTTGTGGTGCGCTAATAGTTACTGTTGGATCTGTGATGTAACCAGTACCAGCATTTACAATTACAATACTGTCTAATTTATAGCCGTAATTTTCACCCCATGGCTTGTTTAAACCTTGTGTCCATAGGTTTTCGTCACCGTTGCGATCACCACTTGGCTTGCGGAAGTATCCTAAACTTTCATCATAGTATGCATGTACATCAAAGTCTGTGGTATCACTACCATAAAGATCCAACTTGTCATACTTGCTAACGTACTCGCGAATCTTTGTTTTATAAGGTTTTACTTCATTAATAAAGTCTTCAATAAAGTCTGTGTTGTCAAACTTAAATGTATTGTACTGATCCAAACTACGAATCTTATGTGCAACTGTAATGAAACTTGTTTTAAACATCCAGTCTGGACTAAAGTTACTTTCATTAAGTGCATATTCCATTAAACGGAAGAATAGTTCGTTCATATTAATTTCATAATCACCAATAAAGACATCTGTCTTTAATGCTTCCACAATCTGTCTTATTTCTTGTGCTGGTACTTTATCAAATGCAGCAAAGTCAAAACCGTCATTGTCAAATCCTGTTGCTTCAAAATTACTATTTGCTGTGCTGAAACTATACAAACTATCAGTAATTTGAAGTGTACCTCTTTCAATAATAACTTCATCCCAGCCTGTGTCAGTCTTAGCAAACATACTGAAGTTGCCTTCATCATTGCTGGTTACTTTAGCAATGTCTCCTGTTACTGCACTGGTAAGTGTAAGTAGGTCTGGTTCCAGCGTGACTTGGAAAGCAGGAACTGTAGTTGCATCATAACCTGTTGCATAATATGTTGCATAGTCCCAATAGTCTGCTGTGTTGTAACCTTGAATATTTGTTAACAACCAACTCTTGTCTGCTTGCAGTGTATAAATGGTCCAGTAGTCGCTTTTGTCTGCATCTTCTAGTACAAGGACTTTATATCCTGTAGTCAGGATTGCAGTGTTGAGAAAATCTCTTTCCTCAATTGAGTCAACACTGGTGTCATAGTCGCCACTGTTAACTGTTGGAATATTCTCACTGCTTAGTAGTTTTGTTAGGCTACTGTTTCTGGCAAACGGTGCTTTTACAAGAATGCTGTTGGTATACTGTGTTAATACTTTAAGTGCCGCTGCACGATTAACAAACATACCTTGGCGTGGCTGTGTTAGTACACCGTACTTTTCAACTTCACTTAGGAAAGGATCTGGAACCAAGTTACCAACACTGTCACTGCCTGCTAAACTGTCAACAAGTTTGGTATACATTCTTGCTGGGATTGCTTGATCTGTGTTGCCTCTGCCATAAAGTTCATACTCACTGTGCAATACACCTTCGTTCTTGACTACATCATAGTTAATACTTAAGACTACATCTTTGTCTGCAAAGTACTGTTTACAGTTAAAGAGTGCAACTGCATCTTTGTCTAAAAATGCAGCATATGGTAATCCTGCTGCTTTAGGATCTTCAATAAGACTACGCACACTGTCTGCACTAATAGTTCTAAACTGTGCATCACTAGGCACACTTTGTATATCTTTAACCCAGAAGTAGTAACGGGGTTGGGTGCTATCTGATCTACTATCATACACATTTGCTATGTTAAACTGTGTGACGTCTTTGACTGTTCCTTCGCCAGTATACTGACTAGGAGGCGTTGAGCTTTCAATCCATTCATAAACATCAATGCTACTTCCAGGAAATGATACAGCCCAATAGTTTGTGCGGAAATCAATACTACCTTGCTCTGCGTTCAGGTAATGCACAGTGCTTGTATCCCACCAGAGTCTATTTTTATATTTGTAGTTCCAGAGATTGTTGTACATTGCAGGATCTGCATGACTTACATAACTAAGTTCTGCTTGTGCAACCCCGGCAATTTTGCCCTTTGCAGGATCAATATAATCAAGGAATACACTAACTTCACCGCCACGTTTGTTATAAAGTGCAACACGGTTTATTCTATCTACATCAACTCTAGTGCCTTCACTGCGTAGTACATTCCAACTACCTGCTCTTGTATTGTTGTTAAACTCATATACACTGCCGCTGTTATCATAGTTTGTTGTGTCGTTAGGAGCACCAACAAATATTCTGTTGTCATTGTATACGATTGCCTTACCAAATTGATCTAGTTCAAGAATGTTTGTGCTTTTAAGTTGCTGACCAAACACCATCTTACTTGGATCTGCAAGGGTAGGAGCATTTGGATCCAGTAGTTCAAATGCATACACTGCGCCACTTTGTGTGCGTCTATCAGTAAATGTTGTGCCGCTTTGATCAAATGTTGTTGTTGCTTCCAAGTAATATTCACTGTTTGTACTTGATTCAATGTCAAAACCTGTTGGTAGCAATGTACTTGCTTTATCACTAGAAATAACAAGATTGCGTGTATCCGAATAAGCACTTGTACTACTGTGAACATGCTTGTCAAATGCTACTTTCTCACCAAAGTTTTCATTTTCAAATGCCTGTGGATGATTTATCTTTTGTGTAAATTTGAATGGATCAACAATTGCACCAGTTTGGAAACTCGTGCCTGTGCCTGGCATTACACTAAGTTTATTGTAAGGCTCTGTGTTAGTTGATGTAATAACAAGTTGATCACTACTGTTTTTACTAGCAGTTACGCCAGGGATTGCTGCATCAATAATGTTTTGTGCTAGGTCTGCAGGATCAGTGCTACTAGAACTTACTGTAACTTCACGATCATCAATGAACAGTGTATGGTTTGCTGTAACACTGTAACTTGCACCTTCTTTACTAGTCACACTAGCATAGTTTTTGCCTGCGTCCTGTAATATGAATACGCTGCCTGTGTTAGGATTTGTTTCATCTTCGCCAGGACTGCCAATAGCAATAACACTACCTTTAGTATCAATACCAACACTTATACCAAACTGCTCGTGACCGTTTGTTTCATCATCCAAATCAACCTGGTCAATTTGTTGCATCTGTGTAAATGTACCTGTGTATACTTGGATTACGTCACCTGCAGTGGGTGTAAATTTAAAAGTAATAGTTTTACCTGCACGGGTGTAATATGTATCAGTAGATCCGTCATTGTCTACCGGAACATCAGTATTATTTGTTTCAATTTGTAGTACACCATTTATTTCAACGTAAATTTTAGTTTGCAGTGTATTAGTAGTTGTAAATGCTTTTGTTGTGCCGTCTGCAATAAACTTTTCAGCATACTGAGCATATAGATATGCTTCGCCGCTGTTTGCTTTACCACTAATAGTTGCGTTAGGTGCACCAACAATAACTCTTTTGCCTGTGTAATCACAATCAATGCTATGTCCAAAGTCTCCACTACCTGCTGTATAATTGCCAATTTCTCTAAAGTAATCCTGCTGTCTTACAACAACTTGTAAAAGGTTTGCTGGTGCACTTGCAAATGTTATTACAGCACCACTAAGCGTATAGTCTTTTGTGGGCAAATACACTTTGCCATTGCTATCTACAACGTTGAGTGCAGAAATATTTACTGGTGTAAAGTCTAGTGTAAACCCAGTAGCACTTCCATTTCCAGTAAGAGTAAATGTTCTTTCATTTGCAGCAACTAGCTCAATGAGTGTGTACACATATATTTTATTATCGCCTGGTGCACTAATGAACAAATATCTGCCATTGCCACTCATAGCCATATCAAAACCAAATTTATCACTACTGCTTAGTCCACTTGGACGAATTACTGGTCTGCGGTTAAATGTTCCTGTGCTGTCTATGTAATAAGGGAAAGCAGCACCTTTGCTACTCTCTGTGTCAGGAGCACCTATAACTGCATAGTCTGTAGCAATTGCTAGACTAGCGCCAAAACTATCCAAACTGTCACCGATTGTTTCACTACTAATGTTGTTACCTTCAACAAGTATACCGCCCTCACTGCGAACATAAGGAACAACTGTGCCACTGCCGTTTGCAGGTGCACCGACTAGTGCTATTGTACTTGCACTACTAATAGCAATGCTATTACCATATAGGTCATCTGCATTAATTGGACTTGCTTCTTTAACACCAGTTGTTGTCCATGGACGAGCATTTTGTAGTACTTGCCAATCGCCATCACTGTCTTTGTCTACCCATACTAGTTCTTTACTGTCCCAACCACTTACAGGTGTGTATGTACTAAGATCACTTGGTTGTGCAAAACGTACACTACTAAGTTTATACATTGGAATACGAACATCCTGTATGTCTGCGTCAGTAGTTGTGTCAACTACTACAAATTTATTTGGACTAGGAACTCCTGCAATTTTTGCAACTCTGCCAATTGGCTGCACAGCCCGAACAATTACATAGTCATCTTCTACAAGTCCGTGATTTGTATCTGTTGTATAAATTAAGAAACCGTTAGTTGCACTTTCAACACTGATTATTGTGCTAAGTGCTTCATCAATTCTGCGTATGCCCCAGGTGTTTGTAGTATCTGTGGCTACCCATATTTTTTTACCTTTACCAAGTTCGTCAATGCGTGAACTTAGTGCTTCCAGTTCATCAGTACTGAACACTGTAAAGTCAACATCATCAAGTCTTGCATAGCCTGCACTATCTAAGTCATTTAATGTAAGGCTGGTTGCGTCTCTTGTAGCAAACACATCACCAGTATAGTTGTTAGGTGTTTTATAAAGATCTTTTTGTTGTACCTCATAATGTAGTAAGGATGAGTCACTAACTTCTTCGCCATCAGCACGGAAGTGTACTATAGTTGGATTGTTGTTTGCTCTATCTTCTGGTATAATTGTTTCAATAATTTGATTACTATCAATACTGCCAAATTCACCAACACGGAATGCCCACTCTTCAAAGTAGTCAATGCTTTGGTCTAGGTTAGTAAGCTCTGCATCAATAAGTTTATTAATTGCTGCACCAGTGCCTTTTTGCTTTAGCATGCCCTGATAGAACTTTACCTGACTTACATCATCCAATCCTAGTCCTGCAAGATAACTTTTTTCATTAAATCCGATAATACCTTTGCCTAATTTATCTGTACCATCTTCAAGATTTAGGTTATCCATTTCAAAGAAGTTTTTAAACTGTCCTGCTTTGTTACTAAGGTTTTTAACAAGTCCAGTTGTCATATTATCTGCTACTGTCCATTCATCGTAAACGAATGTACTGCTACCATCAATTGAACCTTTTGCTACATAGGTTTTACCTTGGTGACTTACAATGTCACCCTTTTTGTAATCATTATAGGTCTGCCAAATGTCAATTTTATCTTCGTTAATAAAGAATCCAGGAGCATGTAGTGTACCATTCCAGTCGCCACTCTTAGCGCCAATAAGTTTAAGTCTACTGTGTCTGTTTCCTAGTTCTGGTTGAAATATAATATCGTTAAAAATTGTAGTATTATTAAACACAAGCACATGCTCATGCTGCACAGGATCAAGTTGCGCTGCATACAAGTTTGTGTTTTCTGTATCAATTTTAATTTCTACAACATTATCATTTCTACTTACATCGTAATACTTTGGATTAAGTATGGCGTTATTAGCATCTTTAAGTGCGCCACCTTTTGTAATATCGTCTACTGTAGCAAATGTTCTGTTCAACAACAGTGTCTCATAGTATGGACTTAATACAATAACGCTGCCTTCCGTCCACTTTTGCTCTGTCCAGAAAGCAAACTCTGCACCTGCAGTTACAAAATCATTCTTTTCACCCACGCCTGTTGTGCCATCAAACACAAAGCCGCGACTAAGCAAGTATCTTTGAT
>UEXM01000879.1_pt1 | contig 28750 bp, 38 predicted proteins | sample 1796661 | NCBI WGS metagenome assembly UEXM01 (sample SAMEA4772469, study PRJEB27181) | metagenome
GACAGAGCCACATATGGGGAATGGGCTTTATTCGGTGACCCAAAATGGCGGTATGGTCCAGCAGCTAAGAAGATAGGATACGATGTCGAGGGATACGTAGAACTATTCAAGGAGATAGAGGATGACCTTGGGATTGATGTAATGGAACGAGTAGGTGATTCACGTTTCTTTGCCAAGGAGAATGAGAACAATGTTGATTTGTTCACTAGATTTTATGACTACGGTATGAGTTTCATACCATCCGATGGTCAACAAGAACAGATTGGTTGTACTGCTCTGGATGAGTGGTTCAATTACAATCCTAACTATGATATTGATGAAGCCAATAGACCTCGCTGCTACGTCCACAAGGACTGCGAGAACCTAATTGACAGCATCATTAACTATAACTCAGTGGGTAAATCCGATGAGGCACTCAAGGACTTCTTTGATATACTGCGTTACTTGCGTATGTCCAATGGAGGAATGGGACCTGATTACTTTACATCAAACGATATGCACGCCACGAACCGTGGCAAAGGAGGATACTAATGGCTAAGAAGAAACTAATACAGATAGCAAAGGAACAAGAAGTTGAATTTGAAGAAGCTATGCAGATAGCTCAAGAAAAACTTCCAGAGGGCAGCTTAACAGGCAAGGGTAAGAATACTTGGGTAACAGAGGAAGGCACAGCTATCCTTGAGGAGTCCTTTATGATTACTGAAATTATCCCCAAACATTTCAAGGGAATTGTTCTAAATGATTGTCCTAACCCAAAGTACGTAAGTGTACTGCACCCAGAGGAACGTAAGCGTGTCAATGTTTTGGTTCCACGTAAATGGCAGGGCAAGTTAGTAAAGAAGGAAATTACTTTCGAAGCTATTGAGGATGTGAACGGAGCAAGCTACCGATATGTTGGAAAGCGATAAACTAACATTGGACCGTGATTGGTGCAGGGAACAAAGCGATAGATTTGCCTCATGGGAGATGTTTCGGCGTACAGTTACGCATGAAACTTCTGTGCCAATGAATAATGGTGAACTATGTGATACAATAGGCGTATCATCGAGTTATACTATACGTTTACTCAAATCTTTACAAAGACGACTAGATAATAAAAATGCAGAATGAAACTGTCTCTAATTCACTTACTTATGTTAGTGATGAACCCGATATTAAAACTCTCCACTATGCTTATGACCAAACGGTTGTAGAGTTAGAGTCATATTTTGACCTGTGCCGTACATCATACGATGACCGCCGTAACTGGTGGTCTGGCAAAAGTCGTGACCACCGCAAGCATGGTTCTGACGCATTTCCTTGGGATGGAGCAAGCGACATGGAGTGCCATGTTATTGACGAGCGTATTACTCGTCTTGTTTCTCTTTTTATGGCTTCACTCAATAGAGCGAATGTTAAAGCTTTCCCTGTGGAAAGTAGTGACATTGCGAGAAGCCGTCTCGTGTCAGGATTCCTGAAGTGGATGGTGTCATCTGGATACATTCCTCGATTCTACCGTGAGATGGAACTTGGAGCTAACTATTTGCTTGAGCGAGGCATACTGATTACTTATGTTGGATGGCAGCGTGAAGATAGAAAATTTTTACAACAACTAGACTTAAATCAAATTTCTCAAATAAGCCCAGAGGTTGCGGATGCTATTACCAGCGGAGAAATGGATGAAGAGTTAATTATACTAATTCAAAATATATTTCCAGGAACTACAAAAAAACGTTCCAAAAAAGCTATTAAAGAATTACGAAAAAATGGAGTAGCTGAGTTGCCAATTATACGTAGGCAGGTAAACGCACCCGATGTTAAAACACTAGCACCTGATGGTGATTTCTTTTTTCCACCTTATGTTACGGACCCTCAAAGAGCACCTTACTGCTTTTGGCGAACGTACTATACACCACAAGAACTAGAAAATAAAGTCATCACCGATGGATGGGATGAGGACTTCGTTGATTACGTTATTGAAAAATATCGTGGAGTTAACATTGATAGTATAGAACGAGAGCAGGAGGGTCGCCGTAGCATAAGTCTTACTGATAATGCTTACGAAGCTGAGGAGCTAATTGAAATCTGTTATGGATACCAACGCCTTATTGACCAAGAGGATGGTGCTGAAGGTATTTACTGCACAGTATTTCATAAAGATTTTACTGGCAATGAAATAGTACAGGGATACGCTAAGTTTGAATTACTAAACGGGTACGAAGATTATCCTGTTGTTGTGACTAAGTTATCAGAGGATAGCAAGCGTCTTTACGACACCATGACTATTCCCTCAGTTCTTCGTGGTATTCAGAACCAAGTAAAGGTTGAGCGTGATTCACGTGTTGACCGTAATAGCCTAGCTACTTTGCCCCCGATTCTGCATCCAGTTGGTCAAGCACCAACGGACTGGGGTCCTGGTCGCATGATACCTTACCGCCGTAAGGGTGACTTGGATTTTGCTCCAACACCAGCTTACAATTCTGGTTCCGTTGAAATGGAAAATACTTTAACTGAACTTGCGGATAGACTGGTTGGATTGGATGAAACTTCAAATATTAGCCAAATACGAAAACAATTCCTAGTTGATAAGTTCCTTAGCCACACTGCGGAGGTCTTGCGTATGGCATTTAAATGTTTCCAACGATTTGGACCTGATGAAGTATTTTTTCAAGTTACAGGTATACCTGATGCTCAAACAATGAGTAAGGGCAATCCTGATGAAAATTTTGACATTATGATTAATTTTGATGTTCAAGATACTAATCCAGAAACTGTTGAAAAGAAACTATCACAGTTTGTTCAACTTAACTCACTGAACGCAAATGGTAGACTTAATGTTGATTCTTTACTTGATGTTGCCGCTTCGGCTATTGACCCTGTTATGGCTAATGCAGTTCTTCAGCCAGTTGAAACAGCACAGCAACAAGTGGTCAAAGATGTAACTGATGACCTTGCTAAAATATTTGCAGGCATTGAAATGCCAGCTAGACCTGCAGGTGCACAAATTGCAATGCAAGTTATTCAGCAATACACTCAGCAACCTGACGTTGCTCAACGTGCTCAACAAGATGAAGCTTTCCGTGCTCGTCTTGAAAAGTACGCTGGACAATACACGTTCCAGATGCAACAAGCACAGAACGCTCAGATTGGTCGTGTAGGTACACAGCCTGCACAAATGGGTGATATTCAAACACAAGGACTATAATGGACGTACCTCCAGCACAAGTAGATAACAAAACGGTAAGCGATATTGCTCTGAAAAGACAAAAGCAAGCTGAGAAACATAATCAAATAGTAGGTACAGCCAAAACATTGATAAAATATTTTGGTGCAGAAAATCCTTATGCTATTACTGCCATGTTGGGTAATATAGATGTCGAGACTGGAAACAGTTTTGATTATCTACAAAAACAAGGTGGCGGTGGTCCTGGTAGAGGATTGTTCCAATTTGATTTTCATAAACCCCAGTATGCAAAATATTTAAAAAGAAAAGGGTTAGAAGATAGTGCTGACTCTCAGGTAAGATATGTACATGATGCCATATATGGTGATGAACAAGAATTTCTAGGATTTGGTAATGCGAAAAAGTTGCGAAAGCTATTTGCCAGTTCTAGGGATGCAGTAGAACTATCCGATGGATTTCAAAATATATTTCTTAGACCAAAGAAAGAAAAAGCTCATACCGATAGACGAAGAGAAGCATCACGAATGTATACAATGGCGTTTGTTCCTGCTAAATAATTTATGAATATCCAAGACGATATAGAAAAGCTACATGAATACGAGGCGTTTGCTCGCTTTGTTAAAATGATTCACGAACTACGTGAGGAGACAATACAAGAACTCCATGAGGCTCCAACTGAGCAAATACAGCAAGTATCAGGACGTATCATTACGTATGACCAAATCATACAGATGGCTGGTTTCGATAAGTTGAAAAAGGTATACGCAGATTATATGTAACACCCTATGTTATAATCCGTCCATCGGCATCGCTCGCCGTTAATGAGTGGACAAATTATGACAGACGAAATCGAAACTGCGAACGCTGATGCAGTAGAAAATACAGCGGACAATACTAATATATCCGTCACGGATTTTGCAATGCGGAGACTTGGTGAAATGACTCCTGAAGCTGAAGAGCAACAGGAAGAAACTCAAGAAGTAGAAGCAGAGCCAGAAGCTGAGGTAGAGGAAACCGAAGAGGTTGCTGAAACTGAAGAACCTGAATCCGAAGATGTTCTTTCACAGTTGGACCTGGACGATATGTCCGAGGAGGATTTGCGTGAACTATCTGAAAAGCTAGGGAGCCGTGCAGTAGCTCGATTCGGTGAATTGACTGCTAAACGTAAAGCTGCTGAAGCTCAAATCAAACAGTTAGAATCAAGACTTCAAGAGAAGCCAAACCCATTAGAAAACAATAAAAAAATTGAAAACAATCCTTTTAGTAATCTTGATTCAATTGAATCATTACAAGAAAAAGCTGTTGAAGTAGAAAATATTGTTGAATGGGCTGAAGATATTCTTTTTGAAAGTGATGGTTATGCTGCTGATGATGTAGTAACGGAAGTAGATGGTAAAGATTTAACAAAAGCTGATGTGCGTAAGTCCCTATTGCAGGCACGTAAAGCACAAAAGACTTTTCTTCCTGACCAATTAAAATCTCTACAGGCACAAGAACAAGGGCAGCAACTTGCTGAAGCCTTTGGTCAACGTGCTAAAGAAGAACTTTCTTGGTTAGAAGGAGAAGACAATGATTTACGGAAGCAGTACGAGGCTACTATTGGTGATGAAAGATTCAAGAAGTTAAAAAACGTCCTGAAAAAAGAAGCACCCGATGTAGCGTCACAGCTTGATTATTTCTTTGCTCATGCAACAAATAGTATCTATGGGCGTAAGCCAGTAGAAACAAAAAAGAAGGTAGCTCCTTCAATTAATCCTCCCAAGACAGGTAATCCATCAGCTGCTCAATCTGAAAAGAGTACAGGAAGAACTGCCAAGGCTTTAAAAGAATTAGAAGCCAGGTTTAAATCGACTGGTAGTGCAAACGATTTCGCCGCCTTACGAAAACTTAAAATGGCTTCACGCCGTTAACTAAATAATAACTCATTAATAATAACTTATAATGTCATTCTCAAATACATTCGACACCACCAATACTGGTTCTGGTGTTTCCAATCGGGAAGACTTGACTGATGTCTTGACTATCCTTGCTCCTGAAGAGACTCCTATTCTCTCTTCAGCTAACAAACAACGTGCTACTGCTACTAACGTAGAGTGGACTGTTGATTCTCTAAGTGCTCCAAGTACTGCTGGTATCTCTGAAGGTGCTGACGTAACTGCATTCACTGACCAATTCGCTGGTCGTGCTCGCCTTGGTAACCGCATCCAGAAGTTCCGCCGTGACTACATGGTATCCGACCTCCAAGAGGCTGTTGATTCCGTTGGTCCTGCTAAGATTGCTCAAGCAGAAGCTAAAGCTATCCGTGAACTAAAACGTGACGTTGAAGCTACACTTGCTGGTACACAAAACAGTGCTACTGAAGATGGTGCTGGTACAGCTAATGCCCTTCGTGGTCTTGGTGACTGGCTTGACGGTGCTGCTGGTGGCGTTCCTGCTGCCTTCCAGACTCCTGGTGGAAGCATTAACGCAACAGGCACTAACTTCACAGAAACAGTATTCAACACAATGATTAGTTCAATCTTCCGTGTTACTGGTTCTACTAACAACCTTATGCTTGTTGCTGATACTGCTCTTCGTAGCACTATTGCTGACTTCGCACGTACAACTGCTTCCGCTACTGACAATGTTCGTAGCGTAAACTATGACGGCAACAGCGGTTCAATCAAACTATCCGTTGACTTATATGAGTCAGACCACGGTGTTGTTTCAATTGTAAACGGCAATCCTGATTGTATGCCAGCCGTTACTGGTGGTACTGCAAATGGTGCTGGTTATATTGTAAACCCAGAATACTACGGTGTTCACGAGCTTATCCCAATGGGAAGCACTCGTCTTCCAAATCTTGGTGGCGGTGAGCGTGGATTCGTTGACTGTGCACTTACACTCGGCGTGTACCATCCTGGTGCTCACGGTTACATCCAAGCAATAAGCTAACCCCTAACTAAGGAGATATAATAATATGGCTAAATTAACCGTAAATGAATCAAGTGGTGATTTTACTCACGTACTTGTTCTTTCTGCTCAAGACATTGTAAACGCAAGCACTAACCAAACAGTATGGGGTAAAATTCCTGCTGGTGGTGGAGTTGACGTTGCTTTTGCTGTGGAGTCCGTTGCTCTTGTTGGAGCTTCTGACATCACGCTTGAAGTTGGAACTGGAACTGATGACGACACACTTATCGATAGCTTCGACATTGACGCTAACGCAGGTGCTACTGTCTACAACAGTGGAACAGACTTCGTTCAAGGTGCTGGAACTACAACAGTTAAGGCTGGAGCCTCTCCTGTAGCTGGTTCTGGTGGTGCTGCTGCAACCAATCTTATTTACAAGTTTGGTGGAACAGTTGCTAACTTAACTGCTGGTGAAGTTATCATTGGTGTTCGTGTATTCGACCCAATGCGTTTCTCTGCAAGCTAATTAAATTCTGGTTGGGGGGTCTTCGGACCCCCTGCCTTTTTTTATTTATGGATATAATTGTTCCTACACTTAAACGCTACTCCGATGGCGAGATTGACCGTGCATTAATGCAGGAAATCAAAAACGGATTCAAGATGGAGCGGAAGAGTGAGCAATCACGTGTTGACCAAGCCGCTAAAGAAGCTACCGAACTAAAGGGGACTACTCACCCTACACTCGGTAAACCAGTCGCAACTCTTCCACCACGTGAATACTTCCGACTTGTACAGAAGTACGGTCAAGAGACTGTGCATTCTAAAGAATTTTTAAAGTACTACCAAAGAAAGTTTCCACAACTCAGCCCTAACAAAATCTAATGCAGACTCGTACATACGGCGATTTATTTAAATTAATCCAATCCTTATCAGGGGTTGGTTCTTTTGCGTCATCAGAACAAGATGATATTGCTAACTTTATTAATCGCCGATACTCGGAAGCTTTTGAAACAAGTCCTGTATGGAGTAGATTTTTAATTACATCAGAAGAACGAAAGGTTCTTCCGTTGGATTTAACTATTTCTGGAACAGCACGTGCTGACGGTAATCCAGCAGAACTAAATCAGGACTACGAGTATGTTGGCGTTGATACCGAAAGGGGAATGCCAGTCTATATTGGTAAAACAAATCCAAGTGCCGCAATACATAGGGATTCATCATATCGCTGGGTTATTGGTGCAGCAAGTAGCAATTTATCTATTACTGGTGCTAAACCATTTGGTACAGTTGATGTTTCATCAGTAAGCACTTATTTTCGTGGACAACTTCCTAGTACATCATTTGTTGCAAATTATATATACAATCCTGTTTCTGATACATACACAAAAATTTCAACATATACTGATACAGTTCCTACATTTACGGTAAATAAACAATACATACCGTATTCTCAATCAAATACTGTAGGTTCAGCTTCAACTCAATCTTTATCAACAATAGGTGGATTTAACCGTATTCACCGAAAACAATCATTTAATAGAAATTCATCCATTGAGTATGATTTTTTTGTTGACCGTTTGGGTGCTCATATTTTGAACGCAGTAACATCAGATGCAACATCTGCATTTGTTACTTATAAACAACAGTTTACACCTTTTACGACAAGTTCTAATTATTCAACAAGTAGCGAAGAAGTTCCTTCTGAGTTTTTTCATTACTTGGCTCATGCTGTATATGCTGACTTTTTACGCATGGATGGTCAAACAGATAAATCTTTAATAGAAGAACAAAACGCTAAAAACTATTTAGACTTAGAATTAGAAAGAATTGATTTAATTTCTAATAATAACACAATTAATAATAGATTCACTACTTACGTAAATCGGCAGTCCCGATAGACGATAACCCTGTGATATAATACCCGACATGGCAAGTTCACGAAATAACACACTAGAATTCTCATCAGCTGGCTCACAAGTTCTTGGAGCAAGCGACACCGCATCACTTACAAGCATTGGTGCAATCCAAGTAATTAATGACTCAGTTTTCACAACACTTACTAGTAGTAATGTTGATGTTTCAAAGCAAGTCCTTACTGGCGTAACAATACCAGCAGGAACAGTTCTTTACGGTCAGTTCTCTGCTGTTGTAATGACTTCCGCTGCTGGAAACCTTGTAGTCTGTCACGTAGTCTAAGATGTTCTTAGCACTCAAGAACGCTCTAGGTAAGCCCTTAGTGGCTACCTACAAGGGTCTGCTGGATTCCTTTAGTGGGGCTTCTGCTGCGTATTCATTGCGTAGGCTTAGTGGTTCCTATACTGGACACGCTTTACGTGTTCGCAGAAGTGGTGATAATGTAGAGGCTGATGTTGGGTTCAATGGAGGTTCAGTAAGTTTAACATCACCTGTGACCAATGCAAGTGGTGAACCAGCTTACACACTTACTTATTCTGATTCTGCCTGGCAGTTTACTGGAAGTGCAACTTTTACAAGTTCTAGTAGCACAGGAGCTTTTGTTATTTCTGGAACTTCGGGAACATTTTCTACTGACCTGACATTCAGTACGTCAGTAGCGTCTGGTTCAGCAGTAAGCGTTAGGGTAACCGTAGCCTCAGGTATTTCAGGTACTTGGTCTGTTAATCTTCAAGACGCAAGTGGTTCAGTTGTTTCAAATAGTGCTGCTATTACAACACAGGGAACTAAGACCCTTGCACTAACTTCAACTGCTCCTGCAACAAAAGTTGTTATATCAACTATTTCTTCAAGTGCTATTATGGATGCCTCAAGCTTTAGTGCAACCTCCAGTGAAGGTGATACCGCAGCGACAAATCTTGATGCATTCCTAAAAGAAGGTGCAATAACTTATAGTTCTGATTACAGTTCTGGAACAGATGGCTGGACATTTAGTGGTGGTTCTGTTGCTGCACCTGAAAGCATTGGAGGAGAAGACAATGCGTTAAAAGTCACAAGAGGTGGGGCTGGTGCTTTCTTTCCACAAAAAAGTAATGCCATTTCAGTTGATGGAACATATATGGTTGAAGTAAAACTTTATGTACCGTCAACTAACACAAGCAGTAACTTAAACTTTGATGTTAGGGAATCAAGTGGTGGCAATTCAGTTGCAGTTAATCTTACAGCACATGACACTTGGACAAGCTTTATTGTACCGCTTGTAGTTGGTAGTGGTAATAATGTGATTAGATTTGCAAGTACATCAATGTCAGATGGAGATGAGTTCTACGTTAAGGACTTCGTTACTACCTTGACTGGTGGTATGGATTTATTTGTTGATACTTGGTATGACCAAAGTGGTAATGAAAAAAATGCTACACAATCTTCTGCTTCGGCACAAGCAAAGCTTGCCTCAGGTGGTTCGTTAATAACAACTGGAGGAAAGATTGCAATGGATTTTGATGGCTCAAATGACTTTCTAGATATAGATTTTGGGGCGAACTTATCGCAACCAAATACTGTTCTGTTTGTTCACGAGTCAGATAATACAAATGCTGCTGATAATGAATTCTTTGATGAAAGAGGTAGCGGTCAACGTAGCCTTATTGATGTAGGTTCAGATGGTGATGATTATAGAATATTTGCAACAGGCTCTTTATTCTTTTCTGGAATTGATATAACTACAAATCAGTCAACCGTCTTTACAATCTTTAATGGCAGCAGTTCTGTTATTTCAATAAACGGAACAGCAGCTACAGGAACTACTGGTACTAATGGGATTAACCAAACGCAAGCGATTGCATACTCAGAACAAAATGGTGATTTTTATAATGGAACAATGCAGGAGTTCATTGTTTATAACTCTGACCAATCCTCAAACAGAACTGGTCTTGAATCAGACCTAAGTGACTTCTACGATATTTAATCATGTACTTACTTTACGCAACTGAAGAAGAAGCCAGTAATCGTGCTGACCAAGAAGGTCAACTCGTTGGTTACAAATACTGGACATCAAACGGTAGTACAAAATGGAAGACTTATCCAAGGATTACAGCGAAGCCATTGATTGGTTCAGCCAAGTGGTCATTGGATGTTTCTGACTATACACTTACAGAAGAGGAACAAGCAGCTACTGTTGATTCAGTAACTTACCCAACCAATAAAGTATAATGGATGATATTATTTACAGGTCACTTATCGGAATGTTTGGCTTCTTTGCTACTATTGAACTTACACCTGTGAATGAAATATTAGGTTTTGCTGTTGGTCTAGCTACGTTCGTGTACATGACATCTTCAGCAATAAAGGTAATACGAGAACTACTTAAAAAATAATGACACCAGAAATTATAGCTATGCTGGGTGGTGGAACCTCTGGTTTTATTATGAAGATGATTGCCAAGCAAGCAGAGAATCAAGCTCGCTTGTTTGAACAGACCATAAAAAAACAACAAGTCGCTGACGCATCCGCTGATTCTGCTGCTGCTCGTGGTGGTGATGCAGGTGGTTGGATTCGTAGATTCATAACTATCTGTGTTATGTTAGCTATTATTGCTGCTCCGTTTATTATTGCATTTACTGATGTTGGTGTGTCCGTACAGAAGGACTCAACATTCTTGTTTGGTTTATTTAGTTCTCAGAAATGGGAAACTGTAACTGGTTACGTTATTCTTCCTGAGGTTCGTCAGACTGCTTTGGCAATCGTAGGGTTCTACTTTGGAAGCTCGCAAGTAAAATGAGATGGACAAAGATAAAGCAAGGAAAGAACTTACTCGACTCCGTGATTCGCTCAATGAAGTCCTTGGTGGCAAAAGTAATAGCTTATCTAAAGCCGATGCCGAGAAAGCTGTTGTTGAAGCTAAGAAAGGTGTCAAAAGACTTCGTAAGTCCCTTCTTGAAAGGGTAAAGGATTTACCTGTAATCAACCAGGCTACCCAGTTGGGAGCCGCTGGCAGTGTAGCCGTAGCTACAGCTGCAGTCACACAGACCAATATAGCTGTGGACGAGACTGAGATTCTTGTGGCTAGTGTAGCTAATGACGTAGTCGAGAACCGATTCCAGCCGCCATCATTCATTGATAGATTCGTTGATTTCTCGGAGGTCAATGCTTGGGGTCAAGGAGTAATGCAGGAAAAGGTAGAATCAGTAAAACAAGAGATGGCACGTACAGAGGCTAAGATTGCCCCTACAAGCCCAGATAAGAGCAAGGGTGATACCCAGGGTACCCCTGAGCCACAAAAGGACGCTGAGGAGCCTTCTAAGGCTAAATCCGTGTCCATAGGCAGGGATAAATCAGAAGAGGAGACTAAGGACGAGGAACCCAAGTCCGAGGACAAGGAATCCAAATCCGAAGAGCCAAAGTCAGAGGAGAAGGAATCCAATGAAGAATCCAAGCAAGAAACCCCAAAGGACAATAAGGCTAGGATAGAAAAGCCAGAAGTCATCCCAGAAGAAGAAGTAGATGACATAGAAACAGAAGGACCTAGACCAGGCAGTGATTTAATATTTACTCCCTATGACATGAAACCTAATTCACCTGCATCATAGTATGATAGAATACCTGATAGTAAATTACAAAGATAATATCGTTGCAATGTCCTTTGCTTACATTGGCATACTGTCAATTATAGCTATGTTCTTACCTAAGAATAACCTACTCGGAAAGGTCAGCAAAGAAATCAAATCAATTATAACTACTCTGTTTAAGAAGTGAACCGCATCCTCATAGCATTTTTATTTGTATCTAGCATATTGGCTAGTGTCGTGCTTACTGATGTATCAGTGAAAGAAAGTGGCTATGAGTACACATTTGGCGTATCAATAGATGACAGCAAGTACGTCACAGATTTTATGGGTATAGGCACATATACTTACTATGAGAATATGACTTTTACCACAACTACAGCAGGGCAGTACCAGTTCACAGACATTGGTTCCAGCCTTACTAATGGCAGTACAAATACTGCTGTGCTATTGTACAATAATCCTGATGCTGTATTGATTACTGATGAGCCATGGGCTTTTTACAACAGTGATGATTTTTACTTTGGTGGCGGGCAGGATTATGTCAACAACATGAATAGCAATGACACTAGCTCTGACAGTACACCATTTAATACAACCCTGGACTTAAATGCTGACACACAATATACTGCTGTGTTTACTGCATTCCAAGATGGTATACTTGGCGGTATCAACGTCAAAATAAACTCACCGTCTCAGTTGACTCATGGTGTTATACCAGAACCAAAGGACGCAGGATTTGTAATCGCTTTAATAGTAGCTACGTTCGTAGCGTTCAGCTACTTCTATACTAAACTCAAATAAAGGAATATTATGCCAGATGGAAAAGGTACATACGGAACTAAACGAGGTCGTCCACCAATGGTAGCCAAAGGCAAAGGCAAAGGCAAGGGCATGACAGGAAAACGAAAGAAGTGCTAATGCATCGCAAAATACTAGAAGTTGCTTCAAAACTGGAGCAAGCATCCAAGGCTCATGCTGGACAAGCAAAGGTTCTTAGAAAAATCGTTGACGCTAAAATGTCAAAGAAACGAAAGCCTGTAAAATAATGGCAGCAAAGAAAGCAAAGAGCGGAGGCAAGATATGCCCCGAAGGTAAGGCGTGGGCAAGGCGAACCTTTGACACGTATCCTTCTGCGTACGCAAACTTAGCTGCATCTAAATATTGTAAGGACCCCAACTACGCCAAGAAATCAAAAGGCGGTAAAAGAAAGGGACGATAATGGCTCAACTAAAACAATGGCTAAAGCAAAACTGGGTAAGGATTGGAACTGATGGCGAAATCAAAGGACCTTGCGGAACGTCTAAGGATAAGAAAAACCCTGACCGTTGCTTGCCTAAAAGAAAGGCTCTCAGCTTGTCGAAAAGCGAGAGAGCGGCAACTGCTCGAAAGAAGAAATCAGAAGGAGCAAGAGGAAGAACAGTCGTAGCAAACACACCTAAAGCAAAAGTAAGAACTAAAAAGTAATGGCTGACAAATCAAAAATGAAATGCAACGTGCCACGCCGTGAAGTACAGGGTGGCAAGAAGTTCGTAGTGAAAGCCTGCCAAGGCGGAAAAGAAAAACTAGTACGTTTTGGCGATGCTAACATGACAATTAAAAAAGACCGTCCAGCACGTAAGAAAAGTTACTGTGCACGAAGCGGCGGTATTAAAGGTAAGAACAATAAACTATCAGCTAACTATTGGAGCCGTAGGGCTTGGAACTGCTAATGCCTGAATATCGCACATATGGACGAAGAGATGACCGTATTTCCAGGGATGGAGATGTAGGTTTTGTTGGTTTTAATAATCGCCTAAGACCTGACCAACTACAATCAGGATTGCTTGCTGATTCACGAAACATAAGACTTGACCGCAATGGTGAAGCACAAGTGCGTAAAGGCGTTGAGTTGATTACCGCACCGCTTGCTATCGGTGGTGCAGCTTTAATATTACCATTTTATTTAGTATCCGATGACAGTTCTGTTACAGTTACTCAAACTGGCGGTGAGTTAGTAATAACTAATGTAAATGCTACTAACTTTCCAAGTTCAGGAACTATTAATCTTTCAGGCGTTACAGGAATAAGTCCTGACCCAAATGGAAATCGTGCGTTTACAAGAAACAGTGCAACGCAAATTACAGTTTCGGACCAAACATATACAGGTACAGCTGGTGGTACAGCTACGGTAAAGTTTGGTATACTTGACGATACTGCTGTTAATTCAATATATGGCTCATGCGGATATTCTGACCCAAACAACAATGCAAGTCAGTATATAATTATTGCCTCAAATGCAAAAGCAATTTCTATTGATGTAGGAACTGGAACAACTACGGACATTGCTTATCCTACTGGAGTCACAGTCAGTCAATCAGTTGACATGATTCAAGCCTTTAACAAGGTATTTATTTTTAGAAACGGAGAAACAGCACTTGAGTGGAATGGTTCATTTTCTGGCTCTCCTGCATTTACTAAGGTATCCAGCGGAACATATACACAGCCAGTACCTATTGATATTACTGATTTAGATTATGCTAGTGGTATTGCAACCGCTACTGTAAGTAGTACGGCAACATTATTAGAAGGGGATGAATTAACTTTTACTACTGCTGGTTCATCAACTTACGCAGTTGGAGATAAAGTAACCGTCAAGTCAGTAACTAATTCAACAACATTTACTTTTATAACAGATAAAGAGGACCTTAGTAATAAATCAGCTACTGTTCAAAAAAATGTATCAGTAGGTCTTGGATTTAGCCATATGCCTGCACCTCCGTTTGCTGTATATCATCAACGTAGATTAGTAATGCCTTACAGATTTACCGTGGATGCTTCAAGCGATAGCTTTACTGCTCGTGGAATACTTGATGAGGTTATTGCTTCTGACATATTAGATAGTGATACATATGACCAAATATACGCTCAGTACAGATTTAACGCTGGTACCGCTGACTTTGTTGTTGGATTGCATTCATTCTCTGAAGATGTCTTATTGGTATTTAATCGAAACAGTATACATCAAATATCAAATAGTATTAATTTACAATCAGCTACTACACAATTATTAACCAATGAGGTTGGATGTGTAGCTCGTAAATCAATCGTACAGGTAGGAAATCGTGTTATATTTTTGTCTGATAATGGTATATATGGGACTGAATTTTTTGATGAATACAATCTTCGTGGTACTGAAACACCATTAAGCGAGCCAATAAATGAAACAATACAAACAATTAATAAGGATGCTTGGGAGAACTCAGTAGCTACTTACTTTGATAATCGTTATTTTATTGCCGTTCCTACTGGCTCATCAACCTCCAACAATACTATTCTTGTTTATAATTTTCTTAACAAACAATGGGAAAGCGTAGATACAGTATCAGATTCTAATTATCACAGCGAAAACTTAATAGTAGTTGGCGATGGTGATAACAGGGGTGTGTATGCCGTAAATGACATTGGCGGCGTTCACAAACTAGATGAGCGTGTTGATGGCATTGACCGAGTGATTACTCAAATAGGTGGTAGCCAAAAAAATCTTCAAGCGGATGCTTCTGTAACTACAAGACAGTTTACACTTGGTACATTAGAGCGTAAATCGTGGAAACAATTTGAAATGCACGTTCAATCAAGCGAAGATAATACTTCTGATTTTAGTATATCATCCGAAACTGAAAATCCTGACGCAACTATTTCACTGGGAAATCTTTCCGATTTTGTTGGTTCAGCACTAGCAATTGATGAGGATGTATCCATACGTGGTAGAATAGGGAATCGCCGTGGATACGGAATACAATTTACAATTAACAATACTATTGGAAGACCAAGATTAAGAGCTATTGATGTTGATGGCTCAATTTCCTTCCGCTCAACTCAAAAAGCTGACTAATGGCAATTTTAACTAAAGGAACAGATTTCACAACAGGAGACCAGGTAACAGCTGTAAAGCTAGATAACTTGGTAGATAACGCTACATTTGCATCAGGTGCAGTAGACAATACTACTACTCAAATAGATGGCAGTGGTCAAATTATTGTCAAGGACGCTGGAATTGGTACTGCTAAAATAACTGATGACGCAGTAACTGCGGCTAAAATTGCAGCTGGTGCAGTAACAGATGTTGTTTACCCTGTTGGTTCAATTTTCACAACCGTTACTAACTATGCTGATTCTGCGGCAGTTGTGTCCGCTATTGGTGGAACAACATGGACAGCCTTTGGTGCAGGTCGAGTTCTAGTAGGTTTGGACTCCAGTGATACTGATTTTGATACAGTAGAAGAAACTGGAGGCGTAAAAGAAGTTACACTATCTACTTCTCAAATTCCTGCTCACACTCACGATACTGGCGTTGTTGGTCAAAATGATAAAAACTTTGTAGCAGCTCAAAGAATAACTGTTTCTAGTCAAAAAGGTTTTGACGATGATAATAATGATGGAACCGCATCATCTAGAACAACATCAGTAGGTGGAGGTTCTGCTCACACAAATGTACAGCCTTACATTGTGGTCTATATGTGGAAACGTACTGCTTAATTAATGGAAGTAGATAACCCCATACTTAACTCAGCTGTATCTGCACTTAATTCTGCAAAGCAGCCTAAGTTCATTGAGTTCGTAGATAAAGTTGTTGATTATTGTGTAGCCAACGAAAACGGAAAAGTATTTCAGGACTGGGACCGTGATGTTCTGAGACAGTTAGTAGCGTATCACCAAGCAAAAGGAACGCTGCTTGTTTTGGCTGATAGTGATTCGGAAATAAAAGCGGTGTTCATGTGGTATAATTGTGACTCAGATGACCAGTGGAGTTTTGTTTACAATTGGGAAGAGGACAAACCAAAGGGGGATGCAATCTTCCTAGCGTTTCTTTTTGGTAGTGAACCATTTGCTATGAAAGAACTACTACTTAAATTTATTCAATGCGAACCTGATTGCCTTACAAAGAAATTACTCGGAGTAAGATGCAGGCAAGGTAATCCGACTCGTATTAAATATACAACTAAATTATTTTCTAAAATACTAAAAGCAAAGGAATAACATGGGAGGCAAAGGAAAAGCACCACCACCAATTGACCCAGGCAAAGCTATGGGCGAATATATGTTCGGAACTCAATTCACTCAAGATTACCAAGGTATTACCGACCCTCGGCTACAGGAGCGAATTATAGGTGCAGAAGAACAGTTTCGTCCTCGTTATGCTGAACTTGAGTTACAGGACATCGGGACCTTTGCACGTGGTCTAGAAGCTGGAGAAGTAGATGACCCACGATACCAAGCAGCACAGGACCGCATTAGTGACTTAGAGGCTGAACTAGCACAAACTAGTCCTACAACAACCACTACTAAACGTAGAGGTCGTAGTTCTTATAGCGGAACAACTACGGAAGAAGTAGAAAATCCAGATTACAAACGACTTCAATCAGAAATAGCAAGTCAAAAAGCTACACTTGATACGCTGTCACCTACACGTATGCGTGAGGATACACCTGGACTATTTGGTTTACTAGAAGAACAATCTCAACGAGCATTTGAATTACAGCAAGAACAATTAGCCGCACAACGTGCAGCTGATGTTGGAGCATTGCAAGAGTTTGCCCCTCAAGTTGTTGAGGCTTATCGTGCTGCTGACCCTGAAAGCACAGCATTGGCACAAGCTGCACAGCAACAAGCTATGGGACTCTTTGAGGAAGCTGCTGGTCCGTTGTCACCTGAGCGTAGACGTATGGCTGAACAGGCTGCTCGTGCTGGTAGTTTAGCTCGTGGACGTATTGGTGACGAATCATCAATTGCTTCTGAAATACTTGGTCGTGAACAATTTAAATCCGCACTACGTGCTGAAGCTCGTCAAGCAGGTGCTGGAGCATTTGGACAGTCACGTGCTTTGGCTGGTGATGTAGGAATGACCCTGTTAGGTCGTCCATCACAAGCAATTAATCTTGGGGGTCAGATGCTAGGACAAGCACAAATGCAAGCAAGTCAACCTATTGGACCTCAACTATTTGACCCAAATGTGGGTGTTAATCTAGCCCTTCAGCAACGAGCACAGGATACTGAACTTGCAGCAGCAAAAGCACAGGCTCAGGGGGCAATGATTGGTGGAGCCTTGGGTGGATTGGGAACAATGTTTGGCAAATAATAACTATTAAATAATATGGCATTTCAAACAGGAACACAAATACGCCCAGAACTGGGCAGAGCAAACGTAAGCGGATTCGCCAGAGGCGGAGCAGCTATTGGTTCTGGTATCCTTCAGGGGATTGAAAACTATCAACAGCAAAAGCAAATTACATCATCAGCGTTGGCTGACCTAGAAGGTCGCATGGCTGCTGACCCTTCTTTGTTGGAAACCACTTCACAAGCTGGTGGTGATATTGGAAAAGCTTTCAAAAGCGTATTTGAGGAAGGCAATTACAAACAAGGTGATGTTCTTAAATTAAGCGGTTTTGTAAATTCTCTTCAATCCCAGAATATTAACGAGCAGCAGTCACAACTTCGTGATGCTCAGATTGCAGCAGCAAAAGCACAGGCTTCTGCGACTCAACAGTTACAAAACACCAAAGCTAAAAACCTTAATGCTATGGAAAAGGCTATCGCAACAAACACATCAACCGATGGAAGTGTTGATGTCTCAGGGCTTACTTCAACCTATATGCAACTTGGTGGTCGGGACAAGGATGATATTGCTTTATTTAGCGATATGGCAGAACAAGCAAAGACTGGCAAGGACCCAGTATTAAAGACCGTTACTATTGATGGCTTCAAGGTTCTGTTGGTTAATAATAAGTTCATGCAAGCCAGGGGAGCAGGGGACGGGGTTGTTACTGAGCCATCCCAAATTAAGGTTATGCAAGATAAAACCGAACGGTACAAAAAAGCTCTTGAATTATACAAACAGGGCGATATGGTTGGTTCCCAAGCTGAACTTATTGCTATTGGAATGAAAAATTTTATGAATTTACCGATGACACCAGAGGAAGCATTCCCAGATGTAGTTACTTCAAATAAGCCTACTGTTCCTGACTCACTTGGCATACTTGATACCCCATAGGGTATAATGCATACATGGCAATTACGGAACAAGATTTCGCTCTCAGGGTCAAAAAGAAATACCCTGAATACAAAGACTTAGATAACAAAGAATTAGTAACAAGGGTACTAAATAAGTATCCTGAATACAAGGAGCAGATAACTGTTTCTGGTGATGTGCTTGAACCGTCACAGCCTGCAGTGGCTGTAGCACAGGAAGATAAACAAATTCCAGAAGAAGATGTAGGTATAATCCAAAGCGTCTATGAAGCAGCTTCTGACTTTGCTAGTCAGGCAAATAATATAATACCTAACACTTTAAACTTGCTCGGTGATGCAGGTAACCTGCCTATTGAGTTAGCTGCTAAAACCATGGATTGGTTTGTTTTTCCAGAATCACGAGACATGGGAACACCATTTCAAGATGTAGCTCCTGAGCCATTTGATTTTAAACCATTGTTCGTAAAAGCTGGAATTGCAACCGAAGAAGAAGCTGATTCACTGGCTGGTTATGCTGGTAAATTTACTGGAGAAGCATTAGCTTTTAATGCCCTTGCCCTAAAGGGAGCAACAGCTATTCGTAATGCTGAAAAAATGCTTAATAATCCAGCCTCACGAGGTGTAGCAAAAAATATGCTACTTGAAATACAAAACGATTTCAGGAAAAACTTAGGTAAATTTATTGCCACTGAAGGTGGTGCTGTAGCTGGTGTTGCTGGCTCACAAGAAGCGTTGGATGATGCTGATTTAGGAACAGGAACAAAACTATTACTGGAGGTTATATCTGGTCTAGGAGGTGCTGTAACAGGTCGTGCATTGGCATCCGCACCTGAGGCTTTTTCTAAAAAGTTTGGTAAACTAACGGTCAATGAACTAAAGGCTGGTGTAGCCAAGGGAGATATTACGTACAAGGACCTTGAATGGCTTCCGATGCTAAGACAGGAAGCTCAAGCAGAGACCGCCCCTGCCCCAGCGACACCTAAAGCCACATACGAAAAACCATCCGATGTCCCTAAATACTACGAGGATATTCCTACCGATGATTACGTTGAGACCAAGATAAGGCAATCGAAGGAAAAAGGTTTAAACGAATTCGGCATGGTTGACCAGTCATCTGTAACTGGAGGTATAGATACCATACGCCTACCTTTATCTCAAATAGAGAATCTAAGAGGAAGAATGGGAGAGCATGAATTTGTAAACACTAAGTTGCCTTACGATAGTAAAGGACAAGCAAAAGTGGATGCTCTTGCTAAAGAACTTGTAAGGGATGGTAAATTCAAAAGTAAGCCCCTTATTGGCATCTTTTATGATGGACGACCACAGATTATTGAAGGAAACCATAGAATAGCTGCTGCTATACAAGAAGGTATTCCTATTGATGTCGAAATAAGATATTTTGATGGGAGCAATTATTATGCTAAGGAGGGTTTTAAACCTAGTGAGTTAGGGAACATGGCTTTAGACGCTTCGTCTCCACCTAAAAAAACCACTACTACTGCCCTAGAGCCTACTATGCCAGGAATCGTGGAGGAGTCCAAGGTATTCAATGAAGTAAAGAGAGAGTTCACCAATGCACTTGAGCGTAAAGCAATCGCCGATACAATAGCAGCAACTAACTCTATAAATGCTTACACTCCAAGCCAGAACCCATTGATTCGTGCGGCTGTAAGTGTTTTAAAAGCTGTTGCTCCTTCTAAGATAGCTGGACGACAAAATGTTTTAGATATAGATAAGGCAAGGGGTCTAATAACTGCTGCCGAAAAAACAGGAAGTATCGTTCGTAGTAAGATTGAACAGTTCACAGGAAAAGGCAGATTCCGTGTATCAAAGCCAGAAGTAGAATCTAAAGTAAATGATTATTTGAATGGTGGCGAGATGGACCCTGACCTTGAACCAATACGTCCGTTCTTAGAAAAGTACCGTGATACACGTAATCAACTATCAGAGGAGTTGCTAAAAGCACTTGATGATGACGCTGTGTCAATGCTGTCAAAAGAAGCCAAGGAAAATCTATTTGAAACAATACGGCAAAGCATTGATGAAAATAGTTACAACTCACGTGAGTACAGAATATTCACGGACACCAAGTTTACACCATCTTCTGCCCAAAGAAAAAAGGCTGAGATTGAAATAGCGGAATCCTTGAGGAACTCAATGGACATTACTTATGATGAAGCACTGAGTCTAGCTTCTAAACAACTTGATTATCTTGTTGGTCGCTCTGCTCGTACAGCAAAAGCAAAGCCAGGGGGTTATGTCCCACGTGCTTTTGATGGTCCCATCAGACGTAAAGATTTAACAATTGGACCCGAACAAAGAAAGTTCTTAGGAGAAATAACAGAACCAGGTGAACGTATATTTGGTACATTGTCACGCCAATCAAGACTACTTGCGGCACGTGAAATGGATTTAGCTGTCGCTAGGAATCTTTTAAATGAGGGACTAGCTACTACAGTACCAACACCAAGCAACAACATACAGCTTCCGCTTGCTACGGCAGATGGACCTTCAGGTATATATGTTTCTGACGAGGTTGCTTCATCCGTATCAAAACTGAGAATGGGTGAAACTGTAACAAGAAGTAACAATGAGGTTTTAAACGCACTCACTGACACATGGAACACTCTTGTTGGTGTTTCAAAAGCAACAAAGGTTCTTTTAAATGTCATTTCTTATGCTCCTGCTGCTTACGGTAATGCTGCTATGTCTGCTGCTTCTGCAATTTTTAGTCCTGTTGATTTGAAACGTGGTATTACTTTAGCCCTATCGGAGTTCGGTCCGATAAGAAATTTTATCACCAACAAAAATGGAAAAGTTGCTAGAAGTTTACTTGATGACATTGACAGTATGTCCAAGTACAACCTCAATACTCAAGGTATAGTTGCGTCAGATATTCGTGATAGCTTCCGTAGAAGTCTAGTTTCAAAGATTGCTGAAAAAACTCTTTCTCCGTTTAGTAAAGCTTACTCAGTTCTGGACGTAGGTTTCCGATACATGACATGGAAAGGGAATCAACGTCAACTTTCAAAGATGTTTCCCAATGCAACAGAAGAGCAGATAAGACAGTCAGCGGCTGCATTGACTAATGACACTTTCCAGCAGTACGACAAGGTATCAAACGCTTTCAAGACACTATCAAGAATTGGTTTTGTCAATCCCTTCGGAACTTTTGGTGCTGAGATTGTTCGCAATATGTACAACCAGGGCAAGTACGCTGGTCAAATGGCTAAGGGTACGTTTGGTAAAGAAATAGGACTGAACCCAGCAACGGCAAATGTTTCAGAAATGAAAAAGATAGGAGCCAAAAGAATAGCCGCCTTAACTACAGTTGGTGCTGGAACAACCGTTGGTATTAGAACCCTAAATGACAGTAAGGGGATTGACCTTGAATCAGAACGTGAGTTCAACGAAACAATTGCTCCGTTTTATGACGCAACGAAACAGTTAGTAATCATACCAGATAATACTGGCAGAAGCGGAACGTACTTTAACCCATCATACTTAGTGCCACAAACCATAGGCAGCAATGCTTTTATGGCTGGTCTAAAAGGCAAGTCACTAGAAAGTGCTATGGATTCTATTATTGATGAGTTCATCGGTGAGGGTTCTTTTGTGTTTCAGGCTCTTGGTCAAATATCTTTAGGTCGTGATGAACGTGGAAAAGAAATAAGCCTAAGTGCCGAAGAAGCTGACATACTAAAAGCTAAGGCTAAATTATTCTACAAATTAGTTCTTGAGCCATCTTCATTTAGGGAAGCTGATAAATGGGAGAAAGCAATCAAGGACGTTGGAACACTTGATGAGTTCAAATTAATAGGAAGATTACTTGGTCTTAGATATAATTCTTGGGATGCAAAGAAGAGCGGAATTAGCAAATTCCGTGAAGCGTCCAGCAAGATGCAGGAAGCTAAGTCAAGGTACTCATACGTACGTGACAACACTAATAAGTTACCAGCAGAAAAAGAATCAACATATAATCAAATGAACTCCGACCGCAAAAGTCAGTTCAATGAGATTATGAAGCACTACAATAATCTTTCAGGAGGAACATGGAAGTTCACAATGGATGAAAGAATAGATATGATGAAGGAGGCTGGTTTACCTTCTGACACAATACTTGACTTACTGGATGGTCAGTATGTAGATATGCCCAAGGAAAAGACATTTCGCACCTCGGACTTCTATGAGCAAATCAAGGGAGACAAAAAACAAATTGAAAATACTATACGCCAAACATTCAAGACTGACCCTCAGTTGGCAAAAAGACTTCGTGACCATCATAAACGTATCCTTCGTGTAGAGGAAAGAAACCTTTCAGCCAGGGACAAACTATTACTAGGGTTGGACACTGACAAAAGAATACGCAGACTTTATGACATGGGAGTACGACCCAACAATGCCTTGTACAAAGAGTACGTACGAATAATATCAAGGGACGTAGCTCAAGGCATTAAGATACTAGATAGAGGTTATTAATAAAAAGCCCCGTCCCCCAACAATAAGGGACGAGGCTACCTTTATCACACAATGAGGATTTAATAGGGAGAAAAAATATAAAACTCCCGCTACCGATTACTCAAGTAGCTTACCTCTTACGTATTATACACCTAGCAGTTCCAGCCTTAACTTAAGCTGGCGTTTCTCCTCGGAAAGTTTTTTACGCTGTTCAATCATTCGGTCAATGCGGTAAGAAAGTAAGCGTGATTCAGAGCGAATCATTTCAATCTGTGTCTGAATTCTTTCGAGGTTCTCATTAACATTATCCATACCCTGAACATGGTATTTCTGATTGTATTTGTCAACGAATAAGTCAGGAAAATTTAGACCTTCTTGAGGGAATCCAAAGTCAAAGGCAATCCTGTCACGAGCTATTGCTGCGTCTTTTTCATCATCAAAGTATTTGGTACTTTTTCTTTTTTCGTTTCCGCCTTTTTTGACACGGCACATACCCTTCCATTTTTCTCTGCTGATGTCCCAGCATACCCCTCTGTACTGAGATGACGTACCTTTTATTTTGGACTGGAATGCTCGCTTGTTTTCTGATGCAGTTAAATACCTTAGATTTTCGGGTCTATTGTCTAGCTTGTTTCCATTAATGTGGTCAACTTGAAATCTGTATTCATGCTTGCCGATAAATGCTTCTGCTATTATAACGTGAATAAAGTAATGACTTCCATCCAGAACGGTTTTTGCGTATCCCTTATCGCTGATGAAACCAAATCCCCTCTTAGATTTACCTGAGGACTTGTGATAGCGAGTAATACTTCCGTCAGAATGGCAGGTTACTTTAATGCCATTGAATTTAATTGTCCTGGATGTTATTTTGTCTAGTGTTTTCATTAATCGAATCTCCCTGTGCAGTGATAGAATTTAAAGAAGCAGCCAATGCCTCGCTCACCTTCACGGTTCTTGGCTAGCTTATAATTAAGCGATGTAAATGCTCCCTTGTGGTCGGTGTCCTTGGACTCTTCTACAGAACCCTTGGACGGATACATTAAAAGAACTACGTCAGCATCATTCTCGATGTCGCCTGAGTCCTTGAGGTCATACAGTTCTAGCGGTCCACGTTTAGCACCTTCTCGGTTAACCTGAGCCAGTAGAATAACTGCGATGTTCAAGTCCAAAGCCATCTGCTTAATCTTGTGAGAGATACTAGCAATGCCTTCAGCTTTACCCATCTTAGAACTGAATGGGATAAGTTGCAGGTAATCAATGATTACTAGCTTTACTCCATTCTTCTGTACGAATTGTCTTGTCTGGCTAACGAGGTCATCAGCACTCTTGACGCTATGAGAAGTAAAGATTGGCATATCATTATAAAGCTTTTGAGTAGCTTCATGGACACGCTTCTTCTCTGAATCATTAGCTGTGTTATCCAGGATGGTCATCATATTGACTCCTGATATTACCTGCAGTAGACGTTTTGTCAATTGCTTCTGTGGCATCTCAAGTGAGAATACAGCACATGAAGTGTTGTCCTTGGATACTGACTGTGATGCAATATATAGAGCAAGTGCGGATTTACCGCATGATGTCGGAGCCGCCAAGGTAAGAACCTCACCTGCTGCGATACCACGATTGCCTAGCATTTCATCAAGACGACCGAGGTGAGTCTTAACTACGTCAGGCACGTAAGTACCATCCTGCATTTGCTTAATCTCTTCCATCAGTTCCTTAGCTGAGTTTGATATACTAGCCTGGTTTACTGCCTCGCTTGGTCGAGATGTTATCTCAGTCTCAAGGTTACTGCGTATAACGTCATACGTTACGGACTCGGACTCTGCCTGTTCGACAGCGACACGGCACGAACGCATAAGCTCACGTAGCTTTGACTTCTCAAGGACTACGTTTGCGTAGTAGTCCACCTGAGACACCATACAAGCCCTTCCAGCCATAGCCATGATACCTGCTATGCCTCCGACCTCGTCAAGACCCTTGGAAGCCTTTAGACGCTCCATGAGCGTTAAGTCCTCAAAGGATTCACCAGCGGCTGCCATGTCCCCCAATGCTTGGAATACTAGCTTGCCCCTGAGCGTATAGAAATCATCAACATCAACCACTTGGCTGACGCTGTCATACACAGAACTGTCCCCATCAATAAGACAGGTAGCGATTAGTTTGTCCTCAGCTTCTTCGCTATGCGGCTGGTTGTGAATCAGTAAGTCGTTCATTTTCAAGTATTTCTACCAACGAACGAAGAACTTGACCCAGAGCTTTATGTTTTACACGATTCTCCTCTGGCATTTTATAGCTGTCAATCTCATTGTAGATTGATAAGGATACTTGTGTTGCTTCTTGGATTTTATTCATTTCGTTGTGTTGTTTGTTGTATTGATTCATATGTAGATTACTTGCCCTCCACCGAATTGTGAAGGACAAGCATTCTATCATACCTAGCTACGAGTCCTGCTCTCGTTTCAGCATCCCTATGGCTATCAACGAGTAACCAATTAGGTCACGGAAGATGTCCCGGGATTGGTCGCCTTTGGTGTTAACCTTGAGCGAACCATCAGCACAAAGAGCACGTGCCCTTTGGAATTTATCCTGCATTCTGACGCAGATGCCAGTAAGAGGATGAACGCCGAACTCAACTGACTTGTCGAAGTTTGCGAAGGGGTTATCGCATTCAACTCCACCAGTGTAGTCATTGTTTTTGTTGGCGGTTAGGTCGAGAATCGATTGCACTTCTGCATTTCGAAACTCTTCCCACCACTCCTTATCGAACTGACGTTCGTTCTCCATTAAAACGGAGAGTCGTCATTGGTCGGTGCGGTAGCAGCTTTGGGCTGCTCGGTCGCAGGTTTGCTTGCACTACCATCGACAGGGTTAACTGCCAAGGATAAGAAGTTAGTGCCAGTCTTGGCAGTCTTCTTCCATCCCTTGAGGTAGAACTCTTTACCTTCTACATTAATCTTACCTGAGTAGTCAGGGTGATTAGGTTTTTCCTTGCGGTCATTCACGAAGAATGTACCTGAGTTTGTATTATCGTATTCCATGATATTATGTTGTTTATGTTATGGGTGAAATTAGAATCCCTGTTGTGCAGGTGCTTTGGACTTACCATGTGTATTGGTAGCGTCAGCATCCTTGACATCGTCAATAGCAAACAGTCCGTTCAATGCGTACTTACGAGCGTAACTACTAGCTGAACCAGTAATCTGTGCATCGTCCATACCCTTCTTGACCTCAGCCTCACGAGCGAACCCGGTTGAACTGACAACAGCATTTGAGTCATTTGAATCAAGCAACTCACAGGTAGCCTTGACGTATACACGACCACCTACCTCAACGATTTCATCGTGGATGATAAGTGAGCATTCCCATTCAGCAAGTAATGGTTTGAGTGCAGTAAGGATGTCCTCACAAGAGCGGTACTTGTACCCTCCGAATTTATTAGTCTGCCCCTTTGGAGCTTTGAGGGATGATTGAATCCCTTGTAGTTTTTGATGTAGGTTTTTATTACTCATATTTATTTTTGGTTAGTTTGCGGAATAATTCTTTCCGTTGTTTTTGATTGGTGCAGGATTCGAGTTCTTCTCTTCCCGCCCCCATGTCAGCTAGAGTGGCTACCTGTTCTGCAGATGTCAAGTGAGAAGCAAATCTTTTTGTAAGTTGTGTAAGACCTACTGGATGAAGCACTTCCGTAATTGAACCCTCAAGATAAGCCGCCATTGCCTCTAGAGTTACAGGTAAAAATTCCTTATCACCTTTGCACATCTTGAAGTAGAAGTTCTCGACCTTACCTAGTAGACTGTTGGCTTGGCGTGAGATAACGCCACGTACCATTCCAGTCTGATGGTCATGGTCAAGTACCCAGTCATCAGTCTTGATGCTAAGGATGGGACAGCAGGTAGGCTTGTGCTTATCTCTGTATTCCTTGACCTTGGTCTGAGTCAGGTAGCTCATAGTGAATTAGTTGGTTCGTTATTGAGTCCAGCAATCGCCTGATGCAGTTGCATAATCTCTTCACGGAGTATTTCGTTTTCACGTTTAAGTAGAATGACATCTACCTTTACTCCTCGGTAAGCTTCCTCGTATTCCTTGACGGAGTTAAACTGAGGTACTCGTATCTTGTCTTCTGATGTAACCATATTATTTAGTGTATCTAATTTTCAATTGACGCATCCACCGATTGTAGGTGCTTTGGTGAAGCCCCGCCATCTTTGCGGCAACTGGGCTTTTATTTCCCTGTCTTCTGTATTCATGTACTTGTTCAATGACCTTGGCTTTATCCTCCTCGGTCAAACCCTTGGAGCATGGTATTGCTCTAGTCCTTGGTACAAATTCTCTTGTTCCTGATTCTTTTTCAAACCGCTCGTCTTCTTCTACAGCTTGTGCTATTTTCTGTTCAGCCCATCGCATGAATGAACTTATTGTTTGTTGTGATGTTTCGTACATTAGAATGTTATGTTGTATTGGTATATTAGTTTTTCAATTGGCAATAGAACGCCGACTGATGTGTTGTTGTCGCCACCCTTACGTTCAGCAGTAGTGCCGACCAGGGGAGCAATTATGTCGGTTAGTTTATCCTTGGCAATGATGATGAATACTTCACCGATATCAAACGCCCAGTAGTCAGCCTCGCTTGTTGCGATGCCTGATGGATTACCTCTTGATTCAAACTCAATAAAGAGATTGCCGGTCTCCAGTGCCATGAGGTCACGCTTTACTTCAACCTTTTTATTTTCAAAGATTTCACCAAGAGCCTTCTCGGAAACCTGTCCGACCTCAAGGTCGTGTCTAAAATCAGAATTGTAATCCATATTAATTAATTAGTTATTTGTTCAACGGACAGAATCTTTCCTGTACCGCCACGTTTGAATCTGCATCTTCCATCCTTCTCAGGATTGACCTGTAGTAAGAGACGGACAGCGTCCTTCTCGTTGTGTGCCCACTTGACTGCACAACTTGTGTTGCTCTCAGCAGGTAGCTCGTCAACTCGGTACGTTATGTAGTACTGCTTCATTTGAATATATTACTGTGAAGTCCATGCCTGCATTAGTACCAAGCACATTGTAGTCAATCCAGTCAACCGCTTCCTCCTCGGTCATATCCTCCATGAATATCTCAAGCATCTTGTGGTAGTCATAGACGAGGTTTCCTCGGTGGTCGTACCCAACAATGGCATTGTCGAGTCCAGTAAATCGGATAGCTTCATCGCTTACCCAATCGAATATTTGTTTAATGTCCTTCATATTACATTCTAAGAAGCCAGTAAAGCTCCGCACATTTTTTAGCGACTCGTATTCCGTTTTCCATCTCTTCGGGAGTCCATACCTTGTGATGGTGTTTCTTTGTATCGCAGTCAATAACAACTGAGATGCACTTCGGCAAGTAGCTTAACTTGTGTTCTCGTGATAGCATCCATGATTCAATAGCTAACTGCTGGCAGTCCTTGTCGTAGACCTTAGCCTTACCCTTGGTGTTGGTGCGGCACTTGTAGTCAGCTAAGAATAACTGACCCTCGGCATCGTGTCCAATGAAGTCAACTGAGCCAGCAATCTTGATACGATTGTCAGCTATGATTTTCTCACAAGCAATTGGCTTCACGTTTTTTTCCTGTACCCATTTATAAAAGGGTTCAGCCCATTCATCGAAGTCACGACCTTCGGGAAGCTCACGCATCCTGTCCCATATTAGGGATTCGACCATGTCCTCGATTGTCTTGTGAACCGCTGTGCCAAACTCGGACGATGGAATCGTCTCACCG
>UEXM01000880.1_pt1 | contig 28730 bp, 39 predicted proteins | sample 1796661 | NCBI WGS metagenome assembly UEXM01 (sample SAMEA4772469, study PRJEB27181) | metagenome
ACAAGATGTACGCAGACATCACTAACATACAGCCAACAGACATAAAACCAACTCCTAAAAGTTTTGGAGGACCTTGTGAAAAACTATTGTCACCGGGTATTTCAGGGTTGTAGAAAATTTTAACTTTTGACCCAACTTTCGGTTCAATCAAAAATTCCTTCTTTTTAGAATCGGAAATTTCCTTTTCGTTCACGACATATGTGTAGTCAATCGTACAATCGTATTTTGTTCCACTCTTGTTATTTTGAACAATTGGTAAACATTTGACACTCTTTATGATAGCATCAGTTTGTTTAGTATATTTCTCTTTTCTCACCAAAACATACCCCCCGGAAGAACAACATGACAGTGCAACTATGATAGCAAATATAAGTCGGACAAATGCAATCGACTGACCAATCTTGTTGCCAGTTCTGATGATAGCCATCTCTATTATATCTGTGATTAAAATTAACGAGTCAGATTAATCAAAGAACCTGACTTTGGTTTCATAAAAATAACTTCATCACATTCACCACCCTTCATTACCATCTGTGCCTCACCACACGTAGTCCCAGGCTGTTTGTGACGATCACATGCAATTTGGGTTCTATCTGTAATATCCAACCTCTGACTATAGCCGATGAACGTTCTGTCGACAATACCGTCCTTGTCGAGAGCTTCGACTGTCGCTTTCCACGAATACTTTCCGAATTCCCAGTATTTCGTCGTATCCACGGGGGGTGGCGGAGCATCTAATGCAGATGAACGCATGGGTCGCTTCTTACGCGAAGCTGAGACAAGGGGTGCAAACAAAAACTTAACAACAGTTGCCATTACTGTTCTTAGGTTTAGTACTTTTAAGTTGTTTCTCTCCCAATCGGGTTCGAACCGATGACCTCGCGATTAACAGTCGCACGCTCTAACCAACTGAGCTATGGGAGATTGGGTCCCCTCTATCCGAATCGAACGAATGACAAATGGAACTACAGTCCACTGCTCTACCAACTGAGCTAAGAGGGGGTGGTAGCTCCCACGTGGATTCGAACCACGGGTGGTGGATTCAAAGTCCACAGTGTTTGACCAACTACACTATAGGAGCCTCGGATATATCATTAATAGTTGACTCTTCTTTAACCTCGTAAATGTGTTTGAAGTAGTACATTAGGAAGCAGAAAAGACCAGCTGCCACATTTGTGATGATCATGGGTATGACAGTATAGTGGAATGAATATACAAGGGACAATACACTCGCAGTCAGGTTCAGGTGTAGGAAATTGTAATTTATAGCTTTGGCATCTCGATGTTTGTACACATGGATAATTTCAGGTACGAACATAACAACAATGAAAGCGGACCCCAACAGACCACATACATCTATCGCATTCATCTTACTTGTATATATTTTCTAAGGTTTAAGTAGGTATGATTCTGTTCATTGTTTTGATAGTCATGTGTATTCTTGTCCTCGTGGATATGGGACAGGGTAGAACCAAGACGAAATATGATTACAAATGTTTTCTACTTACGATGAAAGATCAAAAAGAAAGACACACGAGATTTGTTAAGAGTCACAACGAAGATATCCCTTTGGAAGTTATCTATGGAACAGACACTCGTACCGTGAAAAATGCTTCTGAATACGAAGAACATATTGACCCAGAATATTATGAAAAGGCGTTAGAGATTCACTATAATCCACTCGTGAAAAGACCCGACATAACCTATTTTAATATGGGTGCGATCGGATGTTTCTTTGGGCATATGGACTTTTATCAGAGATGCTTTGATCAGGGTCTCAAGTATGCGGTTATTTTTGAAGACAATGTCATCATAAAGTCTGACGAAGTCTATGACCAAATTCAAAGTGTCATCGATGAAAAGGGGGATGAATTTGAGATGTGCTTCTTTCATTGTTTATCGAGATTGCCAGACAAAAAGGAAGGAACTCTTGAAAAGGTGAACTGGATTTCCAGTACTAAATGCTACCTCATCAACGTCGAAAACATGAAAGAGTACAAACGTCATTTCCTACCAATGGACAATCACGTCGATATGAAACATGAAGACATTATCGCCCAAGGTGCGCGCGTGTACTACAAAGACTTACGTGAGTACATACTAATCGATAGAACCCATAAGAGTCTCATCGGTCACAGTGACCATGGAAACCGAAACTTCTTCTCAAGACAGTTTCCTGACAAGACTCCTCACGAACTCAAGTGGGGATACTAATTCCATGGAATGTCTTGAGGTCTGTAACGACACCCGACTTTGAGAAAATCTACAAACACATCTAAATCATCTTTTGTTTGAATAATATCGAGCATGTCACCGACATAGGTGTTATACTTTTCATGCTTACCTGCATGTACGAGGCGGTCTTCTCTCACTTGAAGAACTTCTTTACCGTATCTCGTCGGAAGCATCACTATATTTGAACTTGCATTTACGTCATAGTCAAATCTTTTAACTGTGAGATGTTTAGCATGTTGTTTAGGTATCACATGATGATCTTCGACAAGACCCTTATTGTAGAGACCCCGACGTACCTTGAACATTTTGCGTGCAACTGAACCGTACCGCATCTCTTACTATTATGAAAGCATTTTTACAATTGGGACACAATTGTAAAAATGTTCCAAACGGGGCTCGAACCCGCGACTTTGGCGTTATAAGCACCACACTCTAACCAACTGAGTTATTGGAACAAAGGTGCAACTCGACCACTTGACTAGTCGTTGTGTATAACACATATTACTTACAGGTCTAAACTTTAAGTATGTAGTCGTAGAACTTGATTCTCGTGTTTCCTCCCTGGATGAAATCATCAAACTTTTGTGCGTTTTCAAAAGCTTCCCTGGCGACTTTAACAGAGAGGATCGTGTCGTACGCACACGCTTCAACATCACGGATAACAAAACCAGGGTTCATGACCTTGAGTTCTACATCCATGTCGTCATGGATAAAATCCACGACATCTTGATACTCACACGCCTCTGCGACGACTACGACTGCGTACCCATATCTTTCATAGTTTTCTGCGATTTGTTTCATCGTCGTAGAATTGACTGTTTGGCGATTGATAACATCAGTCACCTTCGAATACTTGGCATAGGTGGCATTCGTCGAAAGATCTGTGACACGATGTCCAGGCGCTTCTACGAAAACAATTGAATTTGTTGAAGTGGCTTCAGTGTACGCATAGTCTATATACTTCGCAAACTCCTGTACAGCTGTTTGAAACCCTATAGATTCCATACCTGGGATGTCGTCGAAGATAGTCTTGGCGATACCGATGATATTTGTGCTCACGCGTTCGTCGAGTGCGAGTTGAGCGGCACTCTTCATCGATTCATTCCCACAAATACAGTAGAGGCGATCCAATTCATTCACTCGGTCTACGACTTGGTCCAATTTTACTGAATCACATGAAACCCTAAGAATTGATCCCGCACCTTCTTCGATTTTCTGTCGCGAAAGCTCTGTTCGGATATTATTGTTTAGACCACGAAAACCTTCATTGAAACCAATAATTCGACTATCTTTAGAACTTTCGAGGCGTGTCAGAGTATGGATAATGTTATTGACACCTGGACACACACCGCCAGCCGTAAGGATTCCCACGTTCATTTAATATGTATGAGATCTTTTCTTTTATACCGTAAATGATAGGGTAACTACCATTTAGGATATATTCCTTCTTGATGTGATTATTTAAGCAGTCTTACCGCGCTTGTTGGCAACGAGCGAACCGAGAATGGCAATGAACTCACCAATGAGAATACCCTGTTGAGACATGACGAGCATCTTGGCACGGTCTGTTTTGGGACCGAAATCACCGTAACCCACCGTACTCATGGTGGTGAACGCGAAGTAGTAAGGATCAATGGGACTCTCGAACCCAAACTCCTTGGGATCCATCCGGCTGTAGAGGAAGCCGTATGCAAGTGTGATCGTGGCCAAAAATATGAAATTGTTCATGGGGGAGAGACCCATCGTACTTTATTATACCTCAACAGAATTTTGTCGAGGGAGATCATCACTCCGTCTTTTGACATTTAGTTTTCTCACACTCTTCATCCACCTGGATACAGGATTCGCTGTAGAGGATATTGTCGAAGCTGCATCATCACTCATAATAATACTCAAACCATTACACACATCCGGTTTATTCTCTTTATCCGGAAACTCTATATTAAATGCCTGTATAGATATTGCTGGTATATCCGGTGCATCATCGAGAAGTCGGTCATATTCCTGACGCGCCTTTTGTACAAATTCGAGGACATCTTCTCTGTGTTGAACATCGAGGGATAACTCCATATCAATATTCCTATAAAACTTAGAGTATTGGACACACATAGCAGAATGTGATTCTGCCAAGTTCGCACTTTGACTAAACTTGCTTATCGAAGTAAGGATTCCACCTAACACATTGAGGAAAGCGAAGAAGTATTGGACTACCATAATCCTATTCTTGGTGTCCGTGGAAACATCATCATTTCCACTTGGATTCAAAACAGCAAAACCACCTACACCTGTGATACTTGCTATGACTATACTTGGATATGACAAGTAGTCGTGTTGCTTCTTGTAATAGAGTCGAGCGTGGTTATGAAGCCATCTGTACCCAGCAGCTTTCTCGGCCCACCTAACGAGTAACTTCTCCTGCTTTTCACACCAGAAATGCTCATGGGGCACATCCACTTCACCCATTACTTTACTTGTATATTTTTTGCACACTCCCTCGCTAGAGTATCGACTGCTTCGTTCTGGGGATGACCATTATGTGCCTTGACCCAACGCCATTCAATCATCTTTACTTTTCCCCTGAATGTGTCTATTTGAATCCAGAGTTCCTTGTTTTTTACTGGTGTCCCCGCGGAGGTCATCCACCCATTCTTCTTCCAGTTAATAATCCATTTGGTGATGCCGTTCTTGACATAGTTACTGTCTGTGAAAATGCACACTTCTTGGATACCCCTCTTCACACACTCTTCGAGGGCTTTCGCCACCGCAGTCATTTCCATGATGTTATTGGTTGTATTCGCCATAGAACCACACAACTTCATGTCTTTACCTATGGCCCCCCATCCACCGGCTCCGGGGTTTCCGAGACAACTTCCGTCTGTGTAGATTTCGTACATACTTCCTTATTGTCGTTTATCCTTATACTCCGAAGCCTTTTTTGGTGTCTTACAGATCGTATCTCCACAGTGATCCCTGTTTTGATAGATAGAATTGATGGATGTTGAAATTTCATTACAAGATTTTAGAGACCAGCGTCCTAGCTTTGGTTTATCCACTTTAACAAAAAGTTCAAACACTTTCTTGAACATTATCTAGAATGAGAGGCTTGTATTTAAGTACGCTTATTTGCTAAGCGCTTCGAACGGCGCAAAGGTGGCGGTCTAGTAAGTTCCTCAAATTTATGAACATACTTTGTAAATCTGTGATCATTTTTAGCCCCCTTTGCTTTATCATAACAGACCTGAATGAATCTTTTATCACCACTTCGTGTGAAAAGATTGTAATAACTGAGTGTAACCTCAAACATGGCGATTGCCATAGTTCTATTAAGTTTCGTATCAGGGCTATTTTCTACAGTGCGCATCATCATAGTCAGGGTAGTAATCAGTTCGGTACGTGAAAAGTCACGCATTTTGGTTTAGAAAACAAAAAAAATAGGTCGACTTAGGCTTGCTAATCATTTTTAAATAGCATTGGTATTGTGCATTTTAAAAATGGGTTATTTTAAAAAACTAAGACTAAATGCTTAGTTGGAGAAAGCGAGGCCGCCCATACCCGATTGGATGCGGAGGACATTGTAGTTGGTCGCGAACATGTGCATGGAGGTCGCGTTGTTGAGGGTGTTGGCCTCGACGGACACCTGGGCGTTGTCGATGCGCGAGAAGTTGCAGGTACCAGTGGGCTGGTGCTCCTCGGGCTTGAGCGCGAAGGAGTACGAGTACACACCGGCGTAAGGGGAACCAGCGTGGTGGTTGAAGGACTGCACCTGGTTGAAGTACTTACCCTCCTGCTCCTTGAAGCGGTCCTGACCGTTAAGGATGAGCTTGAACTTCTTGAGGGGACCGACCGCCTCCTCGGTGAAGTCGACGGTGGAACCGGCCGCGCCAACGGAAAGCACGGGCGCACCAGACAGGGAGGTGGGCACGTAGCAGTTGGACTCGGAGATGGCGGTCACGTTGGACGCGACGGCGATGTTGTTGGTGTCGGTGGTGAAGTTCCACAGGGACGAAGTCGCGGTGGTGTTGGAGAAGCACCACACGAGCTCCTTGACGGGGTGGTTGTAGGACAGACGCACCTGCTTGACCTTGGCGGAATCGACGGTGTCGGTACCGGTGTGCTGGACCTGCTCGATCAGGTACTCGTGACCCTTCTGGGCGTAGCGGCGACGCTCCTCGGTGTCAAGGTAGATGTAGTTAGCCCACACCTTGAAGGTACCCTTGTCAAGGTAAGTCTCCATGTCGGAGGCGATGTCGATGTCGACACGGACCTCGTGGTACTGGAGCGCAATGAGGGGCAGGTAGAGACCGGGGTTGCGGTTGAAGAAGAAGACCAGAGGAAGGTACACGGTCTTGCCGGTAGCCGCAGTGGTCATCTTACCCCACGAAGCCTTCTTGGCCTCATCGAGGTAAAGCTCGGAGTACAGACGCCACCACTTCTGGTAGTGCTTGTCGATGCGCTGACCACCGATGGACAGCTCAACATTGTTGATGGCACGCTCAGCAACCCAGCACGCGCTCGCGTCATCCGCGGCGCTAGACTTGAGCTCGAGGTACATGTCACCGACGAGATCACCGTTACGGGCGACAGTCACGGACACGCGGCCGGAGTTGGCGGCAGTACCGTTGACGGTCTGCTCGATGTTCTCCATCGCGAAGTTGGTGTGGCGCTTGTATTTCGCCTGAAAAAAAGTTACCTCAGGGTTACCGGTAAGGTAGACATCCTGGGCACCGTAAGCTACGAGTTGCATAAGACCGCCAGCCATTTTGAGAGTTTTTGTACTATATACGGAGAAAATAATTTCAGTCAAACGCGCATTTCCCGACCCTGATTTTTCTCAGACCAAATTATAATGACGACTCACCCTGACGAAATTTCTAAGGATCCCATTGAGGAGACTGACACTGAGACCGAGACCGAAGATGAGATTGAGGAAGGTGAAATCGTATCAGAGGGTGAACTCGAAGATTTTGAAGATGAGGAAGATGAAGGTCTGGATATCGCCGGGCTCATGACTTCCCTGATGGCCACCCCCGATGGTGAGACCGTATGCTCCGCCCTGGTAACGATTGGTCAGCAAATGCAAATGCAAAATAAAATACTTATAAAGATTTTGAGTGAGTTGAAATCTGCTTAGAGGAAAAAATCATAGATAGTTAAATGGAAGACACACACTTCATCGATAAGGAACCCAACAGGTATGAAGCACTCGCGGAGTTGCAGAAGCAGCAAATCCAATCGATGAATGGTGATCAGGTAATCAATACGATCGGTCAATTTGAGTTACACTGGGACCTCAGAACCGAAGACTATAGGAACGCTCGTGAACTTGGATATCGCCAATTTATCCACGCTGGTAATTGGGATGATAACAATAATCCCATCGCTGAAAGAATTGATATCCTGGCTATCAAAGGTATCCGTGAAAAACAGCGCCGCTTTCTCGTAGAACTAAAAAACTATGTCTCCGAACTCAAGATGGAAAAGGAAGTTTCCGATGAAGGTATTACCCCAGTAAAACGAATTAACAATGTCCTGAAGCAATTGACAGATGGATACGAGAACATTCGTAGACACTACATTTCCTATGAGCGTGTTGTCAACCCCACGGCTCTTCCTCAAGTGAGTTCAAATTCTGATCCTTCTACGATGGATGAAGATGAAATCGAAGAGTGTACACCCTATCAGAAGTGTCTCCTGTATACTCTAGACGAACTCTATAACTGTGGATATCGCCGATACAAGGGACAATGTTGTGAAGAAATCAAGACGATTGATCGTCATGGTACTCGCGCATGGGTCCCTCGATTCGAAATTAAACAGTTCGTATACACCATCGCTCAAAAGGATGACAACTTCAAAAACTGGAAGAACTTTACCAGTCGAGGTTCTGTCTTTAGAGATGTTGTTGATAACATCTCAACCTGTGTCGATCCACAGTTTCCTGAGATTGTAAAGAGGCGTCATGTATGGTCTTTCAAGAATGGGGTATTTGTCGGTAAAGCGTGGGTACCCGAACGTGGAGTCTACGACTGTCGTTTCTACCCCTACGAAAGTAAAGAGTTTGCTTGTCTCGATCCGACTATCATCGCCTGTAAGTATTTCGATCAGCAGTTTGATGATTTTTCTCATATTGAGAACTGGCAAGACATACCAACACCCCACTTTGATCGGGTACTCCATTACCAACAGTTTGAACCAGAGGTATGCCATTGGGCATATGTTATGGGTGGGCGTCTATGCTATGATGTTGGCGAACTTGACAGTTGGCAGGTGATCCCATTTTTCAAGGGTATTGCGGGGTCTGGTAAATCGACCCTTCTGACAAAGGTCTTTGAGAAGTTTTACGAAAAAGAAGATGTAGGTACACTCGCAAACAACATTGAGCGTAAGTTTGGTCTTTCTGCGATCAAAGACTCTTTCATGTTTGTAGCCCCAGAGATTAAGGCAGATCTTGCTTTGGAGCAGGCCGAGTTCCAGTCGATTGTATCAGGTGAAAGTGTTTCTGTTGCTGTGAAGAACAAGACCGCCGCTTCAATGGTATGGACCGTTCCCGGTGTTCTCGCAGGTAACGAAGTACCCAACTGGAAAGATAATTCAGGTTCCGTACTGCGTCGTATCCTTGCATGGAACTTTACGAAGCAGGTGCGGGAAGCAGACCCACATCTCGACAAGAAGCTTGAGGCTGAACTTCCAATTATCCTTCTCAAATGTGTAAGAGCTTACCTGGATTACTCGAACAAGTACCGTGACAGAGACATCTGGAATGCTGTTCCACCTTATTTCAAAATTATTCAGAAGCAGGTGGCGATGGTGGCGAATACACTCCATAACTTCCTGGAATCGACCAATGTGAAGTTTGGCAAGGACTTCTGTGTACCCCAGAAGATCTTCGTACAGGTTTTCAATCAACATTGTCAAGCCAACAACCTTGGAAAGCAAAAGTTCAATCCCGATTTCTATGTGGGTCCATTCAGTTCGAGAGATTTGGAAGTTCGAAATGCTGAACTAACATACAATGGGGACTATTACCCCAACCAACCTGTCATATATGGTGTCGATGTTGTGATGGACAATGCTAGCTTTTCCAAGGACTATTAAAAAAATCCTATCCAATAGTAATATGAGCCAGAGTGTCAAAGAATTTGTCAGGCAATCTGGTGTACAGGTTCAAACTCCGAACTCAAACTCGAATGATGAGTTTGCGAGAGAACTCGAGCAAGACATGCTTCGTAGACAGCGAGAACGCGCCGCGGGATTTCGCTCACCCCCACGCCCAATGCGTCCAGTACCTCGTCAGGTTCAGGTTCCTCAACGTCTTCAGAGGAATCTGGTCAATGATCGATCGTATGCAGGCGCGTTTAAACAATTTGAAAACAACTCACCACTGGAGAATGAATTCAATGATGTGAAACTCTCCGCAAATGAGGAAAAAATGATCGACAACCTTGTACAAGAGTTTGATGTTCCACAACCTACAGCTCTTCAGTTTAGTAAGTTCAACCCAGGTATGTTCAATGCCACTGTAGACTCTGGGTTTGGACAAAAGGATATTGTCCTCGATCTTAAAAAGATTCTTGTAAAGAAACCACTTCCAGAAACACCTATCGGTGAAGGTCTTTATGTAAACACACAGGAGATAAAGGGTATATACGGTCAATTTCAGACTGGTTTCTCACATACACGAAACGCTGGTCCCAGGGGTTCTCTCAATAAGAATTTCGCCAGTGTACAGTTCATGATCACACTTTCCAATGACACTGAAAGTAAAGGGGGTACCGTCAACATTTACCGAAACGGTAAGATTCGATTCTCTGGTGGTTTTGTAGGAACAAATATTACGAATCAACCCGAACTTCTTCGTCGTTTCATCGTTAATACCTACACCGAGCGTCAGCAATTTCTATATAATCCATTCACCTATAACAATCTTAGTGGAAAGTTTAGAATAAATGGGATTTTCAAGAGTTTACCCACGATCGCGAGTCGGCAACGAATGTATGGTATCACGAACATGTCGATCGTTGAAGAACAAACACCCTTCCTTTATGTTCCAATTGAGAATATGACCCTCATCTTCTCGAAAACTGGAAACATTCAAATTGTGGGAGCTAAAACTCCCGGTACTATGTTGAAAGGATACGATATCGCCAAGGAACTGGTCGAGAAACTATACAAGGATGAGCAGGTTTTTGTAACTGGTGTATTTGATAAAGGTGTTAAGCCCAAGTCAAAGCCAAAGCCAAAGAAGAAAACCGTTTCACCAAAGAGAAAATATACCAAAAGGAACTCGAATGAGAATGAACGCATGTCAAAGGCTGAACTCATCGCACTTGCCAGGCGTAAGGGTGTTGTCAACTTTAGAGTAAAAACCAGTGATGGTTCCAGACTCGCAACGAAGGATGAAATTCGCGCCAAGATCAAGAAACTTTCCAATAAAAAGAATGTATCGTTCAAGAACAAAAACAAAAATGTCAAACTTTCGGGTAATGGCAATACTTTTAGGATTGGTCGTAAGATATGCACAGATTTGAAAAAGGGTGAGCTCCTTCGTATCGCTGCGATCCTTAAGATCAAACCGGATGATAAGGATACTAAACTTACACTATGTAAGAAAATTCAAGATGTACGAAACAATTTAGCCAAACCTAAACCCAAACCTCCTCCACCCCCACCCAAACCATCAAAGAGGCAATTACAACGTACTGCTGCCAATGCGAAACTTAATGTTAAGAAGGCTGTGGTCATGAAGAAGAGGGGTCTCGATGAAAATTCGATTCGCACAGATATCGCCAAACTTTATGGTGCGACCTGGATGAAACGATACAAACCCAATCTCAACCAGGATGTACGCAACATGAAGACAGCTCTTAACATAATCAACAAGAAAAACAAGGTGGGTGTCGCCTTCAAAAAGGATATCGACCAGGTAAAGAAGGATGTCGTCAGTCGTTGGAAGATGGAGAGAAAGAGGGAACTTGAGCGAAAGTATCTCATGAACATTGTAAGTGTTAATGGTATCGCACTCAACCTTAGGAACAACTATCGTCGTGCGGCTGCCAATTACATCCTGAGCAGGAAAACAGCTCCTTCCAACAAGAAGATGGCTGAATACAGGAATTACTGGTTAAAGTTTAGAGCCAATATGAATACAAATGGGAATTCAAGAAGAATTAATCGGCCGGCTCGAGCTCGGGTTGAGAAAATATAATCATGGGGTTCGGGTCGATGATGACACTAGGGAATGGGAGACGCCTGTGAATTCCTGGCTCCATATGGCACGTGAAGAGTTCCTAGATGCCATGATTTATGTAGCTGCGGACTACATACGAAAGAATGACCTAAAGCGTGATGAGAATGAAGAAGATGATAACAATCTCATCATGCATGTTATTGGTAGGTATACAGAAATAGAGAGTCCCAAGCATAAAATGCTCCTATGGCAACTCTTCAATATGTTGAACTCGATTAGCACTTAATTTTTGTGTTCACTTGTTTGTTTGGTTCAGCAATTTGTTTGAGATGAATGGTGTGATACGAAAAATCGTATTTGGGGAATGTTTCTTTAATTTTATTTGATAAGAGACTAGCCTGAACTATGTAGGGTATACCTGAACATACAGATGTTCGCTCAATTCCGAGAAATTGATCCTCGAGTTGAACAAACATCTTTAGCGCGTCGCGCCCTAGCCCATCCTTGTGCATCTGGAGGTACATCTTCTTTGACGCACCATCACTCACATAGAAGTTTTTGGAACCTTCAACCTCATCAGACTTTGAACGCTTCTCGTACATCATTGCCAAAATGAACAACGCAAGGATGATGTAGATCATTCTTTATTTAGACTGACATTTTTTTGATTAAACCCAACGTATTTGACACGCTTGTTTGAGTGGCGTAGTGACAGTCATAGGAGGCTTACCCCTTTTGACATATTTTTTGTATACACAATTACCATTGAGCATATCTTTATTGCATAGCCCAATATCATGATCACGACATTTACTCATGCAGTTAACGTCCTGGACATTATTAGGCTTTAATGTTTTCATCAGCTTCTTGCTTCTTCCACATACACGTTTCTTCTTGAACTCAACCTTCCCCTGTACCTTCAGTGCGTAAACCACCAGTAAGACTACCGCGAGAGCCATCAATCCTTGGGTCATTTTTTTACTCATTTTCTTCGCCATCGTTTTATACCTTCTATGAGGAAATTAGTTTGCAGAGGTCATCAATCTTCTGGAGAATGTTCTGGAACTTATAGATTGAATCAACTTCCGATGGTTTGACAATCTCCATCTCAATCTGATACATCGCCTCCTCTTCCGAGTCCATATCGACATTGTCACCCGAAGAGATGGTCATGTCAATGCTCAGATTCTTACGCACAAAGGAGTGTCGTGTCTTGGTTCGCTTACGATCCATCTCATACTCCCCAGAGGTAGGGATCTCACGAGCTACACAAAAGCGCACATCGAGGGGATCTCTCTTAGTGTCATCCTTGATCACACTAATCTTTTGGATCATCGTTTGCTCTCCAGAATCATCGTCACAGGTGATACGAACATTGTTCGCATCGTTGTAGTATACATCAGCAGTTGTCATCTTGACACTTTCCCAACCATCATACTTCTTGAGACCCCCGAGTACCCGTTTCCATGTGTCTTTGCCCACATTTGTATCGAAGAGGGATCCGTTATGTTTTCCAAGACGGATTTCTATCTCAATGTCTTCTTCATTCTTGTAGGCTTCAAAGATAGGGAGTACTTTCTCGGTGAGATTCATTTTTCTTAACTTTTTATAAATGCGCCTTTCTCTTAAGCCTTTTTTATGCACAAAATGCAATGAAAGGTCTCGAAAATCGTGGAAATACTTGTTATTTCAACACTGCCCTTCAATGTCTATTACACATCCCGACCCTGACGAACTACTTCATCAAGAGTCCTTATAAAGGTGATTGTGCATTCACCCAAACATATGAGACATTCGTGAAGACGTTTTGGACTAAAGGTCAGGACAATGTTGACGTGCATTCACTTCTTTTAGAATTTAGGATACGGTTTCCTCGGTTTAGATCGAACGAACAGCATGATGTACAAGAAACTATACTGTGTATCATCGATATTCTCGAGACTTCGAGACCTGAAATCAAGCATTGGTTCTATGGTAAAAAAGTTCAAGAAACAGTCTGGCCAAGTGGAAAATCATCAAACGAAGAAGACTTCAGTGTCCATTTGATAACATCCGAAGGAAAGGATATGGGTGAAATGTTGAAAAAAAGTACAGATTGGAGTGTACTCGAAAACTTTGAGGACACTGAGGGTAAGGTGCACCATGTCGCTACAACTCGAATGCTTTTTTCAAAGTTGCCACAAGTTCTCATGATTTCCTTCGATCGTAAAAGTCATATTCGAATCATAGAAAACATCATCATCGATACGTATGAGTACAATCTCGTCGCGAGTGCTGTACATGTTGGTAATCAGAATGATGGTCACTATGTGGGAATGATAAAGCGTAGAAATAAATGGTTTTTAGCGGATGATGATAATGTTAAAGAACATCCTTTACCGGACGAAGCTGGATATTATTTCATGGTCTACAATCTAAAAACTCCTTCATCTTAATATTCTCTTTGATGTTCACGATGGTTCGATAAAATGTGCGACGGTTATTGGGATGTGTCTTGTCCGTCCTCCTCTTTAGGGGTTTCCACCACATTGGCTCTTCCCAAGTCACATATTTACATTCCACAATGGCACCATCTTCGAACCAAGGTTTATCCTCGATGCGGTTGTGAGGAATCTCACTCTCGAAGTACAACTTTCCCTTTTCCTGTACATACAAACGCCATGCAGGTATACCTGGTGCAAATCCCGGTGTTTCTCTTGAAGGTTCCCTCTTCATGAGAAAGTCCACTGTGTTCTTCTCTTGTGGCTTCCATTTGAACATCGTCTCATGGGTTCCGATGCGTATAGGATCCCTCACAGGTGTGAAGACGAGTCCATCAATCTCCTGCTCAACTGTGGGAAGATACTCATCCATAAACTTTGCAAAGTCTCTCATGTGATGAAATGTCTTACACTTTAGGCGATACTTGTCAGACTTCATGTAGATGATTGACTTCATGAGAGTCCGTGCAGCATCGAGGCGTTCATTGAGGTTCTTGTTCCACACAGACTGACCGGCAACGAGAACTGCGTCATAGACCATGAGCGTACCTTCATAGAGTTCTCCATCAAGAATCGTTCCTTCATAGGCACTCTTCTTCAAGTTGATGGGAACCTCAAACATCTGGAAAGCCCGATTGACAAATAGACATTTCTTCTTTCCGTCGTATGTGAGTGCCACCATCATGTGACGCTCACCATCAGTCTTCTCACATACGAGATACTCACCTCCCTTCAAGATAGGAAAATGCTTATACTCGATAGAAACCGGCTGTGGACCAGGGAAGTATTCTTTACTCCCCCACACGGAATGTATAAACTCTATGACATATTTGTGAAGCGGGTTGGACATGTTATAGGTACCCACAAAAACTTTAATTGACTTTGACACCTGCAGCGTTCAGGATATTACTTACACATTCATGTGTGTATGTTATCGTCAACTTAGCTGCTGTAAATGCATAAACTCGTACATTTTGTCGTAGGAATTTTTCAAACATCTTTGGACTAATCTTGGAGTCCTTACTTTTTTGGATGGTCTTGGTAACATTTTTTGTATTCATCATCCAAACCTTCGCACTAGTGGAATTAACCTTTCGGATATCCTTGGAAACGGCACTACCAACGTCAGTATCAAAGTTAAGACCCATCTGTGACACGGGTTCGTCAGTGTCATTTTTAATCTTTTCCTTGAACATCCCCCAGTCGATACCCTCCTTCACACCCGGGAAAACGAGACACCCCACACCTTCGTGGTCCACCATAACCTGGTCAAGAGAAGCGTCATCGATACCAATCCCAAAGTCGACAAAAAATATACGGTCATGTGTCTTCATGTATTTCTCCACCATTTCAGCTTTTTTGTATGGGTCGTCATCGACATACGCGATTTGATTGTCGATCTTCTTCTGCAGGCACCTAATATTGAGGCGTAGCACTGCATGAAGTGTCTTGACGTGACACGACTTTGAACGAGTAACAAGAATAGTAACAAGTTTCATGTCATAACTACGCGTCTACACCTTAAGCCTGTCATTGAGGCATCCACTAAATGGGAGATTTCCAACATGACCAAGAGTTGTATTCACATCTGCATAGATTTTACCATCCGCCTGTTGCCAACGACGACAGAACGCATAGTCTTCTGAGAGGTACCGACGGTTTGTGGGGTCAATCATACAATCAAAGGCTGCATGGTATTCATCAAAGTCTCGATTTTGGTGGTCATTCTTACACCACAATTCAGGAAACTTCTCTTCAAGTGTCTTGAACACAGACCTCTTAATGACCATGAAACCCGTGGGTCCATCTAGGATTTCGATAAATCCATTCTGAACGGGGCGATTTTGGGCTCCGAAGTTGATGACGAGACTCGAGGAGAGCATGGACATGTCGCGATCATCCCCATTCTTGACAGCATTCGCAGCTTGATCCCACATGACAACCTTTTTGGGGTAGCAGGCAACCGAAAGGTCGTGACCGGATTTTACAAGGCGTACAACAGCTTCAGGATCAAAGTGGATGTCAGCGTCGATGAACATGAAGTACTCACAGTCGGTCTTTTGCATGAAACGACCCACAGAAACATTACGGGCACGATGGACAAGAGATTCATTTTCAGTCGTATCAAGGAACAATTGAATACCCTCCTTGATGAGGAGGAGTTGGAGTTTGATGATACTGGACATATACTTCTCGAGACATAGACCTCCATAGCATGGTGTCGCGAGAAACAGTTTTGTCATTTAAGTACTATTACATGGTTCGCTCTAAGTGTTTTTTTATAATCACTTCAATCTTATTCAGTGTCGGAATGGACACTGAACATTTTTCACACATCTCACTTTTCGTGACCTTATCTCCTAGGACAATGTAAATAATCGCAGAAGCCACACTGTTCGGTGTCTTACTCATAAGATCCACACATTCCTCGGTAGCACTGCACATCTTGTTACACTTGAGACGTTCTTCTCGTGTGACACTAAAAGAATTCAAAAGTCGCTGCATCACATCAAATGCTTTCGTCACATAATTCTTTTTGGTCGCACCGAGTATATTGTCTTTGAATATTTGAGTCGTTCGACTCACATCCTTAGATTGGATACCAAACATATCTGCAATTTCTTTTGTTGTTCGAGGAATTTGAGCAAGACGACACGCATACAACACACAATTAGCCTTGATACCCAGACGCACCGCACCACGGGTTAATTTTTCATCGTTGAATTTTCTGTACATCATCTTCGCATCCTTGAGTACCGATTCTGGTAAAGTATGACACGCTTCATCAATATCTTTGTATGCATGGAAAAGGGAACGGTCCTTATGGTTCATAGACATATGAAAGTTAATCTTCGCCATCCTCTTGTTTTCGTACGTAGATCCGCGTTGTGTCGCGATGACAGTTCCTTTGCCCCAGTTCTGTGAAAAGAGTTCTGGGTTTGCATTTGGGTTGCCACATCTCGACGGGTCATTCACCTTTCCATCATCCGTTACACCACTCGTCCATTCTGCAGTATCATCCACAAAATAGGAATCGACGAGTCCACAATCTGAACAAGTGGGTAATCCTTCTCGGGTAATAACTTTTACACCTGAGCAATCTTTACATAAATGAGTATTCACTGACTTTTCTTCGGGTTTCTTTGGTAATAGGGCGTCCAATTCGGACCATATAGTTGCCAGCATTGTTTTTGAATGTGACAATCTTTTTTAGATTTTGAAAAAACGCGTCATTCACTTAGGCGCCTGACACGGGTTTCTATCGCATCAATCGTCTCCTTGAAACTCTTTCCACCTGAGGTTGTAGGCTCCCATGCATTCCATTCTTTGTCAATGGCTTGGTGTCCCGGGGGTAGAGGAATGTCCTGTCCCACAATTTCACTATCAGAGACGACGAAACCTTCAAGATCGGATTCATCATCCACACCTTCGTCATAGAGATCACTGTCACTGTCCTCGATATCGATTTCACTATACATGACAAACATGTTCTCTCCGAGAGATTTCATTTCCAAATCCATAAATGTTGTTCCACTTGGGTAATGTTCCATCACACTTTCGAATGGAGCTGGAGAAAGTTCATCTTGGTCTATTTTGTAGACACATGCAGATTTGTATATGAGTTCAGTGGGATTGAGGTAGCGAATACCAAGAGTCAGGCCAGTGTTCATTCCGACAACCCCGTACATTTGGTCTTCTACACCGTCTTCGTTTACGAAGAGTCTAACTATATCATCTTGATTAATTTCAGAGGGCACAATCATGCTTAGAGTTTTTCCACAAAAAATATTCAGGGATAATATCACAGATGAAGGTTATAATTTATTCGAAGGAAGGGTGTCAATATTGCGACCATGCGGTAAACCTATGCGACTCGGAAGGACTCGAGTATGAAAAGCGTGTGGTGGACAAAGAGGAACTCAAGAAAGCTTGTGGTCCAGGAGCGGCAACCTACCCTCAAATATCTATTAACGGACGTCACATCGGAGACTATTTTCAATTTCAAGAATACATCGAAGACGAATACGAACCTATTCTAGCCCCCACCTTAAACCGATTCACAGTCTTTCCCCTGAAGTATCCGGAGCTCTGGGAACTCTATAAGAAGGCTCAGATGTCCAATTGGACTGCTGAGGAAGTTGACCTCTCCAAAGACCTCGATGACTGGAAGACTCTAAATGATAATGAACAGAAATTCATAAAGTATATCCTGGCGTTTTTCGCTGGATCCGATGGAATTGTATTTGAAAACATTAACAACAACTTTGCTGATGAAGTACAAATTTCAGAGGCTCGCTCATTCTATGCCTACCAGTCTCATAATGAGATGGTTCATGGTGAGACCTACTCCAAGTTGATTGACAAATACATTAAAGATGGTGCGGAGAAGAAGCAGCTCTTCGAAGCGATTCAAACTGTACCATGCATAGAGAACAAAGCAAATTGGGCCATGAAATGGTTCGACAAGTCCCGACCATTCGCGGAACGCCTCTTCGCATTCGCTTGTGTTGAGGGTATCTTCTTTTCTGGAAGTTTTTGTGCCATCTATTGGCTTAAGAAAAGAGGACTCATGCCCGGTCTCTGTTTCAGTAACGAACTCATATCCCGAGATGAGGGACTTCATCAGGAGTTTGCGGTTGAGTTATTCAAATTGTTTCGTAATAAACCCTCGACTGAAACGCTACACACTATCATTAAGGAAGCCGTCGAGATTGAAAAGGGGTTCATCTTAGATGCACTCCCATGTAACCTGATTGGTATGAACTCCGACAAAATGTCTGAATACATTGAATATGTGTCCGACCGTCTTCTCAAGCAGATTGGTCAGCCCCCGATTTGGAACTCTAAGAATCCCTTTGATTTCATGGAGAACATTTCCCTCGATGGCAAGACAAACTTCTTTGAGAAGCGAGTGGGTGACTATGGAAAGATGGACGATACCTCAGATGAAATCGGGTTTGATGAGGAGTTCTAAACATTTTGCTATCAATTTACAAAATTGACTGGAAAATGCATTGAATTAAAAGGGGTTACCATCGGCCGATACATCCATGGGTTCGAGAGTACGACCACTGTCAGCGAACTCAAGTTGAGGTTCACCAAAATCGGGCTCAGCATCGGCCATGTCCGCCATGTTGGGGGGAGCAGACACGACGGTCTTGACACCCTTCTTGGACCCACAACCACACCCAGAGGCAGCCTTCTTGGATCCACAACCACCCCCCTCCTTCTTGAGGTTCATCATACCCCACACAATGAGAATGAAGACGACCATGTGAACAAGGAGACCCGCAGTCGAAGGGCAACCTGTAGGGGTGGATACCCAAGAACCCAGGATCCGCCTGACGAGGCGGAATGTCTCGGGGTTCGCAACGATGAAAAATGTGAGACCGGAAATGAGGGAGGTGATTAACTTCTCCTCCTGCTTCCGACCATTGCAGCCACAGCCACAGTCTTTAAATAGACCCATGATTACTTTTGATATATGTCAACAAAAAAATCGACTTAAAGTCAAGCCACCTAGTATAGATATAACCAACCAACAATGTCGCTCTCTATCCAGCAATCCACCGAATTCTCTGCTGCCTCTGTGCAGTTCTCGAAGCTTCGCAAGAACAAGAATGGAGGTAAAGCCGTCTACCTCAACGCCGGCGACAACAAAAAACTCTACATCCAGTTCCCCTTCATGCGCTCCCCCTATGGTCTGAGCGCCTTTACTGACGAGGGTACTGGTCGAACTTCTTATTCCCTCGATCTCTCTTTCGACAGTGACAATGAGGAAGCGATGGCTCTTCATAACAAGCTCAAGGAGCTCGATGACATCATCGTGAACACTGTGGCTGAGAACTCTAAGGAGTGGCTCGGTAAGGAGTTCAATGTTGCCGTACTCAAGGAGGCGCTCTACAAGCCCATGATTCGCCCTGGTAAGGAGCAGTACCCTTCCACTATCAAGCTCAAGATCTTGACTAAGCCTGACGGCGCCTTCGTTCCTGAGGCCTACTCGATGCAGAAGCAGCCAGTCTCTCTTGACACCGTCGAGAAGGGGCAGAAATGTATGGCCATCGTTGACCTTAACCAGATTTGGTTCATCGACAACAAGTTCGGTGTGACGATCCGCCTTCAGCAGGTTCTTCTTGAGCAGTCTGCGAAGCTTCCCTCCTTTGCTTTCCAGGGTCTCAATCTTCCCGATGAGGAAGTTGATGTCGAGGTCGAAGAGGAGGAGGAAGTCGACGAAGTTGATGATCAGTAATTCCCTATTCCCAAGTCCTACGGACTTGATTTATTTCCCCTATTCGTAAGTTGAAACAATCTTCTTACGAATATAATAATGAATGCCCAGGTGAAGAAATTGCTGAGGGGTAAGAAAGCGTGTGACCCAGCGTCCCACCTCTGGTTGAAAAAGAAAAATGGAACCATGACCAGGGGTGCTGTGAAGCTTGGTGAGGGTCAGTATGGTAAGGTGTTTCGTGGATGTATTGATGATGGATGTGAAAAGTACATCGCTTACAAGGAAATTAGGACTCCTTCATTAAGTGAGAAGACGAACAATCTACCACTCGCAGGATTTAAAAGAGCTCTCGATGAAATAAATCCAAAGATGGAATTTACCATCGCGAAAAAGTTGGAAGGTTTTGGGGTTCCCAAGATGTACCTCTACAAGACGTGTGACAAGAAGGACATTCTTTATACCGAATACGTCCGGGGTAAAGAGTTGGGGGAATGGATGAGGTTTCAACCCTCTCTACCTGCTATAAAATCCGTGATGGCTCAAGTAATCTATAATCTCTACCGTATCCAAAAGAAGTATCCGGGATTCCGTCATCACGATCTTCATAGTGGAAATATCCTCGTTCGACCAGTCCCCGTGAAGGATATGAAAATCATGGGGTCTACGATTTCGAATGCAGGGTTTGAAGCTGTCATAATTGATTTTGGATTTGCTGTATTCCCCCGAATTAAGAATCCTCTCATCAATGCGAACAATTACAAGAACATTGGCATCTCAAGAAAGTCCGACAAACATTACGATTTACACTTCTTCCTGAATTCGATCCATAACTTGGTTCTTCAACCACGGACGCGCACGGAGCGAGTGGTAAAGACATTCATTGAAAACCTCTTACCCCCAAATTATCTTGTGAGTAGATCGAATGTTGTCAAGAACATGAGATTAAGGGGTAATAAGACTGTAAATTTGAACTTCAAAGAGGTTATATCGAAACCTTTCTTTACGGGTGAGAAGAAGAATGTGGTTTCCGTACCCACGACCAAACCTAAACCTGTCATAAAAATTCAGGCTCCTAAACCAAAAACACCAGTAAACAAAGAGGCTGCTAAAGCGAGGGCTGTTGCTATCCTAAAGATGGGAAAAGCGAAACCTAAAAAACGCCCTGGCATCGTTAGAGCACGACCTTAAAAACCCTCCTCGTACCCTCGTCAACTTGGGAGAGTACCTTAAACTTTGGAGTTTTGACGAGTTTATCACCATTCTTAGTGACGAATGATTTCATCCGTTCAACTTCACCACGGGGCATCTTCCTGGTGTATTTGAGTGTGACATTCTTGTTTCCAATAGTGAATACAGTTGAAGACATTTTAATATTTACTTACAATAAAATGCTTGCTTTCATCATTCTCGGATTGATCGCTATTATCGTACTTCTTCAGACCACGAAGAAATCTTCCACTGGTGGGGACGGATGGACTGTTTTCGGGACCATGGGGTGTGGTTGGACCCGAAAGCAGTTGGACTACATGAAGAAGAACGGAAAGCCTCACACCTTTGTGGATTGTGACAAGGGTGACTGTGGTGATATGGATGCTTTCCCAACCCTAAAGGGTCCTAACGGGGAGAAGATCGTTGGATACAGTGAGATCTGAAATTAGATGCCACGGACAATCTGGAGAGAGAGGGCAAGGATGAACGCATCCAAAAGAGTGTTGATGGGCTTGAGCACGCTGATGTGCTTCACTAGGGAGCGGTTCCACACGACACGGAGAAGGAAGGTGCTGATGAGGATGGACAGCACGAACACGAGAAACTCCATGAGCGCGTCAGAGCGAGTCTTGGCCTTGGTTACTTCTTGAATCATTTATTAGATGTGGATATTTTTTTCTACGACCATTACAAATGAAGGATCTTCCTCTGAGTGGTTCTGAAAGTAAGTTCACCAATCGGAGATGGGGTTCTCAGAAGGGTATTGGGAATAACAATTGTTATGCCTATGCCGTTGGTGACTACGAAGCCTATAGGTGGCAAAAGTCTATCCCTGGTGATCGGTCTGGACTCTCAAATGGGAATCATTCGTATACCCACTGTACAGGTCTCCCCAAGCGCGTTGTTTCGGATAACCCCACGAGAGTGTACAAAACTGGGGCCAACGAGAAGTGTAAAAAGGGGTACTATAAAGTCATGATGTTCGTCTCTCCTGGACGTCCTTCAAATTACATTCGTCAAGGGGATTTTCATTTCTACAAACAACACGGAGTTGTTGAGTACAAAATCAAACCTGGGGATACAGTAACATCTACAGCCAAGTTTTTCAAGGTTCCAGAATCTAGGGTAAAGAGAGCTGGACCATTTAAAGTAGGTAAGCGGATCGTCTTCAAGGCGAATGTATTCAGTCACAAGCGTGGGTGGGCGACTGGACCACTTCTGACTGATGCAAAAGGTAACACTATCGGGGATCCTCGTAAGGCTTCTAGGAACTATCCAGGTCTCAACTACGAAAGGTACTGTAGCTCATTCTGCGTCAAGAATACTGGAATCAAAGTCGGTAAGACTCACCCCAAGGTCCGCAAGAATACTGTCTAGATCAGGTTGATTTTCAACATCAAAGGTAATGTCAAAGAGGTCGAGTACGTCAAATATCGATTCATCATTCAAGGACACAGAGTTCGCCGTCGCTGTGTAATTGTTCTGAATCGTAACGACAATCTTAAATTGGGAAGCATCGAAAACTTTCCTACAAGTGGGGCATGTATTCTTACCTTGTTTCTTCCATTGTTCTAGACAGTGGGAATGAAACACGTGTCCACAACGAATCGGATGATTTGTCCTCGTCGATTTGACTTCATTGAGACATATGGCACATGTCGACATTCTAGAATATGGGTTCAAAGTTTTTTCCGTGATTTCGCTCACCTAGTAGATGTCGGGCATCTTGAGAAGGGGTTTGTCACAAGTGTTACAGTTCCCCTTCCCCTGCTGCTCCTGTACCTTGGTAAGGAGAGAGGGACCCTGGGTCTGAAGTAACTTACGATACGAGTAGTTGTCCTCGAAAGTGATGCCATTCTGCTTCATCACATAGTTGTTGAGAAGCTGGGCGGAAGAGTTCATGGTGAAACACCGACCATCGGCCATACCAAGTCGCTGAGACATTTTGTTAATATTACATCAGAAATTAATTTGTCTATTGGTGATCGTTTGCATCCAAGATTCAAAACCCTTCTCTCTGAGTTTTTCAATTAGGGGCTCACACCTGTATCCTAAAAAGATGTCAAATACATCCGTCTCTTCTGTTCTAGACACTCGAATGTCAGGTCGCTCATTTATGTGCTGGTTGATGATATTGTAGGCAAATGCAATTTCTTTGAGGGTCTCAGCTCCTGTGATGATAATCTTACCTGTGCTGAAGATACTACATGTAATCTCCTTCATGTCCTCAGCCGGCTTGAACTTGATTTTGACGGCTGAATACCTGTCTGGTTCGAAAGAAACTTTGAAGATGTCATCATACTCTTCGAACCAGTCAGCCACTTTAATAAGATTGATGTTGTAGTTGAGGCTAAAGTTGGAGTTGATCATCACCACGCGGAAAGCATCAGTTGATATATTGATATCGAGATCCAAAAAAACCTTGAAGATGTAAATGAGTTGGGTGATGATGCGTTTGCAATCAAACAGGTCACAGCAGCCAGCAACCTGAATCGAACCATTTGGAAACACCTTCACAGACTTTGTACTGTAGGTGTCATGATAGGTGAGGGTCACCTGATTGTAAAATGTTGTCGGCTTCAACTTCCATTCAAATCCATCCGTTGTAGTTCCACTTCGTTTGAGACGATATGATCCAACGCGTTGAAATGTTTCACGGAGTCGTTTAATATCAACGTTCTGAAGAAACTTTGATACCATCGTGATCGTGGTAATTTTGACCCAAGAAGGACGAGTCTCATCAGGTAGGTTCTTCCGCATCTCTTCGAGTGTGAGGAGATACGAAAAACTGTTATTTGCGATTGATGAATACATTTTTGAACATAGATATTACATTTACAGAGGTTTACTTAGGTGTTTAAAGAAGACATTCGTCTCCCGAGTATATGACCTCTTTCCTTAAATCCGCCAAGGCTGTACATGATGTCGAGTCTGATCTTGCATACATAGAAATTCAGTATGATAAGGACTATAAAACCTTCATGGACTACATCAATGCAGAACCCTTGGGGGATTGGTTGCATATTCAAAGTGAGGAAAGGGACATCCGTTATGATAAGTTCCTCGAAACGATGGTATCGAAAACACTCGAAGTACGACAGAGACTTGCCGAGCTTGCACTCGATAATGTCCTCATGATTGATCAAGACGATCGCACATATATTCGCATCGCACACGCTGTCAAAATTCTTGATCCAACATTCCAACCACCCCGTGTAAACATGGAGAGTGCTTGGCAGATGGAGTTTATTAAAAAGTTCTGTAAAAAATCCTTACCTGAAGCCATTCAAACGTGTACGAATGTGTCTCGTCTCACCCACTTCTTCAATATCTTATGTGTATTACAGCTAACATAACCATGAAAATGATAAAGAATAAACCAATGTAAGATAACCGAGACTTCTTGGAGACTCCAACCTTAACCTTCTTCTTATCTTTACACAAAAATCCTGTATCGATATTGCGTCTAGGATGAACGTCCTTCAATATAATACAAGGTTCGGTCTCACTTTCACAGGCGTTCGTCTCACAAAATGCACTCTTTTTGTCAATAAAGGGGAACATACCTGGAACGACTTCCTGGAAATCATCAAAATCACCCGTCTGTCGAACGCCACCTGGAAGGGAGAAATCGTGTTGGACAAATGGATTGATATCATCGATGGCATCCTCGTCGTCGAGCATATGTTTACTCATCGTTATTAATACTACTTCAGATTATATTTTTTGTCGCGCATTTTGTACCGATGTTCTTCCCACATCTTATCTAGATCGACGTTTAACATATGCGCCAGTTGAAATAGGTAACTGAATACATCACCCATTTCCATCATGACATCTGTGCCCCTATCCTTTTTCAGATTCATCTTTTTGAACGTCTTCTTGTACTGTCGAATGGCAGATGCCAGCTCCCCAAACTCTTCCGTCAGGAGAAGCCATACTGTATCTACAGCAGCCCTATCCCAACCCTTCGATTTACACACCTTTTCCGTTTCATGTTTATAGTAGTTCAAACTCATTACTTATATTAGGATGGATTCCAATCTTTAATTGATTCCGATTTTATCATTGAAGTCAATCTTTTTGCCAACAGTACTGGTGTTGATGGGTTGATCAATGAGTGTTCGGGTCGAGTCGATATCATTCGCGTACGCGATGTATTGGGATACACCCGTCTGAATTTGAGACAACGATCTCTCGATGACTTTAGTGTTCATGTATTTCACCTGTTCATTGATGTTGGTGTAATGATCACCTGCGTTGTTGATGAAGACCACACGCATGATCGCGTACATGTCATCTGGGTTCTGGTAATCTATGGCAATACCACTCTTGTTCTTAAAAGTCTGACGAACCCCACGCTGAATAAGATTCTTGTTGAAATCCGAAAAAAACAAAGTGTTCAATGGAGTTTCACACTGCTGGAGAGAATCAAGGTGGAGGTTATCACACATTTAATATATCCTCGGAAAAAAATTGTGTGTAAATAGTAAATGTTGAACATGGCTGGTTTCGATGAGGCGTATGCCAACAAGCCGAACAATGTCGAAGAAATTCCATGCAAACCCCCAGCCTGCTTCGTGGGTTCTTATCCTCCCGTGGCCAAGGCTGGTGAACAAGGTCCATTCTTCGTGAACACCTACCTTCTCCAACCTGACCGTAAGTTCGAGACCTTTGGAACCGTTTCAGTAAGGAGCAAAGATCTTGAGTGCAAGAAGTAAGTTAAAAATAAAATTAGAACTTTAGATATATGAGGGTCATTAAACGCTCAGGTCGTATTGAGGATATGAAATTTGACAACGTCACCAATAGGATCAAGAATTTAACGTATGGACTCTCTGAAAAGTGTGACTCCACTAAGGTTGCACAACAGGTTTTCTCATCTCTGTATGACAACATCACGACCCAGGAAATTGATACACTCTCAGCCGAAATTTGTATTGGTATGATCACATCTGACCCTGATTATGAAACGTTGGCGACTCGCATTGTAGCCAGTAATATCCATAAAGTGTGTCCCAATAACTTTCATCTCGCGATGCGAAAGCTTCATAAGGCTGGTGTCGTCACTGATCAGATTGTGGAAGTCGCTCAACAGGTAAAGGGTGTTATCGATACTGATAGAGACTTTGACTTTGGATACTTTGGTCTCAAGACACTCGAAAAGAGTTATCTTCAGAGAGTCGATGGTAAACTGGTCGAGACTCCTCAATATATGTTTATGCGTGTTTCTATTGGTATCCACGGTGATGATATCAATTCGGTTATTGAAACATATGACATGATGTCCAGAGGCCTCTTCATCCACGCCACACCGACCCTTTTCAATTCTGGTACACCTCGACCCCAAATGTCTTCGTGTTTCCTGATCGCCAACAAGGGTGATTCCATTGATGGTATCTATGGAACCCTCACCGAGTGTGCACAAATCAGTAAATGGGCCGGTGGTATTGGAATGCACATCCATGATATCCGTGCAAACAAGTCCCGTATTCGTGGTACAAACGGTCAATCCGATGGTATCATCCCGATGCTTCGCGTCTTCAACGCAACGGCGCGCTACGTGAACCAAGCTGGTCGTCGTAAGGGGTCCATCGCTGTATACATCGAACCCTGGCACGCTGATATTATGGATTTCCTCGAACTTCGTCTCAACCAAGGTGATGAAGAGGCTCGTTGCCGTGATCTCTTCTCAGCTCTTTGGATCCCAGACCTCTTCATGAAGAGGGTCGAAGAAGGTGGGAATTGGTCTCTCTTCTGTCCAGACAAAGCCCCGGGTCTCTCTGATGTCTATGGGAAGGAGTTCGAAGAACTGTACCTGAAGTATGAAGAAGATGGGCGAGCTAACTCGACCGTACCAGCAGCGGAGGTATGGAAAGCGATTCTCAAGTCTCAATCTGAGACTGGTACACCATACATGCTCTACAAGGATGCTTGTAACTCGAAGTCGAACCAGAAGAATCTCGGTGTGATTAAGAGTTCCAACTTGTGTACCGAAATCATTGAGTACACCGATAAGGATGAGACAAGTGTTTGCAACTTAGCTTCCATCGCTCTTCCCAAATATGTCAACAAAGAGACAAAGTCTTTCGACTATGACGCACTTCATAAAGCTACTAAGGTTGTCACAAAGAACCTCAATCGAGTCATCGACCGTAACTTTTACCCAGTGGAAACCGCTAGGCGTTCCAACATGAAGCATCGCCCAATCGGTCTCGGTGTACAGGGTCTCGCCGATGTGTTTATCCTTTGTGGACTTTCCTTCGATTGCGAAGAGTCTCGTCTCATGAATGCACACATCTTCGAGACTATGTACCATGCCGCACTTGAGGCTTCTTCTGAACTGGCTGAGGTTGAGGGTTCCTATGAGAGTTTTCAGGGATCTCCAGCATCCGAAGGTCTTCTTCAACCTGACATGTGGGAAGGTGACACCAAGTTCAGTGGTCGCTATGACTGGGACGCGATGCGTGAACGTGTGAAGACCAAGGGTCTCCGAAACAGTCTCCTCATGGCACCCATGCCTACTGCATCTACAGCTCAAATTCTGGGTAATAATGAGTGTTTCGAACCATACACCACGAATATCTATCTTCGACGCACCTTAGCTGGTGAGTTTGTTGTGGTCAACAAGCACTTGGTCGAAGATCTCAAGAAGGTTGGCCTCTGGTCGAAGGAAATGAAGGACCTCATGGTTAAGGCGGGTGGGTCTATCCAAAACATTGTGGATATTCCAGATGACATCAAGAAGCTTTACAGGACTGTATGGGAAATCAGTCAGAAATGTATCATTGATATGGCGGCAGACCGTGGTCGTTTCATCGATCAATCCCAATCTATGAACCTTTTCGTAGAGAGTCCCACAATGTCCAAGCTCTCATCGATGCACATGTACGCGTGGAAGGCTGGTCTCAAAACTGGGATGTACTACCTGAGGTCCAAGGCAAAGGCTCGACCAATCCAATTCAGTCTTGAACCAGATTGTGTGGCGTGTTCGGCTTAAAGTTTTAATGGGATATGTATCCAGAAGTCATGGACAAAGCAATTGAAAATATTCAAATCAATCAATTTAATAATCGTAAAATTGTCATCTCTACAAAACAGGGAACACCGTTGCGTGTTCAATTCCCTCGGATGTACATGCCCTTCGGTGTCTCGGGTTTCACCCCCGAAGTCGGTCCAACCAAGTATAACATTGATTTCGCAATCAAGGGGTATGATGAGGACGACAGTTACATGAAAAAGTTTTACGACTCACTCAAGACATTGGAAGATATGATTATCGATGCAGTTGTCAACCAAAGTGAAACAATCTTTGGAAGTCAGATGACCAAGGAAGAACTCAAGCCAATGTTCAACTCGAATGTCAAAGAATCACCTGATCGCGAACCAA
>UEXM01000881.1_pt1 | contig 28698 bp, 25 predicted proteins | sample 1796661 | NCBI WGS metagenome assembly UEXM01 (sample SAMEA4772469, study PRJEB27181) | metagenome
AAACGTGCTCAGTTTGTGGACAAAACATATCAATGGAACAATGTTGGTATTCGATCTGGAAAGTAATGGGTTACTAGATGATGTCACCTGTATCCACTGTCTTGTCATCCACGATACTGAGGTTGACGAGACCTATGTCTATAACGATCAAGGCGATCAAGAATCGATCACCCGTGGTGTTCAACTCATTGAAGATGCTGAAATCATTTGTGGACACAACGTTATCGGGTACGACATACCGTGCCTACAAAAGATTTATCCTTGGTTCAACCCGAAAGGTTTGGTAGTAGACACGCTTCTGCTGTCACGCCTGTACCACGCTGACATGTTAATCATTGACCGTGGTGACAAAGTTAAAGGTAAGTATGTCGGGAAGTTTAAAGGTATGCCTTCACCCATGTGGGGGAGACACAGTCTTGAAAGCTACGGATACCGCCTAAAAGAATTCAAGGGATCATTTGGTAAAGATACTGACTGGCAAAACTGGTCACAAGAAATGCAGGATTACTGCGTACAAGATGTAAACGTCACCACCAAACTATGCGATCATTTCCAACCCTACCTGACTGGGTCGCGTTAGAGCATGACGTAGCAATCATACTCACCAAGCAACAACTACATGGATGGCAATTTGATGTCAACGCTGCATGGAAACTTGCATCGTCTCTCAGATCAGAGCTTGAAGAAACTTGTCAACTATTACGCCACGAACATCCTTTCGTTAAGGGATCAGAATTTACTCCTAAACGAAATAACAAGACCCTTGGATACGTAGAAGAATGTACGTTCACCAAACTGAAAGAGTTAAACCCAACCTCACGCGACCATATTTCATGGATCCTGCAAACATTTCATGGCTGGAATCCAACGGAGATGAGTCCTACTGGGAAGCCCATCATCGACGAAGTGATACTCAAGGATATTGGGACAGAAATAGCCCTGGCTTTTCTGAAGTGTCTCGATATTACGAAGAGCTTGGGGATGATCTCGGAAGGCACGAACGCATGGCTGAAGCTTGCTACGACTGCTAACCGAATACATCACCACTGTTCAGTGAGTACATTCACCCATAGATGTGCACATCGACGTCCAAACCTCGCGCAATGTCCTAGTAATCATGCATTCAGAGAACTATTTATTCCGACGCCTGGTCAAGTTATGGTGGGTGCCGATCTTAGCGGCATCGAGTTACGGATGCTCGCTCATTACCTCGCTCGATACGATGCGGGACGCTATGCGGACATTCTCCTCAACGGAGACATCCATCAAGTCAACGCAGACAAGATTGGAATCTCTCGGAGACAAGTCAAAACAGTTACCTACGCTTTCCTCTACGGAGCAGGTGATAAAAAAATTGGACATTCCTTTGACTCTTCCTTAAATGATAGCGATGCTGAATCCAAAGGCAAAGACATCAGATGGCGTTTTGTTACTGCTATTGATGGGCTTTCTGAGCTTCTTGCGCGAATCAAAAAGGTTTCTAAGCAGGGCTACATCCATTCGATAGACGGTCGAAAGATCGCTCTAGATAGTCCACACAAAGCTCTTAACTATTTGCTTCAATCAGGAGCCGGTGTAGTCGCAAAGCGGCAAATGGTTATCGCCCACAATTACATACAAAAACTAGGGTTGTGTGCATCACAACTCGCATTTATACATGACGAACTCCAATTCGAGTGCCACCCCGACCACGCAGCAGATCTATCAGCATCCCTGGTATATAGCGCAGCAGAGGCTGGCGAATACTACAACTTACGAGTCCCCATCGCAGCCGAAGCGAAGCAAGGGAAAAACTGGTCGGAGGTCCATTGATGAAACTTCTAGTTGACGCCGACTACATTGTTTATAAATCCTGTGCTGGTGCTGAGACTGACATTGACTGGGGTGACGACGTCATCATGGTTGTCAGTAAGTTCAGTGAGGCAATGGCAAATGTACGACGTGACTTAACCAACATCAAAGGTCACTTTACCTGGGATGTGCCTGAACTTATTCTGTTCTTCAGTGACTCTGTGAATTTTAGGAAGAAAATTCTTCCCAGTTATAAGGGTCATCGAAATAGGAAAAAGCCATGTGGATACAAACGTGTCATCAACGAGCTGTCAAAACAGTACGAAGTTATCCGTATGCCAACGCTTGAAGCTGATGATGCCATGGGTATCTATGCAACAGCTAACCCTGGCAATGTAATCGTCAGTCCTGATAAGGACATGCGACAGATACCTGGTCGTCTGTTCAACATGACAGAGACAGTGATGATTACTGAAGAAGAAGGTTATCGATGGCATCTAATTCAGACGATGGCAGGAGACCAAACTGACGGCTACTCAGGCGTTCCCGGCATAGGAATCAAACGTGCTGTTGCTTTGTTTGATGAGCATGGATACACGTGGGACACGGTTGTTCAAGCCTTCAAAGATAAAGACATGACTGAAGAAGACGCCCTTATCAATGCACGACTCGCAAAGATTCTCACCACTAACGAATATGACGGACAAGTCATACCCTGGACTCCCGCCGATGCCGGTGACGGAGTTGACGATGGAGCAGAGCTTCAAGCTACGAAGGCTTGAAGACCTGTTACCTGAGGCAGACAAGAAGGACATCATCACGTTGTTGATTGCACTTCAACACCAGAACTTCTGCCTTTGCAATACTGTTTCTAACTTGGTAACTAATTGGCCCAATCACCCGAACACTACACCCGCGGACACATAGAAGTCTGGGACTTCATCCGCGATCAACAGCTTAACTATCATCTAGGCAATGCTATTAAGTATATTTGCAGAGCCGGTTACAAAGGTTCTAAAAGAGAGGACCTTCACAAAGCTATCCACTATCTTGAAAATGAACTCCTACATACACCCGAGCCTGATGGATCAAGCGGACCAATTCCGCTTTTCTTACAATATCCCGAATGGACCGGACAAGAGGACGACGCAGAAGTCTTTGATCGATGAAGAATGGTCTGAGTTCCACGAGGCTTATCACTTCGAGGATACAGAACATCAGCTCAAAGAATTAGCTGACCTGGTGTATGTATGTTTTCAATTCGCCGCGTCCCAGGAATGGGATCTTGACGAAGCGATGACCAGAGTTCATGAATCGAATATGTCAAAGCTCGGTGAAGATGGCAAACCTATCTATCGAGCTGACGGCAAAGTCTTGAAAGGACCTAACTACAAACCACCTCAATTATCTGATCTAGTTAAATGACCACCGCATCTTATATCTCAAGGACTGGCCGTGTTCAGTCTTGGCTTGACGCACCCACTTCCCGCCTACCAGTTAGCTGCACTGTATTTGTAGTACAAGACTCAATGGAGGGTCCTAATGGAATCGAAGCAAGCTGGAGATTTGCTTCTCATGCTTTACGAAATGGAGCAGGTTGCGCGATCCACTTGTCGGAGCTGCGACCCAAAGGAACTGAATCAACAAAAGGAAATGACAAGCTCGTTGCAAGCGGACCAGTATCATTCGCCAAAATCTACAGCACCTTAAATGAGATACTGAGGAGAGGTGGTACCTACCGTAATGGTGCGATAGTGTGCCACCTAGATCTCCGGCATCGTGATGCTCTTGAGTTCATTACTGTATCGCGATCAGAGTTACCTTGGGTCAAGCGTTGCATCAACATCACCGATGAGTGGTGGCAGGAATGTACATTCAAAGATAAACTTCTCTTTGCTATTAAGTCTGGAGATGTATGGCTGAACAAAGTAAAGTACGACAAATTAGGAGAAAGAATTCGTGGAAATGTATGCCTTGAAGTGTACCTGCCAAGCCGAGGCACCTGTCTCTTGCAGCATATCAATTTCGGTGCCTGTGAATTTGACGACATTCCAAGAGCTTTCACTGAAGGGATGCAAGAACTGTGCCAACTCCATGGTCGTACTGGCGTTAGCGATTCAGGAGAATATCTCCCAAGCGAAACAGACAGACAAGTTGGACTTGGAATGCTTGGACTTTCAAATCTCCTACGGCGGTACGGAGTAAAGTATGAACAGTTTGGTGAAGCACTTCGGTGCCTGAATTCTGGAGAGGTAGTACGTACACCTGCCTATGAGCTGGCAGTACAGATCAAGCTAGGCATCAACCTTGCAGCACGTGTTGCTAGGTCACACAACATGGAAAGAGCGTTTGCAATTGCGCCTACTGCATCGTGTAGCTACAGATCAAAAGATATTGATGGCTTCACATCTACCCCTGAAATTGCACCACCTATCAGCCGTACTGTGGACCGTGATAGCGGCACGTTCGGTGTACAAACATACAATTATGGTGATGTTGAGATTGCATCAGAGGTTGGTTGGGATGCCTACAAGGCAGTCGCTGACGGACTAATGATATTGCTCAACAACACAGGGCTTCTTCATGGATATAGCTTTAACTCTTGGAGTGACGTTGTAACCTACGACAATGAATTCGTGGAAGAGTGGCTACGGTCCCCGCAAACTAGTCTCTATTACAGTTTACAGGTAATGCCTGACACTCAAGATAAGTCTGATGCTTATGCAGCATTAGCCGATAGTGATATTGAACAGTATTTAGGGGACATTTTAAATGAAGAACCTCAATGTGATTGTCAAGAATGAATCCTTATCAGAAACTACTAAACCGGAAACGGAAATGGACACCAGTACAGACAACTGCTGGTACATGCAAAGAAGGTGCACACGAAACACTGCTCCGTGCACTTGCGTTGCGACACATGGAACTACCTGTGGGAGATTTTATTCGTGATGCATTGGCGAATGACGTACCAAAAGCATCACGAGAGCTACTGGAATCCAATGTCAAAGACGAGGAGAACCATGACCTCGCGCTTGGTTTTATTGCCAATGCTTACGGGGTTGATCAAAAGGCTGAAGCTGAAGCGATACGGTTACGTGATGCTTGGACAGCGCATCCGGATCATACGATCCTCAAAGCGATGGTTGCCGAGCGTGCAATATTCTTTGTTCTTTTACCATTGCTTCGCGCTAATGGTGACCCTGGAATGCGAACAGTAAGCGCAGATATTAGCCGTGATGAACAAATACATGTCGCCGCGAATTCACTTGTATGTAGAGAACTAGGACTGGAGATCTCTCCAAGCCTGGACAAACTACGCAAAGCAACTATCAACTGGGTGATGCAACCACTTGGTAACAACATCGACAAATATCTAGACAAGAAATTCTGGCTGGATTCAAGTGACAACTTGATGTATCAAGGCAAGGCTCCTGAGCTTTCCTTTACTAAGTCTGCACGTATGCCAGCGTTCTTTGAGCACTCGAATGTCAACCTCCCCCAATACGCTTAAGTTCCAGTACGAAAAACTGGACATGATTCAGGCTCGGTTAGCGGCAGCGTTCCCTAACGAGCCAATTAAACATACAGATTTACCACCCGAGATCTACTACAAGGCTGGTCAAGCCAGTGTTGTTTCTTTCATAAACCAACTAATAGAAGAAGACTAATGTGTGTAAACATTGCAAGCTTGCTTGGCTTTAACCCTCCCAAGCCGCCCGATCCGCCGAAGCTTCCGCCGATTGTTAGGCAAAACCCAGAGCCTCCTAAGGCTGCACCGGCTCCACAGTCACTTGTCCCTAAGGATGAGAAGAAACCAAAGGTTGACTTCGCTAAGAAAATGTCAACTACCAAAGCTAAACGTGTTTGTGCAAGTGACCTAAAGATTCCTCTGCAACAGACCTCATCTGGCGGTGGTACTGGAGGACTAAATGTCTAAAGCGAAAGAACGGTACAGTCAACTGTCATCTGACAGACACCAATTTCTTGACATAGCAGTTGAGTGTTCTGAACTGACGCTGCCTCATTTAATTACTGACGACCTACGTGTACGTCAGAATCACAAGAGGCTGACGACGCCATGGCAATCCGTCGGTGCAAAGTCAGTTGTCACACTTGCGGCCAAGCTCATGCTTGCGCTGCTACCTCCCCAAACTACGTTCTTCAAATTGCAAGTACGTGACGACAAGTTGGGTGAGGACTTACCTCCAAATGTAAGAAGTGAGCTTGACCTTTCCTTTTCCAAAATGGAGAGGATGGTCATGGATAAGATCGCTGCATCCAGTGATCGTGTCGTTGTTCACCAGGCTCTCAAGCACCTGATCGTCGGCGGTAACGCTTTGATCTTCATGGGCAAAGATGGTCTAAAGAACTTCCCATTAAATCGCTTCGTAGTCAGCCGTGATGGCAATGGCTATGTGTGCGAGATCGTCACCAAAGAGCTTGTCAACCGCAAGCTACTTGGCATCGACCCCATGCCTGATCCGAACACTGTGTCCGGTAAGGGCAACAACGATGGAGATGCTGAGGTCTATACATACGTACGTCGTCAAGACAATGGCGGCTGGGTATGGCACCAGGAGGTCGATGACAAGATCATCGAAGGCTCCCGAAGTACTGCTCCTAAAGATGCAAGCCCTTGGTTAGTCCTGCGCTTCAACGCTGTTGATGGTGAGGACTATGGACGAGGACGTGTCGAAGAATTCCTTGGTGATCTCCGTTCACTGGAGGCACTAAGCCAAGCTTTGATTGAAGGCAGTGCAGCAGCAGCAAAGGTTGTGTTCCTTGTGAACCCTGCTGCTACTACCAAGCCAGCAACCATTGCCAAAGCTGGAAACGGTGCAATCGTGCAGGGTCGGCCTGAAGACGTAAGCGTCGTTCAGGTTGGTAAGACTGCGGATTTTGCTACTGCCTCACAGATGGCACAGCAGATTGAGCGTCGTCTTGGCGAAGCCTTCCTGCTGCTAAATATCCGTCAGTCAGAACGTACAACTGCTGAAGAGGTACGCCTCACTCAGCTCGAACTTGAACAACAACTTGGCGGACTGTTCAGCTTGCTGACTGTTGAGTTCTTGAAGCCTTACTTGGCTCGGACCTTGATGGTTATGACACGTAGTGGACAGCTTCCAAAGATTCCAAAGGACTATGTCCAGCCACAGATCGTGGCAGGTGTGAACGCACTTGGACGTGGTCAAGACCGAGAGAGCCTTACTGCTTTCATCGGAACCATTGCTCAGACACTTGGACCTGAAGCGTTGATGAAATACATCGATGCGTCAGAAGCTATTAAGCGTCTTGCTGCTGCTCAAGGTATTGACGTACTGAACCTGGTCAAGACCAAGGATCAGATGCAACAAGACATGCAGGAACAGATGGGCATTGCAAGCCAGAAATCTCTTGTCGATCAAGCCGGTCAACTTGCTGGAGCTCCAATGATGGATCCCAGTAAGAACCCTGATGCGATGGAGATGGCTCAACAAATGATGCAACAACAACAACCACCACTACCCACCGATGGCTGAAACATTCACTTATGACAACGCCCCTGACACAGAGGTCCTGACCGAAGAGGAACAGGATTCTCTGGCAGTGGGTGAAGAACTTATGGACCAGCAGGAGAACCTCCTCGCTGGTAAATATAAGAACGCTGAGGACCTTGAGTCTGCATACCTTGAGCTTCAGAAGAAGCTGGGTGAAGGAAGCGACGAAGCTGAAGAAGAAGGAGAGATGGAAGATGCAGAAGAGTTTGAATCAACTCCTGCTACTGACATGATCTCTGCTGCTTCTCAAGAGTTTGCTGAAAATGGTGAGCTAACACCGGAGACACGTGATGCTCTGGCTGAGATGGATAGTGCTGAGCTTCTCGATGCATACATGTCCTTGGCACAACCACCTTCACCTGACCTGACTGATTCAGATGTATCTAACCTGAAGGCTTCAGTTGGAGGTGAAGAAGCTTACAACCAGATCACTGGTTGGGCTGCTGAGTCTCTATCTGATGTAGAGCTTGATGCCTTTAACACCACAGTTGATAGTGGTTCGATGGCACAGATCCAGATGGTTATGGCTGGGCTTCAAGCTCGCTACCAAGCGGAGAATGGATACGAAGGTACGCAACTACAAGGCAAAGCTCCAAGCAATTCACGTGACACGTTCCGCAGTCAGGCTGAGGTTGTTGAAGCAATCAATGACCCACGGTATGACCGTGACCCTGCATACAGGAACGACATCCTGATGAAGCTTGAACGATCTGACGTTGCATTCTAATGACAGTTATTAACGAAGACGGCGGTCGTACAAACATCTACGCAATTGAACCCCCTATCACACTTATTGACGTGCGCGATTTACACAACGAAAACGCTGAGAAACTGAACGGTCGTCTGGCAATGCTAGGTGTCATGGCAGCACTAGGTGCTTATGCACTAACTGGTCAAATCATTCCTGGAGTTTGGTAATGCCACAAGGTAAAGGTACATACGGTACGAAGAAAGGTCGTCCACCTAAGAAAGGTATGAAGGGTGGCAAAAAATGTTAGCCTCAAGATGGGCAAGCACAAGTCCCGCAAAGGTGGTCTAACTGCTGCGGGGCGTGCCAAGTACAACAGAGCAACTGGGTCCAACCTGAAGGCTCCACAGCCTGGTGGTGGACCACGTAAGAAATCCTTTTGTGCTCGTATGTCAGGTAACAAAGGACCAATGAAAGATTCAAAGGGTCGTCCTACTAGGAAGGCTCTAGCCCTACGACGCTGGAAGTGTTAATCATGCCTGCCAAACGTGGCTTATACGCCAACATTCACGCCAAGAAAAAGAGAATCGCTGCTGGTAGTGGCGAGAAAATGAGAAAGCCTGGGTCTAAAGGAGCACCCACGGCTGCGAACTTTAAACGCTCCGCAAAAACTGCAAAGAAAAAGTAACACCTAACTAACAACAACACACATGAAATCTATTATTATCGCTAGTCTCCTCGTCGCCGCTGGTGGCGCAGCTCATGCTGGTCCCTACGTCAATGTAGAAACCAACTCAGGCTTCGTCGGATCTGACTACACAGGATCTGCTACTGATGTACATATCGGTGTAGAAGGTAACGGCTGGTATTTGCAGGGAGGACCTGCTCTACTTGCACCGGACAATGCTGATGGTGAAGTAGAACTCTCAGGTAAAGCTGGTGGTTCTTATGGAATTAATGAAGCACTCTCTGTCTACGGAGAAGTGTCTTTCCTTACTGGAGATACAAACAGCTACGGCACTAAGGCCGGACTTAAGTATAACTTCTAATAGCTAAATAGAATAAGGGAGGTGCAATTCCTCCCCTAGCTCTAGCCAGCCAAGGCTTAAAACTGGTCTTACTTAACTTACTTACCCAACCATGAACTTTTACTTAAATGACCGCTGTACTTTCAAGACCACAACAACTAAATAACTGGGAAGCCTTTTGTAATTGGGTTACCTCTACTAACAACCGTCTGTATGTCGGTTGGTTTGGAATCCTCATGATTCCCACGCTGCTTGCAGCTACCACTTGTTTCATTATTGCCTTCGTTGGCGCACCACCTGTAGACATTGATGGCATTCGTGAACCAGTTGCAGGATCGCTCCTGTACGGAAATAACATTATATCGGGAGCAGTTGTCCCGTCTTCAAATGCAATCGGCCTGCACTTCTATCCCATCTGGGAAGCAGCCAGTCTCGATGAATGGCTATACAACGGCGGACCATTCCAGCTTGTTGTCTTCCACTTCCTTATCGGTATCTACTCTTACATGGGACGCGAATGGGAACTTAGCTACCGGCTAGGTATGCGTCCTTGGATCTTCGTTGCTTACTCAGCACCAGTTGCTGCGGCAAGTGCTGTCTTCTTGGTATACCCCTTTGGACAAGGTTCTTTTTCAGATGCGATGCCTCTTGGCATTTCCGGCACCTTCAACTACATGTTGGTCTTCCAAGCTGAACACAATATTCTTATGCATCCTTTTCATATGCTTGGTGTTGCCGGCGTATTTGGTGGGGCTTTGTTCAGCGCTATGCATGGTTCTCTTGTCACCAGTTCCCTGGTTAGGGAGACGACCGAGAATGTATCTCAGAACTATGGGTATAAATTTGGACAGGAAGAAGAGACATATAATATTGTCGCTGCTCACGGATACTTTGGTCGGTTGATCTTTCAATATGCTTCTTTCAATAATTCTCGCAGCCTTCACTTCTTTCTTGCTGCTTGGCCCGTTGTTGGGATTTGGTTCACCGCTTTGGGTGTTTCCACAATGGCATTCAACCTTAACGGTTTCAACTTCAATCAGTCAATCGTTCATGGTGGACATGTCGTTAATACCTGGGCTGACATCCTTAACCGGGCTGGCTTAGGTATGGAAGTAATGCATGAGCGTAATGCTCATAACTTCCCACTTGATCTGGCAGCAGCATCTACCACTGAGGTAGCACTGACTGCTCCATCTATTGGTTAATTAAATCGTCCGTTCATCGAATACCGTCGATCAGGACAAGATACCAATCTCGGTAAACGACGCATGACATGAGGTGACATGGAACGGGGTCCCTCAGTTCTCTTATGGAGGATATTATGCCAAACGTTGAATTACGTCAGCGTCTGCGTGAGCAAGCCCAAGCTGCCAAAGAGCAGAAGCTTGTCTATCGCGGTGTGGCTTACCTTAAAAGCCGCTAAGTAGTTCTGTAATTGGGAGGTGCAAATCCTCCCTTAGCAATTGGCATTGGCCCTCTGAGGAGGATACCCTTTGCCGTCATGACGGTGGGAAAAGACCACAAAACTATTTGTACGTACGAAGATTCAATCAATACTCTATTTTAAAACTGCTAAAAAATGGCACAACAATCTAGTACTCTTACCACGTCACTAACTAGACCTGGTATTAACGCGAATCAGGCGACTCCGTCAACTGATCCTCGTGCTCTCTATCTGAAGTTGTTCAGTGGAGAAATGTTTAAAGGCTTCGAGAATAACGCTATCGCTCGCGATCTCGTTATGAAGCGCACACTTAAGAACGGCAAGTCTTTGCAGTTCATCTACACCGGTCGCACTACGGCTGAGTACCACACGCCTGGTAACGCCATCCTTGGCAACAGCGATGGTGCACCTCCAGTGGCCGAGAAGACCATCACTGTTGATGACCTTCTGATCAGCTCTGCCTTCGTGTACGAGCTTGACGAAACTCTTGCTCACTACGAGCTGCGTGGCGAGATCTCTAAGAAGATCGGCTATGCACTTGCTGAAAAGTATGACCGCTTGATCTTCCGTGCGATCACCCGTGGTGCACGTTCTGCATCGCCGATCGCAAAGACCAACTTCAAAGAGCCAGGTGGTACTCAGGTCCGCGTTGGTGCTACTACTAACGAGTCTGATGCATACTCTGCAACCGCTCTAGTGGATTCCTTCTACGACGCCGCGGCTGCGTTGGACGAAAAAGGAATTAGTCAAGACGGGAGAGTCGGGATCTTAAACCCAAGACAATATTATTCGCTGATCCAACAAGTGGGTGAGAACGGTTTGATCAACCGCGACGAGCAGGGCTCCTCTCGTCAAAGCGGCCAAGGCATCGTTGAGATCGCTGGCATCAAGATCTACAAGTCAATGAACATCCCGTTCCTTGGCAAGTACGGCACCAAGTACGGCGGCACCTCTGGTGTTGCTGATCCTGGTAACACTGGTGACTTCATCGGAGTTGCTGCTGAGAACGCCTCTGGCGCTACCACCGGCATCAACAACGACTACGGAACTGCTGCTGAACTGGGCTCTAAGTCCTGCGGCATCATCTTCCAGAAAGAAGCCGCTGGCGTTGTTGAGACCATCGGACCACAGGTCCAGGTGACCTCTGGCGACGTGTCTGTTGTGTATCAGGGCGACGTGATCCTTGGCCGTTTGGCTATGGGCGCTGACTACCTGAACCCTGCTGCTGCTGTTGAGCTGTATGTAGGCGCTACTGCACCTGCTGCATTCTGATATTTATTTCATACAAGGGTTCCTTCGGGAGCCCTTTTTTTTAACTATGACTACTCCTACAACTATTGATCTCGATACCGAACTATCCGCAGTAAATTCAATCTTGGGGAGTATCGGTCAGTCTCCAGTAACTAACCTCAACTTCACTAATCCTGAGATTGAGTTCATCTACAACCTCCTCAAGGAAAGCAACGTTGAAGTGCAGAGTGAGGGTTGGGTTTACAACAGGGAAGACCACTACCCATTCACACCTGACACTAACAAAAACATCAGCATTCCTAACAACGTCTTACGTATGGATGTGTGTAAGGAAGAAGTCTTCCGGAGTACTGATGTCGTCAAACGTGACGGCAAGCTCTACAACAAAGTCAACCATACATATGAGTTTGACAAACCACTTGACATGAACGTCGTGTGGTTATTTCCATTTGAGGATCTACCTCAACCTTTCAAGCGTCTGATTGTTGCTAAGGCTTCTGTCCGTGCAGCTACGCAGCTTGTGTCGAACCCGACGCTTGTCCAACTCCTAGGCCAGCAGGAAGGCTATGCCCGAGCAATCGTCACTGAGTACGAGTGCAACCAGGGTGACCATAACTTCCTCGGCATGGGACATGACCAGGGCTACCAAGCCTATGAACCATTCCGTGGATTGCGTCGCTGATGCCAAGTATTACTCAAACTATTCCTAACTTCTTTGGTGGTATCTCTAAGGTGCCTGACAGCCAGATGGGTCAGGGTCAAGTTAAAGATGCATTGAACTGCATACCAGATCTCAACAAGGGCTTATACAAGCGTCCTGGAGCTATGCGTGTAGGTACGTCAGCACTGTCTGGTGCAACGTCCACAGGTGTGTGGTTCCATTACTACAGAGATGAAACCGAAGGTAGTTATATCGGCCAGGTCCAGTCCAACGGTTCAGTGAATATGTGGGATGCCGATACCGGTAATGCCATCACTGTTAACTACGAAAGTGGTCAGCAATCGAACCTACAGAGCTACCTATCTAATGGCACTATTGGAACTGAAACCTTACAGTTCACGACCATCAATGACAGTACCTTTGTTGTCAATCGGAATGTGACTGCTGCTATGCAGCCAACATCCGTATCAAAGACTGACGAAAAACCTCACACTTACTCAGCTTTTATTGAGCTGAAGCGTACACAGAATGGTCGGCAGTACGGGCTGAATATCCACAACCCCTCGTCGAACTCGACTACTACTATTTCAACCGCAACGCAGGTGTCTGCGAACCCTACTGGTGAGGGCTATAGCACCTTCGGTGGCAACAATGGACACTGCCCGTTCGTGGGCACAAAGGTGTTCACCATCAACAGCGGTAGTAAAACCAACCTTGTGTTTCGACTGACTGTCACAGGCCAACAGGGTCCTGTCCCTGGTCACAATGACGAGTCACCTGAAGCTGGTGATTACACCTGTACGTATAGCCACAGGCTTGACCTGCTACACGGTGGAGAGGGTTGGACAGTTGGCAGTGCAGGCACTGTGACGCTGGAAGGTAAGGACTATCCGATCAACATCGACAAGACTGAAACCGTCCAGGTACGTGCGTCGATCAAAGCTGTACGTCCTGACCCGACACCATTTGACCAACAGACCAACGTCACCCCTGACAGCATCCTTGGTGGTATCACCGCTGAGCTGGGTGGTACTGGCATCAGTTTTGAGGTCATCGGTAACGGGATCTACTTCTACAGCAACTCAACAAACTTCACTGTCGAAGCACAAAACACTGACCTAATGAGCGTTATCACCGACCAGGTGAACGACGTGACTGGTCTACCGTTCCAGTGCAAGCACGGGTACATCGTCAAGGTATCTAATAGCAGCTCTACTGATGACGACTACTACTTGCGCTTTGAAGGCAATGGTGGTGGATCTGGTCCTGGTAGTTGGGTTGAATGTGCTGAGCCTGGGATTGCAGACACCATCAACCCTTTGACAGTACCTCCCGTAATCCAACGTCAAGGCAATGGTCAATTCATTGTCAAGCGTTTTGGGTATGCACAGCGTACTGTTGGCGATACCAATACAAATCCTGAGCCTAGTTATATTGGCAAGACGATTAATAAGGTTCTGTTCTTTCGTAACCGACTTGCTTTCTTAAGTGATGAAAACGTCATTCTGTCCCAACCAGGTGACTTGGGCAACTTCTTTGTCAATACTGCTCTCACAGTTTCAGGCACTGACCCCATCGACATTAGTTGTTCTTCTAAGTATCCTGCTATCTTGTTTGATGCTATTGAAGTAAACACTGGTCTAATTGTATTTGCAGCGAACCAACAGTTCTTGCTAGCTACAGACTCAGATATTTTGAACCCCAATACTGCACGTCTTAGCAGCATCAGTACTTACAACTACAACACTGCTGTACCACCGTTCTCTCTTGGAACTGTGGCTGGTTTCTTAGATAATGCAGGCTCTCATTCTCGATTCTTTGTCATGTCAAACGTGGCACGTGAGGGTGAGCCCAACGTTAATGAGCTGAGTAAAGTTGTATCAACTGCATTGAGTAAGAATATTGACCTACTTGCTGACTCACGTGAAAACACCACTATCTTCTTTGGTAAGAAGAACAGCGCTGAGGTGTTTGGATACAAGTACTTCAACGTGGCTGATAAACAGATCCAGTCGTCCTGGTTCCGTTGGAAGCTCGCACGACCTGTTGTCTATCACTGCTGTGTGAATGACACGTATATCTTTGTCGATGATCAGAACTTCTTACAGAAGATTAACCTGATCAGAGATGACGACGCTACGTTCACTGAGAATAGCGAGGAGTACATTGTCCATCTGGACAACTATGTTGCTGCTACTGGTGGTAGTTACAACAGCACTACAAAGCAGACCAGCTTTAACTTGAGTTGGATTAGTAGTATCACAGATAAGTCTGTGAACCTGGTGGCTGTCAAGCCTGGTGTTGACGGTCTCATCGTCCTTGATGTTGATGTTCCTTCTAGCGGTACAACTGTGACCGTGCCTGGTAACGAGACCTCATTGACCTTTGGGTATGCGTACACCATGCAGATTGACTTTCCTAGGTTCTATGTGCAGAAGGTTTCTGGTGAACGCACTGTTAACGAAGAGCGTGGGAGCCTAGTAATTCATCGCATTAAACCTTCGTTTGGCCGTCTTGGTCAGTATGAAACAACTGTAAAAAGAACGGGTAAGGTTGACTATGTAGATGACTTCACTTCTAGCACATATAACCAGTACTTAATTGCTGATGTGCAAGTGGAAGATGAGTTTACTGGAACCGTACCTGTGTATGAAAAGAATGATAACTTTAGCTTATCAATTAAATCTAATTCACCTCTCCCCGCAACACTTATCTCTTTGACTTGGGAGGGTGACTATTCACCCAAATACTACAAGAATGTCTAAGTACATTTATCCACTAACTAAAGAGGTCGCTATACATGTGGCCTCTAATTTGCGCCCTGAGGACCATAGGGAGGTAACTGAGGGTCATGGTCACAACCCTCTACTTGCTCTCCTTGGAGGCGCTTCTAGTGGTTACTCAGCAGCCTTCATGATGCCTAACGGTAAGTGGGGTGCTGCTGGAGGAGTAGGTCCCGAGAACGGGATCTGGATGCTATGCACTCCTGAAATACACAACTATCCGAAGACCTTTGCACGTGAATGTAAACGTCTTATTGAAAGTAGACCAGAGAAGATGCTGTGGAACATTTGCGATAAACGCAATGAAGTTCATTTAAAGCTTCTTCGATTTCTTGGATTCAAGTTTCTTCGTGAAGTAACTCATGGTCCTAACAACTTAACCTTTATAGAATTTTGCCGTGTGCGATCCAGTAATCGGAGGAATAGCAGCAGGTGTGGGCGGAGCGGCGTCAGCCTTCGGGGGTCTTAAATCCGCTGCTGATCAGAAAACTGCTGAAGTAAACAACTACAAAAGACAGCTACAGATACGTTCAATTAAGTGGGACGGGCAACGCGCCATGTATGGCACAAGGCTTGCCGAGTACGACACCACTGTTCAAGAGAATGTCTTGTCAGCTAGTCGGGCTTATGCGGATGAGCAAAGCCGTTTGAATGATCTATTCAAGCAAGCTGATACAAAAGGCTTAGATGCCTTTACTCGCCTTATGGAGAATATGAGGGGCTACGGATCAGGTAGGACTGCACAACGACGTGAGGCACGTGACCTAGCTAAATACGGAAGAAGTCAAGCATTAGCTACATCGAATCTTTTACGTGCTCATGAGAATTATCAGAGCAGAGTTGAGGGTATTCGAGAGAAGCTTCGTACTACTAATAGAGGTGCTTACGCAAAGGTTCAATTCAAACCACAACCTGGAGTACCACCTGTCAAGCCGAATGTAGATATGACTGCGGCCAACCTGTCATTTATTGGAGGAATAGCTAGTGCAGTTGGTAGTGGAATTTCTACTTATAGCAGCCTGAAAGCACCAGCAGTTGGCTCAATGCCAAACCTTCAACCCTTAGGCGACTCATATAACTTTGATTTTGGAGGCAATCCTTTTGGGGCTTCTCCAATGACAAACATGGGAGGCGCGTTTAATAGCGGGTTTACTCCTTCTTCATTTGCCTTTGGGAACGTTCCAGGTTCATTTGCTTCGACAACTAGCTACACTAACTACTTTTAATTATGACCACTTCCTTTCAAACATTCAACCAAGGTGGTCAGTTCCAAGCGGCACAAGTAGACCTTGGTTCTAATAATCTAGAGCAATTAAATCAACAACGTGTACAAGAGCTTGATCGTCAAAGTGATGCAATCCTTCAACGTGACCGACAGGCAGCTCAGGAAGTTGCTGAAGGCGCTAAGGGCTTAGCTCAATTCTCTGACTCACTGTCTTCCATACTTGTCGAACGACAGAAGAAAGAGAATGAAAAGCAGATGCTCGAAGGTATGCGGGACTACTGGTACAACGGTGCTGGCGAAGAGGAACAAGCTCAGTTCAAGGCTGACGAAGCAGCTTTAGGTGAAGCACGTTCTTTAGCTGATCAAGCTGCTGGTGAGTATGAACAGGGTGGTGGCGATGTTTTCGTCGCTGAAGGTCTGCGTCAGCTCTCTGGCTGGAAGGCTTACGGCTATGCCACAGCAATGTTGCAACAAGCTGGTGTTAGCTACGGCACTCACTACACACAAAGAGGCCAAGAACTTGGTCTAAACGAAACGTCTGACCCACGTCAACGTGCTGCTATTGAACAGCAGATCCGCGAAGAATATATGCAGCCGTATGGGGAGTTAAATCCGATGCTGCTTCATGAGCATATGTTCCCGTCAATGCGGAGGTTTGAGCAAGGTGAACAACTTGCATACGCAAATCGTCAAGCAAAGCTCTTTCAAAAGCAGCGGGAGACAGAGCGTAACCAATCCCTATATGCAACCTTTGTTAATGCCGACCCTGGTCAGACCGCTCAAAATGTATTGCAATGGGTAGACCAGTACAAAGGTCAGTTTGGTGGAAGCAGGGGGCTAGCTTTTGCGGCGGCCACTGAAACTATCCGTACTGGACTTAGCAATGGCTCAATCGACCCAACTTCTTTTAGAAATGCATTAGATCAAGAAGTTACCTTGGATGACGGCACTGTCATCCAGCTAAGGGATCACCGTTCTAATGACCTTGCTTTACTTGAGCAAGCGGCGATTGCTGCTGAGACACAGAAAACTAATCGACTAATTGAGTACAATGACAATGCAGATAAACTGCGTATCCTTGATGCACGTGAAGCGTTCCTTCAAAGTGACCGGTCTCAGAAATCATTTGATGAAATCATTGGCGTTTTAAGGCTTGATGATTCCAAGCATTATGGCTTGTTATCAGGTGTCATGACCAATGAACAGTATGACGATCGGATTACCGCTGCTGAGATTGATTCACGTCTTGATAAAGGTCAGATCGTTTCTCAAAAACTGGTCAATCAGCTCAACGACGCCAGCAAGCGTGCCTCATATCAAGAAAAAGTACTTCAGGACGATAAACTACATCCTCCTAAGCCTCAGATTGAAGAAGCCAATCTTGATATTGAAGCTGCTGTTAAAGATGCAACCGGTGTTTTTGAGTATGACAGTCTTGACAATAGATATGCAAAAGAAAATGCTCTTGCTTTCTATCGTGCACGATATACACAATATCGAAACGAGGAGAGTCCAAGAAGTCCACGCGAAGCTCATGAACTGGCAATAAGAGAAACACTTGCAGCAATACCTGAACAGTTTAAGTTAAAAGAAGGTGGTTTCTTTACACGTCCTGGGTTCGAGTTTCAGCAGGACAATAAGAAGATGTATGAGACCATAAGAAGTAATATCGAAGCTGGGACTGTCAGCCTTGATACAAAGCTAGAAGGTGTAGGTGAACAAGTAAAACAACTAAATGACTCAATACAAGCTAAAACAGGTATTCCAACTTTTTGGCGTACTCTTGCCGATCAGCATGGGGTTGATGTTTATAACCTCATTAACACCAACCTTAGGGGATACGGTTACGAGGAGTTCAACCCTCCCAAAACTATTGCAGAACTCGATGCTATGTCAGCCGAGAGTCGGCGTCTGCTTCAATTTCATAAAACCTCTTCTCGTGAGCTAAGAGCTGCTACAGGCAGTACTGAAGCGAATTGGTTTTTGGATTCAATTGCTTCTGTAGAGTCCCGTTCTTACGGTGGCTACGAAGCATTTAATCGCGGTGGTACTAACGGCGGCAACACTTCCATTGGTAGTGGTAACAGTACTTCTGACTTAGATAAACCGATTACACAACATACAATCGGTGAGATCAAACAACTTCAACTGTTGGCTAAGAATGATCCTAATGTCCTTCATGCTGTTGGACGTTATCAATTCATTCAGCCTACTTTCTTAGAAACAGCTAACTTGCTTGGTTTCGATGATAGCCAACCGTTTGATGAAAAAACACAGGACTTGTTTGCCTTGACTAGAGCAGCAGTTCGTGTGCAGGAAATGAATGGTGGTTCTGTAGCTGGTCTCTCTGCGGAGTGGATTGGACTTAAAAACTTACCACCAGAACAACTTCAAAGAATGGTGGCGTTTGGTAGGAGCCTGCCACATTTCAGACAAGTACACACGTTGCTACCAGGAGTTGCTAAGGCAACACTGAAACCGAACTAAACTATGGATGAAATTACTACACCACCTGAGGAGAGTCTAAAGGAGGCATTAGCACGACAAATAGGAGAAGACGAGATCCTTAATCAAGGAAATTCTCTACAAGCTCCTCCTGAGGAACAACCTCAACAAGATGAGGATGAATTTAGCGACATTGGTGATGTTGCTCGTGAGATTGGTAGTGCATTAGTTGGTGGCCTGCAACAAACAGGCTCCGATCTTATAACTCTGCCTGAGCGTGCTATCGATATGGCTCGTGGTGAAGATGTTGGAGGTGAAGACTATCGCCCTGATACTGACATCTTTGGCGCATTTGAAAACCCTATTGAGACACGTACTTGGTGGGGTGGTGTCCTTAAGACACTTGTTAATTATGGATCTCTTGCTTTCGTACCTATCCCTGGTGCACGAATAGGAGCTGTTGGTAAAGCGACAGGTCTAGCTCAAATGGGTCGTGCTGCACTTGTAGGTGCAAAGGTTGACCTGATTGCTTCTGGTTCACAGCAAGACAACGCATCGGCAATCGTTCAATCAGCTCTTCAAGAGCACTACCCACAGATACAAATTCCTTTAGCTACTAAAGACACTGACCACCCTGCCATGAAGACGTTGAAGAACGTCGTTGAGGGTATGGGTATTGGTGCAGTTATTGATGGCCTAGGTATGGTCATTAAAGGCGCTAGAGGCGCTAAAGGTGCTGAAGAAGCTATTGAAGCTGCCCGTAAACGTAATCAAAGTTTAAATGAACAGACCACTGCTAAAGGTATTGATGAGGTAGCTGAATCGCCTGGAGAGTTTAGAGGTTCAGCTAACAAGCCTGTTGCTGATCCTCCTCAAGGAGCACATACATCTAATGCTCCTGCTGGTGACGTAAACAAACAACTGTCACGTACTCGTAATGAGTTAGGTGCAGAAGGTGGTTCTACTGACTCACTGACTCGACCTATCGAGTTGGACCGTATTGGTAAGGGCAACGTTGACTTGGCTCCTAAAGAGATCAAGCGAATCATGGAAGAGTTTGCCACTACTGACTATGTGGTCAGAGAGGTGGCTGAGGCTAAAAAAATGGGAATACCACTCCATGATGTATGGGCCGACTCAACTGCCTCGATGAAGGAGATGTTCGAGGGTCGTCTAAATACTGAATTGACAACCCGTGAATGGGCTGATGATTTCTACAAGCAGGGAATCAAGCGCAAGGTTCAGCTTGAAGACGGCAGCTTTGAAGAGATCGAGATCATGGATCCAAACATGATTCCTGCTGCTGACCTACTCAAAGGTTCGTTGCTTAAAGAGATCCGAGATCTAGGTGTCGCTGGCCGTGAGCTGCAAGACCTGTATGACCTGGGTGATACTGACGGTCCTGCCAAAGCATTGTTCGACAAGTTTGCTTCACTAGTTGCGATTACTAAGCAGTCTCGATACTTCACTGGTTATGACCTTCAGTCTGTCAGAGGTGTAGATGGTCTACCTAAGAAAGCTGTTTATCAACAAGAGGTTAACGCGGATATTGGTAAATCTATCGATGCTTTTCGTACTGCCTTCACCATGGCTGGTGAAACCGGAGACAACGAGCTGTTCAAGGCATACATGGAAGTTGCTTCTATGCTCGACGATGTCACGAACCTGAATGACCTGGACAACTTTTTCCGCAAGAAATTACGGGGAGGGATGTTGGACGGTAAGAAACAGACAGGTGAGCTAATTAAAGAGCTTGAAGGTGTGATGATCCATAGCGTCCTGAGCGGTCCTAAGACCCCTATCAGGGCAATCATGGGTACTGCCTCTGCCACATTCTTACGTCCTATGGCTACTGCTCTTGGGGCAACTTTTAGTGGTGACGTGGTTACACGTAAATCATCACTAGCTGCTCTCAACGGAATGATGGGTATGCTTCCCGAAGCCTTCACGCTGTTCCGTAAGAAGCTTGATGGTTATTTCTCTGGTGATATTGCCACTGTTCAATCTCGATATGTAGAACGGACAAAGGCTGATCAAAAGTGGAAACTCTACGGAGACTGGGCAGAGAAGCGCGGTAGTGATGCTGACAAGGCTGTGTTCCGTGCTGCCAACATGGCTCGCGCTATGAACGACAGCAACTACTTGTCATACTCAACAAAGATTATGGCCGCCACTGATGATGTGTTTGGTCATATCCTTGCTCGTGGCAAGATGCGTGAACGCGCTATGCGTGAATCTCTTGAGCTTGCAAGTAAAGGTGAGTTTACTGAGATCACCCCCGCAATTCTTAGGAAGGCTGAAGAGAAGTTTGCTAAACAAATCCTTGATGAGGATGGCAATATCATTGATGATGCTGTCAAGTATGCCAAGCGTGAATCAACTCTGACTAAAGACTTAGAGGGATTCTCTAAGGGTCTGGAGACGCTGTTCAACTCAAACCCCTGGGCTAAGCCTTTCTTCTTGTTTGCACGTACTGGTGTGAACGGTCTGGAACTGACTGCGAAGTACACACCAGGATTTAACTTCTTAGTTAAAGAGTTTAATGATGTTGCATTTGCTAGTGTCAAAGATGTTGAAGCCGGAAACCTAACTAAGTACGGTATCAATACTTTTGAAGAACTACAAAACGCCAAGGCTCTACAAAATGGACGCCTTGCTATTGGCTCTGCTGTTGTATCAATGGCATCCATGATGTGGATGTCGGGCAACATGTCTGGTGATGGACCTACTGACAGACAAATGCGTCAGTCTTGGGTTGATGCTGGCTGGAAGCCCCGTACCTTCACACTTGGTGGTGTGCAGATTGGTTATGAAGCGTTTGAACCCTTTAACCAAATCATGTCAACCATCTCCAATGTGGGCGATCACAGCCTATTGATGGGTGATGAGTGGACTGAAGATCAGCTATTGAAGATTGCAATGGTTGTTGGACAAAGTGCTGCTAGCAAGAGCTACCTCACAGGTCTGCAACAGTTCGTCGATCTTTTCTCTGGTCAACCTGGTCAACACAATCGCATCATCGCAAGCTTGATGAATAACACTCTGCCTTTGTCTTCCTTAAGGAATGAGATCGGCAAGTTAATTACACCACACATGCGTGAGTTGGATTCTGGGATTCTTGATTCTATCCGCAACCGCAACTTAATTACTGAGAATATTACTGATCAAGCACTGCCTATTAAGTACGACATGTTGAATGGCCGTCCTATTAAGGATTACGACTTTATGACACGTGCTTTCAATATGTTCTCTCCTATCCAATTCAACCTGGATCAGGGACCTGGTCGAAAGCTGTTGTTCCGCAGTGGTTATGACTCACGTCTGTCCGTGTATTACGCACCAGACAACACTGATCTTTCCAAGCTACCTGGTGTCCGATCCAAGTTTATGAAAGCTATTGGCGATCAGAACTTAGAAGCTGAACTAAATAAACTTGCTTCTGATCCACGTATCCAAGCAAGTATCCGCAAGATGGAGAAAGATCGTGTTTCTGGTAATCGTGGTTACGAGCCGATGAAGGCTTATTACCACACGAAGGTTATTGGAGCACTGTTTAATAAAGCCAGAAAACGTGCATGGGGCACCATTCGCAATGAAGCTGACGTCCGTGCAGCAATCGCTGAATCCCGTAGTGAACGTATTGAAAATCGACAAAGCCAACGACAAACAACTTACGGACAACTCGAACCCGTTCTTAGAATGAACAAGTAATGGCAACTACACTAACAACTGAACATTCTTATACAGGTAATGGCTCCACTACTAATTACTCTGTCACATTTACATATTTAAAAGAAGCAGATGTCAAGGTAACACTTGATCATGTTGCTACAACTGCATACACGTTTGCTAACGCTTCAACCATTTCATTTACTACTGCTCCTGCTAGTGGAGTAGCCATCCGTATCTTCCGTGATACTGATGTAGATGCAGCCCGATTTGTCTTTTCTTCGGGCTCTGCCCTTAAGGCTGGTGAGCTAAATGAAAACCTAGATCAGCTTCTGTATGCTGACCAAGAAAAGGCTAGCACTGACAACATTGCTGACGAAGCTGTTACTACAGCTAAACTTCGTGATGGTGCTGTAACTACTGCAAAGTTTGCAAACCTTTCTATTACCACTGCTCAGTTAGCAGATAGTAGTGTAACAACTGCAAAGATTGCAGCCGATGCAGTCAACGGTACAAAGATTGCTGACAACAGCATTAACTCTGAGCACTACGTTGATGGCTCTATCGACACTGCTCATATTGCTGATGCACAAGTCACGACAGCCAAGATTGCTGATGATGCTGTTACTGCAGCCAAACTTGCAAACACGGCTGTAACTGCTGGTAGCTACACAGCTACTGACATTACTGTTGATGCACAAGGCCGGATTACTGCTGCATCTAATGGTGCCATTGGTACTTCTGAAATTACTGATGCTGCTGTTACTACAGCAAAGATCGCTGATGCAAACGTCACTACAGCAAAGATTGCAGATAATGCAATCACTAACGCCAAACTAGCTGACGCTGAACTGGTAGAGCTTGCCACCATGGGTGGTAACACTGCTTCTGCTTTAGCTGACCTTACACAAGCTGAAGTACAAATCCTTGATGGTGCAACGGTTACCACTGCTGAGCTAAACACGCTTGATGGTGTTACCGCTACTGCTACAGAGATTAACCAGCTTGATGGCAAGACACTGAAAGCCTCAAGTACTGACTTCACATCATCTATTCAGTTCCCATCTGCTGCTGAGATTGACTCGCGTATTACCGCACGTATTGATCCACTTGGTGGTTTTGAAGCTATTGCTGATGAAGACAGCTTCCCAGCAACTGCACCTCCAGTTGGCACAGTTATTAGTATTGCCAACGCTAACAGCCTTGCTGTTAATAGCAGTGGTGTAGGTGCTGGTACACGTGCAGGTGGTAGTGATGCTGTTGTTATTAACGGCTTCCCATCTGGGTTCAATAGCACGTCTCTTGATGACGGTATTGGTCTCTTGGTTATTGCCACGAGCACTGCACACACGTATGACTTCCATCGTGTTGTTGCAAAGAACGAAGACGTGCGTCAGCTCAGTTCTGACATTAACGACTTCAAAGCACGGTATCGGATTGGTTCATCTAATCCAACTACTGACAATGATGCTGGTGACTTGTTCTTTAACACTGGCACTAGCAAGATGCTTGTACGTAATGCAGGTAACTCTGCGTGGCAAGAAGTACAAGCTGTTGGTGACTTCTTCATCAATACTATTAGCTCCTCTAGTGGTACTGGTGGCGGCTCAGCAACGTTTAACGGCTCTGCCTATAGGTTTACCCTTAGCAATGCTCCAATCACCGCACAGCAGCTTCTAGTAAGCATTAACGGTGTTGTGCAGAAACCTAACAGTGGTACTTCACAACCTTCTGAAGGTTTCGTACTTAATGGTGCTGACATCATTTTCTCTGCTGCTCCTGCATCTGGTGCTGCTGGTTTCTTTATTACCATTGGTTCTAGTGTAGGTATTGGTACGCCAAGTGATAACACTGTTAGTACAGCTAAGCTTGTTAACGATTCGGTTACTAACGCAAAGATTGCTGATGATTCAATCGACTCTGAACATTACGTTGATGGGTCTATTGATACGGCACACATCGCTGATAGTGCTGTAACGTCTGCCAAGATTGCTGACGGTACGATTGTTAACGCTGATGTTAACGCTAGTGCTGCAATTGCAGGTACAAAGATTAGCCCTAACTTTGGTAGTCAGAATGTATTGACGACTGGTTCGGCTGGGATTGGCACGACGTCGCCTACTTCGGCACTTCACGTTTCAGCGAATGATCCTGCCATCTTTATTCAAGATGCAAACAGTACAGGAAATAATGTAAACGCAACTCTTCAATTCAGAGATAGCTCAAATACTCAGGTGTCGTACTTTGGTTTTGCAAGCGCTTCTGATAGCCATTTATCAGTATTTAATACAATGTCTGGCGGTGATCTGCGCTTTGGCACGGCATCTGCCGAGCGGATGCGAATCGCCAGCTCTGGCAGAGTTGGCATTGGAACGTCGTCGCCTTCGCAGTTGCTAACTGTTGCAGGTGTGGCACGCTTTGAAAACTTTATTGAGTTTGGTGGTTCAATATCAACACCAGGAACAGCAGCCGCTATTTATCGACCTGCTGATAACAATCTTGCATTTAGTACAGCAAGTGCCGAACGCCTAAGAATCGACAGCTCGGGCAGGCTGCTTTTAGGCACGACTACTGAAGGTCTTGCAGATGGTAACAATCTAACTATTGCTGATAGTGGTCCTTGCGGAATTACGCTTAGAAGTGGAAGTTCTAGTGGTGGTGCAATTTATTTTAGCGATGCAACTTCTGGGTCTGGAGAATACGCTGGATTTGTTGAATACCTCCACAGCAGTGATGCTTTAAGGTTCGCTACCGGTGGTACGGAACGGATGCGAATCGACAGCTCGGGAAATGTAACTCTTGGACGAGCTGGAACTAGTTTACATTTTCAAAATGGTTTTAATAATAGTACGTCAAGAATACAAAATGGTGGTGGTTCAAACAGTTCCAACTTTAAATTTTTAGTCACCAATTCCGGCTCTGAATCAGAAGCAATGCGAATCGACAGCTCGGGTCGAGTTAAGTGCCAAGCAGGCTATTTATATGTGCAAAACAGTGCATCAGGGACAGGGGATACTGACGGTCTTGCCTTAATTAGTGATGGTAACGCAGATAAATATATATGGAACTATGAAAACACAAGTTTGCGTTTTGGTACTAACAACCAAGAGCGGATGAGGATCGATAGCGCGGGGCTCTGTAAACACTATAGAAACACAACAACAACAGGTGTTGGTCTTCTTCAATGCAATTCAGATATTGGCGGAACTGATAGAGCACAATGGTACGTTCTAAGTAACGGCGATGTTCAAAACCGTAATGGCAGTTACTCGACCATTTCTTCTGACGAACGGATGAAAAAAGACATTGTTGACGCACCTTCACAGTGGACAGATATTAAAAACATTAAAATGCGTAAATTCCGTTACAAGGCTGACGGTGATGATTCGCAATTACAGCTTGGTGTTATTGCACAAGAGCTTGAGGTAGTTTGCCCTAACTTGGTAACAAGGAAGCCTGCCACTGCGGAAATGTCCGCTGAATCAGAAGGATTAATTGCTGAAGGGGAAGACCTTCTGAGTTGGAAGCAATCTATTGTTCACCTTAAAGCCCTTAAAGCGTTACAAGAAGCAATGGAGCGCATCGAAACCCTAGAAACACAAAACGCCTCCCTTGAGGCAAGACTAACCGCTCTTGAAGGAGGATCTTAATTATGGGACTTACACAAATCACAACTGGAGGTGTTGATGACAATATCAACATCGACAGTAATACTCTGAAGGTTGACGGTACGAATAACCGGGTTGGGATTGGGACGGCAGCGCCCGCTAATAAATTGCATGTTTCAGATACATCTGGTTCAGCTCAAATTCGCATAACAGGCTCAAGCGGCAGTAGTAACATTTACGCCGATAGTAATATTTATTTCCAACCAAATGGCAGCACTGCGGTTACTCTTGCTAGCTCGGGAAATGTTGGTGTTGGTGTAAGCAGTCCTCTACGTTCATTACACATTGCTGGAGCAGGTGACACAGGCTTAATGCTTCAGACAACTAACGCTGTTGATAATAATGAAATTTGGGAGATACAAGTTGGTGCCAATGCAAGCAATCATGCTGATTTAATCTTTCGTTCACGCACTAACGCTGGAACAGGCGGAAGTGAGGCAATGCGAATCGACAGGTCGGGCAGGCTGCTGGTGGGTACGACGACTGAAGGTGCTGTTAGCGGGGATAACCTTACCATTGCAGCTAGTGCAAACTGCGGAATGACAATTCGCAGTGGTATTAACAATTTTGGTTCAATCTATTTTTCAGACGCTACAAGCGGCGGTGGAGAATATGACGGATATATTGCATATAGCCAGCCCAACAGGTTCATGCAGTTTGCCACAGGGCAAGCAGAAAGGATGCGAATCGACAGCTCGGGTAGGCTCTTAGTTGGTACGTCTAGTAGCGCCAGCGGAAGTGTATCTCATTATGCCCGTTTGCAAGTTCAAGGGCATTATCAAGGCAGCGCAGACGAAGCAAGAATTAGTTTTCAAAGGGGTGAATCGTCTGCATCTATGTCAAATGGCGACAAAATAGCGTTAATTAGTTTTGCAGATAAAGACGGTGGAGATTATGCGCGAATTGAAGCGTATGCGGATAGCACACCTGGCTCTAGTGACTATCCAGGTCGCCTAGCGTTCTCCACTACTGCCGATGGTGCGTCAAGCCCTACGGAGCGGATGAGGATTGGGAATGGCGGAATGGCTAGCTTGTTTGCTTCGTCTGGATGGGAAAGTCAGATTCTATTCAATCAGAATGGGGCTGGAACAGCACGATCTTTCATAATTGGCAGACATTCAGCTACTGCATGCTCTAGTGCGTCTGGCACTATTGGCACTATTTCGTTCCGAGTTTATACAAACGGAAACGTTACAAACACCAACAACTCCTACGGTGCCATCTCCGACATCAAGTTGAAGGAGAACATCGTTGATGCGTCTTCACAGTGGAACGATCTAAAAGCAATTCAGGTTCGTAACTACAACTTCATTGAAGGACAAACACATACTCAAATTGGTGTTGTCGCTCAAGAAGTAGAAACAGTGTCACCTGGTCTTGTTAGTGAATCTCCTGATCGCGACGAAGAAGGAACTGACCTTGGCACCGTTACTAAATCAGTCAACTACTCGGTGCTTTATATGAAGGCTGTGAAAGCACTTCAAGAAGCAATGGAACGCATCGAAACCCTAGAAACCAAAGTTGCAGCCCTTGAGGCTGGATAGTAAACCGCCCCATGGCAACGTGGGGCTTTAAACAAACAACACACTTTTATTTATTAAACATGGCTACAACTAACACCTGGTCTATTGCACAACTGGATCGTGAAACCGCTGACGGTTACGTATTTACTGCTCACTACACTGTAGAAGCATCTGATGAAACTTATAAAGCAGGTGCATACGGTTCTATCGGGTTTGAGAAGCCTGAAACATTGGTACCTTTCGCTGACCTCACTGAAGAAGTAGTGGTCGGCTGGGTTAAAGATAAACTGACTGCTGAGAAAGTAACTGAAGTTGAAGCTGCATTGCAGGCACAACTCGACGAACAAAAAACACCAACCAAAGCCAGCGGTACACCCTGGAGCTAATCATGATTACACTTATCCGTCCAATTCTATTTTCTTTTCTTCAATCCCAAAAGGTCAAGCTTCTCATCGTAGATATGCTGACCAAACTGGCTGAGTCTACAGATAACGATGTAGATGATAAAGCTGTGGAGTTCATCCGTAACGGACTATTCCCTGCTAAGCCTCTGGACTAATGGACTTGGGTGAGCCACCTGTACTTCCGTATATACGGCTCCCTGAGGCATTGTCATTACCACGTCCAGTACTAGACATACCACGAGCGGAATTGCCTTATTACAAGCCGCTTGTGGTGCCTCCTAGTGACCTAAGACCACCTCCGGGTGTTAAAGGAACTACAGAGTCAGACAAAGAAAAACCTAAACCCAAACCTCCCCCGGTAAAACTACCGGACATACCCATACCTAAAGACACACGAGAGATAGACATTCCATTCACGGATGTCACGATGCCTCTCCCGTCTAACGAAATACTCGTCACGGCTGGTACTACAGCCACCGTGTCTGTTGCAGCCACCCTTACAGCAACAGCAGTCTTTAAATGGACTGTAACTGCAATGAAGCCAATACTTAAACAGACATGGACAAAGATCACAAAAA
>UEXM01000882.1_pt1 | contig 28697 bp, 56 predicted proteins | sample 1796661 | NCBI WGS metagenome assembly UEXM01 (sample SAMEA4772469, study PRJEB27181) | metagenome
GAATTAGCACAAGAATGGGAGGCTCAAACTAAACTAAGCGAATGGGGGATGTCAAGTGGCACAGAAGAGAGTTCGTAAGTGGGCAAGAGAATATCTGGAACAAAATGGTGCTTCAACTGCACAAGAAGTGTTCCAATATATTCAACAAAAATCTAACAGGAATTTTTCAGTTAGGAGTGTGGCTATGGTGATGGCTCACGACCCAATGATTAGAAACATTGATAAGATTACACAAAAAGGGGGTATTACTGAACCCTATTCAGTAAATTTATGGGAAAAGAAAGGTGAAGAGAATGACACAAATGAATGAAATAGAAAGAATGGTAGAACTGGGCTTGATTAATCAGGCCGACATTGACCGAATGATGAAGCGAGCAACTGGTGGTGCTTACGTTGATGAAGAATCCAAAGCAAGGATTGAGCATTGTATCGTAGAGTACAACCAAATCGTGGACTCATTGTACCAATTGGGAGTAATTTCCGATGCTCGATTGGATAGTACAAAGGCTAAGGTTAAGAAATTAGTCATAGCCGCAATTAAAGAAGGAAAAACACTTGGCGTGGAAGTCGCAAGTACAGAGGAGGAATGAAAAATGGTAAAAGTAACAATTTTAAATCAGACAGGGCATACAGTTCTCGACCTAAGCGTTGAGGAAACAATCGAAACAATTAACAATCACCCGACACATTGGGCATACGTTAATGGTGAACTAATGACGGTTGAACAACTTACAAATATGGCTGAAGAGGACATTACAGATGTTGTTCTCACACAAGCAATCGTAGGAGGAACTTATTGAATAAATAAGTTCTATTCTTTACCCCCTTTTGTGGCAGTTTGCGGTCTGCCCTATATCAAAACCGTTTTTTTTATGGTGATTAGAATGGATGAAAGAGAAGTAGTGAAGAGTTTTAATGATAGAAACCCCTTATATATACAAAATAAAGATTTCTGGAGTGGTCGTATTTCCACTCAGATGCAGATTAAATATAGTTTGGGTAATTACAGTAACAGAAGAGTTACAAACATAATGATAGACGATGATGAGTTCTGGGAACAATATAAAAAGAGTTCCAGTTTCAGACATCTTAGGAGAAGTCGTGCATATCAAAATAGTCTATACATTACTAGGAGGAACGCATATGATGTGGTTCGTAAAGATGCTCTTGGAATTACCGAGAGCGACTCTACTGTATAGGCGAGAGTATAAGCAAGTGAAATTTATCAGAAAGGTAAGGATGCAACACAATAAAGTGGATGCTTACTTTATCATTATTGATAAGTTTAAAGAACTGTACGATGATATAGATTTTTTCGTCATAACCCTAGAGGACTTGAAGGAAGAAGATATTGATGAACGTATATTAGTGAGATTCTACGATAAAGGTGTTGAATTAGGAATATTCAACCTCGTAGAAAAAGAATCAATTCCCAAAGAGACAACAACTCCTGCTTGGCAACTTTGGGAAAATGAATAGTGGAGGGTGGGTCGGCAAGAGGTTTTTTTATAGAGATTTGTGCCTCTATAAAATTCGTTAGCCTTAGAATTGTAATATGATTCTGAATAACAATATATAGAGGAGATACTATCTAGTCCTAGCACTAGAAAACCAGATAGCAAAAGGGTGGAATGCCCTTAACAAAATCAAGGAGATTGATAATATGATAAAAGCAAAAGATATATGGAGACCGATAGTTGGAACATTAGCCTTACAACCTTTAGCGTTGTGTTGGGCTTATTTTTACAACATAAATTATTTAGAAAACTTGGGATTATTTACAGTTATTTCAACGCTGTATCTAATACCAATATATTATTTCTATGAAGAGTATTTGTCGGAGGCGATTATTAATGGTCGGTAGAATTTACCCCACCAATAATATCCCCCAATGGTACACTTGGAAAGGTAAGGACTGTCAAAAGATGGCCTGTGCCTGTGGATTAAAAAAGAAAACTGGACTACTGCGAGAACATTGTGAAAATGATAAAGGATGTGGTAATTTTGTACGAGCCGACTATGGTTGTTGGTCAGTAGGAAATGGTTCAGTTCCTGTACGATTATGCAAAGAAGATTGTAATTGTAAGTGCCACAAGGAGGAATGAAAATGAGTTACGGAAGAAACAAACAAAAGATACTAATGATTCAAGATTATTTGAACGATGTTGGAAGTGCTTCTTACCAACAAATTTACGTTCATCTAAATGATAATACTTACTGGGGTGTATCTCCAGGCCAGTTAAGAAACTTGCTGGGAAAGAACGTGAGTAAGTTTGTTAAACAACGACAACAATGGAGAAATGTCTAAATAGTAGATTTGGGGTTGAAAATATATGAAAGAAATGAATAATATAGACGATAAAGCAATTTTGAGCGACATTACAGTACACATGAAGTATGCTCGCTACTTAAACGAACATAATAGAAGAGAAACATGGGATGAACTGATTGAGAGAAACATGAATATGCACATCAAAAAGTATGGTAAAATCAAACACTATGAACTCCTGATTAGAGATGCCTATGAATACGTTAGGGCTAAGAAAATTTTACCTAGCATGAGGAGTTTGCAATTCGGTGGTAAGTCCATTGAAGTAGCACCAAATCGAATCTACAATTGTGCATATTTACCAGTCGATTCTTTGGAGAGTTTTTCTGAATCTATTTTCCTCCTTTTGGGAGGAACTGGGGTCGGATATTCTGTACAAAGACATCACGTAGAACAATTGCCAGAAATACGCAAGCCTAATCCAAAGAGAAAGCGACGATATTTAATCAGCGATTCAATTGAGGGGTGGGCAGATGCAGTAAAGGTACTAGTAAAAAGTTACTTCGGACTCAATGTATCAACACCCGTGTTCGATTACTCTGATATTAGGGCTAAGGGTTCTATTCTAGTTACTTCTGGAGGTAAAGCACCTGGACCAGCCCCATTAAGAGAATGTCTTGTAAAGGTGGAGAATGTGCTAAAAGGAATGGATGATGGTGATAAACTTACACCACTTCAAGCCCATGATATTATGTGTCATTTGGCTGATGCAGTTTTGGCAGGAGGAATTAGGAGAGCCGCTTTGATTAGTTTGTTTTCCGCAGATGACATGGAAATGATTGCTTGTAAGTCAGGTAATTGGTGGGAATTAAATCCACAAAGAGGTCGTGCAAATAATTCAGCAGTTTTACTTAGAAATCGTATCACAAAATCATTCTTTTCTCAACTATGGAAAAGAATTAAAGATTCTGGTTCAGGAGAGCCAGGAATTTATTTCAGTAATGATAAAGACTGGGGAACTAACCCGTGTTGTGAGATTGCACTGAGGCCATATCAGTTTTGTAACTTGGTCGAAATAAACGCTAGTTCAATTGAAGATAGTGAAGATTTCCTATCAAGGGTTTACTATGCGACACTAATCGCAACAATGCAAGCAGGTTACACGGATTTCCATTATCTTAGAGATATTTGGAAGAAAAATACAGAAAAAGATGCACTTTTAGGTATCAGTATGACGGGAATTGCTAGCAGGGCTTTAGAACCATATCACTTTGAAGAATTGATGGTACACGCCAATCAATTAATTAAAGAATCTAACAGGGAATTTGCAGAAGACTTTGGTATCAATACTGCCGCTAGAACTACTTGCGTTAAACCTGCTGGGACTACTTCTCTAGTTTTAGGAACTTCATCAGGAATACACGCATGGCATAATGATTATTACATTCGTAGAATTCGTGTAGGAAAGAATGAAGCAATTTATTCTTATCTGAAAAATGTTTTACCTGCACTTGTAGAAGATGAGGCTTTTCGCCCACATGATACAGCAGTTATCTCTATTCCACAAAAAGCACCAGAAGGCGCAAGTCTTAGAACAGAAAATGTATTTGCATTCTTAGAACGTGTTAGAAATTACTCAAAACATTGGGTAAAGAATGGTCATTTAGATGGTCTAAATACACACAATGTTTCTGCTACAATTTCCGTTAAGGAAGATGAATGGTTTCACGTAGGAGAATGGATGTGGAATAATCGAGAATACTACAATGGTCTTAGTGTACTGCCATATGATGGTGGGTCATATACTCAAGCACCATTTGAAGATATTACAGAAGAAACATACTATTCACTCTTGGGAATGTTAAAGGAACTAGACATGACTCAAGTAATAGAACAAGAGGATAACACCGACTTACAAGGTGAAATTGCTTGTGCTGGTGGTTTGTGTGAAATCTAGAAGAAGAATCAAAAACAAAGAAATTTATTTCAGACCTGCAATAACCATCATGAAAGATGGAGAGTGGAGAACAGTATTTGAAATACAGTCGGCTTGGTTTGACCTACCAAAGTGTGATGGAAATAGAAGAAAGATGGTGGCTTCCATTGGGGAGTTACGTTCTTACTTAAGGTTAAATAAAAGTTTTGAAAAAAATGAGGAGATGAAAACATGGAGAATGAAAATATGAATGAAGAAGAAAATATAGTATACAGAGTTACTAGCCTAAAATCTAATGGCTCTGTATGGACTAAGACATACGAAGATAGCAATAAACTTGCTGAGGTTATGCCCATACTAATTGGTCAATACCCTCATGTAGTGATTAGCCGTCAAGTATTGAAGAAGCCCCACCTAGAATATCTGAGAGGGATGAAAGATGGAAATTGAATTTAGAATTAGTGAAGAAGAGAATATGCACCCTATTACAATAGCAGGTTCAGGTCTTAAACCTATTGTTATTATTAACGTATGTGGTCAAAACCGTGTGTGGTTAAGTTTGAATAGAAACAATATACCTGGAATTGTCGCTAGTCTGCAATCAAAACTAACAGAAATTTGCGACTCATACTTGAAAGAATGTTACTGGATGGAGGGGAATGAATGAGTGTTGGGCATACAAGAGGATGTTCTGTAACTACAAGTACAAATCGTATTGAATTCTATTTAACCTCCCCAACGGGAAGATTTTATTCTAAAGGTTACGCTACTATTATTAATTTAGACCAAACAAAGATTACATCACAAGATGATGGGACTAACGCTAGTAAATATATGTCTAGAGTAATTAATTCTACTCTTAAACATGGAGGGTGGATTACTATAAGAGTTCATGCAGAAGGTTCACATGGGTCATTGAGGGGTATGGGAAATTATATTCATTTCTTTAGGATTGGTAATGAAACATATTGTAATGCTTTTAAAATTAAAGGGTATACAACTGGACCTATATTTCTAGGACTTATTAGCACACTTGGTATCAAAACTCAAAAAGAAGTAGATAGATACGTTGAGAAATGTATGAATTCTGTACCTGAAGTTTTGGCTTGTCTAACTAATAATCTAAAGTATAACTTCTATCATGAAGGTTCACATGAAACCTCTCTCTTAAAGATAGATACTATTAGTGATACCGAAGTAGCCATTCAATTATATGAAGGGTGTTGGATTCCTATGAAACAAACAACGTTCAGAACTTTGTACAGCGCAGGTTCAGATAGAGTAAATAAGTTTACATCTATAAGTCCAGAAGAATTACATTTTATATGTACTAAAGAACATCTTACTGATGTGCAAATAAAATTGATGTATGCTTATCTTTTACAAAATACATCATCAAAACTTGTAACAGAAAGAAGTCTAGAATTATTAAATGATTTACCTAAGATGTTCCCCAATAGAATCAAGAAATTCTTGATACCTAAAAGTGGGGATGAAGACATTGTGATTATGGTCGTATCTGGTAACTCTTTAGATTGGGCTATAACTGGAGTAATAAGAAAGGGAAGAAATATAACATCAGGTAGACAAAATGTTTCCAGTTATCAATGTATTAGTTTGAAGAACTTTGATATAGCGTGGGGTGATAATCGAGTAGAATTTGATTCATTTAAAACCCTTAAAAGGTGTTTACGTCGTGCTGGTGAAGAGGGTGTTACTCTCATAACTAATGATGATGAAACAAAGGGTATAAGTACCTTTAATTATAGAGAAAGAAATAGAAACAATCTTTATTATGATGAAGAAACAGGTGAAGCGTTTCTCTTGACAGGAAGCATTTGTATTGACCAACGAAATTCAGATGTCTCATTAGGAGACCAATTTGCTTCAAGGGCTATGGCTATGTTAAATGACACGGCAAGTTTTGAAAGGGTATCTACAATGAGAACTTATAAATCTAGAAAGATAGCAAAAAGAGTTGATTTGAATGCCTTGTCTAAATTGCAATTCCACACTAGTAAGAAATAATGAAGTCTTTCTATGTGAGGGTTGTGGGCTAATAAATGTCTCTAAAATTATCTCGTTCCCACAGAATGAGAACATTGATAGAGAATTTATAGACCTAACTCTATTGTACAGAGAATGGGGCTTACCTAATCTTAAGGAGGCTAAAAAATATATGCGTTCAGCATATGTTTACATACATTCTGGAAGGTTTTCAATGTCTGAAATGGCGGCCACAGTAGCACATATCCATATGAGAAATTTGGATAGGCCGACTAATTTATACAAACATTGTAAATATCTAGGAGTAAAAACGACAAAAGTAAAAAGAATGATTAAAAAGTTATTGGACTTTGAAGATGTTAGTTGGCACTACAACATCGAAGAAGCCACCAGACTTTGTGAAAACTTAGAAGTTGATTTAGATTTAGAAGTTATGAAAAAGGTTGAAGATAATTATATTATCACACCATCTATCATAGCAGGGGTGGTTTACATGACCACTAATCTATCGCATCGAAAGGTCGCAAATCTGTTTAACTTAAGTGCTACAAATGTGCTAAACAAAAAGAAAAAATTGGAGGAAAAAATATGAAGAAAATAATGGTAATAGGCGCAGGAGGAATTGGGAGTTTCTTAATCCCCTTGCTAAACCGAGTGAAAGAATATGAAATTACAGTATGGGATAACGATATTGTGGAAGAAAAAAATCTGTCTTATCAAGACTTTAATGCAGAAGATGTTGGTGAACATAAAACAGATGTCATGGCAAAGCGTTATGATACTGTTACTAGTCAGCCTTATCGTGTATTAACTAAAAAACAAATGGAAGGTTATGACCTAGTAGTTTGTTGTGTTGATAATCTTGAACTAAGAAGAATGCTATATCTTTTAGATATAGAAGAAATAAAGTGGTTAGACTTGAGAGCGCAAGCCCGTAATGGATTGCTTATCAGTTTCCAAGAAAATCCTGATAACTTTGCTATTCTGACGAATGGACCAGATGGTAACTTTAGTTGTCAAGGAGATGAATGGGACAGAAGTAATAAAGGAGTACACTTTACTCATGTAGCAATAGCAGGTCTAGGGGCGCAATGGGTTCAAAGATATTTTGCTGGAGATAAAACACATACTCATGTGAGGGTTGCAATATGAAAAGATATGAAGTAGGAAAGGCAATTGCATATAAAGACGACCAAGTTCTAAACGATAAGTTAGATTTAATGGAAGAGGAACTCGATATAGTTATTGAACAGGTATATGAAGAAGGTGGCTACATTTTCGCTGAAGGTTATGAAGATAAAGTAATAGAACCTATTACATATCAAAGTGGATTCTTTAGACCAAGTGAACCAAAATCTGGTCCACTTAATCAAAGATTTACAGATGTAGAACCTGAAGTCTGGCAAGCAGAAATTAAAGAAGTTTGGAAACATCTTCTATTCAAAGGTGAAGATGACCCATCAAATCAAAGTTTTATTGATTCCATTTGGAATGCTTCTAAGAATATTTTAGGAGGTCTAGAAATTTCAGTAATTATTGATAGAGATGGAAAACTGTTCATGAATAGTGGTTCGCCTGGATATGTAGAGTATGGTGGAGTAAATGTTGCAGGTATGAAAATACCTCTTAGATGTTGGATTCATACACACCCTTTTGGTCAGGCGTTCTGGTCAGGTACAGATACTAATACTTTGCGTAATTGGCGACCTATACTAGAACAAGCAATTGTTATTGGGAATCAGGAGTATTTACAATGGGACAAATTAGAGAAGAAAGAAGTAATGACGAAAGTAGTTTGGAAAGACCAGTTCAAACTGTGAGATTTCCCACTACTGAACATAGGTTAATCACTTGCCCTATGGAATGTGTTGCTGGATGTAACGTATGTGAAGAAGGATTATACAAAGTAGAAGGAGAGTTATGGGTAAACATTCAACATCCCCATATAATGCAATACGTGAGAGACAATCTCATGTTTGTTTCATTAGAATATAACAGACTCTTCGGCTCATCGTATGAATTTAAAAGTGAGGGGATGTTGAAATTAGGATGGACTACATTTAGGGTTGATAGCCCGATGGGTTCAATGTGGATTTGTGTGGATATAGTAGGAAATGTAAAACACTTTTATAATGAAGGAGGACTAAAAAAATGGTTAGCATAAGAGAAATAAGAAGAATGTGGAAAGGAAAGCGTGGCGTAACAGAAGAAGCGGTGCATGAATTTAAAGAAAGAGCAGAACTATTAGTAGAAAGTTTACTAAGACTTTCAAACTATGAAGCGAATAAAAGAGGTCCAAAGTCAAGACTAAGACCTTCTGATATTCAACTTGCTTATCTATCAATTATGGATTTAAGAAATAACGATAGGTCAAATGAATCAGATGCCGAAGAAAATACTTCACAAAATGACTTAGAATTTGGAGAGTGGAACCAGTGATGGACTCTTTAATTGTACAAATTGATGAGGCTATCAAAGAAGCCAATGCTTCTAGTCAGAAGAAAATGGTTCAAAGATTAGAACTGATTAAAAACTATATCGTGGGTTACAACGCCGCCCTATGGGGTTTTTCTACAAAGATGGAAGGTGAAAAAGATGGCGAGGATTAGAACAGTATCACATGGAGAATATGAGGTATTGAATGCTTTAATGGATTCATTGGTGGTTGCTGAAACGTTAGAACGGTTAAAGTTCGACATGGTTCCCACTAACGATGAAGTTGCTGAAAAAAGATTCAACGCTTCTGTTGTTAGTATAGGTACTTTTCTTTCTAATATGATGGAAAGAAGAACACATAGATTACCAAGTAATCACCCACAATACAAGGTGAAATAGATGAAACCCCAAACACAAATATTAGACCTTCTTTACATGGCCATAGTCCATGTGAAAAGGGAAGAGAAAGAGGCGGCTTGTCATCATCTAAACACAGTTACTAGGTTAGTAGAATCATGGAGGGATAATAATGAAGAGTGAAGAAGAGATAATAGAAATGTTAGCACAGGCAATTGAAAAGAAAAAAGAATGGTATGATTTGTGGAATTCTAGAGAAATGGGTACATCCCAAAATGCGGAATGTCTTAGAAATTATACTGCCCTTCGTGGGGTTGTCAAAACCTTGAAGTGGGTAATAGATGCAGTACATACACCTTTGGAGTAGATAAAATGTATTATAAAATATTAATGGAAGAATTAAATAAATTCAATAAAGAAGCAAATGATGAACAGAAGGCCACGATGATTGAAACCTTAGCGGATAAATTGTACGAAATGGATAAAAACGACCTAGCAATTGCTTCACTAATATCTATATTTACAGACGCATTGGATTGGTGGTAAAAGTGCATTATGATGATGAAAAAGCCCCCAATACGATTGAGGAAGCAAAAAGTAGAATTATAGAGTGCATTATGGTTGAGTTTATGGATGAAGAAGTGTATACGGAATACCCTAACTCATGCTTTGTAAATTGGAATCAAGCACAACAGAAAAGATACTTGAGAGCAGGAAAGATGGTTAGAGAAATGTTATTCGATGAAATAGAAACCAGAAAAGAAATACCACAAAAAGACGAGGAGAAAACACAAGGTTCCACAAATCTTAATAAGTCTATGACTATTAGAGATTATATGAGAGCATATGTGGGATGAAGAATTAGACTTTAGTAGTAGCCCCCTAACAGTAGGAAATATTGTAGATATTATCGGACAAGATGGAATCCGTGAAATGTCTGAAATAGTCAAAGTGCATTGTATGTTGTGCGGAGAAACATTCATTGGTCCAAAGGATAAAGCAGGAATGTTTATTAAAGGACACAAGGAGTATCATTTGTGGGAGACCACATTATACGATACTTTAGGTGGACCATGATGTATTCAGAAGGACAAATACAAGGAATTTTTATATTAACAGCAATACCATCCTTTTCCATGACAACGGTAAAGGGTGGGTATGAACCTCGTTATAAGATTATGATGAGATTACCAGAACATTTACTTGAACCAGTAGGTCGTTCATTAACAGCGATGAATATTCATCATGTAATGATTAGAGAACGTGGTCGAAGAGTAGATTCAATTATTATAAGAAGGAGATTTGATATATTGAGAGTTTGCGATATAATGCCAAACTCTCCTACAAAAAGTAAGTCTTGGCGTAAGTTTAAGAGAGTTATGGAAATGGTTAGAAATGGCGAACATTTAGAGGAAGATAGTAAGTATAGATTTGAGATGATTTTAAATGAAAACGAAAACGAAGAAACCAATCCTAGTAGTAGGTAAGTCGGGTACAGGTGTAACGACAAAGGCCAAAGCACTAATTAATAGTAAAGAGTATAGAATTTTCTATGCTAATGATATATCTATTAGTGATGTGTATTCATGGCCTTTGGAGATAGGGATTATCATTGAAGATGTCCACCATAAGCCAGATAAAGATAAGATATTAGACTTGATTCATTCAGGTCGCAATGTCGTACTAACTAGTAAGAACAAAAAGGAAGTAAGTAAAGTGTTGCTTGATTGTTGTCAAGTGAAGATGGCAGGTACGAAAAATTATTATCAAATTATCTTGAGAGCAAGAGCAAAAAACTCTCAAAACTTTAAGATAGTAGATGATAATATATGGGCTTTAACTAGCGCATACATTAAAATGTCAGATAGAGATGAATACCTAACGGTTTTGAATACATATAGACCACCACCAATGCAAATACTTTCATGGGCGGTTGCATCACAACCTAATAATTTGAAACTAATGCACGTATCAAAGGCTATGATGAATGGAGGCGATTACTTCTATCCATTGTTGGCCTATTCAAAGTTAGGTGCATATGGTGGGGTTATCCCCCCACAAAGAAAAAGCATGAGTCCTTTTCCTACAATATGTAGAAAATTAGGACTTAGGGCATCGGATGGGTATTTAGTTAGAGACCTAGTAAAGAATCAGGAATATTCTAGATGGGCGGCTAAGATACTAGATGACAAAGAGTGTAAGGTATTGGGGATAAAAAAGGAAAGGAAAAGAAGAGTATCTGTCAAGAAAGATAGAACAAAAAAATTGGAGGAATATTAATGAAAAGAAGAACATTAGGTGTAAGTTTTTCACGCTGGTTAGGAATATTAAATGGCAAGTGTGAAAATATACCAGTGAAATATTTAAGAGAGAAGTGGGAGTCGAACAAAACACCAGAAGAGGCGGTTGAAGAATATGAAAAGACAATTTGACTTACTGGAAGAAGCATCTATTGATGTGAGAGAGACCCTATGGTTAATGGCTGGAGACATACGAAGTATGGTGAAGGAATTACACCAAACGAACAAAATAGCGATTAGTGTATCAATAGTAAACGTGATTACACTAGCCGTATTAATGATAACATTGTGGTGATATAATGAAGATAAAAGCAGAAAATGGCTATACAATAGCAAAGGAAAAGGAGAGCAAGACTAAGACTGGAATTATGGTTAGTGGTGAAGTTAATTTAGCCACAGTTGTAAATTCAGAAAAGTATAAAGACGGACAGACAGTAATTTATATCGGTGGTTCTAAATTCTATTTAGGACATGAGAAGTTACTGGCCTTAAGAGATACAGATATTATTGGGGTGGTGGATTGATTTATCACGGTGATGAAGCAAAGAAACTTCTATTTGAAGGAATAGATGAACTCGCTAATGCAGTATCAGTTACTTTGGGTCCAGCAACCAAAAGCGTAATCATTGATAGAAGGGATGATTTACCCCCACTAGTAGTTAATGATGGGGTTACAGTAGCAAGACACGTTAATCTAAATGATAAGATGAAGAATATTGGTGCTAAACTCATGATTGAAGTTGCTAATAAAGCACAACAAGGTGCAGGTGATGGTACTACTAGTTCAATTGTAATTGCACAAGCACTAATTAAAGAGTGTATGGAATTAAGTGGGATAAGTGGTGTTCAGATAAGAAGTGAATTAGAAATATTACTTAAGCATACAGAAGAAATATTAGAATCTATGGCGAGGGAGATAGAAGTTCAAAGTAAAGATTTGTACGAAGTAGCCCTAGTGAGTGCTAATAATGATGAAAATATTGCTAGACTTATTGATACTGCGATTAAGGCAATTGGTAAAGAAGGTATCATTACCATTGAACCTTCACCTTATGGGAAAGATGATTATAAAATTACCAATGGGTATGAAAGCAAGAAGGGATATATTAGCCCACTAATTTCTAAAGTAATGGGGAAGAAGAAGAACTACGAAAACCCACTATTAGTCTTTTCAAATACGGAGGTAAATAATTTCTCAGAATTGTTACCTGCTTTGGAAATATCAGTAGAAGAGAAGAGACCTATTATCTTTATGTTAAAGTCGGTAACTCTTCCTGTCATCAATTCATATCTAATGAATCAGATGAATGGGAATATTAATGCCTGTCTTTTACAGGCAGAAGATATATCTTTCTGGCAAGATGAAAGAATGGGAGACTTAGCACTATTAACTGGTGCTAATTTCTATGATACTGGTTTAAACATGAAGTTAGAAAGTCTTACTTTAGAAGATATGGGAACTTGTGGAGTTGCTACTGTTGGTGAAAACTTTTCATCATTTGTAGACTTCGATAAAGATGACAAATTGTTAGAGGAAAGATTAAACGCAATTGAAGTGGACATTAGTTTGTCAGACAATGAATTTTATCAAAAGAAATATTATGATAGAATGTCTAGACTAAAAGGACATGGTGCTGTAATATATATTCACGGTATTTCTGAACAAGAAATTAGAAATAAAATGGATAGAATTGATGATTGTTTAAATGCAACAAGAGCCGCTTTGAATAATGGGGTTGTTGTAGGTGCAGGTTTAGCATTCTACGAAGTATCAAACCGAATTAGAGATGAACTATTTATTAATGATATTACTTGTGCTTACATTAGAGCAATTGAATTTGTATTCTGTAAGTTATTCTACAACGTTACAGGGCGAGAATCTAAACCTACAAGTGTGCATAACAATTTCGATAACGGTTATGTATTCAATGGAAGAACTAGAGAATGGGTGGAAAATGATAACACCATTATCGACCCAGTTGATGTAGTGAAATCATCACTACAAGCCGCAGTTAGTGTGGCTAGTTATGTAATGACAGCAGATTGTATTATTGGTGTTAAAGATGAAAAGATGCAATTACTGTGATGGGTCAGGAATGGCTATTGAAATGAGTTGCCCCGCTTGTAAAGGAAAAGGGGTATTGAAAGGAGATGAAGAAAATGAATTGGACAGAAAAATACAGACCGAAAATAATTGATGAAATAGTAGGACAGACTAAGTTTACCGAAGATGCTATAACGTGGAGAGATAAGGGAGATTTCCCTAATGTTTTGTTAGCAGGAAGGCCAGGAACTGGTAAAACAACTGCCGCACACGTTTTAGGTAACGAGTTTTTAGGTGATGATAAGTCATCTGATTTCTTAGAGATTAACGCTAGTCAAGATAGAAAACTGGAAACAGTTAGGCAAACGATTACTAATTTCGTAAATTATGGTTCGGTTTCTAATAACAAAATCAAGATTGTTTTGTTGGATGAAATTGAGGGAATGACTAAAGATTCCCAACGTGCATTAAAGAGAACAATGGAACGAGCAACGAATTGTCGTTTTATCATTACCTGTAACGATGTTTACGGTGTAGATGAAGCGTTGAGAAGTCGTTGTGCTAATTATTTTTTCAACCCAGTATCTGATTATATTATTACGGATATGTTGAAGATAATTAGTGAAGAAAATGGAGTAGAAATGGCTCTAGAAGATATAGAGACTTTGGTTAATGTTTCTGGTGGAGATATGCGACGGGCAATCAATGAATTGCAAGCGTGTATTTATTCTGGAAAGACACCCAAGAATTTACATCGAGAGAATATAATTCCATACAAGTTATGTATACAGAATGGATTAGACGGTAAGCAAGAGAAATCTTTGGAGTTCTTGAATCGCTTAGTAGTTGCAGGACATTCTGTAAAGGATATATGTAATAAACTCCTACAATCTATATTAGATATGGATTTACCACCTAGCACTAAGTTTAAGGTAGTAGCCCTAGTAGGAGAAACAGAATGGAGAAGCCGTAGTGTGTCTCCAAAAGTTTTAGTGGCATGGTTCGTGGCAAGTATAAAACAATGAACACAAAAAAAGGAAGTGAAAAAATGATTGAAAGAGTAGAAAAAGAATTGAAAGGTCTAGCAAACAGACTACAAATCGAAGAAGAAGAAATGTTGAATAAGTACAACGAGATTGCATCAGCCAACGGTATTGATGTTAAAGAAGAACGACAACAATTGGTTGCCCTAACTTTAGTTAGAAACCATGTGCGAGGAGTATTGTCCTCTAACCGTTCTTCTACAACATCAACTGGGTATGGAAATCATGGACATGGTTTCTTTGTTGCAATTGAACCAACACGGGATATTATGGAATGGCGACGTAAGAATGTAATGAGCAAGTATCGTTCAGATTCTTCACAAGCCCTTAATGATGAAATTGTTGCAGAGGTTGTTCTTGAAGATGGCAATTATGTCAAGACTCAAGTATTGAATGGTGAATGGGAAACAAAGACAATTGGAGGATTACCACCTGCCGCTATGGAAACTGGTGATAATACTTGGATTGTTCCTGTTGATGCAGTAAAGACATGGGCTAGTGGTGATAAGAATAAGAATTATGGTCGCCCTTTGCCTAAGGAACAGTTTCAATTGAGAGCGCATTTTGTAGGTGCAAAGCAAGGTGAAGATTACCAACTTTGGACTTTACAATTGAAGAATGAAGCGGCTAAGAATTTTAAGGCTAACACCTTTGAATGGCTTACCCTTTATGGTATCTTCAATGATGAGCGTAATGCTATCTATGGTATTCAGAATAAGACATTACAAAGTCTAACCGCTTTGGATAATCTAGATTCAGAAGACCCTAGATTTACAGATGTTTCTGATAAGGATATTGAAACCCTATTGGTTGAATGTATGGCTGAATATTTGGGTGATTTAATGGAGTTAGATGATTTCCATGAAATGATTAGTCAAAAGCAAGGCACACGTTTGATTGTTACTGATGGTATTGTTACTAGTCAAAACTTGACTGTTAATGAAAAGACAGGTAATCGAGTTATGTGGATTGAACCACTAGATGCTTCATACGGATTTGATGATGATGACATACCTGATTCAACACCAGTATGGATTCCTTCTAACATTAAGGTTGATTTCGGTGCAGGTTCAGATGTTATCATTGTGGGTCGAACAAATCAAACTCAAAAGAAGGATGATGATGGAATGCCTATTGAGGGAGAATACAATCCTGTATCAATTAATCTCTATGGCGTATTCGTAAGAACATCTATGGGTGCTGTTGAAGAAGTAGAAGAAGCAGGGGAAGATTTGAACTTCTGGTGATATTCAAATGCCCGTGTAAATGTTGGCGGGTGAATGACATTCAAGTAGGTGCAAAGCCTATACACAAGGAGAGAAAAAAATGATAGTAAAATTAAACGAAATATTGCTCGATATGACTGAAGTAGAAAGTATCGAGTGGAAAGAGAATATGGAATTTGACGAGAATTATAACGTTAGATTTCATATGAAAAGTGGAAAGATGTTCTCACGAATGGTACATGAAAACCAACTTAAGCAATTAGAAGAATACTTTGAAGGTGATGAGTAATGGTTACTAATGAAGAAACGTTAATTGCCGAAATGGATAATTTATTGGCAAATGTGGATGAAGATAAGAAACTAATTATATCAGCATTATTAGATATTAGAACGGCGATAGTAGAGTCTCTAGTATTGGTTGATACTGAATTAATAGACATGGGAGTAGACCCATCAAAAACTACGGAAGAAATAAAAGAGGAATGGTGAAAACAATGGGAATTGGAAAACAAGGACAAGCAAGCAAATTGAATGAAAAAGCAAAGAAGGAAGATGTTAAGTCTGCCTTTATTGAGGCAAAGCGTAACGCCTTTATGCAACGAAAGAAATTAATTGAACAGCAATCTGGATTTCTACTATGTGGTATTAGTGGAGACCCAGGAACTGGTAAAACAGGATTATCAATTGATTGTAGAACAGAAGAAGAAAAAGATACACATTGGGTATTTATTCTAGATTTTGATGAAGGTGCTGAACCTACATGGAGGCAACATTGGTCAAGTGATGATAAGGTATTTATTTACAATCCTCATGTGTACAAAGAAGATATGACAGTAGACTATATGGCTACTGCTGATATGGCTAGATTCTTTATGGGTATGGTAAAAGAAGCCATCGAAGAAAAGAAGATTCAATTCGGTGAAGAAGAAATTGAGATTAAGGCAGTTAAGGCTGTTGTATTTGATGGACTAGACACATGGCTAGATACTACTAATATGATTGCTAGACTTAATCACATTAAGGGTAATGACCCTCGATTGGCTGATAAAGTCAAGATGGTTCCTACACAATGGTTTGCTAGAACTCAAGAATACCAAAGACTGTTTAAGGCGGCTTGCCAACTTAATTGTCATAAATTCTTCATCACGCATATGAAAGATATGCACGATGGATTTGAGATTGTAGGACAAAAACCAGATTGGGAAAAGTCTACTACTGCTAAGTTATTTCAACACGTTCACACGTATCGTGAAGAAAGAGCAGGAGTTACTAAACTATATGGTAAGGTTTTGAAGTCAAAAACTAATGCAGAAAACGAGGGACAATCTTTCTTGTTGTTTGAAAACAATAAGGGTGATGTAACTTGGAACGGTCTGGAGGCAATCAAAGAAAATAAACTTTGATTCTTAGACTGTTATTATTAGGGGTGCTGTTATGATTTGTAGAAAAGGTGAAAAGAATGATTATTATAGAAGGAAAAGAATTAGAAAAAGCGATTAAGATTTGTACATTAAGAGGTAAATATAATGAAGGTAGAAGCAATAAAATGGGTTCTCTATCTTCCAATATTGTTATTAAAATTGACGATAATGTTTACTTTCAAAATGCTAACGAGTTTACATATGTTTGTTATAGACCAACAATTGTAAGTAAGACAGGTAAGGGAACTTATATTATTGATACGGATATTCTGTTGAAGTATATTGTTAAGTCCGAAAACATGGAATTACACTTTGGTACTAACTTGGAAGTTAGATGTAATGGGAGTATTATTACTATACCCCAAACGACTACACACACTAATATGAGTGTAGTACAAAAGTTAGGTGCTAGGTTGAGAGATTTAGATAACAGAAGTATTATGGCTAATACAGATGAAGAGGGTATAGCAGTTACTGATACCCTCAAACTACAAACAGTAGTTAATCTAAGGTCTGAATATGTTGTTAATGCTGTCGATTTGGCAGAACGTGTAGGTAATTCTGTCTACAAGTTAGATTGGTATTACCCTACATTGAACATCTCATCTTCTGAAAACAACCAGAAGGTGGAAACTAATGTAGAAGGTTATGATGATTCAACACCCCGTAGGGCTACTGTTGAATTGTCTTTACCAATTAGTAATATAATCAAAGATGATGATGAATTAGTTATCTTATTTGATGATGAAAGACCTGCTGTTTTTGCTAACAGAAAGGTAACTGTGCTACGTGCGCCAAGACTGAGGAATTAAAATGGAAGAAATATTAGAACTAGTGAAAAACCTAGATATTAGAATTAAAGAATTGTTGAAAGGATTAGGGGTAGACGAAACCTCTTTCTTAAAGAAGTATGCAGATAGCCAACCTATACAAATTGCATTTGCTATGGGAAGTAGAAGTATGGCTACTAAGTTTGCTCAAACTCTATTGGAACATTTACCTGAGGTGGAAGAAGAATGATTCATGATTTTGTTCATTGGCTTATGGTAACTCATAAAAAATTATACAATGATTTATTTTCAGCCTACACACGTTCAAATACTGAGGGTGAGGAAGAATGAGCGTATTCTTTGGTGGAGAATGTTCTGAATGCGAGATGCCCTGTGCTTATATTATGGTGAAGGACAATTGGGTTTGTCAATGTCCATGTAGAGGTGAGGAAGATTGAGTTTGTATGAAGATAACGTCTGTGATAAAATACAACAAAGAGCAGATGTAGGAAAAAGAAAGTATGGGGTAACTATGGAACGTGGTGATTTATCCACAATTGAATGGTTAGTCCACTTACAAGAAGAACTAATGGATGCGGCTGTTTATGTAGAACGGCTAATTAAGGAATTTGAAAAGGTTGTTGATTTAAATGATAAGGGGAATCAAAGTAGAGATTAAAGCCAACATTGACGATGATTCATATACTGAGGCTAACCTCGTACAAACAATAACTGATAATATCCAATGGGCTATTAATGAGTTTTTCGATATGGAAGTATTTGAATTGATAGTATCAGTTCATAAAGATTGGAGTGAAGAAGATGATAATTGATTATGTAGGTAATGAAATCAATCTAATTTATAGAGATGAGAATAATAACCGTGTAGTAGACAGAAAGCCTTTCGACCCTTACTTTTATGTCAGGGCTGATGAAAAGGTTCCAAGACAACTTGTAACTAGAGGTAAGTTTGGAGAAAATAACTATGTCCTAAGATGTAATTCACAAGAAGGTTATTCTTTGGAAGGCTTTCCTCTAAAGAAAGTTTACTACGGTCATCCAGATAATAGATTTAACGTAAAGAAAGGTCTTGAGAACATGGGTATTAGAACCTATCAAGGCGATGTAGATATGAGAAGATTATATTGCGTGGATAAACTAGAAGAAATAAAAGAATACAGACTACGCAAGTGGTATTTTGACATTGAAGTACAACAACAGGGTATTTATCATGATTCAATTACTGTGATGACTGTATATGATAACTATACAGATACTTACTATTTGTTTGCATGGTTTCCTGAGGATAAACCGCAGTACATTTCTGGTTTTGAAAACCTTAATGTTGTAAATTACTTCTTCGATAATGAAGAAGATATGATGGTAAAGTTTGTAGAAATGATGGAACAACAAGACCCCGATATGATTCTAGGTTGGTATGTTTTAGGTTACGATATTCCCAAAGTAGTTAATAGACTAGTGGAGATGGGTATTGATGCTACACGACTTTCACCACTAAGAAGTATTAAGGGTGTTTATAAGAGAGGCGATGCTATCCATTCTAATATAGACAAATACTTTAATAGCGCACAACCTATTAGGGGCAGACTAACATTCTGTCTAATGGATAGATTTGAAAGACTGTGGACTGATTCACAAATGGGAACTCTATCTAGCCTAAAACTGGATGACTGTTCTAAGTTAGTATTAGGCGAAGATGAAGGTAAAGTTAATACATCAAAGTTCAAAGATTCTGAATTTTATGAACGTGCTTGGCTTGAAGATACCCGTATATACTTAGAGTATGCTATTAAGGATGTAAAATTATGTGTAGATATTGACAATAAAATGAACATTAGTGAGAACAGTTTAGCCTTACAAAGACTAATCAAATGTCCCTTTGAATCCACGTTCCATAATTCACAAATGGCTGGCGTATATTTTATGCGTGTTGCTGATTGGATTGCGCCTTCTGGTGTAAAAGGAACAAAGGAAAGTTTTGAAGCGGCATTCGTTATGAATCCTGAAATAGAAGGAACCTTTGGGCTACATAGAGATGTTGCCGTGTTTGATTTTAAATCTCTTTATCCATCAATGATGGCTTCCATGAATATCTCATGGGAAACCAAAAAGAGAACACCAGAAGATGGAGATTACCCAGTTTGGTATAATACTCCTAAGAATCTAATGTTGTGGCAAGATGAACCTGACATTCATTATTGTAGTAAAACAGAAGGTCTATTATCGAAAGCGGTAAAAGAACTTATGACTATGAGAGATGAGTATAAAAAACTTAGAAAAGAGGCAAGTACAGATGAAGAGTATATGAAGTGGGATTCAGCACAAATGGCTACTAAGAGAGTAGTCAATGCTTTTTACGGTATACTCGCTAAAGACAATTACGGTTGGGGAGATATGGAAATGGCTAAATCAATTACTGCATCTGCTAGAAGGGCTATGCGTGAAACTGCTTTTAAGGCTCAAGAACTGGGTTACGAAGTTATTTATGGGCATACCGATTCTATATTTGTAAAGGTTGCAGGTATTGAAGATGCTAAGTTATTGAGAGTAAAACTTAATGATTTTATCTCTAAGGAAATATTCAGAGAACCAGTAGAATTAGAATTTGAAAAGTATGCTTCTAAGTTCTTCTTATCGGCAAAAAAGAATAGATATTGTGGATGGTTGTCATGGAAAGACGGGGAACATCTTGAAGAAGAAAAGTTCTTTGTCATGGGTTTTGAAATGAAGAAAAGTAATGAGACTCAATTTGCTAAAAGGTATCAAAGAAAACTGTTAGAGATGGTTTCTTCCTTTGAAGAAAAGGATAAAATTATCAAATACTGTAATGATTCATATAAACAATTATATACAGGGAATGTTAGTCTTAGAGATATAAGTAAAAGAAGCAGATTGCGCCGCAGAATAGAAGATTATATTACTATTGGCGGTGGCGTTACAGGTATTATTTATTACAATCAACAAAGGATTGGTAAGATAGAAAACGGTGATTCGTATTTCTTCTTTAAAGTGGATAATTCAAATCTTAAGGAAAAGTATTATATTTGGGAAGGGAAGTCGAATGAAATCGGTTATATTTCATTCAGAAATTTCCATGAAGTAGAAGGTAAGTTTACTCCTGATTGGCAATTCATCTCTAAGGGTGAAGTTATTCAGAAGTCAATATTAATCTTCAAAAGTTTAGGATGGCCTATTGAGTTAATCAAGAAGGACATATATCAAAAAACTCTAACGGAGTGGTTTTAAATGGGTAAAAAAGAAGGAACATATATGAAAACGCTTAGAAAAATTCATGAGCGTATACAGAAGAAGAAAGACGAAACGAAAGAAATAGAACAAGAGTTCCTAGAAGCGGTCAAAAAAGAAAGAGAAAATTGGCAGAAGATAGGGGCTTGTACTATTTGTTTAGAAAAAGGTGATACAGAATGGCATCACATTATCAGCCAACATAGATGTAGAGAAATACAGTTAGAATATCTAATTCATTCTAGAACTAACGTGGTTGAGATATGTAGAAAGTGCCACGATGAAACTACTGCTAGTTTGAGAAGGAAACAAATCGAACAGAACGGCGGTACTAAAACAGTCAAGAATCCTAATGGGGCTATGACTGTAAGACAACATGAGTACATTAAAAAATTAGGTGGGGAAACTAGAATAACCACTAACATGACAAGAGGCGAAGCCTCAAAACTAATAGATACATTAAAGGAGGAATCAAAGTGAAAGAATACGTGGAAGAATGGAGTAATAAAGATACAGATAATGGGTTTACATATCAATGGAACCCTTTGGCAGAAGATGGACCGACATTGAAGATAACTAAATCTTCGTTAGGTACTTACAATTTCTGTCCCGCATCATACATTTATTCTTATGACCCATTTGGTGAAGGTAAAAGAAAACAAAAAACTAGTGAAGCAATGTATAGAGGTACAGTAATACATAATGCTCAAGAGGAATTTTGGAACGACATGAATATAGAAAAGGCCATGAAACATATTGATGACCCTAATGCTTTAGTAAAACACTTTAGGGAATATTACCCAGAAGGTGAAGATGAAATCTCAGTCGCTATATACAGGGCTATGAGTGCTTGGTCTGCTGAAAGGTTTATTGAATCTATTAAAGAAGGCACTATGGAATATTTCAAACCTGTTGCTAATGAAGTCATGTTAGATGCACATTATGTTTTAGAGACAGAAGAATATGGAAGAATTAATATTCATTTACAAGGTATCATTGATAGAATGTTCTTTGATGGAGATGGTTACATCCCCCTTGAATTAAAAACTGGACCGTGGAAAGATAGTAAGAAAACTAATATGAGAAAAGAAATGGCTTTTTATCAGTTACTATTTGAGGAATGTGAAGAAGAAAACCTAATCAAACAAGGTATTGACCCTACACATGGTATTACTAGTTGGGGTTGGTTTTTCCCTGCTTCAAATTATATCTATGTGGAAGAGGTAAAGTCTAGGTCTATGACTTCTGTAATTAATTCTATAAAGAAATTGGTTACAGCATATATGGAAAAAGAATTCCCACATAAGTTCTTTTACAAGAAGTGTGAAAAGTGTGGTCATTACGAACATTGTGATGCAGTAGGTGGAGTGAATACATATGATTGGTTCTAATTCTGAATTAATAGAATTGATGTTAAAAAGACAATGGACTTTTGCTGAAGTAATGGATATGGAAAATATAATATTGCGAATAGTTAAAGAGACTGAATTTGACATAAAGTTTGTAGTAGATTATTTAGGTACATTGGAAGGCATAATGGATGAGTTTTTACACATGATAACTAAAGATATGAAGAAAGTAATAATAGAAGAATTACAAACTGCAACAGTTGTACTAGAAAGACCTGTACACCCTTTAGTAGATGAACTGAAGGAAAAGGATAAACTAGAATCGTTAGTAGAAGAATTTACCGAAGTTAAACCTAAGAAAAAGATGTCTAAGAAAGAACTCAAAGAAATGATTAAAAAAGACACAAAGACGGTGGGCAATAATGAAGTGCCAGAAGTGCAAAGCGGAACTAACGAATAAAGATGCAAAACAATGTCATCTTTGTAACGCAATAGAAAATGCAAAAGAAGTTAGAGAATATTTAGATATGGTGGATTAGATGAGATTTCCTAGAGAAGTGTGGGCGGGAAGCCCAGTAGAAAATGCAATACAACCTAAGAGAGTAGTCGTTAATGATGAAGGGTATTTTAGACAGTTTGTTTTAGACCATAATGGTAAAATGAATGTCTATACATCTGTGTATGATTATGACGAGTTCTCTAACAATAGAGGTTTAGAACATACAGTAAACATTGACCGTATCTTTTTAGACATAGATGCACATAGCGGTGAGTTAGAACAGGCTTATGATGACTTGAAAAAGTTACATAAGTGGCTTTTAGCGGAAGATTATATACATAACTTGGCTTTTAGTGGAAGAGGTTTCTATATTTTTGTACACGGACTTAGAACATTTGACTTAAGAAGAGTAAAAGCCTTCTATAATATATGTCATGATGTTATTAACAAGTCAAAGACCTTAGACAGTAGAGTTATTAACACGGCTAGACTAAGAAGAGTACAAAATACATATCATATGGGTGCTAAAAAGTTTTCAATCAATTTATTTAGTGAAGATTTAGATAATTCTTTAGAATATATACTAAATTTGGCTAAAAGACCAAGACATATGCCTAAAAAGTATTATGGAAGTCAAAAAGTTGATTGGCCTGATGTTAAAAAGATGGAAGTAGCGGAAATAGAGATAAAAAGTGTCGAAAGTCCCGCTACTTTACCTATTTTACCTTGTTTAAAGGCCGCAGTTATGACTCATAACCCTTTACACCAAGTTAGACACTATTTAGTCCAATGGTACAATGAAATGCTAACAGATATGGTTATTTTTGAAGAAAACTTAGATTGTAGGCAAGATGAAGTAGGTGGAGAGGCTTTAAATGACATTGTGAGCATTATTTGTAAGGAAATTGATGAAATTGCCTCTAATGAAGATGTTTGGATTGATTATAATGCCCCTAAGACAAGAAAAGCGGTGGATTACGTGGTAAAGAAGAGATATTTAGCCCCATCTTGCCAAACTTTAATCAATAACGGTTATTGTGTAGGTAAATGTTGGAGATACCCAAAGGTGAATAGTAATGATAATTGATTCTAGAGAAAATTCCTCTTTAAGTGAGGAAGTTATTACCTGTTGTGAATTAGCAGGTATTGACTATGAGAAAAAGTTCATAGAAGTAGGCGACTATACCTTTGGTGATGTAGTAATAGAAGCAAAGAGTATGGCTGATTTCCTTGCATCGGTTAGAAACAAAAGAATTTTTAATCAGATAAGCAACATGGAGGATAACTATGGGAAGTGTTTTGTTATGGTTTATGGTAATATATCTAAGGCTACTGAGTATCTTAATGCTGTAAAGAATATGAACTATTATCAACAAAAACAATGGGCTGAAAAACTCAGAAGAATGGTTTATGGTGCTATTTCAGCAATAGCGTTAAACACAAATACTACTCCCATCTGGGTTACATCTCATTCAGAGGCCGCTAATATTATAACGGCTATGAGATATAACATGGATAAGGATGTAGATTTACAAAAGATGTTACCTAAGAAGGTAAGAAGCGATGATGTTAGGGTTGATATACTAACACAAATAACGGGCATTAGTTTAGATAAAGCAAATGCTCTTTTAGAACATTTTGGTTCTGTTTATGAAATAGCAGGACTAGAAGTAAAGGATATTATGGTTATAGAAGGAATAGGAAAAGTTACCGCATCAAATATATTAGATGCACTAAGAAGTAGAATAGAGGTGAAATATTAATGCCAGAAGATATAAACGTAGACGAATGGGAATTTTATGAGGCAATTGAAAAAATGTCTCAAGGTGAAGCCATAAAAGAAATAAGAGAAAAAGTGGAACTTCCCCCTATTGTTAAAAGATGGGTTGATGTTGTATCTGAGTTTTCTTTACATAACCAGTATGCGGCTACAATGGCCTTTTACACTACTGTTGGACAGTTAGTTAAAGACCATGTTAGAATACCTGTGGGTAAACTAGCGTTAGATACCAGAATACATTTCTGTTGGATTCAAACAGCGAGAAGTGGTAAGACAACAATGTTTGACTTTTTATCCCCAGTATGGGATAAAGCCTTTACTAAGATTAACAACCACCCATTAACTTTACCTAAACCTAGAGGACCACTAAATGGAGTTAATGAATTTACTTTATCTAATCCTGATGCCTTTACCGACCAAGCACTTTTAGGGACTATTAAAATAGACCAACAAAACCCAGAGTGGGCTAGGGGAAGAGACCAAGATAACGTAGACTTTGAAGGTAATCCGATACCAGAATTTATTGATGTACCAATTGCAGGTGCGTTATTTGGTTCTGGAATCATAGCCTTTGATGAGTTTGAACATTCAGGTATCTTCAAGGAAACACAACACAAACAAGATACAGTAATGATGTTTCAAAAGTTTATGAATAGGTTGGATTCTGATACACATTTAATCAAGAAAAGATTAACTGAATGGGGAAGAGATTTAGTTGTAGATTGTCAAAGAAGTTTGTGGGCTACTACATTACCTCCACAGGGATTAGAAAAGGTTATTTTAACCAAAGGTGTATTTCAAAGAATGTGGTTATACGTTAGAGAAGTTCCTGAATCATTGAAAATGAAAATGGAAGAAGATTACATAGATGCAGTAGGAGTTATAGATGAGTCATCTGATGATACTGATGTATTTGCAGAAGAATTTTCAGATATGTTATATGATTTGTACAAGTGGTGTAAAGATAGACATGAGAAGACTGGGGATAAAAGAAAGGTTGTCATATGGTCAAAGGATGCACAAGCGGCATTAAAAGTAGTTTGGAAAGGTATGCGTAAATACATGGATGGTTTTTCAGACCACATTTTTGAAGCATTAAATACATTCTTAATGAATACTATTAACAACGTATGTATAGCGGCTGGTATATGTGCTATTGCTGAGAAGAGTCCCACCATAGAAAGAAGACACGTTTTACAAGCAAAAACATTGACAGATAGAAGTTTTGATTCAATCACAACATGGTTTAGTAATAAACTAAAGAAAAACCCTAAGAGAATACAAGAAAAGGGAAGAGAAGCAGTTATTGTAAAAGTCTTTGACAATTGCACCAAGAAAGATGGGTGGGTTTCAAAGACACAAATGGTAAATACTTACATGAAAATGACACAAAAAGGAAGGGCAACCTTTTACAGAGAATGGGATAACGTAGAACATCTTTTTGACGAAAGAAGAATAAATGGAAATAGAGTACAGATAAGGAGGAAGGAAAATGAAAAGTGAAGTAGCAAGGCAGTTAGCAGATTACTTAAGAAATGAACTAGATGTGGAACAGGTGATTGACCTGTTTTTATATTGCATTGATGCAGATTTAGCAGAAAAGGTTAATAAACTTGCATCATCTGGTTATGAACATCAAGAGATACTTGATATACTAACGGAGATGTTGAAGAATGAGTGATATACTATCAATAGATATAGAGACAGCAAATACAGCCGCCGATATAGGTGGATGGCAAAATACCCATATGTGGAAAGTTTCATGTGTAACTACGACTGACGGTATTAATAATACGGTTTATATTGATGAACCTGTACAGATTAATAACGCAGTAGTTAAATCATTGAGACAATTGAAATATGATTTGGATGACCACTTCCAAAAGGGAGGTAAACTATTGGGTCATAATATTGTAGCCTTTGATTTACCTGCACTTAGAGATTCTATGGACATATATATTACTAGAAAATATCTAGAAGATAGAGATAGTAGGTGTATTGATACTAGTCGGCTAATGACAAAGGCTAGTGGTAAAAGAGTTCAATTAAATAATTTGGCTAAGTGTAACTTAGGTGAAGAGAAAAGTGGTGATGGTTTAACCGCAGTTCGCTGGTGGGGTGAAGGTAAATACGAGGAAGTTGCAAAGTATTGCCTGTTAGATTCTCAATTGACCTTAAATGTGTATAACATGGGTATTGAGAATAAAAGTCTTAAATTCTTCGATGAAGATGAAGGCGATTATGTTATTACCAAATTAGATTGGTAAAATTTTTAAGAAAAGACTTTAGGGTGTCTTCCCCATTCGGGGAGGGCATCCTATTTTTTTTGGTTTTTTGTCAATTTTAAACTTAGTTTTTTAGACCTAAAAAATAGACTTCTGGAAATAGCGAATAGTAAAAAGTAAAATGAACATTCAAGGGCAAGTAACATAAAAAAATTTTTTCCTGTAAAACACATTTTATTATCAAATGTAGTTATACATATTTCTATCATCTAGCGTACTCCCTTAGGGTTCGTAAATCTTTCCTAAAATTCATAGATAAAGTCATACTCACAGTTCGATTGGGTAAGAAATTTGATAAAGCCCTATAAAACGTGTCAAATAAAAGGCTATTTTTTTCATTATCATCAGTAAAAAATTTATTTATATAATTTTCTACGGTCTCTTTGTAGTCTTGATTTTTATAACTTATTCCTACATCATTTCTTAATTGCGTTACAAAGTCGTCATTATTAACATCAGGGAGTTCTGCGTAATAGAAATTTTTAACAAGTTTACTGAAAGCCAAAGTAAAATCCCTTAGCAGCATTCCACTCTCCCTTTCTATTTCTGTTTTATATACTCCAAACATACCTGAGAAAGTATCAATTAAAACATTAACCCTATCCTTAACCAATTCGTAACCGCTTGTAAAACGTATAGCAGGGGATTCGTTAAAGACGCCATCACCATAGTATTCCTTTGTCTTTGCAGTTATACTATTTCTAGGTAAATCAAAAGCGGTAAACGATTCATCTAGTTCCCCGCTATCTAAAAACTGCTTAATCCTTAATCCAGTACCCTTTGTCTTAGGTCTATCTTTTATGAAATCTAAAATTTTCTGATGTTTTTCCTTTGTAGATTCGTCAGTATGATTGTATAAGTTTTCGTCAAACTTTAGAATACTGCGCCAGTCCATTTTAACCACCTTTAGAGATTTTTTTCATATAATCTGTTTATCTCTACAAACTTATTGACTAATGATAGTGCTTCTTTTTCAGCCTCTTCTAAAAGCACAACTAAGTTTTCAGCCTCTTCCCCTTCAAATTTTTTGAATTGTCTTATATGAAATTTTAAAGCATCTAAAGTAATACGCATACCCCTGCCACCTAAGAGTTTACCCATGCTTTCATATTTCCCTCTCAGACGCATTTCTTTTTTTATACAATTTCGCCAGTCCATTTTAAACACCTAATAAGATTATGGTTGTCTAATCCTAACCGCTGGCATACCACTAAGCGTAATATTTGCAGTATCTACTTGATAACCCTCATTAGCGTATAGTTCACCTATTGTTTCGACAATATATTGCTCATTCATTCCCATTTCTTTAACAGAAGACAAGTGCATTGTGAAGTACACAAACCTATCATCAGAATGCCCTACTTCTTCGTGTTCTGAGGAATTTTTAGCAAAGCCAATAAATATTGGTGCTGATTCTAATGCAGGTTCAGCCTGTAAAAATTGAGTCAATTTAGGCTCTATGGTGTTCTTTTCGTAAGCGATAATCGCTTGTTTATAATCTTCGTTTCTTTTTTCTCTAGAGTCTAGAGGCATTGGTGCTTTTAGTATTGTTTTCCATTTCATGTTATTCATCCTCTGTTTATTATGGGGTGTGGTCGTAAATATCTTTTGCTTCTTCTAATTTCATCAATAGTTTAACTAAAGCGTCTTTAGAAAATGTAGTATCTGGTTTAAGATATAGAAGTAATTCTGATATTTCATCAACTAG
>UEXM01000883.1_pt1 | contig 28694 bp, 33 predicted proteins | sample 1796661 | NCBI WGS metagenome assembly UEXM01 (sample SAMEA4772469, study PRJEB27181) | metagenome
AATTGGCACGGTTTCAAAAACAGGCTACACAAAGGTTGCATTACAAGCAATAGACGAAGCAATAGCCCAAGAATTAAAAAATAAATGATTTAATCATTAAAGCGACGCTGCAGTGCCTTCATAAGCGCATCCCTACCACCACCCCGGCTTCTCTTTGCGGGAGACTCGTCTGCGACGACGGCCACTGGGGCTGCTGGGGCTGGTGCGGTAGCCATGGCCTTGGAGCAAGCGTGGACGAGCTGTCGGGCTGCCATGGCCTGCTCTGGGCTAAGACCTGAAAACGCAGATGCGTCTGGTGCGCCATACACCTTGAACGCTTCAGGGTCACGTTCCTGTGCGAGCTCAATGGCGTGGTCAATCATCTGTTGCAGGACCTTTCCATCAGTCTCGGCATTCTTCTCAAAGCTAGCGACGCGAGCCTTTTCTGCATCGAGGGCAGCTTCGAGCTCCTTGTACCGTTGTTCGTTCTGTTCGAGCGACTGGTTGTAGTTGGTGAGCTGCTTTTCGACGGCGCTTCGGGCGCCTTCGTCGGGAATCATGGCAAGAGCTGCCTCGACGGGCGAAATTTCTGGGACGGGAGTTGGGGTATCTGTGGCCATTGTTAACAAGTGGGCTGCTATTGGAAGTGGGAGTTGGTCGCCCTTATACGATCCAAGCACCCTTGCAGTTTCTCGTGCGGGATCATGGACAAGACTCAGTTCAAGGGGTTTTGGTCCGGCGGGCGTATCGGCATGTGTGAGGCTGACGCTGAGCCGACCCGACTTGATACTTGCGACGGTATTGGGAAAGGCAGCTTCATCGATGGTACCAATAAAGCGACCATTCCTGTCAGCAGCAACCACACGACCCACGGGCCGATGCAACGCATCGGACGCAGCATCGAGCTCGGCTTCTACGGCTTTTGGGACGATCGATCCGCCTTCCTGTAAATATGCACTTTCTACTGCCTGAATAATACCGGCATGTTCAAACGTCAAGGGCCTCTGCACCAGTCCAGCAGCGACGCGTTGCATGTCGGACGGCTCTAGACCATACTCTGGACACTTGGGATTACACCACACACCACTAAAAAAGAAGACCATTCTTTACTCTGTATGGCCCATCATAAATGCTTCTACCATGCTACGTGACATTGGCTTTTCCTCTGGAGGCGCTTCTTCTTGCACGACAACCGTCGACCCGACCGTGTGCAACATGGTCATGGCAGCCCTGTGGCGCTTCTCGTCGTCTTCTTGACCTTCGAGGACCGTCTTGGCTTCGGCCTGCACCTCACGCGGAAGCATCTGTACAAACAATCCGACCCCCACATGACTCAATAAACCTTCAGTTTGCTCAAGAAACTCACGAGCCCCGCTACTGCCAGGCTCACGCTCAGTGCTATCGGGAACGTCTGTGACAGACTCGACGTCTGCAAGGCATCCATCACTGCCGTGTTGATCAAAAGTGGACTCATCCATGTTACTACTGCCGCCGCAAATAGCTTTTCAATCCACGCACTGGGCGTCTTTATATTGAGATCCAAATCGCGGACAGCCACGGCCGCAACGGCGAGTCCAGCGACGGTTTGTGTCAGTGTACCGGCACGACCCATAAAGGGTGCCTGCAACGCTGCCAGCAACGCAGGCTCTAAAAACCGGCGCTCCTTTGTTGAAATTTCGACACGGCTTGAGTTTATGGTCTGCCCTTTGGTTGACAAGAGTGCGGTCCACAGTCCCAAGACCACACCTACGGCTGCAATGCCGACAATGCTGTAATTCCTGACTGCAGCAAACGCAGCGTTACCTGCGTGGCCGCTATTGGCAAAAATAACCGCCAAGGCGCACACCGGTCCATCCAGCGCTAAAAGAGTCCACGGAGGCCTCCGTGGGGGGCTCTTTTCTTCGTTTAAATTCTTAGCAGACCCTGCAATAATGCCAAGGTACGCTGCAATCAGCACCGTCGTAGCAACGCTCGATGCTTCTCTGAGACCGCCGTGTTCGTGTGGAATTGTGATGGATGTTGTCCCGTCTGGATCTGCGCGTACGGTTATCCCAAGCAATTTCGCACTCAGCACGACTTCTGCTGCAGAATTGTTGCTGAGCTTTCCGGCGAAAATCGTGCGCGACGTCACGACCGTACCGCTGGATCCCGGTTCGAGAATGTCAATGGTTGCCGTTGCGCCAGCGACGACGGGAAGAATGTGTTGACTGCTCTCAAAGTCAATCTTGACGGGATGCCGCATGTTCGTGTGCCCACGCACGGTACAAAAAAGCTTGTTGTTGCTGTTTCCGAGATCGATGCCGTCTGGTCCGACGGGTGGCACTGCATCGAGCTTTCCGTCGGCGAACCACAACGAGTGACCAACAGCATCGGCTACTTCCGACAAGACGACTGGTATCTTATCCGTGCTCACCGTGTGCGATCCCACCGAAAAAAGAAGCGGCTCTGCCAAAATTTGTTCCGTCCCGACCTCGGACCGCATGCCGACTGCATCCAGGTCAAGGGCTCCAAAAAGGGTAATCACGGATAGACGCATAGTTTATTTTTGCACATCTACATGGATATATCCGATTCAACTTTACAGGTGTGAGTCTCAAATATCTTTGTGTTTTTAAACACGGACAAGCACTTTGCGCACTTTACATATTCTCCACGCGCGTGTGATGTGCTCAAGTGTCGTTTGAGTGTTGTTTTTTTATAGAATTGTTTGTTGCAAATGGCGCACTCGTGCAACGGCGGTCGGTGTAAGTGGGGGTCGCATTCACTCGTGGGCCGACCACACTCCTTGCACAGCTTATGACCTGCTATTGGGTGGTCCCAGGAAAAGGATAAGTTGACTTCCAAGCGCGGCGATGCCTGCGCAGATGAGTCCGCACGGGGCGAGCTCGACGGTTTCTCCTGTGGTGAGGGTGTTGGCCTCGACATACTCGACGACAATGTTTGTCCACGACGCAACAAACACGACGCCGAGAAATGCGGTTGTGCGGGCAGCATTGAGCCCGATACCCTCAAACTTGAGCGACGCGGTAGCAAGTGCGGCTGTTGTAAATACAAGTACGGCAACGGTAATGCCCATAAACTCGAACATTTCGCCATAATTTTTGGGGATTGGCAACGCGGTTCGCTCGCTGTGACTTCTGATGCGCTCGACAACATTCGAGTACGGCTCTGTGGCGTGAATAAAAAGGGTATTTGCGCCCGTCCTATACTCGATCAAACTACAAAAAGAAGCAAAATTAAACAAGGATGGAATGGCGGCGAGCCAGAGCAGCGCCGCCCACAGAACCCCTTCTCGACCAATATCCGTCATGGAACGAGCTAGAGCTTACAGAGCTGGACCCGAGTCTTCCGTATCCGTATGAAATCAGAGTCAAGTCTGGCCCTGGGGTATCACCATTGTGTAAACACCCCGCCGGCTTTTATACGAATGATTGCACGGTTTTCAATTATTTCAGGGACGTTGTAGCCGTCGCGGTCTCCGAGGCACATCGAGCAATCCGCGGGCAGCCCGACGACGACGCCGTCCGCAGCGCATCCAAGGCACTCCGTCTGTCGCGGCACGAGACGGTTCCGGACGTAGCGATTGGCCAAACGGTCGTGGGCACGACTGCGTTTTCGAACACGCTCGTCGGCGTTCTTTATTTCCTGGCAGCCTACAAGCTTCCCATTGGGTCGCGCTGTCCTGCGTTTACAGCAGTGCTACGACGCCCACCATACCGCGAAGATCGCGGTCCCGGATGCGACAGCGGTCGAGTATTCGAGGCCGTTGCAGCTGACGTTCTCGCCCGTATTGACAGCGGAAAACTTGCTCCGTGGGACACGGCCGACACAAAACCCGGTGCGACGTGCGAGCAACGCGCACGCTCGCTCAGGACGGCCGAGCTGCTCGCCCAACGCTGCGGCTGGAAAACAGAAGAAACGCGCTTCCACGAACTTTTGGCACCCCGCATCTCGGATTTGCCCGTCGTAAGTCCAATCACCATATCCAGCGTCTGGAGCGCATTCCTCGTATGGGCCCGCGACACGCCAGACCCCTTTAGCTTTGACGGCGTCTAGACCTATAAATACTAGTCTTTGAATATGTAAACATGCCTTCAATCTTGAATCAGATTGTACAAACAGATGACTACAAAAATGTTACGCCCATTTTATTTCAAGGGAACATCCCCATCTTTTTGCAAATAGGCCCAGACACTTTTAATGCAGCACGAGCCGGAGACAATGAATATAATGGTGTTCTAGAAGACAAAAAACGAAATGTACTACTCGAAAGGGACCGGGTCATGGGGCTGTTTTCGGTCAGCGATGCAATTATAAACACAGATCTACCCGAAGTTCCAGGGATAGTGATCGACAGTGCCAAAGCTCAAAGTATACGACAAATTGTAACATCTGTTGCTCCGGGAACCATGGAACCTCCGTATCCAGTATACATAGAGGCATACTGCTTTGAAGTGCGAGACCTGGGGAACCGTACGGCTGCAAGGACAGCTTTTGATGAGCAGAGGAATAAAAGACAATTCGTAATACAAGACAGATTTTTGTTGCCCGGTTCAACGCAAAAAAGCCTACGAGCTGGAAACGATTTGCTACTTCAAGTCTCGCGGACAATGTTTGGACTCACAGAAGATGAACGAGCACAAGTTAAATCGATTCGCATCGAAGAAGAGGTCATGAAAGGTAACGGCATGGAGATTTTAGCCGTTCCGGTAATACGAGCGGCCATAAGTTTTGTGATGCTTACTGGGCTCAACCCCAAAGAATGGGTGGATCCCAAGGTTGTCAGGATCCAACAAGATGCTGGTAGTCGTGCTGCCGCCAACTTTATTATCGAATATTTAGGTAAATAGTCATATATAAAGGTAATCACCAAAGGGAAAATGTCGCTAAATCCAGGCGCTCTCCAACGATTGAACGAGCTTACGAATCTCCAAACCCCCAGCCGCCAGGCGCCCAATGTTGATCCAAATCAAAACATTGAAAAAGCAGTAAACCGTATTTTACAAGTGAAAAAAGAAACAAATGACAGGGCTGTTACACGGTATGCCACGTCAATTGGTTCATTGCTGAAGATAGATTGGCGTGTATCTACGCCAACACAGCGAGCTTTCTTTTTTTCAGCTGGCATGGCATGGCTGTACTACAGCAATCATGATCCAGCTCAGTTGTCACAAGATATTTCACATCTTGCCACACAAGTACAAGAGGCAATAAGAGAAACGGCTTATACTCAACAATCACTTGCACCAATCGCGTCGGTAGCAACTAGTTCAGTGGTCGGCTTTCTTGGTTTGCCTATCCCTTCATCACTGGTGGGTCTCGCTGCAGGCTTTGCATGGACGGAATGGTGGCAAGAACAAGTATTCAATCAACAGATGCTGCTGGTTGGCGTCCATTTTGTTATGCAGCACATTTCTCTCGATGCGGGACTAAGCTTTATTGCTCCCGTGAGCACAGGGCTTGTTGTAGAGATGGCAAAGGACCTATATCTTGACAGAGTACCCGTTTCTGTCAGCGGCGACGATATTCTCATCAATGGAGTCCATGAAATGGAGGGTGCATTCAAACGGCTGACGCATATTAAAATCGGTGGCAGTGAAGTCAACATCGAATCAGAAGACGACGCCATCAAAAAATGCATAGAAGAAAATGCACAAGCCATCAAACGTGCGTGGTTAAAACTCAAACCAGAACAGTTTGCAACCCAGACAGCTTACATATTGAACCAAGTTCCGGATCTCGAAAATGTTTTAAAACAAAGGATGAGCGAAACTATCAGCAATCAACTCCAAGTCACCGAGTTATTTTCAAAATGGATCCGCACTAATGATGATTATGCCAAAGATGGTTTTCTTATTAGTCAGGGACAACTTTTAAAACTTCGAGCCCAAGCAAAAGATGCTGTTGCAACCGTTAATGATACAACGATAACAGCCGGAGGCAGGGAATTTAGTGAATTTAGTGTAACTGGATCGAATGTGTTTACATCCATCGTCAAACAAAGAGAGAGGGCCTTTGTTGGTTGTAAAATCACTGTAGCTGGTTTGGAAGACAGTTTCCTCGCCGTCACAGAGATTACAAGCACAACAACTTATCCAAAAGGATCAGGAGCTCCGGAACATACTTTAAGTCTTGGCGATCTTCGTGTTTATTCGCTTCAGGGAGATGCCGGTAAATCAGACATGAAAACCCAACTGCGCGGATTTTTAACTAGCAAAATTTTGAATGCTATTGAGGAAATTTTTGACAATATCGATGTAACTGAAGACATGATCAGAAACCATATTTTTGGTACGATTCTTAATACCAATCCGAACGACATGATCAAAGCCAGTGAAGGATTGCAATATCCATATGCATTTTCAGATGACGTTGAATTTCCCAGGAAACAATATATACAGGGACTGGACCAGACGCCTGCTACAACGCAATTTACAGATACTGTTTCTGGCCTTGTTGATACGGTTTTTAGTTTCTTTCAAAGCCCGAGGAAACCAGATGCGTCAAGAAGCAACTTGATAAAGTTTGTGGTCGTTGATTACAACAAACCTCTTGTGAGATGGGAAACGAACAAAGCGGGAGATAAAGTCGATATTGTTGTAAACGGGCCAGCCGGTTTCTATGATCGTGTCGATCCGTTTTTCTTGCTGAATAGCCCAGACCAAATAGAACTGTACTATACAATGTTCCTCACGGGCGTATTGAGTATGATGATCTTCGGTTCAGGGCCAAGAAATATCGGAAACGATCCAAAAGACACTGAATTCAGACTCAGTGACATGAATGTATACGGCATCAAGTTTCCAGACACGCCTGTCATCAAGGTCGAGTGGCACATCAGGAAAAAGCTTCAGATATTTGCCAAACAAAACTTTAGTACAAATTCATTGGGTTGGCCAAGATTCCTACAAGACGAACTTTTTAGGTTTCAAGGAACGCCACAACAACTCGAAGATCTTATTGAAAAGATTACAAAAACATACGACGTTGTCGACAGTCGTACACATTCGTACAAAAAAGAAGTGAAAGCGGCTTGGAACAAAGCGTCTGGAGAAGTCACTACTTTCGAGTACCCAACCGATGCGTGGGCTCCAAAAATTATACGCTGGATCTGTGGACTAGAAGCCCTGCAACCAACAAAATTATGCACACGATGCAGAAAAAAGGCAAAGCCTGGAACAAACATTATGTCATTCAAGTCGGTAGACGAAACGCTCGTAAACCATTATGCTTGTATTTTTCGAGATTTAGTGCAAGACCCTGCGTTAGAAGATGGCCAAGTTCTCAGCGAGATCAAAACGCGAAGAAATCAGAATTGGTTTAAGGCTAATTATACGTCAGATCCTTCTATGGAAGGCAAGTTTGCTGAAATAGACGCCGCGATAGTTGCCAAGCGGGCTAATCTCATTGCAAGTGACAGACTTTGGAATCTCAACGATCAAGAGTATTCAGATGAATTCAACTCCGTTTCCATCGCCTCTAGGACGAATGATAAACTCTTTGAGATACTTTCAAAGGGCATTTTGGCTATTGGAACAGTAGCGGTGGCATATTACATCATTAATACATATGGAGGCACGCTTCGTCCGTTACAGGACACTACAGATTCTACTGGAACCACCTTTTCAACGCCGCCTGTAAGGCTCAACTCTACGCTTCCAGCGCCACCACCACCAGCTCCTCCTCAGGGCTTTGATCGCGGAAACACGCCTGCGCCACCCCCCATACCCACCCCTCCGGCGTCGAAGGCGGCTGCCCCACCAGCACCACCTCCACCTGCCCCCCCCCACGGCTTTGAGGGCGGAACCCCTCCAGCGCCGGCTCCACCCGCTCCTCCTCACGGCTTTGATGGCGAAAACCCTCCAGCGCCGGCTCCACCTTCAGAACCTTTTGGTGGGGGGTTTTCGGCTCCACCGCCTGCTCCACCTTCAGGACCCACCGAGGATGGCCCTCCGTTTTCACTCTCTGGCGGAGGCTCTGGATCTACTTTTGATGCCACTGAAGGTACTGTATACCAAAATGACGATGTAGTCGCAGTTGTTCAAGAAGATGGCACAACGCTCCTTGCGCCTATTCTTTCAAACAATAATGTGACAATAGAATCACCCCCCGAACCGGGTTATCATGAACGCTTAGTGGAAGTTCTTGGCGATGAAGCGATGGTTTTCACCTTTGAAGGAAAACAAATCATGTATTTCGACGGAAAGTATTTTGAATTACAAGATGATGAACCCGGTACAGTTTCAGTTCAAAGCGAGACTACGGCACTTGCTAGGCGACCACCATTTGAAGTTGTAGTTGGACCATCACCACAGGGTCAGACTCCTTATGAATTACCAGTGCATGTGCGTCTTATTGCGGATCATTCAACGCCCCCCTCCACGGCACTTGCTACGTTAAACCCTTCTGAAGTAGCGCTTTACAACCCTGAGAAAGTTCCAGCGCCTCCTTCAAGAACATCAAAGCCTTCGCGTCTTATTGAGGGTCGTTCAGAGCCCCCATCCACGGCACTTGCTACGTTAAAACCTTCTGAAGTAGCGCTTTACAACCCTCAGGAAGTTCCAGCGCCTCCTTCAAGCACGGCACTTGCTACGTTAAACCCTTCTGAAGTAGCGCTTTACAACTCTGAGAAAGTTCCAGCGTCTCCTTCAAGCAGTACGAAAGTATCTAAATCGCAAGAGCCAGTACTAAATTTGGACATTGATCCGCCAACGCAACCCGTTCAGAACTCGACTGCTATAGATGCAAACCCAAATCGTACAAATGTTCTTGAAGAACCAATCGAGCCAAGCCAACCCGTTCCGAATTCGATTGTTGAAGCTGTCAAATTAAATGTTTTGGGTGGCGATGGAGTCGCATCAAAGAAAAAGTGTATCGAAGTGACACCTAATCCCGAAATGAAAAAGGCTCATTATGATGCTGTAACTAGTAGTATCGAGCTGTTCCCATTTCAAGAGTTTGAATCGGACATCGACGCCATCCTAGGCTCGGGTGCTATGGGGGCCATCTATGTGGCAGTTCTCCGCTCAACTGGGCAAACTGTCGTCGGCACATCGCAAGAATTACTTGAATATGTAAAAAATCCAATCGGTAAGTCCAATCAGGATATTTTTGCTTTCACAACGCAGAGCGGCCCTTACAACCTGGCATCTCTTGGAGGCAAGTCATGGGATTCATATCACAATTCTGACAGTGTTTTGTCTCTAAAAATGTACCTTGAAACGTCGTCTGATGAGGTATATCAAATGGCCATTCGAGAAACATCGTTCCGAGGATCAGGATATTTTGCTGATTTATCTATTGCCTCTAGCCTCCAGGAGTATTTCAATTCTGAACGTGCAAAGGCTCTGGATGTCTACTCGAGAGACTATAAAGAAAGGTACAAGACGACAACACAGAATGCGGCAGTTCTGCACTACATCAACACGGGCCAAAAAGAAAACGAGGGCTGGAGTCTGAGTATCAGCTTCAATCTGTTTGATAGCATTGGGTCCATGTTGGTTGCAGGAATCACCCGATTTGTGTTCCAGAATACCCTCAACCAATTTATGCCACCCATCCAGAATTCCCAGCGTACGCAGCGTACGTTTACTTTACCATATAGCCCGCACAACGACGGTGCAGATTAATAAACACATATTTATGCTAGTAACCCATCTACGCCCGCAAGAGCCTTTTTGATGGCCTTTGACATTTGCCCTACGTTTCTGCACTGAATGTCTATAATGTGCTTGACGTCCAGATCCGATACGCTGTATTGTATGCATTCTGCGATGGGCTCAATGACTGGCACGCCTGAAATAACGAGTCCGCACGGCATGCCAAGCCACCGTAAGATGGCGCATGCAAATGCCTTGAGCTGTGCTGGACTCGGTTGGGGTGCAACTTTTTTGCCCGTACGTCGCCACATCAAAATAACTTGATGCATCACCGCATCGAGCCATGCAGTCGACCCTGGGATCCCGGGCACGAAACTCTGCCGCGAGTTTTGGATCATTTCCTTGCATGCCAGCGACAGACTTGTTATCGATGCGTCCACAGACGGCATGCGTTTCTGAATCGTTGCCTTCCATGCGTTTGATGCCTGTCGACGTCTGTTGCCGCAGTAGTATGCCCGAACGACTCGCCGCAGCAGAGCCTCTTGTTGCGGTGGCGAGTTTCTCAGAGGCTCCTTGGTCGACCCTCGGCGTCGCACAACAAACCCCGCTGCAGAATTCGACCGTGTGTTTTCTGCATAGTGCACCATGGGAGCAGATCCAATAACCCGCCCTGTTGCCTGACATACATAGCCCTCGGTTGTCATAACCGTCGACTGGCATTTGTCGCCACACTGGTGTATCACCGACGCCGTGCGGCAGTAAAACACATTTAGGCCCGTTTCTACAAGATCACACGTCGGTCCACACTTGTGCATTATGGCATGGATCGAAGACGACTTTCGCATCCTCGAAAATGACGTCGCGCCCGACTGGCTCTGTTGGGCGTGTAACGAGGCTGTCAACCCCGGGATTGCAAGTGTTCTCGCAGAAAAGATTGCAACTCTCCCCTTTGAATCAGCCGAGTATCTCGCCGATGCAGTAAGGGTGCTGGGCCTGCACGAGGGTTGTGAGCTCGACAAGTCGCCATCAACCGTAAGAGCAGAACTACAGATTCAACGGCTGCAGTCTCGGCCAGTCGTCACTTTGCCAGGTGCGCCCGAGCACCAGTGCCGCAACTTGGTAGCAATGGCCATCAAGTTTTCAGCCAAGGGCCTCACGTTTACAAAAACGGGCGACTTGGTCATTTACTCTACCATCAAGAGCGTCCTCGGTCCGTCCCACGCTGCTGGCATTCCCGTCGGGCAAACACCATACGATGCACTCGCGTCGCACCCGTACGAAAGTGCCGAAACGGTCATTGGCGAAGTCGCTACACCGACACTCGACAAACTCATTGAAAAGTTTTCTCCGCTCGACAGCCGCGAACCCATCTTTCTTATTGCGCTCTACATCGCAGTTGCAGAAATGTGGCGCGGCCCGCCTCCGCCCATACGTGTCGGCACCGACGGCGCCAACGTTCTCGAAACTGGCCAGACAACCATGCTACACGTCTTTGGTCGCTACTACCCCGAAAACCTCGTATCGGGAATCGGCGACGGAAACACAATGTATTGCCTCGACCTGTCCACGCCGTACTTTGTGCCCTCGACCATCATCCACCTCCTTCGCGCGGTTGGCGCCACCGACTGGCTGGATGCGCTCGACAACCCCAAAACCGTAGCACCCGGAACGACACTATATACGTGGACCCGAGACTTGTAAAAACAATGAGCGAGACTGTATCGGTTGAGGACATACAACGTATTGGCGAAATCAAAAACGAAGAAGAACGCTGCGACGAGGCCAATCGATATCTCAAAACAAAAGGATATTATGGTATGAAGCTCGAAGCAAAGTTACGTTTTATAGATGGGTTGATTCAAAGCGTCAAGGAAAGTGAGGACGAAGACTTAAAAACAGGGATGCGTGCCATTTCTTGCAGAATCACAAAAGACCGTGATATCGACGACGAAGAAAGGAAAAAAGCAAGAGAGCTCTGCAAAGCGGCGGGTGGAAGCAATGTGGTAGAAGCATTTGGTACATTCAGACTAGTCGAATAATATATTATTTTAAAAGCCCCTTTGAATGTACAGCAAAAACTTTATCGTCCGAAACGGCACCCGGGTGATTTTCACTCCCGCGGAAGCTTTTGCATATTTTAATCTTTCTGGGTGTGTTAGCACCATAAATCCACTGTTGAAGTATGTCTTGCTTTTTGTGGGCCACGTTGCAACTGGATCGCGCACCGAAGAGGTGCATCGACCGACGGGATTCTTAACAAAGACACAGACGTCGTAGTAAACAACCCTTTCGAATGGTAGCGCCCACAGTTCAAACTTGGCGCGAAGATACTTGTCACGTGTTGCACTCTTGAGATGTTGGAAAAGCGACCCGGTGCACAAAGGTATATTTCCAACAAAGCCACAGACCAAGCTCTCGAGGGGAATAGACACATACAATGTAGCAAATACAAGTTTTATTTAAATGCGTCTAAAGCCTCTTGGAAATGCGTGTCGTGGTTGTGGCGTCTGCATGGAACGACAGCATACAAATAGTCCCAAAGCCTCGTGTCTGGAGCTCGTCCGAGCGAGTGTTCCGATGCTGTGTAAATGTTGCAGCCGCGTGTTGTCTTGTGTGACGAACGGTCAATCGCAATTTCGACATGAAACTGAGCGCCCTCGTTGGACTCGAGACGTCTAAAGGTTCCGTGCATATTAAACTCCATGGTAATGCGAGCGACAACAGCAACGGTCTTGCGGTCACATGCAACGACAGACACATAGTCGGCAATCTTTTGTCCCAACGATCGCGACTGCGTAAACTTGGTCGACCATTTTGTTTTGAACTCTACCACCATCGGACGCTCGAGAGTTGCTACCAAAATATCAATGATGCGACGGATGTTTGACCGAAAGTGCCCCGCCACCTTGATGTTGATCATTGGAAAAAAGGTGCGTCGCATGTACGGAATAAATATCTGGTTCACAAAGGTCGTCATGTATGCATTTCCCGCCAGACGCTTGTATGTGGACGTGATACGTTGCATTTGCCCTCGCGTTGTCAGCGAAAGCATGATCAACGCATGGATGATTTGTCCATGATGCGTTCGGCACCGCTTGTGCAATATGTAATCCGACACAAAGCTCATTGCATCATAGAGATACACTTCCGGCGTGTATAATCCAGGCATGACGTCCGTAGGGCCGATAATGCTTGGTTTCTTGTTGTACCAACGTCCGATGCACACTACAAAATCGGGCATCTGGCCCGGACACACGAAAATCACTTCGTCGCAACGCGTGAGGCCCTCCAGGAGCCTGACGAGACTTGATCCGGTGCGTCGGTGGTAGCACTTGAGTTCGACGGCCCATCGTTTTCCAGATGCACAGCATACGACCAGGTCGGATGTATTGTCGTGCGGATCGGTCTTGGGACCATAGTGCGGCTCGATGATGATTTTGGTCATATCACTGTAGCGTTCAACCAACATGTCAACGACACGATCAATAATCGACTGCGTGCAATCTCCAAGCCACGAGTACTCTTCCAAAAAGTACATTGCTGCCTTTTTTGTAAACTCGTACCTAAAGTCGGTTGGCAGTGTCGACTCGGTGCTGATGCCTCTTTCAATGAGTCGACAGTACACCGAATAGTGAAAGCATATGCTCGCGATTGTAAAGCAGGAGGTGAGCGACTGGCCGTTTTGTTCATGAGGCCTCAACAAGACACCCATCTTACTTGCCTTTCCATAATGGCTTGGATTAAGCTTGCTGCTGTCGAGCTCTGCATAGTGCGTGCGAGTGGCGGGTATGTGGTCAATAGGTTGGATGGTTCCATCTTCCATACTATAGACGCAGCGCTCAAAGACGGAATCGGTTGTTTCTTCGAAAATCATATGTGTTTATGGATCAAATCTACAAAGAAGTAAGTGCTACTTAGTGGTCCCTATTTAGACCATGAGAATGTCTTTTTTAGTGCAACGACAACCGCAGACGGTTCATTCGAGCGACGATACCACAGCGACCAGTGCGTCCACATCTTTTACGTGCACTTCGTGTGGTTCTATATCTTCTCTGACTTGCACGAGCCGGCGTCTGTGTGCTGGCACAGAAATGCCATAGTTTGCATCCAAAATGGCTGCATAAAATGCAAGCTGCAAGCTGTACTTTACAAATTTGGTTCCCCTGAGACCAGAAACTGGATCAACGTCGCCATTGTCGTCGTCGATGCTTCCTCGCTTCCAATCAAACAGCCAGTGGTCGCCGTTGGGATCCGTTGCAAGAAGATCGACGGTTCCAGGAATCATGCGACCTCCCGGTACGACGGGGCCGCAGATGCGCTTCTCGGGTTCAAAGACCCAATCTTGGCCAAAGCGGTTCTCAAGCCACACACGCGTAGGGTCGTCAAGACGATGCGACGCGCTGCCCCGAAAAAAAAGTTCAATGCGTTCATGCATGGCAGTACCCGCCGCAGCAGCTTCTTTTGAATTTTTGGCCCACGCCTCCAAGACCTGAGCATCCGTCCCACACGGATCACCCGTCCATTTTTCGCGTGCAGCGGGACCACACTGCCGTGCGATCCGAGGCCCATCAAAGGCAGGCCAATGCCGACTCACAACGCTCGAGACGCTACGCCCAAGTGGCCTCCCACTGGGCATTGTATACCGATGCGTCTGCGGATCAAAATCAGGTTCCATTTGCCACTACCGGAGCATCTCTATATGCTCTTGCGCTTGCGACACACGCCCTGCATCTTTCATATACAAACTTCAGTTTCGTGACGTAAAGAAGAAGATGCACGTATGTATACATTAAGACTAGTTTACGTGTTTAGCTACGCGCGGTACTGTATTTTTGATCATTCGTCACCGGTCGCTGTGCTGGACCCATTTGGTTGAGCGAGATCTTTGTTGAGGTAGTGTATGATAGTATATAGAATGAAACCAATTGCAGCTCGTTCAGAATCTTCTCCAGAATCTTCATAAGAATCTTCATAAAGCTCCTTGCGCCAGGCCTGCCTCACTTTTTCTTCTATGTCTAATAGGCGGAAATAATCAGGTGTATTGACGCCAGGCCTGGCGAGTTCACGGCGTGGGCGTTTAAACCATGAAGAGTAATCTTTGTCGATTTCATCTACAAGTTTTTCTCGTGGTATATTTGCCGCTGGGTTCAGCAAAGTTTTTAGTGCACGGATTAGTGATAGCCCTTCATCTGTATCGGTCTCATAGATTTCCGAATCCGCAAGATCTTCGGACAGAAGATGGTTGGCCAGCATTTTGAAGAGAATGATGTCTTTTGATTCTTTGGCTGCGTCCCGGTATTTTTTGGCCCAAAAAGAAGGGTCGAATGCCGACTTGTTGATAATGCCTGAATAAACACAGGCTGCCAAACAGAATTGAGCCGCTGGGCCGTTAAAAGATTTAACGAGCGCGTCGGTCTTGGTTGGCTCGAGAGTTTCTTTCAAGTATTTGATGTCTTCTGTGTCGGCAGCGGTAGGGAATAGTGAGCCGTATGCACTTACGGCGTCATATTCTCCTTGACGAGCACGTTTACTTGATGATTCTTGGGACATGTTTAGCCATCTCTCATTCGAGGCTTATACGTGGGCGTGGCATCCTTTGTAATTTTCTAGTGTGAAGGATCCGAGCCTGTTTTTTCACTCGAAGCCACAAAGAGAAAACTCGGATTTTTGGGTGCCCAGAATTGGATTGTAAATGAGACGTGTTTAATATAATAAAGACTAGTCTCCTCCAGAGTGAGTGGGATTGGCCATATGTTCTCTAAGTGCATAGCCTAAGATATTAAAAATCGTATTCATCTTGGGATATTCTGAGGAGTTGATATCATTCAAATTCTTGTATACTGCAATAAATATATCTCTTGCGGTGGATTGCCGTGTTGCGCCAGGAACACCAAGGCGTCCGACGGCTTCCTTTGCAAAGTTAATGTCGTCACTTGGGTAAACAGCTCGTATTTTTCCTAGTTGGCCGATTACAACTGCGGCTTTTCTAAGGGACTCGGGGTCCAAATTGCGACCGCTATGTAGTAGCTCTGCCAAAAGATAGTTGCGGGTTCCATCATCGGGAGGAATTCCCATCTCTCTTTGTATATAAATCAACTGTGGTTCGTTAAGATCCCTATGATACAAGTGCGTTGCCAATACGAGCTGCGAGGTTGCATCCTCAAAGGATTCAAAAAGTTGTTCTATCAGTGGACCGCTAGCGTATCCAGAAATCTTGGAGCGTATGTATTCTTCGTCGTTGCTTGGGCGCGCATATGGACGAAACGAGGCACGCCGTCGAACATCCGAATTCGACACCCTGGAAACTTTTCCGCCTTTACCGCTCATGTTTAGCCACCTCTCGTTCGAGGTTTATACGCGGGCGCGGCATCCTTTGTAACTTTCTAGTGTGAAGGATCCGAGCCTGTTTTTCACTTAAACCACAAAAAGAAAAACTCAAATTTTTGGGTGCCCAGAATTGGATTGTAAATGAGACGTATTTAATATAGTAAAGACTAGTCTCCTCCAGAGTGAGTAGGATTGGCCATATGTTCAGTCGCCGCCTGTATTTCTACCTACCGTCCTAGACAGATCTTCGAGATCTTTATTGACGTAATCTATAATAATGGATAGGATTCCCAAAATTCCAGGATCTTGGCCTTTTCCCAAGTTGAAACCAAAGGCAAAATTAACTTTGGACGAGATTTTTTGTTCTTGAAAGCGCTCACCCCAACTCGGTCTCGGTGGTAAATTTCTTGTATAAAACTGTTCGATTCGGTCAACAACGAAACTTTCTCTCGGGGTATTTCCTTTAAGCATTCCTTTTATGTCATCAAGAAGTGCATATGCCTGTACTTTGTCATGCATAGAGAGTTGAGTTTTTTCGTGATGGCTCTTCAGCATGTTTATCAAAACATCGTCCCTTGACTTGTCGTCGGCTGCAGCCCTGTATTCTTCGGCCCAATATGAAGGATCAAAACGATCTCCTTCTTGTCTGGGGACATAAACACAGGCTGCCAAACAGAACTGCGCCGCTGGGTTGTTAAAAGATGCACAGAGCTCCTTTGTCTCTTCTGTCCCAAGAGTTTTATTCAAGTATTTGATGTCTGGGTTCGTGGGTTCTCTGTACGGACGAGGCGGCCCACCATACTCGTTAACATCCGAATTCCGTACTTTGGGCATCTTTAGCCACCTCTCATTCGAGGCTTATACGTGGGCGTGGCATCCTTTGTAACTTTCCATTGCTAATTTCGGGGATCCGAGCCTGTTTTTTCGCTCGAAGCCACAAAAGAAAAACTCAAATTTTTGGGGTGCCTCTGGCGGCCTATAATTGAATTTTCCACTACCGGAGCATCTCTATATGCTCTTGTGACGTCGTTCTCCATGAAAGTTACTCGGCCGTGTGACAACGGTGCAGTGAAATATGGGAATCAAAAGGTTTGTCACATTCTTCATAAAAGCCAGGCACGTTGTTCAACTTTGCACCTAAATTGACCTGCACTCGACTCATTTCTACATCATCTGGGCCAGTCTTCGGCCATGACATGAGCGATTGCTTTATCAATGTAGTATGAGATAAAACAGAGCACCCGCCACAGAATGTTGTTCTCTCCCATGGGGCATAGCGGCATTGTCCAAACACATTCAAATTCGATTTTAGCAAACCAGATGATTTGTTGAGCCATTCCTCTAATCGTGCGTAGTTAACGCGAGTGTCGTCGTCTATCTTTAGGACATGCGTGAAATCGTCAAGGTTGATACTCCTAAAAGCGTAACCTAAACGAGTTATCATCCCGGGTTTTCCGTGCCAATCGGTTCCTGTTCCGCCAGCCCTGCAGCAGGGAATACACTCTACTTCAAGCAACGCTTTACAATCTCCGCAATAGGACCTGTAAAATACCGGAAACGGACTATGTTTGTTCCATCTTCTAGACAGGGATAACTGTTTGATGTTGCATGTGTTTGCCAACACGAGTATCGCAAGTTTCATGGTATTTATAATATAAACTTATTTCTGTTATACCGGACGTATTTATGTGACCTGCAACGAATAAAGTGTCTTTAGTAGCATCCAGCCTGTTTGTTCAAGAACAAGAATATTTTAGTCAAAACCCCGAAATGATCACAGCCGTCCACCACGAACTCTTGGCCAGCGTCGTGTCGATACTCGTGCTTCCGAGCGACATGAGGCGAAACTTTGGGCCAGCCCCTCTCGCGAGGATGCTGCACGGCCGATATCCTGTTCCCAACAACCAAGACTTTCTGTCGGTGGTCAGCGCTCCGGACATTGTCGGCCTCGAGACGCCCAACGTCGCTGTTGATTTCGTTGACCGTGGGATTCCTCTCATGAGAACGTACGTATCAGCCATTTACACGGATCCAACGGGTTTGCTGTGGCCCATTATTATCCAGCCGGGGTTTATGATGGGAAGCCTGGGTCTTGCGTCCGACATTATCAAGTACCAAAGAAAACTAGGAGGATCTGTCACTATCCGTATGAATTCCAGAGAGGGCCGCTACGTCCTCGTCACATCCGTCACATCGACACGCTGGGTTGATAGTGCAGCCAGCACGTTTCTTCGAGACGGCGTCATCCCTTCGGGTCCCTTTGAACAAGAAGCTCTCGTGATTCCAATCATGCCACAGCGAAACCACCCGTGGCGTCGAACGCAGCTCAAGTCGCAAGATGTGCTCGTAGACTTTATAGAAAGGCGCTAATTTTAGAACCAAAACACCATAAAACTTTTCTGGATTTGTCTCAAAACCCTTTTATGGAATTCACAGCTTCTATTCCAGCAACATGGACGTCGTGCAGTCACTGCGCCAACGGAGGAGCAGCCGACAAGTCGGGGCACGCCGGCATGCCTCTGTGGTGTCCTCGGATGCAAATGGTTGTCGGCCATATCATGAAGGTCAATCCGCATTCGGACGAGTTTTTAGACGTAGGAGGCCCGATATTCGATCTCGGATTCGAAATTCCACTCATCTTACGCGTCCAACATCCAGGCGCACGCGAAAGATTCGAGGCTGCCGTTGCAGAAGACGATATGTTGCCGTGGGACTGCGAACAAAAACAGACGCTGTACCACGTGACTCGCGCGAGAAGCGTTACAAACGTAAGCAATCTCATTCGGAATGGCCTTGATGTGCGCTTTTCTCGGTGCGGATCGTTTGGACGCGGAATCTATTTTGCATCTGATCCAGCAAAGGCGCACCAGTACCGGAACCCCGAGCATCCGCAACATCTCATGTTGCAGGCACGTGTTCGGTTGGGAGCTGTCAAAACGTTTCCCGACGGCGAGTACGATGCGTCGCTTGTTCGCGAACCGGATGGCTACGATTCGTCCAAGGGAAACGTTACTGGCCATGACGAGTATACCGTCTACGACAACCAACGCGTGCTCATAGAATACATGATATTTTATTCTGATGCTAAGACACTTCTAGACCGAGACGAAATGGCATAAAAGTCAATGATTTCCGACCATATCTGGTCCTCGCACGGCATCTCAGATTTGGTCACGACGCTGCAGAGGTGCCCATTCAAAAAGGTGGCCGACACATCCGAACCGTCCTTGAACTTGGCCGAAATATACTCGACGTAGCCAAACTTCAGTCGCTCAAGCAGCTCATGAGATTCTGGCACTTTTTCGCGACACAACACAAGACGAATGTTTGCTGAACAAATCGCTGCTGATTGTCTCGAATACGATGATTATACGGTCAATATTGTCGTCTCTGATGACGATTCCATACCAAAGGCCTTTGATACGATCAATTGTGTCGGCGGCTTTAAAACAACCATGAACATGGTGTGGAACATTGGTATTAAAAAAGCGTACATCTTTAACATTCCGCGACGTGTACGGGCATCGACCCGCGACGAGGCCATTAGAGCCATTGCCTACATCAAGAAGGGATTCCTGTGGAGATGTCGCGGCGCCTTTAAAGATAAGCTCTTTGATCCTCCGCAGGTGTGGGTTTTTGTGACCGATATGCCAAGTGATACCGTCCTGAAAAAACGGTGGAAGTACTGGCGAATTTGCCCAGACACTCTCAAATTGGAAAGAATAGAGAGACATTAAATAACGTCTATGGTGTCTCTATAATATCCACAACCATTGTCACCATTTTTGAACACGTATCCTTCTCGGCTGCCAAGGAACGTTTTGGATCCATAGAACGAGCCCGCAAATTTTTCAAATTTGTTCAATGTGTTACACTCGTAGCACTTTGCACCAAACTTTGCTTGTTTCTTGGAAATAAACATAGTGCACTGTACGCAAGCAACCCGACATGTGTTGCAGACCCACTCTGGGAACCTTGCTCTTGGAACAGTGTACGAATCAAAAGAATCACAATCTCCCCAACAGCCACAGTCGACACACTTCCTCATGCGTCTTCTGCGTTCTTCTTTTGCTAGTAAGTCTCGTATACGTTGTCTTGTTCGCTCTTCGTTCTTTTGTTTCGTTATTAAAGCCTTTCGAGCAAAGGCAGTCATTCCGCCAAGAGCTACTTGGATCCATTTTGTGCTCGCTTTTGTTGTCGCACGATGACGTTGTTCTTCCAGACGTTTTAGTCTAGCGGATCGGATACAGTCTGTGCATCTCCGTGGTCTAATGTCCCGAAACGAAAGCGGCCAATCTTTATCGACAAGGTTTACTGCTTTGACTTCAAAGGCATTGTCATAGGATCGCACTGCAAGAGCTGCCATTTTAGTCGAGTCTGTTCGATGCGTATGGTAGACCTCAATGCATGCAACACACTTGGTTTTGTTGAAGCAGACTGCATCAATTTTGTATTGGCCTCTTGATCCCATTGCGATTTCAGTGGCACCAGAAAACCTGGGGTTCCCTGTAAACAAAATACCCATTTTCATGCATTCCGTGCAACGCGACGTGATTGTAAACTCGGGATTGGATACATTCTGGGATATCCACTCTTTGGTACTTTTGTGTATAATTCCCTCGCCGCCTCCGCATCCACCAGAACTTGTGCCTTTGGGATTATGTGCAAAGTGCCGTACACGCTTTGGACCAGCGCGAACATGTAGTTCAGAATCACAGTCAATACAAACAAGTCTTTTCTTTCTTGTTGCTTCACTGGGGAACACCAGTTTGCCAGAATCAACATCACGTGCAAGAGGAATCTTTAGCATGGTTGTGAGGCCTCATAACCAAAAAATGAGTCTTCCATTCAAACGCGAAGAAGTTGTTGTGGTTCCAGATGAATACATAACCGGCGAAATAATTGAACGTCTGCGACAATGCCTTGCGGGTTTGAAGCTCTTCTGGACTTTTGGAAAGATGGAGCCTTACGCGTGGCTGGTGTCTACGAAACCCAGGACCTTTATGACTTTAGCCGCGAGAATCCCGAATGGGCCACAAAGATGTTTGTGAAACCCGGAGCACCTTACTCTGTTTTGTTTGCCGTGGCCGTCTCGGATGTTGTTTGGGTATCGCCAAACACACCTAAACGCGTAGAAAAATGGATCAAAAATATATTTTAACCATACTTTAAGATTGCCCAGAGTCCATGATGGTCAACTATATCGTCATCGGTCATGTTTGATTCTAATAGTTCATCTCCTTCTGAATTCAACCAGTGTCGAAATCCGGGGCCATAATAATCAGCCAAGGCTTTGTCGACCCCATCGGGAGTCCACTCTCTAACAGTCCGTAATGCATCCAGAAGGACCAGATCTTGTTTGTATCCTTCTTCTAGCATCTCTATCAATACTGGCAGTTCGTCACTTTCGACGATCTCACCACGAGATTTAAGCTCATTTGTTAGCCGACGATTGTAACCCGTGGGATCATATTTTTTCCAGGTTCTAAGTATGACGGGTAATAATATTAGACCAGCATCCGTTTTAACCGGCAGTTCACCATCATAGTACGTAATAAAGTCGGCTAAGATTTTTTGATTGTTCAAAGCGTTTGAAAATGTCAAAACATCTTGCATCCCTCCTAATCGCGCACTGTATGTCGAAATGTCCGCATTGGCACTATATCCACCCAGAACAAATAAATATCCGACCATACATGCTGCTATCGTTGCAAGTTCGCCTCCTTCTCCTCCGATGTTTGAAATTTGCTCTTTGAATTCGTCTAAACTAAAGTTTTTGCCACTCCGCATCATCTCCGCAAGAACAGACATGAATATAGCATGTATAACACACGAGCCTTCGTTTCCTTGGATGGGAAAATAAAGTTCATCCGGTACAATACTGATATTTTTTGCTTCAAGAAACTCCCTGAACCTACGATCATCTAGTTCATCGGCAATGCGGTGTATTTTTTTCCATGGATCAAATGCGTGGAGTGTAATTTCACCGTTTCTCACCAGACACGCGGCATGATCTTCATTAAGATAAACCATTGCATTTGGAACTCTGTCTAGTATTCGATGAGGTCTGATTGTATCTCTTCCATGGGGATTGTATGGTATCAAATTGTCCATTCTATCCACATGTTCATTTCTAGACACTTCATAAACTCCCATTGAAGGGATTTTAGTGTAGTCCTTTTCAATCACAACCACGCCTTCAAATCCAAGATCAATAGGTATCGAACGAACAAACTCTTCTCCGTACCTTAATGGGGCCCAAAATATGAAGCCCGTCGATTGAATTTTTCGGGGCATGACAATCTTATCCTCGTAGCGAAGAACACGGTCAAACATTTTGCTTAGAGTTGGATTAAGATCAGCAACTAAATCAATGCTTCTCAGGCTCAAAAATGTGGCCGATATGCATTTACTGGGTTCAGGTTGATCATAACCTTCACGGGACCAGTTTTTCATGACAGCACATAGCCAAGAAATGACACGCCCTGTTTTATCAAGTCCATCTCTTCCAAAACGTCCCACCAAATTCAGAACGTACCATCCTTTGTCGTGAAAAACATGTTCGTCAGGATGACTTTCCTTTTTTGATATTTGGATTCTTCCTGTGCGTATGGGGTCTCCATACAAACACCAAAACCATTGTTGGCATCTTTTATTATCCATGCCGTTGTCAAGCCCAATTTCTTCTGGATACACCGGAGCGAAAAGCCTCATGTATGGAAATGCGCCATCTTCACCTTCTTCAGAGGGGAGCGAAACCTTCTGTCGTAAAGTTAAAACAATGTGACCAAATGATTTGTCTATTTGGTCGTGTACGATGAAAATTTCTGCGCGAAATTGTGAATCTTCCTTCAAAACGGTCTTGGTGTCTTTGGGGTTTCCCAGTATTTGCTTACGAAACTCGCGTGGTTCTTCTCCGTAAATCACTTGACGCGATATGAAACGCAATGCGTCGTACCACTTTTCAGATGTGCTACCTTGTGGTAGTACTTCTCCTCCTCCTACAGAAGCGGTGGCAAATCGCCCTTCTAAACTGACATATTCTGAATCCTCCTCGTCATCCGTAGGAACGTATTCTTCATCCGTAGGAATCTCTGGACCCAAAAAGGGCACTTGTGGTAAAAGATAACGATCGTTAAGCTCGCTTTGAGAAATTTGTATTCGTCCTTTTTTCGTATCAACATTTATTCCTCCAGAAGCGACAAGAATATCCGATGGAATCTTAGGAAGAATATCATCGATATCAAAGTCTTGGTTTACAAGAGCAGCAACAATATATTTTAGTGGTATTCTTTCGTTTAAAAGAGGACCAACAATATCGTCTACTCTTGCTCTTTGACTAACAAGATTGGAAACAAAAGTATTAAGCTCTGCTTCGTCTTGGAAGTTCATGCTGCGTGTCCTTGGTTAGAAGCATTCTTTATACAAAAGGACCGCAACATATTGCTCAAAACCCATGGGCGCCAGCACCAGTACTCAAGAGCCGCCAAGCTACGCCAAGGCCATGGCAGGACCCGTGTACGATTTCCGCTTGAATGAAAACGGCGCACATGCTCTTGTGGAATTATTTGGCCAGTCTCACAATCCTGTAAATGGACACATACGGCAGCAGCTTGTGCAAATATATCACACACAAAACGTCAAGGAGCCCTTTTTTACACCAGAGGCGCTGGCTGTATTTCAGAGCCGTGCGGCTGATCTTGTGGATGCTTATGGGCAACTTATGCGTTGCCTCGAGTCGCCATTTAAGACTAAGTGTACCACAATAACACGATTTATTGATGAAATACTCTGCATCTCACATCCCCACTACTTTCGGGGAGGCGCTATTTTCTCTTTTTTAAACGGGTTGAAATAAATTCGTTTCGAAAGACGTAGCCAGCCACCAACACCCATTCTATGACTAAAATAATCGGAGGCACGTATTGTGTCCACGCCCCGCTCGCCTCGCGGTGTCCCGAGCACGGCTTTTCTGTTCCATGAAACGGGTAAATGTCCCAGCATCGGTCCTTGGGCACGGGTTGGGTGGTGCACGGTCCTGCAGTCAGGTAATCAATGCTCAGTTCGGCCGAATAGCATCCCCACGCCTTGTCTAGCTCGGACCGCACAAGAGCCCCAAAGACCCATATCGATACCACAATCACATTAAAAATAATCAAAACAATTCGGGCAAGACCAGGAAAATTCCATCCCGTCAGCGTATTCACAATAGAAACGCGATGAATCGTATCGGGCTCGTCGTCTTGACTGAATTGAGATTGGCGTTGGCGCAGCAACCGTCGCGTCTCGGAAATCGCATTGAACAAGATACACAAGCCACCCGTGCACGCGGCAAGTATCAGCAGAGGCAGGCTGTCCCATGGGCCCGTTGCAAGAATGGCAATAGCAGTCCATCCGAAAAGCTGCTGTACGCTTGACGCTATACCATCAAGCGCCGACGGCGGCTCGATCAGCCAGCTCACCTCGCTCGTATCTAAGACTCGTGGTAAGCACACGTCGCGACGTGGGGGTTGGGGCACTCACATGCTGGACTCGGCATATTTAGCTTTGTGCCCAGGAATGGAAATACCCTATGGATCCATACGCGTGTATTGTTGTTCTGGTTACCTCTATTGTTTCAGCCATCGGCCTCGCGGAACAAAGTGCCGTCGTCATCGCTTCGGCTCAGCTGATTTTGCTATATGGCTTTACGACTGAAAACTTGGCATGGTCATTCAAAAAGGCGAAGCAAAAGAAACCAAATAAAAATGACACAAAACTCATAACAGCGATTATCGCAGTCGTTAATTTTGGGTTGCTCGTCGCATCGGCCGAAATAGGAAACGAGCGCTTTTACTGGCCGTATCTCATTGCATCTTTCCTGTATGCGCTTTCGGCAGGAAATCCTAACGATGAAAACGCTTACCTGACGCAAAGCGTGTTTGTTCAGTTTATTTTGCTCCTGACAAGTGTATGCCTTACAGTAGCACACGCATCGGTGCAAGAAGGCGGTGCCGCTCTAGGAACATCCATTGCTGCGGCAGTACTGGCCACGATAGGCGACGGTATCCTGACTACGATGGCTCTTTACCAAAACAGCGATGGCCAACAAGAAAGCCCATGGTTTATGGTTTTGTACACGTTGTATTTTATCATTGTCACGCCTGGATTTATTTATTCAGAAGCCGCAGGACCAATTGCACTCGCTCTGGCACTTGCTCATCTTGTTGGAGGAACGCTTGAAGCCTCTAGTGAACATGGGAAAATTCTGGAAAATGCAAAAGCCCGTTGGGAAGAAAATGCAAACGTTATTGCCGATGTCGTTATTGCCCTGAGTTTAGTTTTTGGAGCAGCATCTGTTGGCGTTGCAGACCAAAGTGATCTTTACCAGACGACGCCTCGAGGGCTAGGACTTGCTGGATTGTCGCTTGCGACTTTAGGAAATGTCTTTTGTGTATATGCTAGAATGAAATAAATTTACTTGCGATTGGTTCGCTTTCCCGCTACCCTACCATGATACGCTCCAGGATTTTCATGCTTCTGACGAAGAAGCGCTCCCTTGCAGCGCAGGGCGCGAATCCCGTCAATGGTGCAAATCAGATCAAAACTGTCGGGTGTCGTGTCAAGCCACTTGTATGCATCGGCGCTGTGAAGTTTTGAAGTCACATACGTCTGCACTTGCAGGGAACCGCGACCGTCTGTGAGACTTGCAGGGCGCCCGATTGACGACGTCGACTCTGGCTTGGGTCCTACACCAACAACAATTGTACAGCTCCCATCGTGGCTTTCGCGCGTGTAGTCGATTTCGTAGGGAACGGTAATCCGACGTCGAAGCGACCGAATGGAAATGCGCTTGAGGCCGCTAAAGGCGCGTCGCCCGTCGCCGAGATCCTCGTACAACACTTCGTTGTCTCGGAAGGACTTGAGCCCCATCAGCTCGTCAGCAATCTCATCGTTGTTCATACCAGACTCGTATGTATAACGCCGTCCTAGAGCCTAATATAGTAATACATGGCGCCACGCATTGGATGGAAGCAGGTGCTCGGGGTTTTGTTTCTCGTGTATGCCGTGTACAACATTGAAGAAACCGGTGGGTCACACAGGTTTACATGGTGGAACGGGTTTCTGTTTAGTTTATATTGTCTCTCTAACGGGACAAGATGGAGCGGATTGGTAGCAACAACAGTAACAATAGTTGTTTTGGGTGTTTTAATAATGAGTTTCATGGGTGCATCGCTGCTACAAGAAGCGCTAGATGATAACGGCCCATATCTCTACTTTGTTGGGACGTGGATCATGCACTATCTTCCGCCGGCCGTTGTCCTCGGAACCCTCAAGAAAGTCAAGCCCGGAGCCATGACGGGTGCAGCAGTATTTGCCCTGTACACTGCCACCAACGATGCATCCGACGTCTATGGAGCAGACCTTCCGAGGAGCCTTACTGTTGCCGGTGCTGTCATCATAGCGTCCGCCTTTGAGTTGATCCGCGCAAGACAAAGGGCTCAAAATAGCTCGAGTTCATATATGAATTAAACACCAGCGCTAGACATACCCACCATGCCCATCCAAAGGTCTGCAAATACACAAGCGCCAAAAGCCCCGTCGCAGCCTCAAACTCGTTAAAGGCCACCAAGGCGTTGGCGGATAAAACATAGCCCCAATACGCTCCGCCAGCCTCGACAGCACCAACCACCCCAAAAATCGTCACCATGATCCCCAACAACAAAGTAGCACGATTCATGACTTTTGCATACGCTTGATCGCAGCGTTATAACAAAGAAGTTTAATGTTTACAGCCTCATCCATCTCATCACTGTAAAAACAAATCTGCTCCCGAGTAGGGGGTTCTAGTGTGCTCGGGTGGTCTAATGGATCATCAATTCCAAAATGAACATTTTTATAGGGTTGCATAGAGAATATAGGCTACAGTCCAGACGCATATTAAACCAACAACCGTATCCGAAAGTTGGTTCACCCACGAATCTGGTTTTCGATCTTTCTCTTTGAACATAAACTTGACCTTGTTGGGAAATGTATTCTCTGCTGCCTCCCATAATAACACAAGAAAGCTCGAAGCTATGCACGCAACCCAAGGCCGAGATGGCCATATAAAATACGACGCGGCACCCAAACCCACTGTCAACACAATATGAACCAATGTCCATGATGTAAAGACCACAGAATAATTTCCTTCCGTGCATGCAAACCATTTCATCAATATTGGTGACGTACATTCCGATCCAAATTTCTTCCATCCTGGGCTTTTAAGTAAAGCGGTTCCGATGCCAAAGATTACATCAAAGAACAAAAAGGCACCAGTGGCTCCAGCTGCACTCTCTGCATCCTTTTTGTGGCGTAACACGATTGTAGCAATGCCGCCCGAAATCCAAAACAACCCGTGGACTCCTCTGTACCACCAAGTTGTATCGTAATCGCCGCGACCTTCCCAATTTTGTATCCGGCGAATCCAAAATGCAAGTCCGCCGAGTATTTCGATTGCTCCAACAAGGTACGCAGCCCACGAATCAAGTAGTAGCGTCGCCAGTACAAAAACAGTTGCAATCAGGAATCGAATCCAAATACAAACCAAATAAAATAACTGTTTTCGTACGTTCTGGTCAGTTTCCAAGTTTTCGAAAACACTCATTATTTCATCACAGAATTCGAGATCATTATAGCAGGGGCGGCACTGAAGTTGGGTTGATGTTTGGTGTGGGCGTACGCCATGGTCTTTATCGCAGAGAACCCGATACAGGAAAGTCGGCCGCCATCATTCTCGTGGGGATTGGCATACATTTTAGTCTCGATACATTGACGTAAAGATGTTTATTTTCTACCGTTGAATGGTTTTATTTCACTGGTGTAAATTTAACTCCGTTAACTTCCGCAAGAACTTTTGCAAGTTGGAGCCTTCTTCTCCTTATCTCTTTTCTCCGTGCCGGGTTATCGCCCTCTTTAGCTATATGCGCTGGAGCGTTAAGATTTCTTGAAATAGCTTCTAAAGCTTTTTGTGGAGCAATAGCAGTAAATCCATTTGTTGCTGCCACAGTATTATAGGCGTATCGAAGTGCCGTGGTTGAAATCGCCATATTGTTAATAAAGGCGTCAACTTGCATGTGTGCTTCATCTAACAAATTGCCGGTGCTAGGTTCAGGTCGCAAAGAACCAAAACGTTCAACATCGGAATTCGTCGGCCCGAAGCCAAAGCTGTTTGTTGGAAAGGGAATACCAATCCCGTTTTTCTGGTGAAACAAGCCAAGAATATGATCTTCCAGCAATTCGATTTTATAATCGTCGAGAGTCATTTTGTATACCGACTCGTCAGTAAATTGATCTTTTCCTAGCGCGTACTCTAGTAAGGACTGTAGACCTCCCGGCATAAAGTCGCGTTTAGTTTCCGGGTCGGTGGTTTCCTCCAATGCCATTTCTATATCCTCACTATTTATTGCATAAAAGGGATGTTCACGAAGAACGCCCCGTGTCGGAATTGAAAAAGGCTTCCCATCGCGAGGCTTTTTAACAAACCGCCCTGGCTTCACGGGGGATTCAACAAGCTCTCTATCTTTCATAACTTTTACAATATTTGTAGCCAGTTCCTTTGCAAACCTCCGTTGTTCGCGGGTCACGTCGTTCGTGTCTTCTTGTACACCTTCCATGGCGGCCATGACTTTACGGTAGCATGAGGGGATCGATATATTGTCAATTTTCTAAGAATAAGGGCAAGACTACAGCGGCGGTCGTGACGAGCACGAGGCCAAGGCCTACAGACTCGTCGGATTCGGTTGCTAGTCGATCGTAGTAGAGCGCGGC
>UEXM01000884.1_pt1 | contig 28683 bp, 64 predicted proteins | sample 1796661 | NCBI WGS metagenome assembly UEXM01 (sample SAMEA4772469, study PRJEB27181) | metagenome
GACACTACTTATTTTCAGTGTATCACCCTTCTGGTTACTATATGCAATAAGCAGTAGAGTTAAGACATACTTAAATAACAAGTAAACAAAAGCCGCGATACTCAATTACGAGTCGCGGCTTCTTTGTGTCTATAGGTTATTCTCAAAGTTCAATAAGATTTATACTAAAATGTATTGACTCCCACTCTTCATCGGTAAGTTCCTCTTTAGCTATTATCTCACTTGATTCCGCCCAAAAACAATTAACCATACCCTCTAGCGGGTCAACAGAAATACAAGAGTAGTCTTTACCGCTTACACTATTCTCATCGTACTGACCTACAACTAAAGCTAGTCTAGGTACAGGTGTGTCTCCTATATAATCGTAGTCTTTCAACAGTACCTTATATAGCTTTCCATCAGTACACCTATTCTCCTCAGATACTTTAACCCATTCCATACTATTCTCCTAATAACTTATCAATCATCTTAATACGTTCTGCTAAAGCCTTAGCAAGACCTAAACACCTTTGTTGCTCATAGACACTAAAGTCTTCCCACTGCACATCACTATCATACAAAGTATCAACCTCGTTAATCAAGTCACCAACCACACCATCTGAAACTAAATCTTTAATTAAGGTTTTATTCATCTTTTCAATACTACGCATCTGCTTCCTCCATTTTATCAATATCAATACAAACTAAAGTAGATAAGAAGTAGTCTCGGTGTTGTAGTGTGCCATAACTCTCTGTCTCCGTGGCTTTTCTACTGAATATTTCCATCAAGCCTGTAATGTCAGTAGTTTTAATTTCTTCACAATAACCCTTACCATCTTTATCTAGTGCACGTACTATATATTTACTCATTATTTATTCTCCCTCTCATACTTACGGCCTTGGTCAAATACATACTGACCTAACTCATCTGCTGCATCACTTAGTAACTGCTCTAATTGGTTAGTGCTAAACTCTTTCTCACTCAACCTACCCTGTATAGCATCACAGAATAAAGAATATAACCTACTACTATTATGTATACAACCCTTAACCTTTACTTCTGTTTCAATTTCCATTATTTTCTCCTATTTATAAACGACAAAAAGGATGATATCCGAAGACATCACCCTTTGCAAGTGTTTTTATTACTTTATTTAAACATAAATTGTAGTAGTGACCTCTTTAGGGTATACCTCAGAAATATCATCAATACCCTCGGCATAAAATCCCGCATCTTCTGCACTATTATCACCGGAATAAGTGCATACACGGAAAGAGAAGAATCTTTCCTGTCTATTGTCAGGTATCTTAATAACTCTTTCTTCTGAAACGTGCCAACGTCTTTCATCACTATTGCCTTGCCACACTGCAGGGAAGCATTCATGTAAAGACTCAACCAAAGAATCTTCCTCTACTCCGTAATTGTACTTAGTGTTATGTTCTACCAAGAGTTCTCTTAATGTTTTCTTCATATATTTCTCCTATAATTTAATATAATACTTCTCGTCATCTAACATCTCAGCAAAGCTATTAGCCCTATGCCAAACCAACGTACTCTGACCAAAGAACTGAGGAACACTACTATGTGGATCAACACGGTATAATGTTCCACTCATCTCAGCTACGTGAGTAGCCTCCTTTAAAGCATCTTGGTATTGTTGACTATCTTCATCATACTTAATCAAACTCTACCTCCAAATAAGAAACTACATATAGCTAAAACACCTATGCTTATAATCAAAAATGTTGTCATACGTTTATTGTATGCTTCTGTCCTTTTCATTGCTTGTGTTCTTACTCTACCTTGATGGTCAATCTTCTTACTCATCTATTTCTCCTCTAAAGTATCTAAAACTGTAGCGTGAGCTATTATGACATCCAATAACTCATCCGTTACCGTAGAAGTTATATCCTTCTCGTAGTGTTCGTCATCCATTTCATAATGTCCGTGACTATAACCCTCTTTCACATCAACACGTATAATTTGGTCTTGTTTTACATAGTAGTACTTGCGGTCAAGAGGGGTATTACCGAAACAAGGTAGTTTTCTATACTGACGACTCAGTAATTCTTTCAATACCTTCTTAGGACAGACATCCACCTCTACTTGTTCTACTTTGGTAATACTAGTTGTATATTTCATACTATTTCTCCTAATCATCCAAAACCAATATAGTACCATCAGCATAGATAGCACACCAATCCCAGTTTAACTTGATAAACCTCCCATCAGACTCCCTAACAAAACTGGAATACTTATAAGGGTCGTAAGTAAACTGCTGCCCCACCTCTTCTATGAATTCTTCCTGAGCGTCATAGTCTAAACAGGAGTATAAGGTCTCATTCTTATAACCAAAATCTACTACGTCACATACTTTACCATCTATCGTAGCATGAACATTCTTCTGTTTATCTTTTAAGACCTTTTGTCTACCTGTTTCACTTACATTAAAGGTTACGTCCGATAATAATACATAACTACACCAACCTGCAACCCTTTTCGTCTTTTTATTACGAATACTAAGCTTTTTGTTATGTAAATTACGGTAAACTTGGTAAATACTGTTATTCGTCTTCATAAAATTCCTCATCTTCATCAAAGAAGCTAGGACTACTTGCACCACTAGCTCTAGGAGCTTTCTGGTAACGTAGAGCCTTACGTATTTCATCTTCTCTTGATAATTCTGGACGACCAACCTCTGTGTAGTCAGGAAATTTAGCCTTCATACGATCATACCTATCGTGCATACGTAATACATCAAACTTGTGAACACATTCAATGGTTTTATTAGTGTGTGACTCTACAAAAGCAGCAGGACAGATAGCTAATTGACTTCCCGCAGGAAGTACCACCCCATTAATCGTCATATCCATATCCTCTGCTACATCCATAGCTGACATATACTTATCGTACACGATATATTGAATATCTGTAGTGGGTAAGTGACTATTATAGATACCAATCACTACATCCACACCACGAGAACGTATATCAGGTATGTCGATAGTAGACCTGCAGTAGTTTACGTAGGTTTTAACCAAAGCAGGAGGTTGGAACACTGTCTGTCTACCCTTTTGGTCAAAACTCTCAGGTAAGTCATCAACTAAAGGAGTAAAGACTATATCTAAGTCCTTAGGAGCACGGTTTGTGTAATAATCACGTAATGCCCCACCTGCTAACATGACACGATACTTACCTTGAACTGCTTGTTGTAAGTCCAGTAAATATTTCTTTACTTTTTGTGGTACTTCTATATCTAAATACATATCAATCCTCTAATTGTATTATTTTATCTTCCAGTTCTTCAATAAGATGTTGTTTACCCTCGTACTCAACAAGTAAATCACTTGTTTCATCCATAAGGGAGTTGATTTTAAGTAATAAGTCATCTGCAAGGAAATTGTGGCTACCATCCAGAGCATCGTATAACTCATTGTACGCTTTCTTTGTGTCATTAAAATACATATCCATATTATTTCTCCTATACTTTTGATTGTTCTTCTGCATTGATACGAGACTTGATTTTCTCAGCTTCTCTCAATACAGATTCTTCTTGGTTTATTAATTGTTGAGTCAATCTTTCAACTTCTTTACACTTAGCTTCATACAACTTATCTTGAACCACCTCGTAGGATTTACCCTCTGACTCCAAGTCCTTTAGATAGAGGCGCAGCATATGATTATCATCCTTTAACTTGTTAATGGTGCTTCTCATACTACTAACTTCACACCTAAGTGACCTATCAGAAGACTTTTCATAATTAACTTCGATTATATTCTTAACAGTACGGTGTGTTTCACACATCAACCTAAGATCAGTAAGTATTTTACCTAGTTCATCAGGAAAAGCAAGAACTTTTTTCCACCAAGGTAAGTCCCTGTAGTTGCCACTATCTGCATGTATAATATCTTGGAAATCCCTACCTAGCGTACCCCTACTGAAACAATTTCCTGCTGAGAACTCTATGTGGTTACCTCTATTATGTTGAACCAATACAATACCTGTCTCAGATACATAAAGTGCATCTTCAAACTCCTTAACCTGTTCAAGTGATAACAATAATCTGCGATTAGCTATTATCTGGCTATCTTCTTTAGGATTATTGTTAGAATAAAAATCACAGGATACCTCATAGTATTCTGCATAACCCTTATTCTCTTCATCACCATAAAACCTATGAGCACCTACGCTGTAAGGCTTAACCCCGATAAATGAAGGCAGGTCACTTACGTATAATATACCTTGTGGTAATACAAACTTGTTTTTATCCACACTAACCTCCTGTAAATAAATATTTTATAGTTTCACCTATATCAACAAACGTCACATCTCCATAAATGAAACCTGATAATATCATAGGGAATATAACCAAAGCTATTATAAGGAACTCTCGCCTAAAACCACCTAACCCTTCTTTGTTATGGCTCACTCGGTATAAACCACCTACCCATGAAGCTAAGATACAATACCAAGGTAAGTGTACACCAAGTACCCAACCTATGCAAATTAAAAATATAATACTTATTAACATTTATTTTCTCCTATTTATAAATCCGTTGAACTGTAAACTTCAGATGTATAATACCACTACCTTCACAATTAGTGCAAGGGATATTTTCATCTTTCCCTAAACTAGTCTCTCCACCACCCTCACAAACTTCACATATAAACCTTTGCTCGGTAGGTCTAACCCTTTCACCTTCCCTAGTTCCTGCCAAGTAACCTTGTATCAAGTTGAATAGAGCTTGTATTTTATAATAGGCTCTCATCTACTGATCCTCCAATTTAGGAATCTCATACATAGACGGGACTGCTATCATAGTACAGTATTGATTCCTCGGTAACTTCTTCTCACAAGCTTCTAATGTGGCCCTGTCACTATCTGAGTTGTATACAAGGTTTGCCCCTACTACACAGCTCACAATAAAACCTGTCACTAAACCCCATAACCAACCACACACCCATGTATCTGATTCTTTTTGCTTCTCTGATTGTTCATTAGTCATAACTAACTCTCCTATTTATTCACCTGAATCAGTGATTATACACAATAATACACTGTAATCAAGGTTTAATCACTAATATCAGTGAATTTATTTATACTCTTTATTAAAACTAATACCCACATAAGGGTAATCCACTTCTCTCTCTCCTATGTATTTTTAAAACAGTACCATACTACCGATAAAAACCTAAATCAAGACCTTTTTCGGTAATAAACTACTTTTATCTAGTATTACCAACACATGCACTCGGTATCATCCCAAGCACCACAACAACATTCACAAGAACACAAAGCACTACAGTAACAATAATCCTCCACTTCACCCGAACCATCACATATATGACAGTCCTCTTCAGTAACAACTGTCTTACCCTCATCCGTACCATCATCAATCCATTCTGTTTCTTTACCTTTGTGACAGTAACTATTGAAACATCCTCTCATAATTACTCCTTATATTCTTGACACTATCTGAATAAATCATAAACACTCCTTAATAAGCTTAGTCAGTCTTTTACGGTCAGCCTTTTCAGACCACTCCTCATGACAAGACTCCAACACCTTATAATAATCTACCATACCTAAATACAGTTTCTTAAGGTAAAGCTTTTCATTAGTACTCAAATAACCTACAGGTAGTGGTAGTGCATCAAATGTCTCATTATTGTTACCCTTGACACCCTTAACCTTGAATACCAAGAGATTATCTACAAACAAGAGGTGCAGGATATTTGTTCGCTTATCTAATATCCCGTAACCACCGTAAAAGTTGTCCACGTAAAACTGGTATCTAGGTAAAACCTTATACTTACTTCTATTAGCTAAGAAGTCTTCAACCACCGTGGTTATAGGCTCACCTATATCCTTACCACGAGGTAACATATAGTATGGTTTGTTTCGGTTATACCACCAATCACCTATCTTCTTTATCATAGTCCCTCCATTTCTAGATCTTCAATTGTTTTCAACTCTTGTAAATACCAAATTTCTTCAGCCTCATAACCACCGCACTCAAGGTCCGCATCTTCTTGGTATCTAATCTTAACTGCGACCCTATATCCATTACGGGAGTCTCGTCCTCCTATCTCCACGGAGTTAAGTCTCTGGAATGTAGTATTCAACTCTTTATTAAATAAGAAACTGATAACCCTTTCTGCATCTTCCAAGGAAGTAGAATAACCAGTAACCTCCGCCTCAAAACCATTTAGAATCAAATATTGTTGAACCATTAACCTATCTCCTTAACTTAAACCAACCCATACTAGGTATAGGAACACTTCCCCACCAAAACCATACAAGACAAACCACAGAGAATCTTCACATTCGCTTCTAGTGCTTTCCCGTCTGTTCTTACCATAATAATCACACACAAAGATAATCTTAATAGTAATCATTAACGGGACTATAACCATCATAGCTGCTAAACTCCACCGTATCATATCCAGTGTTGTAAACCAATCAATCATACTGGAAACTTCAAACAAGATAGCAACCAATAATAATTCAGCAAATAAGCCTAACCATATAAATAAACCATACTTAATTTCATTATCTACCCAGTTACCGTCTTCATCGAAGTGGGCTTTCTCGTTTAACTTACAAAGACCTCTCGTTATGACTATGGCAACGACCACCATAAAGAACAAGACTACACATAAACCCACCTCTGAATGACGCATTAATCTATCTCCTGTTCATAACTAAAGTTACTGACTACAGGGTATTTATTAGTCTCCCACTCTTCACACAAAACACCCCAAGCTTTCTGTCTCTCCTGTAATAAAGCTACAGGGTCACAATATTCTAAATTAAACCTACTGCAAAAGCAAGGGTCATCTTCAGTACTCTTATGGCAGAATGAACGAGCCAATCCCAGATACAAACCACCTTGGGTAAATATAACCCGAAGCTTATGGTTTATAATAAAGACTTTAAAATGTTCAGTCATATATTCCGCTACACCTGTATACCACATATTGTTGTCACTAAGTTGACTAAACATCTCATGACTCATACCTACTTTACGATAATTGCCTGCTTCAACACCATTAATAATATCTTTAATCTTCATAACCAAACCCCTGTGTATATTCGTTAGCTTCCGTCCAAGTCTCAAAGTATTCATAATCTAATGACTCACCCTCCATATACTGAACACACCAATGACTAGGAATACCGTCTTGTGGTCCTTGATGAAATATATCTAAAATACGTTTACTCATACTGCCTCTCCTCTTACCTTATTTTAATAAACAATACACCACAATACACTCCATCACGAAGGCAAACCTCCTAGGTAAATACTTAATCTGGTGTGCTACTACACTCTCTACCTTATAACACCAACTATTTACCCGACTATCCCTTTTCTCTTTAGCTCTGTCAAGAATATATCTAGTTACCGCACTAGGTTGACCTTCTTTACACTCAGGTTCAGTAGGTTTATCCTCTAGGAAATCCATAAGCTTTATATTAGCAAGTCGTCTAGTGTAAAATAATAAAAATACATCCTTTAACAACATATTATTTCTCCTCTTATATTTTGTTTAGGAGGGCTATATTATACACAACCCTCCACGGTGTCAATAGTTATTTAAATTTAATCTCAACAAACCTATAACACCCGTTACAAGAGTATTCATTCATGAACCTACCATTATCATTAAAGTCTCTATGACCACAAGCACTACATAATAAAATCTTAACACTACCCTCCTTAGGTGACTGTATAGGAACAACTGTATCATACAACTCACCCTCAAACTTATAAGAGTGTATAGCCTCTATACCATCATGTAGTGATTGGCAATCTGAAAACTTGATATACATAAAATCTGGGTTTAACTTATTCATTATCTTTCTCCTTTACAATTCATCTGACATAAACCATAGGTCTAAAGCCTTTTGTGTCTCAGGCAATACATAAGGTATATCAAAAGATTTATATACCCTGTCTATCACAACACCCATAAGAGTACTAACCCTACGTTCAATAATAAAACGGTTACCTAAGACAGCTCCGCTGTAATTAATCATTATCTTTCTCCTTTCTTATTTCTATATTTATTCAATTTATCTAATAATAGACTATGTAATAGTAGTCTATCTTCAGGTGGCTGTCCATACTTTTTTGTATGTTTACACACCCTCCCCTAACCACTTCAATAGTAAATCCTCCATACGCTCACTCACTACCAACAATTGCATAGCCTCTCCCTTCCTTAAACTACCCCTGAAAACAAACTGTAACATCTCACTAGTACTATACAAATCCTCATTAAAGGTTATACCCCTTGAAGCTAAGTACTGCACCTCCCTAACCGACTTATAAAGATTAACAGTATACATACACAAAGTATGATCCCTGTAGTCATTAGTGGCCTTAGTATTCCAAGGTAAGAAAGGTGGTAACTTACCCTTACTCAACCTACTAAAACCCTTACCTCTTAAGTTCCTTTGATAGTCTTTAAAACTAGTCCAAAACAAATGGTCTATCTTAACACCACTCCTTGTAACACAACTCTCCATAACCTTAGTAACAGAAACCATATGACCACTAGGAGACTCTAAACCACCCTCATCATTCTTAGCACCATCCTTGATAAAGTTCCTCTTACACCAACCAGAAGACAAAGGGTTCTCCTTAGGGTCAACTGACCAAGCCCTACGTAAAGCAGATAACTTATTACTCTTAACCAATGTAAGATTACCACGTATCTCTTTCTTTATCTCAGACTCTGAACGTAAACCTAGTTCAGATGGAGGTAACTTCTCATACTGAATACCATTCTTCTCCATCCAAGCCCACATGATACTACCCTCAAACAAATAAGTAATAACATATACATCAGATAATACCTTAAGTAGTAAAGGAGGATACTCCCAAACTAAAACACTATCACTGTATAAATATAAACTCTCGGTCTCACACCTAGTCATAGTAGTAAAGTGGACACTCTTCTCAGTTAACCTCTCTCCTACCCATATAAGCTTACCATCAGCCTCAACCCTAATCCTACCACCCGCCACTAACATATCTAAATCTTGTTTATCTAAATCATCATGCTCAGATATACAGTCAACAGCTTCATCAATAACTAAAGTGTAATTACGGTCTATAAGTAAATCAATAGCCTCCTTATCTAAAGACTTAAAACTAGCATGGGTAGTAGATATATTAGAACCCTTCTTAAGTAAATCCTTAATGTTCTCCCTCTTACCCTTACCCAAGTTCTTTGGCATATTAAAGTTCATCTCAGGTAAAGCATCATGTATCCTACCCTTAACAGCCTTCTCCTTACCACTCCTACCATCACCTACCTCTGATAAGAACAAAGATACATATAAATACTTCTTACCTCCCTCACTATAACCATCACTCATTAACTTAAACATAGCAGTAGTCTTACCACTACCCATTATACTATCTAAAACCTTAACAGGCTCTTGCCTACAAACCACTTGATAATACCTCCTTATTCTAAAATATATGAATACAACATTATACTCATACCACCATACTAACAAATCTAAAATATAATACAACAACTATTTTAAAATAGCTTAAATAAAACATAGAACCATACTTCTACCTTTTTATACTGTATAAATATACATATAAATCTATGTAAAGATTTGCACCTTTGTTGACCTTAACCTTATCAAATATATAACTCATAGAACAAAACATAGAGAAACATTGATATTATTTACCCTAACTTCTATGTTTGTCTAAAAACTCTTTATGTATCAATAGTTTAAAAGTGGTCTCTTATATAGAATTGTAGCTTATAAGGATACAGTACATTTCCTCTAAATTATACAATATTGAAATATATAACACCAACTAATGTATATACTTTATAAATCTAAAATATACCTAAATATTGTATACCCCTACCTAAATAGATACCCCTATACCTAAAATATCTAATTACCAAATATCTGTAAGTTGAGAGTTCGGTACTTTTCTATAAAACTGTAATTTGAAAGATCGGTTCTTAACAAAAAGGATACAGTATACAATATACAATCCAAAGAGAATAAAATATTTGATATACATTATACAATCTCACTATGAATACATATTCAATAAGTGAATAGTTGATAACAATTATCATTCTTGATTATATTGAACATAAGTTATCTTACAGGCTATTACCCTAATAACATCTATTCTCATTTACATAATTATTCACCAACTAACTAAATACAAATCATTCCCATTAAGTTTATCACTACATGATGATATTATAATGTAAACATAAATGATAACTATTATCAATTAACACTATGAATGATATTCATTCCTATTTAGATTACCATTACTTTTTATCATATGTAATGATAATGATTATTATTACCGTTCTAGTATTGTTAAACAACAATGCTTCTCATTGTCATTCAACAAGTACTATCACTTCCCCAAATACGAATACTTCTCACATTGATAATAGTTCTCAATACGTATATATTTATAAATGATAATCATTCTCAAAGTCTTATATTTACTGTGTTTATGTTTAAATGGTAATGATTCTTATTAGTATTATTTTTATTAGTTATTTTGGTTAAATCTTAGTGATAATGGTTATTATTTAGTTTATTGTTGGTTATTGTTATTTAGTAGTGTATATAGTGTGTTATAAGGGATTCTGAGGAGTTTTAATATAAGTATAGTGTGTTGGTGTGTCTTATATAGAGATAGTTTGTTATAGAGGCTTACAGAGGGTTATATATAGGTTATTTTGTTATACTCTTACTCTAATTTGTTTGTTAGTAACCTTTGGTTATGATGCAAAGCATCACCCGTAAAACGGGCTATGTTACCAAACTAAATAGAAGTGAATAAATAGTCATATATTGAATAATTATTCAGTGGTATATTATGCACTATACGTGCCAACTTGTTTATTTTAAAAGTGGTCCTCTGGAGGGCTTGATTTTAGGGGTCTGTAGGCTGTCTATCAGAATGGATTTTATTTGGTTGTTTGAGTGGTAGTATAGAAAGTTGTTAAAAGTGCTTAGGGTGTGTTTTAGGTGTGTTATATTGGATTTATGTTATTAGTGGTGTATTGGGGCTAGTGAATATCTATGCACCTTTCAGGTGTTGACCTTTAGGTCAATCGGTAACAACCGACAACATTATTCATTATGTTATTACTATTTGTTTTATTATTAGAATTAATGAGTAGCCTTTGGCTATGATGCTTTGCATCACCCGTGGAACGGGCTATAAATGTTATATGTGATTATGTTGATAAAGCTTGACATGGTACTTTAAGGACAGATATTTATCCACAGGTATTTTTTGGTTGTGGATAGATTGGGTTAGTTAGTTTGTTGTTGTATATCATGTGGGTTAGTCCTTAAATCCTGCTAGGCGTTATTGCCTTTGCTTGGTATAGATAATAACATGATGGTTGAGGGTGTCAACTAAAAACACCCTTTTTATTTAAATTAATTATTATTCTGGGTTTAGTATTCCCAAAGTGTAGGTTTAACTACCTTCCAAGCGTCCTTAGCTTCTTGAACCGTTCCAACAAAATGACATGTTACTTCATTACCTTCACTGTATAGTTCGCTGTAGCACTCTTCACAGCCTAGTTCCATCAAAATCAGTGTTAATGCGATGGTCGCTTGTTGTTCTGTATCTTTAGCGTTTCTGTGTATAGTGATATGTTGGTTAACGATTTCAAGTCTCATGGTAATTCTCTCCGGTGGTTGGCTTCATTGCCTCCCTTGAAATGAATAATAGCACAATGGGGTTTAGGGTCAACCCCTTTTAGTAAATAAAGTTAAATCAATTAGTACCACTCTTTAAAACCTTGGATTATTAAGTTGTTATATTTTGTGTCTCTTTCTTCTTCAGTTTCAAAATGCCAATAACCTAGGAGGGCTTTAAAAAGCTCCTGTTCTTTCATCTAGTCCCCTACCATAATCATAGTAGCCTGAGATCTTTCTAAAGATAAACCATCTTTGCACTTCTAAAGGTCTTCTATCTTATAGTTATATATGTTTTTTCTAGTTGTGTAAAGTGTGACTCATGTATCAATACAGCTTCCGTGGGACTAAGGATATCTATATCATAAACCCCGTAAGGAAAGTACTCTAAATCTAATCCCCCTGAATCATACCCCCTTTCTAATAATTGTAACATATCCACTTCATTAAAGTTCTCTTGTTCGCCCCCTAAAAATGAACTTATTTCTTCAGTTATGACTTTAGTGTTTGTATCTTCTACATAGATAAACATTCTATTTTCCCTTCTTTAGTTTATAGATTAATTATAGGTTTAGTCTTTAGTCATAAAAGTAATCAGTTGAAACGATACCCGTTATTACTCCAATGCTTAGATTGTCCTTTCTTTCCCTCTTGTAGTGCCTCTGGTTATGAATATTAAGGGTATTTGATACCCTTGTCAACACTTTTAATCAAATAAATTTAAATTAATTATAATCTAATGATTGTAGCTTGTTGTTTATGTTGAACCCAGTTTACATTATTATTCATTATTTCTGATACTGGTACACTAACAATAAGTACAAAGGTTTCATCTTTATGATCAAGTTGTGCTATATATTCATTGATTACAATCCCGTCTCTTTCGAGTGGTCTTGATTGTAGTGTTAGTGGTTCACTTAATAGTGATTGTATAAAGTTTGTTGATGTTGCTTTAGTTGCTTGTAATAGATTCATTTTTAGCACCTTTTATATTTTACAATAAGATTCAATATTAAGATGATAACTGTTAGGTCTAGTTACCATCAATAATAAATCTTTATTTAGCGGGATTTAGTTCAATGGAAAGCTTAAGCCATTCTTTGTGTTTATTCCACCATTCAAGCGCCCCTTGATCCATTTGTGTTATTTTCTCATCTGTGAAGTTAAACCATGTTTCGAGTGTATGTTTTTCGCATCCAATCTGTATATCTTCTTTCGTGTAGTTTATTATATATTTTTCTGTCTGTAGTGTTAAAAGTTGACGTCCGTTTCCTACGCAGTTAAAGAGGCTAGTATCTCTTAGATTAGCACCTGTTAGATTAGCATATGTTAGATTAGCACATGTTAGATTAGCACCTCTTAGATTAGCCTCTGTTAGATCAGCACCTGTTAGATTAGCACCTCTTAGATTAGCACCTCTTAGATTAGCACCTGTTAGATTAGCACCTCTTAGATCAGCACCTCTTAGATTAGCCTCTGTTAGATTAGCACCTCTTAGGTTAGTCTCTGTTAGATTAGCATATGTTAGATTAGCCTCTGTTAGATTAGCACCTCTTAGGTTAGTCTCTGTTAGATTAGCACCTGTTAGATTAGCCTCTGTTAGATTAGCACCTCTTAGATTAGCCTCTCTTAGATTAGCCTCTCTTAGATTAGCCTCTGTTAGATTAGCACCTCTTAGATTTAGATTAGCACCTCTTAGATTAGCACCTGTTAGGTTAGTCTCTGTTAGATCAGCACCTCTTAGATTAGCCTCTCTTAGATTAGCCTCTGTTAGATTGTACCCTGATAAGGTTAAACGGTTACCTTTTGGATCATCTTGTAGCCATAACGTGTGTAATTCTAGTTTGTTTTGTAATTCTTCTTTAGATATAGTTTTCATTGTTTATTACTCTTTATATTTTGGAAAGAGACCGTTCCATTTCCTTGGTTAAACATAATACAGTGTTATCAAATAGAGTCAACACTTATTTTAAATTAATTTCCTTTTAATTATATTTACGAAAAATAACATCCTCTGCCCTTTTAACACATACTATTGTTTCTGCGATCTGCTTAGGTGTTAAGTGTAGTATTATTGATAAAGGTAGTTTGGCTACTTCCTTTTCAATATCTAAGTACTTATAATCGTTATGCAATGCATTTTCTATCTGTATTATTAATCCAGTCATCACCTATCACCCTTGTATTATCTTAGTTGGTGTTATTGTAAGTGGCTTGTAAGCGTCCTTAGCTTGCTTATTAGCTGTTTTATTGTTTAGTTGGTGCAATGAGTTAGTTAACTGTAAACGCTTGTTTAAGCGCTTAATAAGGGCCTTATTTTTCATTGTTTAAAACCCTCCAGTATTAATTATATATATTGCCATTAATGATCCTAGTGCAGAAAAGAAGAAAGTAAATAGTCCTAGTGCTATCATGGCTTTGGTAAATAGTTTTTCTAGTTTATTAGTTTTCATTGTATTAGTATCCCATAACTATTGAGTAGGCTTGTTTATATTCTTTAGAGTAATACTTCCCTGCTAAGATGCCTGCATTGTGAGCTTGCTTGCAAAGAATCATTCTTTGTTGTGTTTGGTAATGATTATTAAATGATAATGTTTTAAAGTGGTCTTGTAATACCTCTACTATTTGGCTGATAAGAATATAACTAATAGTTGCTAAGATTGCTATTAGTGGAGTTAAAACTATTATTAGGTTTAAAGTTGTATCTGTCATTTTATTACTCTTTTAAATTGTTTTGTTAAGATAGGTCCAGTATATACAAACCTATCAAGAAAACAACTATTATTTTAAATTAATTTAGAAAACTATAAAAGCTGTAAATCTTCCTAAGTTGTAAAGTACGGTATCTATAAACCCGAGGTTAGAACACATAAGGCTGTGATAGTCCACCAATTGAGTTAGTATATTATTGCTTTGTGATATGCCTTTGGATACCTCAAAAGCTGTTTGAAAAGGTTTTGTGAACCCTGCTAGTATATAAGTTATAACTGTTACCACTATTATTTGTTTTGCTTTTAATTGTGTTGTCATCTTAATTTACCTTTTTACCGTTGCGATCTGTCATTCTATAAACTTGGTTATTCTTATCTCTTGAGTATGCTTTAGCGGCTGCATAGTCGACAAATGGTTTTACTTTTGTTTCTCTTGTCGTGGTGTAAATGTTACATATAAGCATTGTTTTTATTCCTTAGACTATATAAGCCTATCTGATTATTAAAGCTATTAAAGCGGGTGATAGCATAACAGTTAAAAAGAAGATATGGCCTTTTATGTGTCTAGCTGTTTGTTTACTCATCTTAATAGCCTTTATTTAAATGTTTTTGTTTAATTGCTATCTAGTATAAGGGTTTATTTCTAAATAGCAACAAGAAAAACACTTTTATCTAAATTAATTCAATATTATTTAATGACCCTTTATTAAACTGTAAATTAAGCTTTTTAGTATATAGCTCTATTTCGTGGTCCCCGTTCAATTTAAGTTTACTAAGATTATTGATACAATTTAAAACATTGTCGATCTGTGTTTCTGGTATACCTGAAAACAGTATTTCAAAATCTCGTGTTAGTGCGTTGGTAATAGATCGGTCTTGTTCTTCAATCTCAGTGTTTTTAAATTCAGCGTTATTAAGGAAAGAAAACATTATATTAAGCCTCTACTACAAAAGAGATAGATTTAACTTGTTGGCTCATGTATCTAGCTTGTCTGCGGTCACGTGTGTTTAATTTACCTTGTAATCGTGTTTCACTGTATAAACGATCTTTCTTTGGCTTATTCATAGGTGTAATGTTTTTCATTTTATTTCTCACTTTTATAGTTAATTTGTTGCAGGTGGGGCGGTATGCCCCGTTTAATACTAAGCTTATTTACAATCGTTAAAGCTGTTTATTGGTTGTTTTGTTGGTTCAAGTGGTTTTACTTCTTGTTTCCAACACATAGCAAGGTCATAACAAGCTTTCATAATACATGTGTCCATAGTGATAGATTGGCCGTATGCTTGACGACCCCAGTACCTATCGTCCAGTGTACATTCTCCCATTTCTTCAAGGCGGCTTAAGATTCTATCATCAATTAAAAACCATTGCATAATTTCAGGGTAATCATAAAATTCAGCTCCATTAAGGCTATCAATAACAGAGTCTAAGTGATCATACTCTTCAGTTTCATCATCTAAAGATTCTAGTTTTTCTTGATACTCTTCAACTAATTCATCTTTTTGTGTTTCTGTTAACTCTTCCCACGCTTCCAAAGTTTCAAGATTTGCAGTTGGTTCGTTGTTGGTGATGTCGTCACTAGTGTAAGGTAATAAATCAACATCTAAGTGGTGCTCCATTTGCAAAATACAGCTAACTTCTTGATTCATGTTAACTGGGCTATCAAGTGCACGGAACATTTGATCTGCAAGGTGCATTAAGACTTGTTGATCCATTTCTGCATAAGTTGGAGTCATGTTGAAAGTTTCACCGTTAACGATAGAAGTGTAAGCTTTATTTGTTGCATTAGTATTAGTATTTGACATTGTATAACCTTAATTTTAAGTTTGTTTGGCAATGTTGCCGTTTAAGTTGTTTGCTATTTTACAGCGTTTTAATTTCGTGTCAATCTTTATTTTAAATCTTTTTAACTTTCTTTTTTGAAACCGCTATCCAGTGCGAACACTAGAACATGATATAAACCGACCTGCTAACCCTTATCGGTTGGTCTTGTTTAAAGTAGCTATCAACTATTTATACTATGTTGCTTTTGTTTCTGTGCTTTATAATACGCTTATTTTTAGGATTGTAAAGCTTTATTTAATATGTATTTCATCGTTAATAAAGAGGTTAATATCGTTACTTAAGTCTATACATTGAGTAATATTTAAATAAAAACCTTCAGCTATTTTAAAGAACACGTCTTCTTTGTTATTGACTTGTAACACTGTTAACTTATCTTGTAACTGCTTTGCACCTTGTAAAGTAAAGTGTTTATACTCACCTTTCCAACTATTACTTTTGCTTATCTGTAAACATACCCCGCGAGATTCTCCACCGTAAAACCTGTTAAGTAGGATACCACTAGTTTTTATATTTTCGTATTCAGTAGACATATTTAAACCCTTGTTTGATTAATAAAGCACCTTGGAACAAACACCATATTAATGATATTTGATCTTAATGCAAGCGTTTTATTTAATTATTTTAAACTAAGACTAGATCACCTATCCAACAAGGGAAACCGCCAGTTTGATTACATACACTTTTTAACTCATATTTGGGTATATCTTTATGACCTAATTTATTTAATATATTATCTAGTTCGTTTCTAACATCATCACAAACCAATTCGTTATTTATATAAAGGGCTGTAGTATCTGCACAGTAGTCAGGAATTGTTAAAAACTTTAAATCTTTTGACATAATATAGCCTTATTTAAGTGCCTTTTAGTTTATACCACCTAAAGCCCCATTTAAGGAGGCTATAAGTGTTTGTAGAAGGTTATTACTGTTTTATGTTACGTTGTGACCAATAAGGCGAACCGTGACCACCTGTTAGATTATACTCGCCTTTAAGCCTTGTCATTTCTTGTTTAAACTCTTTGTAAGATTTAAAATCATTAGAATCTAATTGATCAAGGTTTTCAGTAGTGCCGTAAAGCTTTGTGTTTAAGTATCTAACCATTGTTTTATATCTCTTTATATTTAAGTTGTTAAGAATGTTTATTAAGTTGACCGCTATATTACAGTAATTTTATAACAAATCAACAATAAAAAGACTTTTATTTTAAAATAAGGTTTTTAGCTTTTCTTGTGCTTCTTTTCTTGTGCTTCTTTTATTTGATCCTCTGAGTTATTCCCATAATCAAGATATAACCTTTCCAGTACCTGATCTGGGGTTTCTTCATCATTATAGTTATAATCTGCGTTTATCACATATTCAGTCGCTAACTCTACACCATTTTTAAACACAGTTATGATTAAGGATATATCAAAAGCCTCGCAATCTCTGTTAAACTCTTTTTGTGCCATGTAAGTTGTTACATCTGCACCATGTTTTAGTGTTCCTATTGTGTAATAATCAGTATCCCAATTAGTGCCATCTGATCCAACAATCAAACCCGAATGATCCCTTTTCCACTTGTTATTAAAGTCTGTTAAAAAATCTTGCGCCTGAAGTTCTATTGTAATGTCAAAACCTGATTTATTTATTTCTTTTATGGATAAAGTCATTTTATATCTCTTTAATTAAGTTGTTAAGAATGTTTATTAAGTTGACCGCTATATTATAGTAATTTTATAACAAGTCAACAATAAAAAGACTTTTATTTTAAACATTCTCCCATTTATCTATATTTTCCTGTAATTTTTTAATTAGTAGTTTTTGAGCCTTTATGTCGAGTTCGTGTGAACTTCTTTTAAAATCCTCTGTCCCCGTAAAAGAATCTATACTTACATTTACAAAGGAATCCCCACTATTCACAACTAAACACAAATGATCATCCTGTAGATCACCTTCTATCAATTTTAATCTGCTCATCTTAATCCCCTACTACACGATTATTAACAACATTAAACACTACTTTAGCACGTTTACGCTTAACGTCTTTACTTGAGCTTACAAGCCACCCTATACCCTTTGAAAAGTGTGGTGTTGTTGCTTTATGGCCTTGCTCTTTTAAAGTCTTTTGTAATAGTCTAGCCGTTGCACGAGTTTTTGTTGCAAGGTGTTGAACTGGTTTGATAGATGTTTTCATTGTTTGGTGTCCTTATAAGACGTTTTTAATAATGTTGTTTTTGTTTAAGTGTTTATATTGTGCCTTACTTGTTTATCAAAGTAAAGCACTTTATTAATTTATTTTAATACTGTCTTTATTAGGTATAAGACTTGATCGTCAAACTGTGAATTGTCTTTTAAAATTTCCTTTATTGTATTTACTTTAGTTTTTAAAAGGTCTCTTTCTTCTTTAATCTCTTTATTAGTAGCTAAAATAAACTCTAGTTTTTTAGTTGGTGTTGACATATCTATTTTTACATGTGACATAGTGAAACCTTTAATAATGTTGTTTTGTTTAAGTGGGGTAATCTTAACCCCGTTTAATTCTAATGTAAAGCTTTTTATTTAATAATTATCATATTCTTTCATATATGTTAAAAGCTCGGGAATAGTTTTAAAATAGTGTGTTTCAAGGTCACTATCTAAACCACCGATAGAAACACTTACATGTTTTTCTTTAGCTGCTACATTGATAAATACGTATTCGCTTATCTTATCACTTAAGATCGAAGCTTGATCATACAGTGCAACAATATTTTCTATTATGTGAGCATACTCATTTATATTTGAGTAAACACAAGTTGCGACTTCAATACTAATAAAATCATTTATTAGATTAATATGATTAGTAGGGTAAACAATAAAAGATTGTTCACCATCATATAGATCAAAGTATCGTTTACCTAATAAAGATGTAAGTTTTGTTTTAAGTGGTTTTAGGTAATTTTCCATTTTATAAGCCTTTATGTTTTAGTTAAATTCGTTTAAATTGTCTTATCTTTAAAGCATGTAAATAGTAACAAGCTTTAAAATGTAATGCAACTATTATTTTAAACTATTTAAGTAGTTATTTGCATAATCAAACTTGATATTATCTAAATCCTGACGTTTAATCTTATTGGTTAATAAAAATTCTGTATCTACCAGATTCAAGATATCAGTAATTCTGTTTAAACCTATTTGATTAAAACATTGAACCAATGTTACAAAACAAACGGATTGATCAGGGTGATTCTTTTTAACCTGTTCTAGTTGTTGCCATTCTTTTATTAATAAAGTACCTAGTAGCTTTGCTTGGTGAATTGGTAAAGCATTCATAATGTAACCTTCTTTTTGTGGGTTAAATAGGTTTTTCAAGAAATGAAGTATGGCGGTTTTGATACCTGTCTTAGCAGCAGCATTAGCAGCAGCATAAGCTGCATAAGCAGCATAAGCAGTATAAGCAGCAGTATAAGCTGCATAAGCAGCATAAGCAGCAGCATAAGCTGCATAAGCAGCATCAGCATAAGCGACATCAGCAGCATCAGCAGCAGCATAAGCTGCATAAGCAGCATCAGCAGCTTTCTTACACGTTTGCCTGTTGCTTTCAGACGGGTCACCGATAAAAGCTTTAGCTGCCTCTATAGCCAGTCTAGGTGCTTTGTTATCTGAATCATATTCCTGATAGATATCAATAACTTGTTCCGCACAGAATACTGCAAGCCTTACCTTGTCTAGGTGACAAAGGGGTATAATAGTTTCTTTTATGTTTTTGTAAGACCAGTTTCCTAATGTTAAATTCATAATGTAACCTTTGTAATTAAGTTGTTTATCGTTTTGATGTGATACATATTAAACTATTATCAAAGCTTGTCAACAAAAGAATTAAAATAAATGCAAATTAATTTAAGATCAAAAGGTATACATATATACGTAAAATAAAACCTACTTATTTTAAATTAATTGCAAATAAAGCTTGTAAGGGTTTTAAAGGTTTGATATTATTTGTTTTAGAAATGGCGGCTAGGTGAGAAACTAGGAGATAAACACCGGACGATCCTGTAATTCAGATTGTATACAATATCCAATATACATTATATCTTATACTTTATATCTTTGAATACGAGTCATTATCATTTGTGTTTGTATTATTTATATTAAATTTTGAAATGAGATTTACCATCTATAAAAATTTTGATTGGTCAGATGAGATCCGTAGACAGACCTAGGATCAGGGGATGAATCTTGTCGTTGGGTCTCATTTTTAGGATGATTTATCTGTCGAGTTCTAAATGAAAAGTTTAGCCTGTTCTCGTTTTCGTAGGCTTAGGTATGAGAGGTTTTAATTGGTAAGATGATAAAGTGCTACAGTTTTAATGTAACACTCTTAGGGAGGGCTGTGGAGGTTTAGTAGTCACGCCCCCTTAATTTAATACTTTGGTAAGGGTATGGTTCTTCGTCACCCATCTTAATCTTACCAATATCTTTAAGATACATAAGACTCCTGCAAACATCCATATCAGAATCAATCTCAAAGCATGAAATCCGTGTTCGGTTCTTCAGGTTATGGAGCAACCACTTGTGCCTTGACTTACCTTTCAATCTTTTAGGGCATTCTTCTAAACCTTGGTGAAAGTCTGAGAAACTTGTAACTATCATATTAATCTCCTACTAGGTTTTGTAATGTATCTAGTGCATTGACTAGTGAATCAAACTCTTCAACGGTTTTAACTTTATATTCAGCTTCGGTATCTTCACAGAATACTTGATACTCACCTTTATAGTAAGTAAGTGACAATGAATGTTTCTCACAGGCAGAGGTGATTTCCGGAGATAAGAATTGTGTTTGGTTCTCAGGTGTACTAACTGGATTTTCTTCATTTTCTACCACGGTAACTTCTACTGTTTCTTGTTTCTGTGGCTCAAGAAGATTCTTCAAGAACTTAAGTATAGTGGGTTTGATACCTACCTTAGCATCAGCAGCATAAACAGCATAAGCAGCAGCATAAACAGCAGAAGCAGCATAAGCAGCAGCATAAGCTGCATAAGCAGCATCAGCATAAGCGACATCAGCAGCATCAGCAGCAGCATAAGCTGCATAAGCAGCATCAGCAGCTTTCTTACACGTTTGCTTGTTGCTTTCAGACGGGTCACCGATAAACACTTTAGCTGCCTCTATAGCTAACCTCGGTGCATTATCTGAGTTATATTTCTCATAAATATCAAGAACTTGTTCTGCACAGAAGACTGCAAACCTAATCTTGTCTAGGTGACATAGGGGTGCAATAGCTTCTTTGAGGTTTGAGTAAGACCAGTTTTCTAATGTTAAATTCATGTTTGTTTCTCCGTTATTGTTTAATTGTGTTTATAATAAAGAAAGTCCTACCAAAAGGCAAGACTTTTATTTACTTTATTTGAGGTGTTAGTTTGCAAAACTACCCTACTTGAACAATCTGCCATTTAAGTGCAGGGTCACCAAGATGCTCAATCTCTTCTAAGAATACCGCAGTTGCAGCACCTTTAAAGGCTTTGTCACGGATCTTTAATCGCTTCTCGTTATGCTCTTTAAGTGTGGCTAATACTTCACCAGTAGCTAAGATGTTTTGGATAGTTTGCTCATCTGAATATTCAGTTAAAACTTCTTTCTTTGAGTAAACTACACGTTGTTCTGCTTTCAAGCCTGCTGTTTGGTCTAGTAATGTAAGGTTTAAAGTACGTAATGTCATAGATGTATCTCCTGTGTTATTTAAAGTAGTTGTTTGTTTTGATGTTACTGGTGCTCCTTTTCTTTCAGACAAATTTGCCACATTTTCCTCCTTTGATTATAATTAAAAGTTGATACCATCATCTTCTATACGGAGTTTGATAGCATCTGCTAGTTCTACAAGGTGTTGGTTTCCTTTCTGTGTTTCAGTAAGGTGTTGCCCTTCCCCGAGTAGAGATTCATTGTAGAGTAACTCTAATGTCTTGTCAATGAATTTTGTAATTAAATCTTCATCTGATTCACGTTCTATTACTTCAAAACTATCAATGTGTTCTTGGTACACAGCACTACTTTGGATAATACTAGCCTTAACGCTATTCTGTACATATACACTTTTGTTACCTAACTCTTCTTGTTGTTTATGTTCATCATAGTCACAGGTTACAGTTGCTTCAGGGTTATCTTTGATGAATTCCTCTGCAAAAGCATCATCTAAAGAGTCTGCTGTATGCCCTACATTCCAAGAATATTTTATGTGTTGTGTATCGAGTGCGTTATCTTCTACAGCTTCTTTGATGAACTCATCATTCTCTGTTTGAAGAATCATTTTAGCCGTTAGTTCTTGTAGTTTCCAATTATCAACACTATTACGATCTTGGTTGAGGGGTAACACTTTAGGTTTGAAGTCATAATTATATTTAAAATTAGCTGACTGACAAACATACATACCGCCACAGAACACTTCACCCTCTTCACCATTTGACGAGATAATATCACCCATTGGTGTTGAATGTAATACTTCTCTGTCTTGGAACTCTAGGCAACGCTCCTTGACTTCATTTAGTATATCCTCAGATAAACCTGATACAGTGACAGTGAAGTCTTGTGAGTTATAGTGAGGTGTTTCATCTATTACTAAGATATCTTCATCAAAATCATTACTGTGTTCAAACCTTGCATCCCAAACAACATCGTTATTGGTAATGGAGACATTGTAACCTAAGTCTGTTAATACGACTAATGCTTGTACACTACCTACACCGAACTGACCACGTTTGGTATTATCTTGTCGTTTATCGGATAAACCCATCATGAGCATCCTATTTGAGACTTTGATATTTTTGTTTGTTAGGATTAACGAATCCTCTGTGAATTCGTGTTCTCTCTCACCATCAGAGTCTAACCAGTTGCTCAGAAACTCAGCAAGGGCGTGTGATGCTGTCCAGTGATGGAAACAACCTCGACTGAAATTAGTTACATATTTACTCATTTATTTCTCCTGTATTAATTCTACTTTGGCTGATATATTGTGACCAACCACTGTTGTATCTGTCTCAAAGTTACTGATCCAATATGTTTCTGTTAACTCTTCTACATCAAACTTGATATCGAATTTACCACCGATTTTACCTTCTACAAGCTTCATGTGATTGATGATAGCTTCTTCTATATCTTGTTTCGTTAATATGTAAGTTGTTGTATTAGTTTCTAGCATTTATTTCTCCTCCTACTCAGATACTTTGTTTAGTTCAGCACAGACTACTACAACACTACCCACTTTACATTCTTTCTCTACACCCAGTAAGTCTTTAGCCGCATCTTCTACAAGTGGTAGTCCTACACCCTTGATAAGTTCTTTAACCTCTTCACTATCCGCACTCCAACCTCCTAACTGATTAAGTATAGCTTTCTGTGATAACGTAGCTGATTCTTGTACAAAATCTGACTCAAAGGTTGTTTGAATAAGGTAAGCTGCACCCATATACTTCATAGTCTTCTCATTAGGTATTAAAACAGAGATAATACAAACAAAGATGAAAGTTTTTAAAGGAAAATATTTTTTATTCCAAGAGGTAAAATCATCAAAACATCCATCTATTAACTGAAAGCCCCCAATAAGACTTTGTATACCTAAGATAACACAAGATAGTGCAATACCTACTGTACCTAATGTACCTAATAAATCTACTAACCAAACTAATAATGCTAATTCCATAATATTTTTCTCTCTCTGTGTTTGTATATTAATCTTAAATGATATTTACGTCAAGGTTTATTTTAACATCTCTAAGACTTTCTTTGCTTTATCTTTAACATGGTCTTCTTGAGGTAAGAAATCCGTCAAGTCTTTATTACCAGAGTAAACTAAGTAATGTTCAAATAGTCTTTCCTTATCTTCCCAACTACGTAAGAATTCAATTCTGGTACCCTCTAGGTGTATCTTGATACGAGGATTGTGGTTGCATATAGAAAGCATTGTGCATAATAATACATCTCCTTTACGGACACCACTATTGTGTAATTTACCACCTTCCTTACAACCATGCACCTCTGCAAAGAATTCAAAGCCTTTAGGTAAGTGTTTCATATTGGCATCAAACATAATATATCTCCTAATTAATTTAAGTTACTGCATTGTTTCAGCATGCGGACATTGTAGGCCACCTTGGTGTAGTATGTCAATGCCTTTTTATAACTTTCTTCATCTTTTCTCCAACGATAACCCTCATTATAAGACATCACCATCTCTTTATAATTACCTTTATCAAAATGTTGTAAGACTTTAATAGCTACATAAGCACCGAGTTGGTCATCATATATCAACTTCTGGTGTAACTCAAGTTGTTTGTAGTAATTAGTTATCCCTAGTTCCCTCTGAGCCGTCTTCTGGTTTACCTGATAGAGTCCTAAATCCTTACTATGTATATTGAGTCGGTATCTACCTGCACTGCTCTCAGCTAAGGCTATGGAAGCGAGAGTGTAACCTAAGTTATAAGTTTTACCTTCACGGAATGAGAAGGCTAACCTTTCCTTTTGGTCTACTGAGAGTTTAGTGTAATCAGAACAATCTATAGCATGACCACCAAATGAAAACAGTAGTAAGGTGTAGAGTAGTACCTTACTCACCTTTAGGTATCTCCGCTTCTTCCTTACTGGTCAGGTATACCCATAAGGACGCAAGTGCTGCGACAATTATAACTATCCACAGTAATAAAACATATAATTGAGCTAAACCTCTATCACTGGTTATACCAAACCAAGTGAACCCTGCAACAAACCCTGTTGACAGACTTCCGAAAATAACCCTCTTAGCTAGTGTATATTTGTTCATCCTCTACTCTCCTTCATTCAATTCTATCCAATGACCATAGGGTTGAACTTTAAACCCTGTTGGACTCTTCTTGTCGAGTTGTAAGTATATTCTCTTTACTAACTTAGAGTCAATAGCTTTATTAAACTTTTCTTGAGTAAACTTCAAATTACCCATATTATACTTACCACAACGGATAGAGAAGATATCCACCCAAGGTGTTTCACCACCTATCCAACGTGCCATAACACCCTTATGTAACCGTATAGCGTCCTCTGTTGATAAGAATTTAGGGTTATTCCTTTCTACACCTTCTTGTGTTCTGTGATCCAATTTATAAAAACCTACGGTACCTAGTTTATCCCCTGATAGGTTTTTAGGGTAATATCCAAGTCTCTTCATGAACTTACACAAACTAAGCAATTGTAGGTCATGTGTATTTACAGGGTATTCACATTCTGTATACGAATCCACTTGTTGTTTAAATGTTTCTATTGTTGTTGATAATTTCATTTTATAAACCTTAGTGCTTTACTGCACAATTGTTCTACTTTAAGATATTCCATAGCAAGCAACCACTTACGTGCATTCACTAGGTCAGTGTATCTTGGATTACCCTTACCCTTACCCGTAGTATTGTAATCCACGATATCTTGAGCTTCTTGTTTTGTAATATACATTTGTTTCTCCTCTCTTTAAGTTGACTCCATAATACACCGATAAATCTTAGTGTCAATGGTTTATTTAATATTTCTTTAAAATAATATATTCACTTCACCGTTAAAATACTTAACTATCTTAGTATGGTAATTAGCTATGTATCTCTGGTCTATGTGTCTAAGGTAACTCTCATAACCTTTAAGTAAACTAGGTATACTATTACTACTTAACTTGTTAGTGGCTTTAAGAGCCTTTATAGCATAACGACTAGCTACTGCTTCATTAACTAACAACGCACTGTAATCCTGTAACCATAAACCCTCGTATGGTTTCTTGGTCTGAGTTGCTACATTGATACTACCCCTACCTAGTTTAGCTCCCCCATATCTCTCATACCTACCTTTAGTACACCCATAATTTCTTCTGTAATCTAATATATGACCTAACTCATGGAAGAAAGCTTCGTAGAAGTTCTTGTAGTCCAGTGGTACGTAGATATGTGACTTACCTTCCCACTCTATTGTATAAGAAGCACAAGACTTACCTGCCATCGAGTCAGGCACAAATATAACCTTGTACTTTCTACAAACCATCTTAGCGAACCAATAACGCTTTATATACTCAATCATATTATCTCTCCTGTTTTGTTTATGTCGATTACTATACTCTTATAATAAATAACGTCAATAGTTTTATAATACTAATTTAATTCTATTTAGCTATTGACTTATATAATAGGGAGAGTAAGATGGCCTCAGATTAATTAAATAGGAGAAGTATTACGGTATTTCAATTTAATTAAAATAAAAGCTTGACGGTATGAAACTAAGAAGTTAATATACGCCCTACAAACTAAATAGGAGAAACAAATAATGAAATATGTTATTTATTGACTGTAATAGTAGATGATTACCTACCTATGGGTATTGGTGTGTATAACAGAGAAATTGGTAGGCTGAAGAACAGCGAGAAATTATATCAGCAAATGCACACAAACTACCAACCACGCACTAATCAAGAAATCCACACAGAGGTATTGATCAATAAGATCCGTTATACAGAAAGAAAAGTATTAGAGTCTCTAGGTGTCACCACACCACGAAGATTCCGTAATTAAATTGAATTAATCGTTGACACAAACAATATACCAACGTAATATTCAATCACACAAAGAATAGGAGAACATACAAGATGAAACATTATAAATATTTAGTTATGAAAATTGATGGTAATAACGGTAAGTTCCTTACATCCAACTTAGGTGGTAGTGGTCGTTGTACTGAGATTGATACAAACCTAACTTACTTTAAACCACATGATTTTGGTGGCGGTCATGATAACGATACTTACTGGAATTCTCCAGAAGAACTAATACTGGGTTTCACTAATTGGTACATGAGAACAGCAGAACGCACAACTTATCATATAGGTAACCGCATCTATAATGCAGTAGCAACATATAAGTTCTTTAAAGTAGAAGATACTTTAGATGATGACTTTGCTTTCTTTGCTAATACAAACCTTAAACAATACGAGATTACAGAAGAAGAATTTATCTATAATATGATGAACTCTTATGCAATGAAAACTATGGCAGGTTTATTCGGTAACTTACCACGCTCACGACCTGAACAAGAACCTGTATCAGTTGAAGTTTATTACAATAAGGTTCATAACACTTGGTCTTGGACTAGCGATTACTTACAAGATTCTGTTGACGAAGATTGTGAATTAATGTTAGAGTTCGTTCCAGTTGGTTTTGACCATGATAAAGCGGTTGAGTACTTATCTGCACTACTGGATTGTGAATACCGTTTTGGTGGTAATGACTCTTACAATAAACGTAAAGCTAAGGAGAATAAATAATGAAAGACTTAACAGGTAATTTCTATACAACTGAACACAATGAAGATATTATTGAATTTATAGAGGCTAACATAGATCCTACTGTAAGAAACTTTCAAACTGCCCCGTATATTCCCTGCACCTTTCTTGAATGGGATTGTGCAGCGAAGGAATTCTTCAGTCTAAAGAGAATAGCCCTCTTAGCAAATGAATCAGTTAAATTGAATAAACAAGAATTTATGGTCCGTATCGGTATGGTTGCACCAGAAGAACAAGAAGACCCCGTAGAAGTTGAATACACTTTCGAGGATACTTTAAACAACCATTACCGTGAGTTAGATATTCTTAAAGCCGAAAACCAAATGTTTAAAGATAATATTAAAGTCTTAAAAGAACATATCAACTTATTACAAGAAAGACTTGATGTAGCTCAGAATAACTGTAAAATGATGGATATTATGAAGTCAGGGGCTGAACAACATAACTATATAACAGCTAAGAAATTTAATGATACTCTCGCTGAAAATCATAAACTCAGAGAACAAATTAAACAATTGGAGAATAAATAATGAAACCTATTAAACAAGTACCATCTTCACTAATCGAAAAGGTATACGGTATTCGATCTAATAAACGAGACAGGACACCAGAAGAACGGTTAGCTGCTATTCGACAGGAGTTGAACCGTGAGATAGCTATGCTTACACGTTACCATAACAAGAAAGTTAAGGAAGCTGAAGAAGCACTTAAAGAACTAACTGCAAAGAAAGAAGAACTTGCAAACCTTAAGAAAGGAGAGTAATATGGAAAGTCCAGTAGATATTAAAAATGAGATACTCCGTTGTATCATTAAATTGTACCAAGAAGAAGATGCAAGTTTAGATTCCACACTTAATCATGCTGCAAGGAGCTATATGGATTCATCTGTAGATAGTAGAAACCCTGATTACTATGATAGGACTAAAGCTAAGAAGGATGCCTATAAGGTCTTGTCTGACAAGATTATTAAAGAGGTAAGGAGTTTAAAACTATGAATACAGATACATTACTTTGTAGGTTATTTAACCGTTTAAGTAATCTTACACCTGAACAACGGGAAGTATATAATAAACAATTTGGAGAAACTTAATGGTAAATAAAAAACTGTTAGAAACAAAAGAAAAG
>UEXM01000466.1_pt1 | contig 28652 bp, 29 predicted proteins | sample 1796661 | NCBI WGS metagenome assembly UEXM01 (sample SAMEA4772469, study PRJEB27181) | metagenome
AGGGCTGCAATGTGGGCCCGCGCCACTTCTTCCACCGCACAGAAGTTTCCACCGCCAGGCGGCACCCCGGGGAGTTTGCCGTCGTTAATCATGCGAATCATCTGCGACCAGTTGTGGGTGTCGCCGGCGCCGATGATGCCGCAGGGGTTCATGATTACAGCATCCAGCCCTTGGCGAATGCCATTTTCCACCTCCTGTTCGGCCAGAAACTTGGTACGGTTGTAGCCGATCCAGTCATTGGCGGCATTGGAAGGGGTCTGTTCATTGATGGGGGTATCTTGAATGCCCCAGGCGGAAATGGAGGAGGTATGAATAAAGCGACCGGCCACATTTTTCAGGGCGGCGCTAACCATGGCTTGGGTGCCGAGGACGTTGTCTTTGTATTGTTGTGCATTACCCCGGCGCCACAGGCTGGTGTTGCCCGCCACGTGAAAAACCGCATCGGGCGCCGCGGGCATGACCAGAGCCAGTTCGGTGGCATTGTCTAGCGGTGCCTGAACGACGGACACCCCCTTTTTTGCATGCAAGGTGCTGGCATCACTGTTGGGGCGCACCAGGGCAACCACCTCCCACTGTTTGTCGAGAAGCTGGTCGATAATATGCCCACCGAGGAATCCTCGGCCTCCACTGATAAATGCCACGGGCATGTCAATGTCCTTCTTTCGCTGATGTACATTTGTTGTTTGTCTTTGTTCTTCTATACGCACAGAAGTGAAGGCTGGCAACTGCTTTGTTTGTCTGCCGCCATGCTGTTGAAAAGCGCCGTTTGCGCAAAACACAAGATTGCTCTTCAGCGCTGGCCAAGCCAGCGGCTTTTGACTATATTGCCGTTTCGGCTTTGCGGGTGTAGTTCAATGGTAGAACGGCAGCTTCCCAAGCTGCATACGAGAGTTCGATTCTCTTCACCCGCTCCAGACATTAAAAAACCGCCTTTGGGCGGTTTTTTAATGTCTGGAGCATTCTCGATTGATTCAGGGTGGCCCTCGCGACCCGGTGAATTAATTATAGCGGACAGGACAGATAGCGGCTGTCGAGCTGGAAAAGCGCATGGATTTCGTATTCTGTTCCCAATGTATTAGCGGCATTGCTAGCCTGCACGATACAGGGGTAGCAGTGCGCCCAGGCACAAGGTTTCACCAGTGGCTGGGGTGATGAGGGGGCCGTTACGGTGTTGTTGCCAGCGATAAAGGCATTTTGCTGCGGTTCGTACAGCACATAGCCTAAGAGTTCGGCTCTGAGGGGAAGGCCCATTTCATTCAGAAAATCGTACATCCAGCGGTGATGATTATCGGTATGCATCCATTGGTTCTCTAGTATTTTTGCCAACACGTTACGCCAGCCGTTGCAGAGGGTGGATAGTAGTTGCTTGGTATTTTTGTCGGTTTTTGTGAGCCATTGCGGTGTGATGTAACGCTGAATGCGGTTTGGTTTCCTTGTGCTGTACATATGGTCAGTATATTGTCATGCTTTACCGATTGCTTGTTTGCGGTGTATTGCCATGTCTTCCCTGCCTTTTTTCAGTGAACCTGTTTCTGCCGGATTTCCGTCCCCGGCCCAGGGATATCTGGATGAGCATCTTGATCTGAACCGATTGTGTATTCGCCATCCGGCGTCCACCTTCTTGCTACGGGTAGAGGGCGACTCCATGGTGGATGTCGGCATTTATTCCGGTGACATCCTGATTGTGGATCGTTCTCTGGAAGCGGTGGCGGGTGACGTGGTGGTGGCGTCGCTGGAAGGCGAGTTCACAGTAAAGGAGCTGCAGTTGCTTCCTGTGCCCATGCTCAAGCCGAGAAATGCGGCTTATGCGCCGATTCTGATCGGAGAAGAAGGGCTGGATTTGTTCGGCGTGGTCACGTTTTCCCTGCACACCTTGCGCGGTGGTGGGCGTTTGCTCGCGGGTGAGTAACGGCTATGTTTGCGCTGGTTGATTGCAATAGCTTTTACGCTGCCTGTGAGCGTGTGTTTCGCCCGGATCTGCAGGGCAGGCCGGTGGTGGTGCTGTCGAATAATGATGGCTGCATTGTGGCCGGGTCTGTGGAAGCCAAAGTGTTAGGGGTGAAAACCGGGATGCCACTGTTCCAGGCCCACGACTTGATCCGCCGGCACAAGGTAGCGGTGTTTTCTTCCAACTATGCCCTGTATGGGGATATTTCCCAGCGGGTGATGGCAACTCTGGAAACGTTGGTACCTCGGGTAGAAGTCTATTCCATTGATGAGGCGTTTCTGGATGTGTCGTTGATGAAAACGGCTGAACTACTGCCCCTGGCCCAGCAGATTCGCGCACGTATCGATCGCTGGGTGGGCGTGCCGGTGTGTGTGGGTGTGGCGCCCACCAAGGTGCTGGCCAAGTTAGCCAACCATGCGGCCAAGCGTTACCCGGCCACGGGCGGCGTGGTGGTGCTCAGCGACCCCTTGCGTCGCGACAAGCTGTTGTCGTTAACCCCGATTTCCCAGATATGGGGAGTGGGGCGGCGGTTACGTGGGCGCTTTGAGGCGCTGGGTATCAACACGGCGCTGGATCTGGCTCGGGCCGATGTCGGGATGATCCGCCAGCGTTTTTCCGTGGTACAGGAGCGGTTGGTGCGGGAGCTGAACGGGGAGCCTTGCTTGTCTTTGGACACCCAGCCTTCGCCCCGTCAGCAAGTGATTCATTCCCGTTCTTTTGGTGAGCCGGTGGCGGCATTGCCGCCGTTGCGCCAGGCACTGAGTGATTTTGTTTCCCGGGCCATGGAGTCTCTGCGTAAGGAGGGGCTATATGCAGGCAGGGTGACGGTGTATTTGCGCACCGCCCCCATGGGCAAACCACAGCAGTTGTTCCCGGATACACTCAGTGCTGCGTTGTCGCCAGCCACGGCAGATACCCGCTTGGTGGTGCGTCAGGCGCAGGCGTTGCTAGCGCAGTTATGGCGGCCGGGCTATCGCTATGGCAAGGCGGGCGTGATCCTCACGGATCTGCGCGGGCGTGATCAGGTGCAGTGCGGATTATTTGCCACGCAGCGACCTGCAGAACCGGAGACTGGCCGGCGCGGGGAAGCGTTAATGGCCGTCATGGATAGCATCAACCAGAGTGGTGTGGGTAAGGTGTGGTTGGCGGGGCGGGGGATGCAGGGAAATCAGCACAGCACCTGGGCCATGCGCAGGGCGCATCTGTCTCCGGCCTATACCAGCCGCTGGTCTGATTTGCCGGTGGTGCGTTAGGCCTTGTGCCTTGTGATTGGCGTTTGAGTTCAGTTCGGATAAGCAGGGTAAGAGCGCCGCACGGTGCACCGGTTTGATCTGGCGATGGCGGGCTTTGTTCGGTGCGCTCCATGCGATGATGACATGCGCGCCCTAAAGATCACCTTGCTGACTAGCTGCCCCCACGCTGGCCACGTTCGGGGCCAGCGGGTTTGTTATTAATAATGGGCACACGGTGAGGCAAGCACGGCTTTCAGTTGTTGTTGCCGTGGCGAGGCTCACTGGTTAGCTATCGAAGTCATGTTTACTCGGTCCAGCATGCGTTCTTCAATGCGGTCCAGGCGTGCGCGGCAGTCGCGGAAGGTGCGGCTTATGCATGTGGTGTTGGCAACCATGTCGAGTTTTGGCCAGGTCGCTTTTTCACCTTTGCGGATATAGGTTTGCACATCTTGCAGGGTGGGGTTATTCAGAATCCGCAGGGCATTGAGTGGTTGGCGGGGAGGGATCATGTTGATGTCACCAATGTATTTCTGCGTCACCATACTTTTTGCCTTGTCAATCATCAGCCCAAGGTCGTTGGAAGCTACCCGGTGCTTTACCAGTTGTAAGCCATAGCGCAGGTTCATGGACACGTTGCGCAAAGCCCAATCGCCCAGTGTGCTCAGGGAGCTGTCGGTGTTTTCGTTGCGCGACAGGAAGGGCACGATATGGGGGTTGGTTTGGCTGACGATGGAGTGGTTGACGCCATAGAGGCGTGCCAACCGGCGGATGGGAAGATCGTCAACAATGGAGCCATCGACGAATTTGCGCCCAGGAATGTAAGGTACGCGCTCGCCATCGATATTCTTCGCCCACAGGGAAACGGGCGGGTAGATGCCGGGAATAGCGCAAGAGGCCAGCGAGGCCTTGCGGATCAGCACGTTGGGGGAAGTGCGCCAGTTCAGCAGGCGAGCACGCTGGTTACGATCATAGGGGCTGACGGTAATGTTGATTTCGCGCCCGGTGTGCCGATAGGCCTCTTCAAAGGTCATGTCGGAGATGTTTTCTTCCAGGCAGGCTTCCAAGTGGTCGCCATCGAGTACCGGCGTGCCACGCACCAGGCCCTTCCAGCCCAGCACCTTGAATGCTTCCAGATAGATGTTTTCCGGCTCCAGTTTTACTTTTAACGCTTCATCATTATGGGTGCCCACAACCGAAGCAATGATGCTGCCAGCACTGGAACCGGATATTACTGAGGGCAGCAAATTTTGTTTCCACAGGCAGCGGGCCACACCAATATGGAATAGGCCCAGCGCGGCACCGCCGGATAACATCAGGCAGCTTTGCCCGAAAGCCTGGCCGGTGGTTTCAAAAAAGTCGAGTTTTTCCTTTAGCCCGAATTCCTTGAAGTTGCCATCACACAGGTAATTCAGCGCAGTGGAAACTTCGCTAAGATAGTTTTCGATGAGGCGTTTAGTACCTACACGGCTGTGTTGATAAAGGCGAGGGTTGGAGATGTTGCCCAAGTTGCCATGCAGGCCTTCGTGCAAATGGAAAACCAGCTTATTCACGTCGTTTCGCTCGCGGGCCTGACGAATCTGCCAGAGTCGGTTACGAATTAATTCATAGTCGTAGTAGGGCGAGCGGTCCACCTCTTTCCATCTGTCCGCGCCGGAAAGGCGGTCGTGTTCCTGGCTGGCTTCATACCATTCATCGTAGGTAGTCGCCTTGTCGATGGCGCGTTCGAGCTGTTTGAGGGTGCCTTTCATTGAGGCTCTCCACCATGAGTTGTTGTCATTGACTGATGTCAGTATAGACAGGGGTAGGGGCAAGATTTAAGGGCTTGTAGGATAAAAAGTGCTGGGGAGGAAATAATAATGCCCGCAGCTATGAGCTTATTTGCGTATCTTTGGGCGTGTTTCGGTACTGCCCAGGGGTCATGGTGGTATGGCGTTTGAAGCTGCGCTGAAAAGAGCGAATATCGGAATAACCCAGGGCTGCGGCAATGTCGGCCTGGGGCAAGCTGGTGGTGGTGAGCAGGTGCCGTGCCTGTTGCAGTCGCACGGAATCAAGCAGCTTTTGCCAGCTCTGCTGTTCGTCGGCTAGCCGGCGGTGCAGGGTACGAACGTTCATGCCTAGCCGTTCGGCGACGGTTTCCTTACGCGGCAAGGAATGGCCGATGGCGTCCTGGATACATTGCTTCACCCGTTGGCTGAGATGGGTGTCTACGCCCAGCTGATTCAGCTGCTGGATGGCGTGGGCTTCCAGAGTGGAGAGCAACAGCGGATCTGGTTGGCGGATGGGTTGCTGGAGTAACTGTGGGGGGCCCACCAAAGCGGAACAGGGTTGTTCGAACAGCACATCACAAAGAAATACGCGCCGGTATTCATCCACTTGGGCGGCCGGTGGGGCGGGGTGCTCCAGCCAGACCTGATCCGGTGCCAACTGGTCGTTGCCAGTGAGCCAGCGGGCATAGCGCACCCAGGAGCCAAGCACGTTATCAATCAGGTGCTGGCGCGCCGGTTGTTCTCGGTACAGGCAATCCCAGCGGATCGCGGCCTGATGGGCATCAAGGGTGGTTTGCGTGGTGCCCATGTCGCCTACCAGCTTTTCATACAGGCTGACTTTCGACAGGGCTTCCTGGAGTGTGCTGGCACTCATGGCAATGTAGCCCATGACATTATAAGAGCCCGGCTGCACGAATTCAGAGGTATGTAAACCGAAGAGGGGGTCGCAGGATTGCTCGATAAGAGTGTGCAGTAAGGTCTGAAAATGCTGACCATGGATGCGGGTATCCGGCTGTTGGATATGCACCGGGTCCAGATTGGCGTGTTGCAGCGCGGCACTCGTATCCAGCCCACGGGCGTCTGCGTGGGCCAGGTATTGTTGAAGTGCAGCGCTACAAATCTGGCCCAATGCGTCCATGACGATGCCTGATCAGTCTAGTTCAAAAGTGATTTGTACCTGAGCGGAAATTTCCGTTTCGCCTGGGCGGTAACTTTCCGCTGCGCCGCTATCCTTGGCCCGCGCCATCATCATTACAGGCTGCGGAGAGTTAATACCCTGGGCCTGAATTTGAAAGGCTTCGCCCAGATCGCGGTCCGCAGCTTCGGCAATGATTTCTGCCCGTTCGCGAGCATCTTCAACCGCTTTTTCCAACGCTTTTTTAGCCAGTTTGTCGCGGTTGCTCACTTGAGCGCCAGCGGGCCGGATGTTGCGCACCCCTTGCTCGGCCAATCCTTCCAGTAGTTCAGCATAGGTTTCAAGGCCGTCTACCTGAAAGCTCACTTCGCGGCTGATTTGGTGGCCGAGTAATTTGCGCTCGGGTTGATACTGCCACTGGGGAGTGATGCGCATGGTGCTGGCAGTGACGGACTTTTCTTCAATATCCAGGTCGTCCGCCAAGTCCAGCATATTACTGACAGCATCATCTACCTGGTCTTTCATCTCGGCCATGTCATCGCCCTTCTGGCTGGCGGTGGCAATGACCATGAAACGATCGGGTTGGGCACTGATTGCGCCGTTACCGGACACAGTAATACTGTCGCGGGTGCTGTTGACGGTGGTGTTATCACAACCGGCCAAGGCCAGTGTGCCGACGATCAATAGGGTCGCAGCGGATACAACTTTCATGACATCTCCTTGTGCTGCCGTGCAAGCGGCAAAGCTCTATTTTGCTTATCGGTCAGGTTTACGCAACTTATGCTGTACAGACCATTTGAATCAATGGTTTCTTCTTAAAAAACGCAGGGCAAAGGCACCCTTGGTTGTTAGTCCGTTAGCCCCTATCATCGCAGCTCGTGAAGCAGAGGCAATCGGTGAGTACGGGCATGAGTACAGCCATGAATGAAAAGGAACAACGCATTCGACAGCAGCTGGGCGATTTTATCCCCGATGATCTGGGTGTCAGCCTGGATCATGTGAGTGCTGTTAGTGCGTTTCAGGTGAGCGAGGAGTCGGTGTCGGCCACGGTGATGTTGGGGTTCCCTTGCGAGAGTATACGTGGGGCCTTGATTGATGCCCTTCACGCGCATATGGCGCCGGTGCTTGAGACGCGCTCGCTGTCATTGAACGTGGAAAGCCATATTGTGCCGCACCGGGCACAAAGCAGCCTGCCGGCTCGGGATCAAGTGGCTAATATTATTGCTGTGGCGTCCGGTAAGGGTGGGGTGGGAAAATCCACTTCGGCGGTGAATCTGGCGTTGGCTTTGCAGGCAGAGGGCGCCCGGGTGGGCTTGCTCGATGCGGATGTGTTTGGGCCCAGTCAGCCGTTGATGTTGGGATTGCCCGACGGTACTCGACCGCAACTGCTGGAAGGTAAATTCTTTGTGCCGGTGGATGCCTACGGTTTGCAGACCATGTCTATGGGCTACCTGACAACCCAGCAGACGCCGGTGGTGTGGCGTGGGCCGAAAGCCAGCGGCGCGCTGGTGCAGATGATGGAGCAGACCCGCTGGCATGAGCTGGACTACTTGTTAGTGGATTTGCCACCGGGTACCGGAGATATTCAGCTCACTCTGGCGCAAAAAATTCCTGTGGCCGGCGCTGTGGTGATTACCACGCCCCAGGACATTGCTTTACTGGATGCCATTAAGGGGGTGGAAATGTTCCGCAAGGTGGATATCCGGGTGCTGGGGATTCTTGAAAATATGGCCATGCATGTGTGTAGCCAGTGCGGACACCAGGAGGCCATCTTCGGTGAGGGCGGTGGCGGCAAAATGGCGGCGCAGTACGATACCGAATTACTGGCCGCACTGCCGTTGTCGCTACGCATCCGCGAACAAGCGGACAAAGGCGAGCCGGTGGTGCATGCCTTTCCCGACAGCGAAGAAGCAGCGCTTTACCGTGTGGCGGCGCGGCGCATGGCAGCGCGCTTGTCACTGACCGAGGCGGGAAACCGAGCGTTTCCAAATATCGTGCAGCATTGAGAAGACAAGACGCATGCAAGGCCGTAGTCAATCGGCAGCAGGCATAGGGCCCAAGCTGCAATGTGAGCGATACGGTTCAGCACGTGCAGCCTGACTGCGCATGGCGTAACTTCTTGCCCGTTGTCGCTTGTCGCTTGTAGCGTGCCACCTATACCATTGGCCGCTTGAACGCTAACTACTTTGGAACATTGAGGCGTAAATGACTATTAAATCGGATCGCTGGATTTCCCGCATGGCCGCAGAGAAAGGCATGATTGAGCCATTTCAGACTGGGCAGGTTCGTGCGGATGAGAACGGTGAAAAACTGATCTCTTATGGTGTGTCCAGCTATGGCTACGATGTGCGCTGTGCCGATGAGTTCAAAGTGTTCACCAATATCCATTCGGCCACGGTGGACCCAAAAGCGTTTGATGAGCGCAGCTTTGTAGATGTGAAAGGGGAGTATTGCATTATTCCGCCGAACTCTTTTGCGCTGGCACGCACGGTGGAATATTTCCGTATCCCTCGCAATGTGTTGACTATTTGCTTGGGGAAATCCACCTATGCGCGATGCGGCATTATCGTTAACGTAACACCGCTGGAGCCGGAGTGGGAAGGGCACGTAACGCTGGAGTTCTCCAACACCACGACTCTGCCGGCAAAAATCTATGCCCACGAAGGGGTGGCGCAGATGCTGTTCTTTGAATCCGATGAGGTGTGTGAAACCTCTTATAGGGACCGGGCGGGTAAATACCAGGGGCAACGTGGCGTGACCCTGCCGCGCGCTTAATCAGCGAGTGCTGATTCCGGCTCCGGGCCGTTGTAGTCGATCATGATCATGTCGGCTTTCAACAGCGTGCTTTCAATGTGTTTCGCCTGGACGACCATATAATTGAGCTGCGGTGCTACCCAAAATAGGGTGCGCCGTTTTTCTTTGCTGTCTCCGGTGCGTTTCTTTTCCACTAGCAGGGTGTCCAGCTTGCCCAGCGGGGTTTTCAGCGTTTCCCGGTCGATCACTTCGAAATGATGTTCGCGAACCTTATCGCCGTAGGCGCTGGTCACCGAATAGGATTTGTCGCCGGTGGCGAACACGCAGCGTCCTCGTAGCAGGATGGTTAGCTCGTCTAAAGTATCGGCGGGGATATCTTGGCTTTCCTTATCGTCTTCCGATTCATTGTGCACCCTTGGTGGGTTCCACTGGAAATCCATGTGGTGGAAGCGCTTTTGGCCAAAGCCTTTGAACTCATGCACGTATCGGGTGGTACGAGGTTGGCAGTCGCGCCAGTGAAAGTAACTTTCTTCTGTATTACTGAGCAGAAACGATTTTGCCTTGAGCTGCATGTGGTAATAGTCGTCGCCCTCTGCGGGCTCAAGTATCAGCTCGGCTTTAACCGGCGTGGGTAACTTGTTCACATAAATGCGAAATTCAGCGGAAAACGGAGCAAGAGGCTCGTTAGCTACGGCCAGGCTACTAACGATCAGCAACAGTAGGGGGGCTAACCGCACGTTCAGAGCCCTCCCAATGACTGCAGGGTCATCAGGTGTTCGCCATCGCCGTTCTTCTGCATTAGTTGCACCAGCGTATAGTCATGATCTGGCGCGAACCACATGTAAGTTTGTCGCTCGCTGTCCTTGTCCCGTAGTCGCTGTACCTTTAGAGTTTCCACCCGGTCACCATCAATGGTGAGAGTCTCCCGGCCGGTGACAGTGTAGTGGTGGGTCTTTTGGGCGCGCTCGTCGGCCACCTGCAGTTCTACCTCGTGGGCGCCCTCGCGCAGTTCGCACTGCAGGGCCAGGGAGACAGAAAGCTCGTCGGTGGCGTTGTTGCTCACATCGTAGCTACGCATGGGTTTGTCGGTGCGTTCACTGGCGGCCACGCCCGTTTGGCGGTCGATATGCAGTTTGGCTTCTTTTACTTTGCCCAGACCGCGGCGCTTATAGCCATAGTAATTGCTTAGCGGGGTGCACCCCTGCCAGTTAAACAAGGCGGTTTCGCGGATTTCACCGAGCCAGTTTTTGGCGTGGACTTCTATTTTCCAGAGCCCGTCCTGAACCTGGCTGAGAGAGCGGTGAGCCGCAATGCTGAAGGGAATGCCTTCGCTTTTCAGGCGATAATCCAGTTTAAAGGGGGGCGGCGTCTCCCCCCCGATGGCGGCGGAAGAGAACGTGAGGCTCACCAGCATAATCCCAGCGAGAATAAGTGGGTTACACGAGGATATAACCCTGTGCAGGGAGAGGCTTGCCATCCAGTAACACTCCGTTGTCGGTCAGTTCCAGTCTATTTTGTGCACGCCATTGCAACACCTGAGGATAGAGGTAGTGTTCGCGTTGTTGTACACGTTTGGACAGGGAATCAACGGTATCGTTCGTTTGTACCGGAAGTGGGGCTTGGGCAATCAGTGGGCCGCCATCCAATTCTTCGGTAACAAAATGAATGGAACAGCCGTGTTCGCCATCGCCGGCTTCCAGGGCGCGAGCATGGGTATTCAAGCCCCGATACTTGGGCAGCAGCGAAGGGTGAATGTTGATTAAGCGTCCAGCGTAATGGCGTACAAAAACACTGGAGAGAATGCGCATAAAGCCGGCCAGCACTACGGTATCCGGAGCATAGGGGGTGAGCAGGTTGATCATGGCCTGGTCGAATTCTTCCCGGCTCGGGTAATCACGGTGATCCAGGCTGGCGGTGGGAATCCCCGCCAGGGACGCTCGCTCCAAGCCTGCAGCGTTGGCTCGATTGGAAAATACCACGGCAATCTCGGCATCGAGATTACCGTGCTGGCGGGCATCCATAATCGCCTGCAGGTTGGTGCCTGAGCCGCTAATCAATACCGCTAGCCGGTGAGTCACTCTGGCAATCCATCCAGAACGACGTCTGGCTGGCCGTCGCCTGCCTGAATTTCACCGATCAAGAAGGCGTTTTCACCTTCTGCTTCCAGCAGGGCGAGAGCGTTATCAACGTGGCTGGCTGGTATAGCAATAACCATGCCCACGCCGCAGTTAAAGGTCCGGTACATTTCGAAGGCAGGGACTTGGCCTTCCTGCTGAAGCCACTGGAACACTGCCGGGAACTCCCAGCTCTTAGTATCGATTACAGCACGAGTATTGTCCGGCAGAACCCGAGGGAGGTTTTCTGGCAGGCCGCCGCCGGTAATGTGGGCCATGGCATGGACCGGTACCTGCTCAATCAGTTTGAGCAAGGATTTAACGTAAATGCGGGTGGGTTCCAGCAGGTGTTCAATCAGTGGTTTGCCGTCCAGATCGATGTCGGTTTCAGCCTGAGCCATGATCCGACGAATCAGGGAGTAGCCGTTGGAATGAGGGCCGGAAGCGCCCAGGCCAATCAGCTTGTCGCCGGCTTCCACCTTGCTGCCATCCAGTACGCCATCCTTTTCCACCACGCCGACACAGAAACCGGCCAAGTCATAGTCTTCGCCTTCATACATGCCGGGCATTTCCGCGGTTTCGCCGCCGATCAAGGCACAACCTGCCAGCTCGCAGCCCTCGCCAATACCGGTTACTACGCTGGTGGCAATCTCTACATCCAGTTTGCCGGTGGCGTAGTAATCCAGGAAGAACAGGGGTTCTGCTCCGCCCACGATAAGATCATTGACGCACATGGCGACCAGGTCGACGCCGACTTTTTCGTGGCGATTGTGATCAATGGCTAGCCGCAGTTTGGTGCCGACGCCATCGGTGCCAGCAACCAGAACCGGGTTTTTGTACTTGGTGGGCAGCTCGCACAGGGCGCCGAAACCACCAAGACCGCCGAGGACTTCCGGGCGTCGGGTCCGCTTGGCAACAGGGGCGATGCGTTTAACCAGCTCGTTACCGGCGTCGATATCGACGCCTGCGTCACGGTACGTCAGTGGCCGTTTTTGTTCGGTCATGGGGGGCTCCGGATGGGTGAAGGCGGGTATTCTAGCAACCGGCCAGCCTGCTGGGGAACCTCTGCTTTGGCGCTTGAGTGGGTAAAGCACGTTTTATCGATGATCAAACCTCTACGGTTCTTCAATTTACTCTGTCATTGACCGCAAACGGGTTCGCGTGGGTCTGATGAATAGGTGATAATAGCTCGCTTTAATTTTCGGTTGGAATGAGCGCCCATGCGTTGGATTGGATTGTTGACCGTGTTATTGGGATGGAGCTTGCTGGCGCAAGCGCAATCACTGGATACGGTGCAGGTGCCGGTGGATGGTCGTGGCGAAACACAACGGCAGGATGCGCTGTCGGAAGGTCTGGAGCAGATGTTGGTGCGTCTGAGCGGCCAACGTGATGTGCTGGATAAGAGCCTAGCCAGCGAGGCAGCGGCGCAGCTGGACCGTTGGGTGACTCGCTATGACTACAGCACTCTGGAGGGTGGCAGTGTCTTGCAGGTTCGCTACGATGTGAATGGCCTGATGGCCTTCATGGCAGACCAAGGTGCTTCGGTGTGGGGCATGCCCCGTCCCCGGGTGCTACTGTGGTTGGTGGATCAGGGGGCGAGCCGTGGTGAAATGGTGGTGCAAGGCCACCCGCTATACGCACAACTGATCGCTGAGGCCCAGCGGCGTGGGCTGACCTTGGTCATCCCCGAGTGGGATAACCAAGACCAGGAGCACCTGAATGTGGCTGACATCCGTGGCCGTTTTGATCAGCAGTTACGCGACGCCTCCAGCCGTTATTCCCACGAATTGATTGTCGCTGCGGTGCTCTACCAGGGGGAACCGACCAGAGTGAGTTGGCGGGTATTGAAGGACGAGAGCACCCTGGAAGAGGGCAGGGAAAAGACCGCGAACAGCGAAGAGGCGGTGACGGCCTTGATCGGCAACGTCACCGACCAGTTGGCCGAGCGCTATGCTGTGAAAGGCGAGATGAAGGACCTGCGCACGTTGCTGGTGGTGGATGAGGTTGATCAGCTTCAGGACTGGTTTGCGTTGCAGCAATTTCTGGGAGGCCTGAGCGGGATGCGTCGTGCCTCACTGGTGCAAGTGTCTGCGACTACGCTGACCTTCGGGCTGGATTTCAGTGCCAGTGATGAGCAGCTACGCAATTTGCTGGAGCTGTCTCCCCGGTTGAAGGTCTGCTCGGGTGCGGTTGTGTCCGGCCCTCAATGGCATTATTGCTGGCGTTGAATTCATGAGCGCGCAACTTCCTTTGGCCCTGCAGCTCCGTGAGGGTAACGCTCTGGATAACTTCCACGCGGGTCCGAACGGCGCCGCCTTGGCCGGACTATATGAGGCTGTTCAGGGGGCTGATCGCCAAGCCTTTTTCTGGGCCGGCGATGGGCAGGGCAAAAGCCATTTGCTGGAAGGCGCAGTGCGTCTGGCCCAGCACAATGGCGTGGATGCCTGCCTGTTGCCTGCCCGCGAGATCATTCCACTGGTGCCCGAGGTGCTGGAATCCATGGAGCAGTTTGGGCTGCTGGCTATTGATGATTGCCAGTTGTTCGCTGGGCTGCCTGCCTGGGAAGAGGCCCTGTTTCATCTTTATAACCGGTTGATGTCCTTGGGGGGGCGTTTATTGGTCACCGCCAATGCGTCACCGGCCGCCATGGAGTTAATGCTGCCCGACCTGGCCACTCGGTTGGCTGCAGGGCCGATTTATCGGTTGATGCCTCTTGAAGATGGTGACTTGCAGGCGTTATTACAGGACAGGGCCAAGGCGAGAGGATTGCGACTGGAGCCGGAAGTGGCCCATTATATTGTATTGCGCAGTGAGCGCTCCGCAGGTGCCTTGATGGCCCTGCTGGCAAAATTGGATCATTTGGCTTTGGCGCAGCAACGCCCTGTCACTATTCCTTTTGTGAAGCATGCGTTGGGTTGGTAAGACGCTCGTTTAAGGCGCTTGAGAAGAACTTCTGCCATGCTTCAGCCCCCTTGCCCGTGGTAAAGAGAGACGGCACTTTTTGAGAACATTCTGCGTGCCCGCCAAGGCGTATACCTTCAGCGAACGGCCATAACCGGTTCCTGAATTTGCGACAACTGCGGGTTCCCGTGATGCTTTTTGCGTTTGTTTCATTCATGCCTTATTTCCTTACTATACTTTGGCTTTAGATTAACTCCTGCGCCTTGCGCTTGCGGCCCGCTAACGGCTTGTAATCATTTATACTCAGGGGGCAAGCCGTTAAGGAGAGGTAAATGGATATCAGTGCTGGTTGGGGCCTTGTTGTCATTGGTAGTGGCCCTGCGGGAGAAGCGGCTGCCATGCAGGCCGCCAAAAAAGATCTGAAAGTAGCCATTATTGAAGACCAGTCGTCACTGGGAGGAAATTGTACCCATTGGGGCACTATTCCCTCCAAGGCGCTGAGACATCAGGTACGGCAGGTAATTCGTACCCAGCGTAACCCCTTGCTGCGGGGGATACTCAAGCCCCGAGAAATCCGCTGGCAGGATCTGATTGCCCGTACCCGGGAAGTGATTGATTCACAGGTTCAAGTAAGAACGGATTTCTACGTGCGTAACCGCGTCACCGTGTTTGCCGGTCGGGGCGAGATCCTTTCACCAAGCGAAGTTAGAGTGGACGATCACGAGGGCCGCCAGCACTTGCTCAAAACGGATAATATTTTGGTGGCTACCGGGTCTCGCCCCTATCATCCGGAAGATGTGGATTTTTCCCATCCGCGTATCTATGACTCGGACACCATTTTGACCATGGATCATACGCCACGGCATATCCTGATTTATGGTGCTGGGGTGATCGGTTCGGAATATGCCTGCATCTTCACCGGGCTGGGCATTCGTGTTGACTTGGTGAACTCTCGCGAGCACTTGCTGGATTTTTTGGATACAGAAATTTCCGATGCACTCAGTTATCACCTGCGTGAGCAAGGCTGCACCATTCGCCAGGGGGAACATTATAAGCGGGTGAAGGCCGATGACGATGGCGTGACCCTGGAGCTGGAATCCGGCAAAAAGCTGCGCGCGGATGCCTTGCTGTGGTGTAACGGTCGTTCCGGTAATACACAGAGTATTGGCCTGGAAAATGTGGGCGTTAAAGCCAATAACCGTGGACAGCTCAAGGTTAACGAACGCTACCAGACTGAAGCCGATACCCTCTATGCGGTGGGGGATGTGGTGGGTTGGCCGTCATTGGCCAGTGCTTCCTATGACCAGGGGCGCTTTTGCGCGGCGGCCATTGCCGGCGATGAAGTCCGCCAGGTAACGGATGTGCCTACCGGCATTTACACTATCCCTGGGATCAGCAGCGTGGGGCGTACGGAACAGGAGCTGACCGAAGCCAAGGTACCTTACGATGTGGGACAGGCCTTCTTCAAGAATCTGGCCCGAGCGCAGATTACCGGTGAGCGGGTAGGGATGCTGAAGATCCTGTTTCATCGTGAGACGTTGGCGGTGCTGGGGATCCACTGTTTTGGTTATCAGGCCATGGAGATCGTCCATGTGGGTCAGGCCATCATGCGTCAGCCAGGTGAAAACAATACGCTGGAGTACTTTATCGATACCACCTTCAATTACCCCACTATGGCAGAGGCGTATCGGGTGGCGGCGATCAATGGTTTAAACCGGATTAAGCGGTAAAGAGCTGAAATTTAGCAGATGGAAGTTTACAAGCACGAGGGCTTTTAACGTTCAGGGTCAGCGCTCGCTGGTCGTTGGCAGAGTAGAAAGAGCGAATGAAGTGTGGGCGCTCATATTGCAGCGAGGGGCAAGCGGGTTTCATCTGGTTTGTTCACGATCTGCGTGCTTTTCAACGCTGAGTTGGAACTACCTCTGCTGTTTTCCGGCTTCGATAAAAAACTCTCGGTTTTTCTGTCGGGCTTGGCTGTTTTTGCGCACCAGTACTTGGGTGGCGCCGCTGCCGCCTCGGCTGGCGGGGGTGCTGTGGTAGGCCAGCACCAGGTGACTCTCGTCAAGCCAGTGAATGACATAGCTTTTCAGAAAACCGGGGCGTTCGCTGTGCAGGCCCTTGCCGTGACTGATCAGGACGGTACGCATGCCATTGTTATGGGCATTTTCCAGAAAGGCCTGAACCTGATCCCGTGCTTCCATGAGGCGGACCCGGTGCAAATCCAGCAGATCCTGGGCATCATACTTTCCGAGTCGTAATTTGCGATATACGCCTTCCTGCACGCCATCTTTTTTCAATCCGATGATATCCATGGGGCCTACTTGTGGCACCTGTTCAGGGAGCGTCAGCGGATTGTTGTCTTTGCGGTCGTCCACGGCGGCGGCACGGCGTAGCTGTTCACGGATAGAGTCTTTGCGCGGCGCGCGTTCCAGTACCCGGTTATCCGGCTTTATCGGCGTTACGTCCGCCATTTCTTGGCGGAACAGGTCATCATCGGAGGCCATGGAACTGCTCCACAAATTTCATCTCGACTGACTGCAATGGTACACAAAACGGGCGGGAACTGGCAGTGAGTTGACAGCGACTCTCTAAGCTGGGAGAGAGATGATAGAAGTCCGGTCCAAGTGTGCTTTAATATGCAGTTTTGCGCAAACAAGGAATCAATAGGGGATACTCTGAATATCCCCGGCCTGGGTTTTGCTTGGCGGGAAAAGTATACCGCTGCAAACCTTCCAATCTTTTGTGTTGACGGTGTCTTTCAGTTTCCGGGGCTTGCCAATGGCATGTGGAAGCGGAACCGTTATGGCAAGGTTGCTTGGCCACGGGTGGGGCAGGTTTCGTTTTACAATGGAGAGGATGCGGCAACCTGCTATGCGGGTGATGCGGGTGATACTTGGGTAAGCCGCTACTACGGGGAATAGTGGGATTAGCCCGGTTACCCGTGGAGAATGAGAAAGAGACCGGCGACTGCGATGCCCTGTGCATCGCAGCTGTCCTGTCTATCGCATATCTCTCTTTCGTAACCCTTACGGTGACCCGTGCGGGAGAGAATCAGTAAGCTTGTGGACGTTGGCGGTCCCGGCTCTCATTTTCTCCCTGCTCATCGTGTCTGTTGCGTTTCTCGTCCCGCTTGCGGCGTTCACGCTCTGCACGCTTGTGTTCTTCTTCCCATTCATTTGGGTCGTAGTCATCAAATTGGCGACGACTCATGGTGCCACTCTCTTTCCAGCGTTAAAGAAGATTCCCTAGTTGCAGGCCCGCAGCGCGTTGAATGCTGAAAGCCTGTGACTGGAATATATAGCACTAAAAAGTGCGCTGTAGAAGAGTCAAGGGCACCATTTATCGGTGCCCTGTCATGGCTGAAGGAAGGCGGTGGGATTAGGCGCCGTAAGTTTGGTCCAGATAGTCGAGAATGGCTTCGGATTCGAACAGCTCTTTGCCGGTATTCGGATCTACCAAATAGGGAACGGCAATCCTGCCGGCCCGTGCCAATAGGTCTACCCGGTTGCGCTGGCTGGGGGAATACTCCATATCCAGCGATTTACGGAGCACCGGCAGCACCCAGTCACGCCACTGATCACGCCCGCACTGGCGCAACAGGTAAGGCAGCTGCAATTCTGTCAATCGCTCGCGGACCAAGCGGGCAAAAGGGCTGGCTTCAAAGGAGTACAGCTCCAGCGGCTGTTCCGGAGCGCGGCTGTCCAGGCTGCGAATACCGTGACCGCCACGGGGGGCGGATGCGGCGATTGCGGCGGCGGTGCGCAGGTGTAGCTGCCAGCTTTTCGGGGCAGCGCGGCCGCCATATTGCTGATAGAGATACTCAATGATGGCCGCAGCCTCATACAGGGCTTCGCCGGTATTGGGGTCCATCAAATAGGGGAATTGCTGTTTTCCGCCCAGTCGTTCCACCAGCGGGCGGTAACGGTCGCCCCCCTTGGGGCACGGGAAGACCATTGCATCCAGATCCAGATCGGTTAGCGCTTCGCGAACCAACCTGCAGAAGGGGCAGCCTTCCATGTCATACAGTTCCAGTGGTTGCTGCGGACGGTTGCTATGGCCTTTGCTGGCTATACCGCGACCCTGTTGCAGCGTGGAAGACAGTAGTGAACGGAAAACTTCTGTGCTGTGTGACATAGCATTGACTCCTTATGCGAATTATCGCGACCTTACCCATGGGCAAGTCACCGTTCATTGGCCGCAATGACATGCGTTTTTTCAATGGATTGCAGCCTTGCCCGTTCCGCTCACGGCTCCTGTTAACTCATGTCATTGAGAGATTGAGGTGGCTGGGGCACTCTTGCTCACCTATAACCGGGCAACCAAGCCCTTCATAACCCGTCAGCCCAATGCTGATACATGCCTGAGGCAAGAGGAAGGTTCCATGACCGAAGCCTATATCTATGATGCCATCCGTACTCCCCGTGGTCGGGGTAAGAAAGATGGCTCTTTGCATACGGTTAAGCCGCTGGATCTCGTAGTAGGCCTGATCGACGAAGTAAAAGACCGTTTCCCAAATATGGATACCAACCGCATTGATGATGTGCTGTTGGGTGTGGTGACCCCGGTCGGTGACCAGGGTGCCTGTATCGCCAAGACTGCTGCTCTGGCAGCCGGTCTGCCGGATACCGTTGCGGGTTTCCAGCTGAACCGTTTCTGCGCTTCTGGCCTGGAAGCAGTGAACACCGGTGCCCAGAAAGTGGCCTCCGGTTGGGATGACCTGATTCTCGCCGGTGGTGTGGAATCCATGAGCCGTATCCCGATGGGCTCTGACGGTGGTGCCTGGGCAATGGACCCGATTACCAACTACAAGACTGGCTTTGTTCCCCAGGGGATTGGCGCGGATCTGATTGCCACTCTCGAAGGCTGGAGCCGCCGTGATGTGGACGAATTCGCTGCTGAGTCTCAGGCCCGTGCTGCCAATGCTTGGGAAAAGGGCTATTTCGAAAAATCCGTGGTGCCGGTGAAAGACCTGAACGACATGACGGTACTGGACCGCGACGAGCACGTTCGCGCGGGTACCACTGCTGATGCGCTGGCCGGGCTGAATCCGTCTTTTGCCATGATGGGCGAAATGGGCGGTTTTGATGCGGTTGCCTTGCAGAAGTATCACTGGCTGGAAAAAATTAACCACGTTCACCACGCGGGCAACTCCTCCGGCATCGTAGACGGCGCCTCTCTGGTAGTGCTTGGTAACGAAAAAGTGGGCAAGGATTACGGCATGAAAGCCCGTGGTCGCATTGTCTGCACGGCTATCAGTGGTGCCGATCCCACCATCATGTTGACGGGCCCGGGCCCGGCGGCCAAGAAAGCATTGGCAAAAGCCGGCTTGAAAGCCAGCGATATTGACCTGTGGGAAATTAATGAAGCCTTTGCGGCGGTGGCCATGCGTTTCATGAAAGATATGGAGATCACCCCGGAAGTCACCAACGTTAATGGCGGCTCCATCGCCATGGGCCATCCGCTGGGGGCCACCGGTGCCATGATTCTGGGTACTGCACTGGATGAACTCGAGCGCCGCGACAAGAAGTTCGCATTGTGCACCTTGTGTGTAGGCGGTGGCATGGGTATCGCCACCATCATTGAGCGTCTGTAAGCCGCGTCGAACGATTTCGGAGTAAAGATATGACTGAACAAACTGCTATTCGTTGGGAAAAAGACGCGGACAATATTGTCGTTCTGACTATGGATGACCCCAACCAGTCCGCCAATACCATGAATGAGCTGTACGGCAAGTCCATGGCAGCGGTCGTTGAGCGTCTGGAGAAAGAAAAAGACGAGATTGCAGGGGTGATTATTACCTCTGCGAAAAAAACCTTCTTTGCCGGCGGCGACCTGCGTGACTTGCTGAAGGCGCGCAAGGAAGATGGCCCGCAATTTATGACCGGAATGGCCCAGCTCAAAAGCCAGCTGCGTACGCTGGAAACATTGGGCAAGCCGACGGTTGCGGCCATGAATGGTACGGCTCTGGGTGGCGGTCTGGAAATCGCCTTGGCCTGCCATCACCGCATTGCCATCAATGATAAATCGGCGCAGTTTGGTCTGCCTGAAGTGTCTCTGGGTCTATTGCCTGGCGGCGGCGGCGTGACCCGTGTGGTACGCATGCTGGGTATTCAGGATGGCTTGATGAAGGTGCTCATGCAGGGTCAACGCATGAAAGCAGATAAAGCCCAGAAGGTTGGTCTGATCGACGAGCTGGTAGCAGATCGTGACGAAATGATGGCCAAGGCCCGCGAATGGATCAAGGCAAACCCGAAAGCCCAGCAACCCTGGGATCAGAAAGGTTACAAAATTCCCGGTGGTGACCCGAAGAATCCCAAGTTTGCCGCTAACCTGCCGGCTTTCCCCGCGAACCTGAGGAAACAGCTGAAGGGTGCTAACTATCCTGCACCGCTGGCGATCATGTCTGCGGCCATCGAAGGTGCGGCAGTAGATTTTGATAGCGCCTCTCTTATTGAAGGTCGTTATTTTCTCTCTTTGGTGACCAGCCAGGTCGCCAAGAACATGATTACCGCCTTCTTCTTCAACTTGCAGGCCATTAATGGTGGTGCAAGCCGCCCGGATGGCGTGGAAAAATCCCGCGCCGAAAAAGTTGGTGTTTTGGGTGCCGGCATGATGGGCGCAGGCGTGGCCTATGTAACGGCTCGCTCTGGTGCGCAGGTGGTGTTGAAGGACGTTTCCGCTGAGAACGCGGAAAAGGGCAAAGACTATTCCCGTAAGCTTCTCGACAAGGAAATCTCCAAGGGCAAGATGACCGAGGAGAAGAAAGAGGAAATCCTTGGGCGTATTACGGCCACCGCTGATGCGAAGGATCTGGAAGGCGTGGATTTTGTGATTGAAGCTGTGTTCGAAAACACTGAGCTGAAGCACAAGGTCTTCCAGGAAATCGAAGACGTAGTTAACCCGGATGCGGTACTGGGTTCCAACACCTCTTCGCTGCCGATCACCGGATTGGCCAAAGGTGTTAAGAAACAGAATAACTTTATTGGTATTCATTTCTTCAGCCCGGTGGACAAGATGCCGCTGGTGGAAATTATCTGCGGCAAAGATACTAGCCCGGAAGCGTTGGCCAAGACCTACGACTACTGCTTGCAGATCAAGAAAACCCCGATCGTGGTCAACGACGCTCGAGGCTTTTTCACCACCCGCGTCATCGGTACCTTCGCCAATGAAGGGATCGCAATGCTGGGTGAGGGCGTCAATGCTCAATCCATTGAGCAGGCGGCCATGCAGGCAGGCTATCCGGTGGGTACCCTTAACCTGATCGATGAAATCAACATGGAAACCGCACTGAAGATTGGTAATGCGGCCCGTGATGATGCCAAGCGTGAAGGGGGCGAGGCCCCGGCAGAGCACCCCGCTGAAGTGGTCATGAAAAAGATGGTCGAAGAGCTGGGCCGCCCAGGCAAGCTGCAAGGTAAAGGCTTCTACGAGTATCCGGAAAACGGCAAGAAGCACCTGTGGCCGGGTCTGGCGGATGCCTTCGGTGGCAACAAAGACATGCCGTTCGAAGACATCAAAGAGCGAATGATGTTTATTGAGTCTATCGAAGCAGTGAAATGCTTTGACGAAGGCGTGATGGACTCAGTGGCGGATGCCAACATCGGTTCTATCTTTGGTATCGGCTTCCCGGCCTGGACTGGTGGTGTGATGCAGTACATCAACCAGTACGAAGGCGGCCTGAGTGGCTTTGTTACACGGGCTGAGGAACTGGCCAAGCTTTACGGTGAGCGTTTTACCCCGCCAGCGTCTTTGGTGGAAAAAGCGAAAAAAGGCGAAATCTACAAGTAACCCTTGAGATATCGTTCCACAAAAAAGCCCGGCTTATCCAGCCGGGCTTTTTTTGTGGGTTGTACTAAGGGAAACAGCAGTGTGGCGTGTTAATTGGGAGAATGAGTGAAATACCTGAAGCGATAACGCCTCGGGAAAGATCAGCCTGCGACGGAAGGGGGGTGGGCGTTAGGCGTTGCCGGGGTTAACATGCTGTTGAGCCAGGCGCGCAAAATGCTAGGTCGCAAGGGTTTGGCCATCAGGGTGTCGCCGCCGACAGCCAGGCATTGTTGCAAACAGCTTTCGCTGCTGTTGCCGGAAATAAACAGGATGGGAATATCCGGGTTGCCGTTGCGCACCTCTCGGGCCACGGTGAAACCGTCCAGTATCGGGAGTTCCACATCCAGAATCAGCAGGTCAATGTCTCGCTGGTGATACAGGCGCAAGGCGGCCTCACCGTCTGCGGCCAACACATATTGGTGGCCGAGCTCTTCGATGATACGGCAGATGATCAGGCTGACAGCCTTATTATCTTCAACAACAAGAACATTCATCACTGATTTTTATCGTAGACAGGAAAGGATAACAAGGGTAAACCCCGTTTTTTCCGACCTGAAGTAGCTTGTAACCCCCCAGACGGAGTAGACAGTATGTTAATTTCGGTCAGTTTCATTATGATTGTCGCTCCCGGGCTCTTTAAACCAGCAGGCTGGCAGACAGTTGACGTGCCGATGACAATGCTGACGGGTCCGATTTTGCTTAATGGCAATGCCAAAGGTGTGAGGGTGGAGGTCGATGTACCATCGCAGAACGATCAATATTAATCGGGTGGTAAAGCTATTACAGGGTGCGGCTCGTTCCGGTGCCAGCATTCCCGAGATTCTGGACCAGTGTAATATTCCACGGCAATTGCTGGATGATCCGGAGGGGACCATTGAGCGGGATACCTTTATCCGCATGATGCTGCTGATCATGACCCAGACTCAGGATGAGTTCCTGGGCTTTGGCCAGGGACGAAAATCCAAGCCCGGCACCTTCTCCATGATGGCCCATGCGGTGATCAACTGCCCGAACCTGGGCTCAGCCGTAGAGCGGGGGATTCGTTTCTACGACCTGTTCGAACTGAGCTTGCAGTCGCGTATTGAGCGTGATGGCGATGTGGCGAAGCTAATCGTAGAAGCCGATCCCAGGCTGGACTTCCGCGAAGTCATTATTGAGGCGTCGCTGTTTATCTGGCTGCGCTTTATGAGCTGGCTGGTGGGCAAAGCCATCGAGCCTAAACTGGTGACGCTGGATTACTCGGATGTGCGTAATGGTGAGGAGCATCGTTTCCTGTTCGATTGCCCTATTGAGTACCAAGCCGATGCGAATGAGGTGACGTTCCGGGCTGACTTCCTCGATTTGCCACTGGTACAAAATGACCTCTCTCTCTCCAAGTTTCTAAAAGAGTCTTTGGCTCAGTTGTTCGACGGTAATATTCACAATGTGGGATTACCAGCCCAGATTCGCGCGATCATTTCCAACGAATATGGCAACAGCTTTCCGGATTTCACGGAAATCTGCGGCAAATTGAACATGACTCCGCAAACCCTGCGGCGCCGGCTCAAGGAAGCCAATACCAGCTATCAGGAGATTAAGGATGCTATCCGTAAAGATGCGTCGGTCTATTATCTCTCCAAACCAGATCTCAGCATTGACGAAATAGCGTTGCTGATGGGCTTTAGTGAAGCCAGCTCTTTTCACCGGGCCTTCAAGAAGTGGACCGGGAAAACGCCGTCCAATTTCCGGCGAGAGCATTTTGGCGTCAATCTGTAGCTAGGGCACAATGCTTCCTCTCACTAACGATTAGCTCTGAGACGTCCATGACAGTTAATGATGCCGACACTGCACGGCTGCTGGTGACCTGCCCGGATAAACCCGGAATCATCAGTGCGGTGAGCACCTTCCTGTATAACCACGGCGCCAACATTACCGATTTCGATCAGCATTCCAGCGACGCCCACGGCGGCACCTTCTTCTTGCGCCTGGAATTTCAGACACCGGAACTGGACTGCTCCCGGGAGGCGCTACGCAATAACTTTGCCAATCGGGTGGCTGAGCCCTATGGCATGCAGTGGCAAATCAGCTACGCCAGTGAGAAAAAACGTATGGCAGTGTTGGTGTCGCGGCATGACCATGTGCTCATGGATCTGCTCTGGCGTACCTCCCGTGGCGACTTGCCTGCCACCATTCCTATTGTGATTAGTAATCACGATGATCTGCGTGACGAAGTCGAGCGCTTTGGCATCGAGTATCACCATATCCCGGTGAGTGCAGACAATAAGGCCGAAGCGGAAGCCGAGGCTTTGGCCAAGCTTGACGGTAAAGTGGATGTGGTGGTGTTGGCCCGTTATATGCAAATCCTCAGTTCAAGCTTTGTGTCTCATTACCCGCATCGTGTCATCAACATTCATCACTCTTTCCTGCCGGCCTTTGTGGGGGCGAACCCTTATCAGCAGGCCCACGACAAGGGGGTGAAGTTGATCGGTGCTACCAGCCACTATGTGACGGAAGACCTGGACCAGGGGCCCATTATCGAGCAAAACGTGCAGCGTGTTAGCCACCGCCATTCCGCTTCGGAGTTGCGTTCATTGGGGCAGGACGTGGAACGGCAGGTGATGTTGCGTGCGGTGCGTTGGCACCTTGAAGACCGGGTAATCGTGGACGGTAACAAGACGGTAGTATTTGTGAAGTAGTGCAGGACGCTTCATGCAAAGGGGCATTCCCGCTGCCGCATGGCTCATGGCGGGAGTCGACTTGACTGACGCAACTGATGCTCAAACAAAATCCGGATTTCTGTTCAGCGCAACCCAGTAAGCTACAGCCTCATCTTAATATTCAGCTCATCCATGGCACCGAACCCGTTCGTGTCATTTTTCGCCCGCATCATCTGGGCTTCAGCGTAGAAATTCCCATCCAGCGTGGCCAACGCTTCGTCAGCGTTGGTGAGAAGACACCAGAGTACAGAGAGAGCTTAGGATCAGCGGCAGTATGCTTTCATTATTGATCGAGCCGCTGTGATAAGGACAATGGGCAGCATTGTAATCAGCGCGAGAGCTTCATGCACAGTGACTTGTTGAATTCCCAGTCGGAGACCTTGTTGGCCCTATGTCGACCGGGCTTTGAGGCCGACCTGGCTGCCGAATTGAATTTCCACGCGGCAGATCAAATGGTGGCGGGTTATCCCCGCGCTACCGCCAATAGTGGGTATGTGCTCTGGCATAGCCAACAAGGCTCGTTGGCGGGCCTGCAAGAAAGCGGCTTGATCTTTGCCCGCACGCTAAGTGTATGCGAGGGCGAGTTTAGCGATATAGGCGACGACCGTATCAGTGCCTTGTGGCCTTTGTTGGAAGCCGCAGGCCCCTTTAGTGAGCTATATCTTGAACACCCGGATACCAATGAAGGACGCGAACTGCAGCGGTTCTTGCGTGGTTTTCGCAAGGCATTGGAACCTCGGTTGAAGAAAGTCGGCTTGCTGCGCCGCCAAGCGAAACAGCGGCTGCATCTTTTTTTCAGTGATTCACACAATGGCTGGGTTGGCACCAGCCCCAGCGCCGTGCCGCTGGTAGAAGGTGGGGTGTTGCGCTTGCGATTACCTGCAGAAGCGCCGAGCCGTTCGGCACTAAAAGTGGAAGAGGCGTTGATACGTTTCTTTGGTAGTGCCGATGCGTTAAACGCCAAAACAGCAGTGGACTTGGGTGCGGCCCCGGGGGGCTGGAGCTGGCAACTGGCCCGACGGGGCATTCGTGTGCAGGCGGTGGACCACGGCAAGATGGCCCCCCGGCTGCTGGACGAATACCCGGTGCAGCATGTCTACGGTGATGCCTTTACTTGGCGCCCGCGCAGTAAGGTGGATCTGGTGGTGTGCGATGTGGTGGACAAGCCTGCCCGTACGTTGCAACACATGGAAAAGTGGCTTACCCAGGGTTGGGCCACCGCGGCATTGTTTAACCTGAAGCTGCCGATGAAACGGCGATTCCAAGAAACGTGGCAACTGTTGGAAAAACTGACCGCGGCCATGGAGCGCATGGATCACCTGGGTGAGCCGGTAATCAAGGCCGCGCACCTGTATTACGATCGTGAAGAGATTACCGTCTGGGCCAGCTTTCATCGGAGCTACTGATCGTGAGTACTGAGCGCGGTCGTGGCGCTGCGCTATTCGCTACGCTGGGTATGTTGTACTTCGCCCAAGGCTTGCCAGCTGGCTTGCTGGGCAAGTCCATGCCCGCGCTGGCTAGGGATGCGGGCCTGTCACCAGAATGGATCGGCTTGCTGGCATTGCCCGCCGTGCCGTGGGCCTTGAAGTTTATCTGGGCGCCCTGGGTGGACCGCTGGGGGAGTGGCCGCCCTAACCACCGTAAACGCTGGATCTTAGTCTGCCTGACCGGGGTCGTGACGGTACTGGCCTGTGCGGCCTTGCTGCCGCAAGGTTGGTTGTTCGGCCCCGGTTTTGCGGTGCTTATCGTGATGTTGCTTTTACTTAACCTGTTCAGCGCAACCCAGGATATTGCCACCGATGGCCTAGCGGCACGCTTACTGACTCCAGAGCTACGGGGCCTGGGTAACAGTGTGCAGGTTAGTGGCTACAAAATGGGCATGATCCTGGGCAGTGGCGCTCTGTTGATGTTGGTTGGGGTATTGGGGTGGCAGGCCACACTGCTGGCGATCATTGTCATGCTGTTGCTAGTGGCATTCACCGCCTGGCGATTTGACGAGCCTCTTGAGCCTGCCCGGCCGCGCAAGCCGGTGACAACCCGATGGTGGCTTCGCCAACTGGCGCTGTTCTGGCGTAGGCCGGGGTTGGGCGTGTGGCTGGTGGTCCTGCTGGCCTATAAGGTGGGCGATGGTTTCGGCACCCGCATGATTAAGCCATTCCTGGTCGACAGTCACTGGACGTTGGCGGAAATTGGCCGCCTGGATCTGGTCACGTCATTAGTCGGGTTGGCTGGTGCAGGTTTGGCGGGGCTGATGATGATGCGATTAAGTCGCCGTGTAGCGCTGTTCGGCTTTGCCGGCTTGCAGTCGCTATCATTCATCGGCTGGTGGTGGGTAGCCGCGTGGGGCCCGAATCCAGCGGCACAACCGTGGATCTGGGCGGTTGCGGTGTTCGAACAATGGGCGGATGGGTTATCCACGGTGGCATTGTTTGTGGTGATGATGGATTACTGTCGTAGCGGCCATGAGGGCAGTGATTATACGGTTCAGGCCTCGGTGCAATTGTTCGCCGTGGGCGTGTTCACATTGGCCAGTGGATTCAGCGTAGCGTGGTTGGGGTATGCGTCGCATTTCTTGCTGGCTGCGATTCTCAGTGCAGCGGTTATAATAGCGGCCTTTTTCTGGCAACCACCGGTTGTTGCCCATGGTGCACCACGAGGAGAGCCCTGATGTCACTGGATGCCCAACATGAACTCGATGCCACCGGTTTGCTATGCCCTGAACCTGTGATGATGCTCCACAACAAGGTGCGAGACATGAATCCCGGCGAAGTGTTGGCAGTGCGTGCCACCGACCCTTCCACGGAACGGGACATTCCAAAGTTTTGTCAATTTCTTGGCCATAGCTTGGTGGACCAGCAACGCGATGGCGAACTGTTTTTGTATTGGATAAAAAAGAAAGAGGGCTAGTGAAACGCAGATGCGTTAACGACAACGCGTTTAAATAGCGTTCTTTATTTTACCCACACACTAACGGTCACGGTTCAGCTTTTCGCTAGTATGGCCACTGCGGCTAGCGCTTCCGGGTCTCTTTCCTTTAATCGATTGGCAATACCGTGCTGGAAGAAATACCGGAAGTCCGCTAGTGATTGCGCGCTGGTCAGACATTCTGCGCCGGGTAAAATCGGTGTCTCAACCGGGTCATTTTCCTGCGCTACCATGGCCGACAGGGTGCCATCGGCAAACAGTTTCCAGCTCACCACTTCCATCAGGCTAATGGTGTGGAAATCATCGTTGGAAAACACGGCATGGGTGCCGATAGTATCTGGAATCTCTTGAATGACTTGTTCGCCGGGTTGTGGTTTGCCGAAAAACGACAGGGCCGCATCCATCTCTTGAACCTTATGTTCAGGCGCATCGACAAACAAATAATTGCTGCCAGGTAGTCGGTAACCTTCCCAGCGGCCATTCAGTGGGTCAGCCAGTGCCATGGCGGTGACCGGCTCCTTGAGCCAGGGGACCATGGCCACGGTCTCACCATTAGCCAATCGCGCCCAAGCGAGCACTTTTAAAGAGAATAATTTGTCGGGGTGGTGGTCGTTGGCATATAGCAGCTCGATGCCATCGTATTCCGGAGATAAACGCAAAATAGGGGGCTTGGCCGCTTTGCGGCGTGCAGAGAAGGAAACAACATTGTTTCCGCCTGGGTGTTGCCGGTTCGCCTGAGTCATGGGCTTCTCCCGGTACGTTACCTTAGGGCGCGAGCGCGATCTCAGTAAATCGCTCGGCGCGGCCCGTTAATTCACGTTAGCCTGTCATGCGGTGCCATGCAAGCCAGTGCAGATAACCGGTTTTGTGGCTTAAAGCCGACGCATAGTGAATGAGATAGGCTAACGGTAATCGCCAAGGTACTGGCAAGGCTTCAGGCCGTGTAGTGAAGACAGCAATCAATCAGGAAGGCAGCTGTGCAGTGTGACTATTACTTTGCCTATGGCTCAAATATGAATCCGGCGCGGATGGCCGCGCGGGGGATGCGTTATCGGCAGTCATTGCGGGCGCAACTGCCCGGTTGGCAATTGGCTTTCAACAAACGTGCGCATGGGAAAGCGGGGATCGCCTACGCCAACATTATTTGCGCACAGGAAAAGCCCGAGGGGTTGGTCCAGGGAGTGTTGTACCAGCTTTGGGACCACCGTGAGATTGAACGCATGGATCCGTTTGAGGGACATCCAGTGCGTTACCGCCGCGAGCGGCTGGGGGTACAAACCGACGAGGGTGAGTTATACACTTGGGTGTATATCGCCAATGCGCAGTGGCAAGCTGATGATCTGCGCCCGGAGCG